>Ga0307508_10004971_pt1 | contig 12783 bp, 16 predicted proteins | sample 9_EM_MG_FD_203089 | JGI IMG/M metagenome (GOLD analysis project Ga0307508, IMG submission 203089) | Populus trichocarpa ectomycorrhiza microbial communities from riparian zone in the Pacific Northwest, United States - 9_EM | ecosystem: Host-associated > Plants > Roots > Unclassified | place... | reverse complement strand
CGGGGTTCCCGGTCGGCCTCATCGCGCATATCATGGCCCTGTGTCGTGGTGACACTAGGCCGGCGGCTGCGTGGAGTACGAGCACCAGAGGGCGGTTCACCCGCTGGCGGGAGGGGAACGCTCCTGGCGCTCGGCGAGGGATTAACCCCATGTGGAGGTGGGAGGCTGATGTGACCCTTCTCATCTACGGTTGGTACCATTCCTTCGTACATGGGCTCGATTGGTCCATGCTGTGCCAAGCTTGCGGTAGATGAATTCGAGAATGGAATTATTCGAGGTGAAGGTGAGCGAACAGGTTGCGGGAGGTTAGAATCTGGGGGACTCGTCACGGTGACCAGAATCGGCTGGGACTGTGTTATTGGGACCTCAGAAATAACGGGAGCACGTTCCGGAGCAAACTGTGGGACTGGGACGCGGCGAGGCGAAGTAATAGGTGAAGTGAGGTCATCGGATGAAGTGATTTGTGCGCGGTAGGGAGTGGGATTAGACTTGGTCCGAGAATGACCACCGATACTATGATGGCGATTGAGAGATTCTCGCACTGACGTGCGCCGGCTTGGACCTCGGCCGGTTATTGACCCCGCCTTAGCACGCTCGGCTAGAATAGCCTTGTCAAGGTCGAAATCAGCGTTCGGATTGATCGCACCGGTTTTGAGGGCTTGCTCCCAGACGGCGAATGCTCTCTTACGCATCTCGTCGAAGCCCTCGCCGTGGCCATCAGCCCAGCCATCACCAACGCCTTCGTCGTAGCCAATTCGTAGACCTTCATGCATGCCCTGGCTCAGACCTTCGTGTAAGGCCCGTTCTCGAACAAGCTTCTCGCGCAGCCTGTGCGCAGTTGCGCGTGCACGTGCGGCAGCGGCCTCGGCCTCTCTGCGTTCCACCTCCAGGTTGTTGACAGCCTCCTGTGATTTGGTGTTCTCGAAGTTGGCCATCTCGAGGTGGAGCTTGTACGCCCTCGCCTCCGCTGAGGCTTGTGCTGCTTCCGATTCGGCTCTCTTCCGCGCCATTCGGGCACTAGCCTCTCGCAGACGAACATCCTTCAAGCGTTGCTCAAGCTGGAATGACTGTTCGCGTTCGGCAGCCAGTCGCTCATTCGTCAACTTGAGCACACGACGTAGCTCCTGGGATTCGCGACCTTCCTCCTTCCAGAGGCGATGCAAATTGTGGACGTCCATGGCTTGTTGAGCTTTACGGCTCACACGGCCGTCAGCGTGAGAAGGCGTAGGACTGTTGACCTGGCGAGCCGCCTCAAGTGATTCCGTGTTGGCCAGGGCAGCTCTGACGCGATCTTGGATCGTGGGGGTAGTATTCATGATTAGGGCGTCCGCTAGGGCACCAATACTTTTAAAAAGCATATATTAGGGGCAGGAGGAGTCACGGCAAAGACGTGGCGTACTCTAAGCTTGAATCCAGACCTCCAACATGACCAGACATAGTAATATGCGGTTCAACGTTTCTATACTGCGCGTTGTGGCGCAAGGGGTATCAAAGTTTGAGAGTAAGGCGGTGACCGGGAAATATCGTATAAAGAAAGCGAAGTAGGAAGAGCGGGCCACGAGGCCAGAAACGTCTTGAAGCAGGGCAAACAAACAAACAGACGCCAACAAACTCGCCTCTCGGGAACGTTCAATTACCATTCGCGACACATCTCGGATACTGGCGTCATTTCAGAAGTGTCGCGGGCATGACTAGTGACTCTGGTATTTCTGAACGCGTAGTGGCTGCGGAAGTTCGACGAATCCTACAAACAGCGGCAAAGGCAGGATCGATAGAGTGCGTCTCAACGCGACAAAGGGGTCTATATTGCTCTACAAGGATTGAAATTACTCTCAGGACACTCACTCGCCGGATTGTGGCTAAATCTGTTGCGAAGGTACGCGTCAAAGGAGGTGCCCGAAATATGCCACTGTGGCGAGTGTCAAATGACCTGCTATTTTGCACACAGAACCTAGGGATAGAGGAGGATGAATTGAAGGGACACAAAGCGATCATTAAGGATACAATCGAGAAGTTCATTGTATGTGTCCGCCGTCTTCCCATTTTGAGCTGACTGAGAATTCTTCAAGCAGTCGGAAAATGACAGTGACGAACCGGCTCCATCGGAAGATGGAAAAAGGAAGTCATCTCCCGACGTTGAATCCGAGATACCTGCCAAGAAGGCGAAACTTGATACTGAAACAAAGGCATCGCGGAAATCATCTCCCCCGACGGCGGAAGATGGGCCTGCAGTATCCGAGCAACCGAAAGCCAAAACGGATAATGAGGAAGAGGCTATGAAGGTGTGCTGTTTATCTCACGTGCCGCGCGGTCAGCTCACGGATCAAGTAGAGCGAGTCAGAATTAAGTGTCCTGATTGACGAACCACCTAAGCGCAAGAAGGGCGTGAAGAAATCGAAATCGGAATCAGATAAAACATCTGTGAGTCAATCACCTATGCATCGCGATATGCTAAGTATGTCAATCTCCTGCTTTGTCTGTAGAGAAAGTCGAAGGAGCAGGCATCGTTGGTATGAACTGCGTATAATCAGGAGACAAAAGACGTTTCAGAATTCACATGCGTTGGCTTTAGTCGAAAAATGAAGAGACTATTAAAAAGTATAAGGTTGGGTTTGGAATCACGGATACCGATTTCGTTCACCTCACGCTTCTCCCCCCGCCAGGCTCTTATTACCGCTTGTGGCGTTCGGAAGCAATGGTGATCCGTTTTCCTCTTGCTAACTATTACTTACGCCATTAGCTCACTATGTTCGCTTGGTCACTCAGGGCGAAAGAGCTAGCGCATTGCGAATCAGACGGCCGGAAAATATCGCATCTCAAAGGGATACTTGCCGATCTTGGTATGACAGGACGTATGAGCATGGAACAAGCGAAAACTATTCGCGAAAAGCGAGAATTGCAACAAGAAATTGGTGAGGACGTCACTGTGCAACATATGAGGCCGCGCGATAAATGTTGATAATGAATGTTTTTGAAGAGGACGTGGTGAAGTTCGAGAGGTCTAAAGGCATGAACTCTAGCTCTCGGGGCAGCCGTGCGAATAAGAACGATGACCCGAACGAAGAATCAGGCGGCAGCGATGATGAACCTAGCGTCGCACCTCCAGCCAAAAAGGTGAGTGATGGCATACTGTACACTCCGCTGTGCCGTCTCCAAACACTCACTGGCTATCTTGCAGAGACCATCAGCCGCCAGAAGCATTATGACTTTTTTGCAGGGTCAGAGTGAGAGTGAGGGTGAATAGCACCGTTAATCAACGAGTCCAGATGAGCGCGGACCACGGGCTCTTCGTGCTTATACCTTTTTAATATTTGTATCCTTGTACTATTTCAGTAGTATTTAGCTCTTCGGGGTTTATAAGTATGCTAGACAGAGTTCTTTGAATATGATTGAATGGGATAAACGCTACTGCATCCAAACAGGCCCTTACAGTAATATCAATTCTTTCACTATTCCGCGCAACGCAACAGGAGGAGAGGAATCATGTATACATGCATCGCGTGGGCGTGGGTGGGCGACGTCGACAAGATGTCGAGAAAATAGCCGCTCAAAAACAAAACAAAAAAAGCGCATGATTTTATGAACGCATTTGCCACAGAAAATATTTCGGTCCGGTGACTTGTCGCGCGGACCCTCGTCGGCCTTCAGGAAAGTGCTCTTATGAATGCTCGGTGATTTAAACATGTATTATTCTTCTCGCCGGCATTCCAAGGATTAAGAATGGACCTTGTCACGAATTCGCACTGGAAGAAGACGAGCATCCACATCAACCTGTTTATTATTATTCCCCCCTGGAAGGTGTTGCGGTACGGTACTAACCGACGCAACTCTAAAATTCGCAAAGCCAGGATAGCTTTTATGATAATTTCCTTGGCGCAGCGCAGCACAAGAATCTACATACCATGACTGTGATACTTTGCGTGATCATGGTGGATGAACAATCGTTGACGGCCTTGGCGGCAGAGCAATCGCTACCTTGTGTCCCGGTGTGCGGCTAGGTTTCACCGTCTTCCGCACTGCGTTGTGCAGGTTCTCATCTTCATCTCCATCCTCTCGTCTCCGCTTTGCGCCAGCAACGACACTTGTATTTCGTCCCGAGAAGTCGGAACCGGCGAGTGTCAAGCACGTAAGTCTTGTCCCTTTGGTATCGTATACAGCAATCGGGTCATGAGTGGATTTCGACGATACTGGAAGCGTTTGTGAAGAATGCAAATTGCCCAGGGTGGGGGGTCGAGGAAGCGAGGCGAGATCGTATACATGTATTTTGCCGTCAGAGGAAGCAGACGCCAAAATAGTAGTCGAATTTTCTGTGGGGTCAGAATCTGGAGATGGCACGGCAATCTGGAGGAGATCAATTGCTTTGACCCTTCGAGGAAGTGTCAGCAATCGCTCCTAAGCAGTCTAGTCAACAATGCTAAGCTAACCGGTTTGCGTGTCCAACTAATTCAGCCACAATTTTGTACTCAAATTCTTGCGCAGAACTGCCTTGTTCCTCATTGTTCTCGGCGTCTGGCTGACCGACTCGGGGGCTTTTTGCATACACAGATATCCTTTTATCCTCAGCCGCCACAAAAAGAAGATCGGGGGTATCTTTGTCTTCTTTCATAGAGGGATGTCGTGCAAAACGGAGATCTTGGACTCGCGAGGGATGTGTTATGGATTGTATGATTGTCATATCCTATGAGAAACGTTGTAATTAGTTAAACATGGGGTGATGCTCGTGACGTGTTGCGATTACCGTTCGATAGATGTCGATAATATTCCCAGTCTGGACAGCAAACTGACTGCCATCAATGGACCATCTGACCAACTCGCCCTCCTTGCCTAACAGGGTGCTGGCACCAGGTTTGCCACGCATAAGATCCCACATCCGTAACGCACGATCCTTGCCCACGGAGAGTGCAAGCTTGCCTGTCGGATGTACAGCGACGGAGTTGACTCGCCCCTTGTGCCCCTTGAGGACTGCAGGCACTGTCCAGTCGCGGGTATGATATAACGCAATAGTCCCATCTTCGGACGCACTGATGAGGTGAGTTCTAGATGCGAAGGAGAGGCATGTGATGGATCCTACAGACGGGACGAGAAAAGAAGAGTCCACGCGCGACACACCAAACGTTAAATCGTTGGCATACAGTTGCATCTTGGAGGAGTACAGCCAAACAAACGAGAAATCGACGAACCTTGGTGTTGCATCAGCCCTCCGACTTCTTTTCTTCTCCTCAAATCCCATACTTTAATGATCTCATCCGAGCTTCCTGTTGCGAGCCATTTTCCACCGTCTGGAGAAGCTGCTACAGCCCTCACTGACGCGACGTGCGCAGGGAAAATGAACACAGCTTTGAGCGTTGGGGATATGTTCGACTCCGAGGAACCCCCTCCGACGGCTGTGTTGCTCTCATACGTTCCCTCGATACCGTAGAGAAGTTTTTCATAAGAACCGACTATAACCGTGAAGGTGCAGGGAAGCGCACTTGACGGCCGCGTTTTTTCCGTTTGCACAGCGCGAGGCAGCTTGGGAAGCCGCGAATTTGCAGTGCCCTCATCAGATTGACCGTCTACCCGCGCACGCTTAGCCTGTTTTTGCTTCGATAGAAGTCCGTTGGCGGTGCCACGCTTTTTGCCAGAGGTTTGGTGTGGCATGTTGTCGTCGAGCCTTTTTCGAGTCTCGACAAATACAGTCACACACACGTATCTCCTTCAACAGCCACCGCCCCCAAGGCATTCCACTGTTCGTTATGTCCCATAATATGTCACATATGGGGTGAAATGGTATAGGTGGCGAGGCTGCGCGACCCCAAGCAAGTACGCAATATACAATCCAAATTACTTACGCGTACTGTACTGTATAATCTGAAATCCGTTTTGGGCGCGGCAGGAACTAAACTGGGAACGCAGCTCAAGACAACCTGCAATTTTACGCTGAAGCAACAGTAACCGTTCCTCAGCCTCCGCAGACCTCCCAGAAGCGCACGTGGTAACTTTCAGACGAGTAGTGCTCTGATTGGCTAACTGCTACCTCATTCATCCCCCATGTCACTCACGACGGCACTCGTGCTTATTGCGCAAGGCTCGGAAGAGATCGAATTGTACGTCATATATACCCCTGATGATAGCAGTAATGACCGTATCGTGCCGAATTTCAGCGTTGCGACGTTCGTTCAGAGTTATATGGTATGATGCAAGCGGCAGCTCAATGGCGCTTGGCGCATAGATACGACACTCTCGTTCGAGCTGGTATCAAAACAACGTCTGCTCTCGTAGGGCCTTCTGCTGCTTTGGTGAAGTGTTCACGTGGCATCTCCATTGCCCCCGACACTGAGCTCGACAAGATTGACGACGTGGTATGAAGCTCATGCACGACTTTTCCGCGGCAGATGTTTAACTGGCTTCGACGATCAGCTCGCCTTCGATTGCCTTGTTATCCCCGGTGGCATGCCAGGCGCTAAAACTATCTCGACGAATGCTGCCGTGCAGAAATTAGTTCGCGATTACATCAATGGTGGAAAAGTTGTCGGGATGATCTGTGCTGGTAAGATCGTTATCGTTTTGCTGGAGCCATATCTGAAGACAACGGGTTTATGTGCCTGCATACTTTCGGCGATCTGGACAGGTCCCCTCGCCGCGCTCACCAGTGGGTTGCCGCGACAACCAATAACGTCACATCCGAGTGTGCAATCGCAACTCGACCAGCGTATGTCGTTTTCTCTGCCCAGACGAATTGTTTCGTATTGATATCGATAATAGACTTCGAATATTTAAATGAAAATGTTGTGGTTTCTGGGCGTCTTGTTACGAGGTAAGCATTTGTGTTCATTATTGCCCCCATTTTCTCCCACAAAATATTTTCCGCGCATTCGCAGTCGCGGACCGGGTAAGCCATTCATCCACTAGCTAAATTTCGCGTGTTTACTTGAAACGATTGTCGCAGGAACGAGTTTGGCTTTTGCTCTCAAAATAATTGAGCTCTTGCTGGGTTCGGATAAGGCCAAGCAGGTCGCTGCACCTATGATGCTTAGTTTTAGTCCTAAGTTTGATGAGTGATGATGTTTCATCTGTCAGTCTGATTGTTTACGGTAACTGTATTTTGTACTCTTGCGTAGGGTGAAAGATCGCGGAAAACGCGGTTTGATTGGTATATGCGCAATGAACTTGATGCTTTTGACTCTGGTCCTATTGCACGACATAAAACGCAATAAGCACAGAGGCTTATCCTCCGATTGTTGCAGAAACATTCATATTACTTAGAAACAACGAGAGACTTCGGCAGTACCGGGTGTTTGAAGGTGACTGCCACACTCTGTGGGACGCGTAAATGTTTCGAAATTCCCAAAAAGGCAAGTGCACCCGGGAACCTGGCGCGCTTGAGGGCAATTTGATTTTGCCCTGGCGGGGTTAAATATGCCAATTAATGCGCACTTATTATTGATTAATTGACGCGCTTGGCAATGCGGCGCTTGGCCAACTAGACGGTCAACTAATCGTCACGCTCAAGCACGGGCGCTGCTCTATTCAGTGATTGCGAGTGTGAACAAAAAAGTGCCACCGCCTCAATCACTCCTAGACCTTTTGTGAAGGTGCTGGACGGGTATTTGAGCGGCATAAGGGTCTTTAAGGGTTGCGATGCATCTGATTCTAAGGGGCGCCGGCTGATTTTCCTTGCTAATTTCCTAAAATAGTAATACCCAGATCAAGCTTCTCGACTGCTGTTGTTGCTCATGACTCGGATAAGGAACAAAAAGGCCTTGGGGATTGGGGGAGGCATTGCCCAGCGAATATCGATACTGCAAACGTGCGTTTTGCTGCTTGGGCAAACGGGAGTCAAAAAAAATCACGAAAATTGTGGCGCGATGTCTGAGATCAATTTCGAGGGCTAGAAGATTCCGGGCCCGACAAGAAGCCAGGGAAAGGAGGTTTTGGGCGCATTGTTGATTCTTGACGGTGTCGAGGGAGCGTTCTGACTTTTCAACGAGATTCATCCGCGGTCTACCCGCACTCTCAACCACCATCTTCGCCCCCTCCCCCCTCCCAACATGGATGAGGTTACGCTGCGCAATATTGCAGCAACCAAGCACCTGGCCAATTACAGATGCACTGTAAGTCCGAACACGAGTTTTTTTGTCGCGTCGAACTGAGACACCACTTGCGCAGCCTGCCACCGTTCCAGAGTGGTATCTCGAAGCTCTCAAAAAGCACGCAGCAGTATTTAAGAACGACCTCAACGTGATACTCTCCTTTACTACCGCTTTGACGCGTCTGACGCATTTTCCGTCTCCCGCGTAGTTTCAAGTTCACTTAGCACCTGGCGGATGTGATTCGTTTGCGCCACAACGATCTCAGCATTATAACTTATTTCTAATCTCACCTTTTTCTTAGATGGCCACATTTTTTGTGCGGAAGTGGGATGTTTAAAATTCATTGGACTCGGGCCGCGACAGGGTTCAAGCGCTTACACGACGGATGACGGTCGCAGCGTCGGTAAGTGCGCATTTTTGGCGCATATCCGTAAGTCTTGACGTAACTCTGGTTCATCAAAGGCTTCGGTGACTTTCTCCAGTACCAAATTCATACCAAGGAAGACTTGCATGGCAAATCACGCGTCCGGCGCCTCGAATCCGAAAAGGCAAGCGTGGCCCCGCCGCCACCAGTACGAGTCAAAACCACTAGCAGCTTGTTTGACGCGTATTTTGAGCACTTACATGCGATTTCGCGGTTGGTGCAGGTTAACAACGCCAAGTCTAGAGTCGCGTCAGGAGGCCTTCTAACAGCCCTCAGTGCGTCGCGTGAAACGCACAACCCTTACCCTCTGACAAATCCCACAGGCGGTACAGTGCCATCTGTAGTTCTAAGCTCGGCTGCCGTTCAGTCCTCCCCGGACCGCAATGCCTCAGGTAACGCGACGAGACACAAGCGTCCTTCAAGCACGGCGGAAGAACTGTTTGGTTTGCGTCCCCGTGCGGCCGCGCCGCAACCCACAGCAACCCATGCCAAAAAGAAGATGAAGCCAACGCCACCTCTTGCCCCGGCGCCTGCTCGGAGTGCCGTGCTCAACCCGATGCACAATACCGCGAATGTTCCATCCGAACCTGAGAAGTCTTCCACTCGCGCCCCACCACGAGCCAGCTATCCAGGAGCACTCTCTGTGAAGCACGAGGATTCATCCTCAACTTCGCCGGCTGTCCCTCATGATAGCACGCTTCGACCGCCCGCTTCTGAGAAGTCTGCAGTCCTGTCCCCGCGCGTGAGCCTTCCGGCAACGCTACCTGTCACAGGGGGAAATGTGTCTCCAACTCCCTCATATCGGCTGCCGTCTCACGTGCCCCCTTTGTCCAGCATCACGCGCAGAAGCGATGCTGCCGTGGATATGTATGGGGACTATGCTCCCAAACCCCGGTATGTCCACCCTCACCGTTACTTTCTGAACTTCCCCAAAATATTCACTGGCTGAACAGAACGAACCTCAACGACGTCCTTGTCGAACTGGCGGGCTCATCCTTTGACGAAAATGCAACCATCGAGGAAGCTCTGAAAAAGTTGAACCTCCCCGACACGCATGCTCGCCTCACTGGAATGTCGAGTGTACTACTTCCACACCAAATTCTCGGCGTGGCGTGGATGCGCGAACGAGAGGCACATACGTACGTCGATTCTGTAATAAAATCCGGCACAGCCCCACACAACTTCTATTTACATACCCAGGGATCGTGGCGGTATTCTTGCCGATGAGATGGGTCTAGGAAAGTGAGCAATAGTTCGGGATGTGATGCGTGCAAATCTGACAAAACTCCCCGCAAGAACGTATGATTTGCAACGTCACTTTGCAACTATGTTGTAATAGTGTCTGATTTCCTTGCCTTGTTGTCCAATGGCCATATATTTCCAGCGTGCAGACGTAAGGTGCAATCTTGCTGTTTGTCATGACGGCGTCTCATTTTTCGCGCAGCATTGCTCTTTTGACGCAAAATCGCTCTGACGACCCTGCGGTAAAGACGACTTTGATTCGTAAGTCATCGTGGTCTCCGGGCCAACCCATCTGACATTTTTGAATAGTGGCCCCGACTGCTCTGCTCATGCAGTGGCAATCTGAACTCGAGCTCCACACGGACGGTGATCCGCTGCGTGTCCTCATCTATCATGGTGCTGCAAAGAAAAAGCATAGGACGATGAAATCTCTACAAAAGTACGACGTCGTGATAACAACATACTATACGGTTGCAATGGAGAGGCCTAGCTTCGATGAGCTTAATAAGAAACGCAAAAAGAAGAATAAGGATGACGATTTCATTGAGTCGGATTCACAGGCTGACTCTGCGAAAGCGAAGGATGGGCCATTGATAAATATGCGGTGGTATCGAGTAAGTTCGCTTGAATATGACTCTGCTGCCATTGGCTCTTCATTTCAACATTGCACCTTGTAGATTATTCTGGACGAGGCGCAAATGATGTAAGCCAGCCTACTTATCGCTTCTTGCGTAGCTGATGAAGCGCCATCCCCCCTCACAGCCGCAACCACAGGACCCGTGCGAGCCAAGTGGTCTGTGAGCTTCAAGCCGAGTATCGTTGGGTCAGTATGATGTCTATTATTCTGTGCAGTACCTGATACGATTTTTTCCCCAGTGTCTCACGTGAGCCTGATGCCCATAGACGTGTTTTGTGTTTGAATTCCCGATCGTTTTGCTCTAGTGGAACGCCGATTACCAACACGTTACAAGACGCCTATGCGCTGTTTTCTTTTTTGTGTATTCGTCCCTGGAATGATTGGACGGATTTCAGAGTAGGTCATCAGTGTGACCTTTAAGCGTGCAATGTCGCTGATGTTGTGGATTAGGAGCATATTCTTGGGAGGCAATTGGATGCTAAAATCCACTCGTACGTAGCAACAAGAACATCATAATCCAATCGCACACTAATTATCCCCATCTTAGCACGAGGCTGCAAGTAATTTTCCGCAAATGCTTGTGAGCTCTTTCATCTCATCGCGATTCGACTCGATCTGAATGTGCGTTTCAGGCTCCGCAGGAGGAAGGACTCCACGCTAGATGGGCAGCCTCTTATCGTCCTTCCTGCGAAAACCACAGAAGACATAGAACTGCAATTTTCTCCCGAGGTAGAAGCGCATTTTGTATTATCAACAGAGCTCCACTCACATCGACAATTTCGCAGGAACGCCAAACATACGATGCTGTCAGTGCACGCGCACAAGCCGTGTTCAATAGATACTTGCGTGCTGGAACAGTTCTGAAGGTATGCTTCTGCCGTATCGAATTCCTGGACCAGCTGATAATTCATGTATGTGACAGAACTACAGCCATGTATTTGTGATGCTGTAACTATCCCGGTTTCTTTCCTGTTATCCCGAGTTGCCTGACACCCACATGTGTTGCAGGCTGCGCCTCCGTCAGATATGCGTGCATCCCTGCCTGATCGCCGAAAATATGGACGTTTTCCGGACCCCTGACGAGATAGAGAACGTGAAAGAGCGGGAGCGCCTTAATGAAGGTCAGATAAGCAATCATGGCAGTTTTCTCATCGGTTCCTAAACCACTTACACGCAGTCATTGGCCGAGCTCGTCGTGAACAAGGCCAGCCCTATGTCGACAAAATGCTCGCGTTGCAGAAGGCAAAGGTAGATGCCCGGATGGCGGCAGAGAAGGAAGTTCGTGCAGTTTCTGTTTTGCCCTGACACGAAACAAGGGCTAACAACTAGTTGGCACCTTCCCATGTAGTCCCTTGATGCGAAGATTGAAGAGGATCCATGTCCGATCTGCCATGAGCCACTCATGCCGGATACTGCTTATTCATTGGCCTGCTGCCATGCACTGTGTGAAGACTGCCTGGATCGTGTCATGGAAACGCCTTATGTAGCCGACGGCAACGAGGCAGACAAGTACAAGGAGTATCAACGACCGTGTACGTCCATCCTTTCCCGAGTCTCTGCATTTGTCTTGAAGATTGTAAATTGCCAGGCCCCGCGTGTCGAGGCCCCATTTCCAAGCAGCACGCGTACAAACAAGCGGCATTTGATCCAGTTATTCCGATTGACGTCCCAGAATCCGATGAGGACGAGGATGTCAAGCCCACGATTTCAAGCAAAAGGGGCAAGACTCCAGTCACACGAGGCAAAGCCAAAATGGAGGATATGGAGTGCGACGAGCTCGAAGATTCGCCGAAGATTAAAGCACCTGGGCATCGTGTGTCGATGCCTCGTAACGCAAAAATGCGAGCAGCCGCCAAGCCGTTGTTCCCCGAACCTGATTCCGATTCCGATTCCGATGATTCTCTTGACGACTTCATTGTGCACACCGATTCTGACGAAGAGGAGAAAGATAGAATCAAAGCTGCCAGGGGTCGAGGCGTGAAAGCCAAACGCTCACGCAAATACAAGTATGAAAACGACGACGAATTCGAATCTGACGATGGGGAGACCGAGGAAGATGAAGATGAATACGAGAAGAAGCCGTTCTTAGCACGTGAGGTCGATGAGGCTTTGAAGAAACCTATGACCAAGCCGCTCGCTAGTTTCCTTCCATCCACGAAGATGCTGGTTGGTGTTTCTCGCTTAAATATCTAATCCACCATTGATTAGGGATGATTTCAGCGCATGATGGAAATGTTGAAAGAATGGCGCGAGAAGTTTCCGCATGACAAAGTAAGATGGGTTTTTACTATGTTTACGTCGCTGATGCATAGCCCATGCTAGTGCATGATCATCAGCCAATGGACGTCTGTCCTGGAGCTCTGCTCAGCCTATTTGTTCGAGAATGGAATTGGGCACCTCAGGTATGA
>Ga0307508_10004969_pt1 | contig 12785 bp, 13 predicted proteins | sample 9_EM_MG_FD_203089 | JGI IMG/M metagenome (GOLD analysis project Ga0307508, IMG submission 203089) | Populus trichocarpa ectomycorrhiza microbial communities from riparian zone in the Pacific Northwest, United States - 9_EM | ecosystem: Host-associated > Plants > Roots > Unclassified | place... | reverse complement strand
GGGGCACAACAAGCTTTGGTTTGGCGTGAGTGCGATCCTCAGAAGAGGAGAAACCCCACCGTACCTCTCCTCACCGTGGAAGACGCCGATCTATGCCCCTTGATCATGGGGGTTGTGAAGTATAAGACCTGTTGCACTTCGCGCTCCATATCTATCTGCTCGGTTTCCTTCGTGCGTGAGTGTCTGCATAGGACACTCTTCTGCCTCGCACCATGCACGGTCGATGCTGAAAAGACAAACTGAAGCAGTCAACTAGATACGGTTGATCGACGGTTCCAGCCTCATTCTACTTTAAGGCCACAGAAAATATGTGATGTGTTCTTTGTAGTCACTGAGATGATATATCCAACCGTCTCCGTTCTGCCTATCTCGGTCACTACTTTACAGAATGCCTTTCCGCCGCTTGTCAGCCTTTCTTGGTCGCCGCTCCCCTTACGACTCTCCAGAATCATGGTTCAAATCTTCATCGTCGCTGAGAATAACTGGTTCACCTAGTTGGAACTTCTTCAGCACGGCTCGACTCAGTTTTGAAATGAGCTGCTCGGACATGGGCTCCGTAAGGGCCAACTGGCCCTCTGCCGCGTCTAAGGTATCGTACGCAAGATCTCCAGGCTGTCGTTTCAGCTTCTGTGCATGCTCTATCAGTCGATCGACGGTGTCTAGGTTGACAATGCGGAGCGTATCTTGCTCAGAATCCTGGCCTACATATTGTAAGTCAGTAAGGGACCAAGAATCAGGCGGTGGAACTTACCAATCCTTCGGACACGCGACCACGCTTGATGCTCAGTAGTGTAGTCGGGAGCTTGTTCCATGAATATCGTCCTATGGCAGTAGGACTGGAGATTTAACCCCTCGCTCGACGATCCGTAGGCAAGCACCAGTACAGCCATGCCACCTGGGTTATTGAACTCTTTTCGCAGGCTGTCTCGTTCTGCGGGAGACAACCCAGAATGGATAGAAAAAGCTCGAAAGCCGAGAAGCCGGCAGTACTGCGACTATTGTCAGCGAAAATCGTAGGGGACGATAGGGCCACCGTACTTGCTCGAGAAGCCACTGCGATTGAGGCCAGTACGCCCAAAGAATAACCTTGCTCTTTGCTTCTCGAGGCATCCCAGGCGGATCAGCTTTGAGATGATCTCTCAACCATGCCATCTTAGGAGCCCCGTACCGGAGAACCTAAGGAAGCGGTTAGCAGTGGACACCTAGGTAGACTACCCTGACAATAGCATACCTTTTCCAGGTTGTCCGGTTTCATCACCTTGATCTCCCTCCGGGTTCTTGGTATGTGCTTCTTGGCGTTGTTTGGAAACGCAGAGATAAAAATTTCGCAGAGCTCTCTCAACCTTTCGAGGTCCGGCTTCCCGTGGTCGACCTTCCCTTTTGGCAGTGCCCACAGGGTCGTTGATTTGAACCTCCCAAGAGGAGGTGCCGCAACAGCGTGAGGGTCGCCTTGTTTTTCCTTGCCCTTCCCTGCGGGAGCCTTTCCCTTCGGATCAGCAGCACCTTTTGCCGCCGGAATTTTGACTAGCACTGCGGCAGCCATTACACCGTTCAGCGGCGATAACGCCGACATTGCAATCAACCGCCATCGGGACTTGAACGTCGGATTCCCGAATTTAACTGAAGAGGAGCCAACCAGCTTCATCATGCTGGCGTAGGGCTCATTGAGGAACCTCTGGTTGAGGATTAGAGATTCTAGGGGCTCACCGTTTGCCTCCGTTTCATTCGGCTGCGCAATACGATGTGTCGTTATATTCATTGGTGGAAGCGGGATGATCGGCCTTCCATTAAACGGAATCCGACTTGTCATGCAACGGCGCAGAGTTAAACGAACGAGCATTGCCCTGGCATACGCTACGCAAGTCTCTTGGGCGGCCGATATTTCGGCCAGCTCACTTTCGTTAAGGGGAACCCCATTTCCGGCAGCACGACGGCTCAGCAGTGCATGTCGGTTGACATGTTCGTCCACGTATTGGTCCCAAGCAAGGGTGGTGCAGTGCACCAGTGAGTCTGGGTAGTCCTCAGATCTCTTGTACGGATCTGCCTCTGGAGTGAAATCACTTGTAGGATCACTCCCACGTGTATTTGGGGTCTGATTTGTCCAAGTTCCCTGATTAATGTCTGTCCCCTTGGCGAAGGTGGAAGGCGGAAGATTTTCGTTGAGCCATTCAGGTATCTCTAGGAACCGCAAAATCCATCTCTGCACACCATCGAGTTAGCCATAACCTTCTCAATATTCTACACCCTGGCTACACATACACAGTCGTAGAACGAACTGACTAGTGGTGTAGCAGTCAGTGCCCACTTATATTGCGGCTGCAAGGCGTTTATCATCATCGCTATTTGGTCTACCGCTGACTGGCTACCGACTTGCAAGACGCCTTCCGTTTTCGGCGCGCGGCAGTACCCCTCTCCTGTGCCCGCCGCTCGGAGACGATGGAATTCATCAATTACTACTCGGCCAATGATATTTGGGCCCCAGAATTGTGGTTGTCCTTCATTCCTCGGGAAATATCGAGTCCGAAAAGTCTCAGGAGTGGAGACTATGACGTTCCTCCATTGGTGAACGCCCCTGGAGATAGCTGAGTAGGTAAGACGGTCAAAGTGATCTTTGCCATAATTGATAACAGGAATCAATTGCGTGAACCGCAAGATGTCTTCTCTCCATTGGCTTATCATGCTCGCTGGGCTGTTGGATAAGTCAGCTGACCGCCTTTGATTGAAGGGACAGTCTTACCATAGTATCATCGTAGGCCGCATGGGCTCAAACTGAGGCTCTCTGGGCGCTTTACCACGTTTGTAGAGTTCCCATTTTGCCATTGACTGATTCCACTCGTCCCAGCCGGGGGGGAGGTTGTTGCTGATGAATTCTTCATACCTGGCGATTTGATAGCAAATCGTCGCCAACATTGTCAGCGTCTGCATCACGGGCGTTGGTTCGTTAGCCGAAGATGTTCCATCAGGCAAGGCGCGTGGCCTCTAAAGGGTGTTATCCGGGGAATAAACCTTTCCCGTACCGCAATCCTACTCCGACGTTAGCTAAAGTTCTCCGTCATCGGGAAAGACAAGGTCGTACGTCTGCCAACAGTCCCCCTCTAGCTAAGCCAGCTTCCATTTGAAGCTGCCATTGAACGGCGACAACTTGATGCTTCTGCAGAACCACGGACTTCATCAAGGGTGGGACTGACGTGGGATCGTCAGGCGTCAGCTGAAGCAAGTCAAATGCGCCGAGATCCTCGCGCTGGAAATCTTCGTGGTTAAGCATGGACTGCAGCCTAGAGCAAATCACTTTGTTAATTCCGAACGCTTTAATCGGACACGGCACAGAGAGTGACAATGCTGGCGACCTACCGTTCGAATCCGAGAGTGTCCGAGACCATTCCCTCATCCGGATCTTGCCCTGTTCCGTCATCCACCACCTCAGAGAGACCCACTTTGTCGAAATCAATGGGTATAAGCTCCGCAGCCTCTTGGGTGTCGTAAATATATCGGATATTTGGGTCCTCGCGTGACTCTGCCGGTTTCTGCGGTGCTCCGGATTTCGGTCCTGACGGGACGGAATGACTAACTTCGGGCACGTCGTTTGTTTCTTTCAATTGCGGCGCCCCCGGCTTCTCCGGCGTCATGCCCGCACTTTCTAGTAAACCCATTTGTACCGGACGTGGATCCGGAGTGTTGGCAGAGGTCTCTGTAGCGTCACGGAAGGTGCTCTGTAAAGAATCTACCCACCTTGAGGCACTAAAGTACACAGCGTACGGCATGTTGTCAATTCCGTGACGAGAGTCCCAGCGCAGCGTGCCGTCGTCCATTTGGGTCAGTGTAAGTGGATAATTGGGACTCTCTGGCTCGCAAACGCCGGCAGTAGTAGTACCATCTGGCCAATTTATCACCGCATAACGCAGTGGTTGGTGGTCCCATGGCCGAGCAAAAGGCATTCTCCCCTGGGACAAGAGTTCTCGTACAGTTGGTACATTTGGGTCGTATGACTCTGCTGGCAAGTCCCAGTTACTCCATTCAGATTCCCCTTCCCACGGCTCCGGCTGAGGCCATATGGTGGTTAAAGCGGCAGGCTCTTCCCCAGAGGGACTGTCTTGTACCGATTCTTGAACTGTCCTGGCTGTGAAAGCCCCAGTTACACTGTCTTCATCCCCTGCTACGTCTGCAGTGTTGCAGGGCAGGGACGCAGGAACCTGTGGCCTGTCAGTGGCAGAGGGACACGACCGTGAGTCAGCCGAAAGGGTTTCCAACTGTTGCCTGTCTTTACACTCATCAGTAATAACAACGCCCTTGCTGTACCCTGGACCCTCGTATTCGGCGTCACTGTATTCGCTCACGGATTCCGCTATTACGGGGAGTAGTTCAACGCTTGCACTGGCTATTCCCGGAAAGCCTGTGCTGCTCTTCGCGCCTGTATCCTGAGAAGTCCCAGGAGAACCGGTAGTATTTCCGGATGTGATTAAGCCTCCCGATTCGCCTTTCTTCAGTACAGGTCTCCTTGGATTCAGTTCGGGCTTCGGGCTCCAATTTCCCGCCGGCGATTGGTGCACGTCCTTCCCGGGTGGTATGAAAGGATCGCTTAACACGAAGGGGCGGTCGTTAGGGTCGCCAATTACAAGCTCCAGTTGGGCAGAAAATTCTGGAACCATGTATTGCTCGCTTGGGGGATCTTTTTGGGGAGGCTGCAGTGTCGCCGAGAAGGAGCTGTCGTTGTGGCCCGGAGAAGGAGTTGTTGCATGCATAGCCGGCGCCGACGAAGTTGAAAGTGACTCCGGTGGCACACCGGTGGTTAGGGGTAACAAGTTACCGTTGTCCGTCAGGTCGACTGTCCGGCTCACTGCTGACGGAAGTGGCTTATGATTGACTCCCCTAGTCGTTGCGTATACGATAACCTTGGCGATCGATCTGATGTCCTCATCACAAAGTTCCTGTCTCTGTTCGAGTCTCAGAAGTTCCCGACACGGTTCGATAAAATGAATGCAGTCCTGTATCCACTCTCTGAGGGAGTCTGGACAGTCGCTCTTTAGTTTTTCAAAGCTGATGATCGCAGGCGGCGGAAGAACGGAGCAACCATGTTTAATTTTCCAAGCGACGGCCGTTTTCACGCAATCCTGAATGACGGATCCCCGTAACCAGTTGTTGACGGTAGCCGTGTCGTGGCCAAGAGCTTGACATATGTCGAGAGTTGTCACGGCTGTCGTTGCGGGCCAATCGTATCTCCTGGGCGCCGACATAAATTTTAATGATCTAGGATCGGATCCTACCCTGGGCGGGATCTGTAACGCGGTGCGGGATGTGCGAGTGTTCCGGCAATGGCGTTGGGAGATGGAGCAACCGGAATCCGCAGCCTCTCGGTAGGTAGGTAATGTAGGTGGGCGAGGAAAAACCGGCTCGGATACTGGGAAAAACTATCCTTAGATGTAAGAGATCAGCATCCGAAAACCCGTAGAGCAACGGAATATAAGCGCTGACTGTATGGATATCTGTGCCGAGCTGCGACACCGGTGGGGGTGCATTGTCTTTGTTGGGGAGGTTGTCAGGTGGGCGGTTCCCGACAAAGACATTGTCCCACATCGTGTTTCAATGGTTACTATCTCTGCTGGAATTGGTGGGAACCATACTCGGGTATAAGGCTTGAAAGAACCGTTCGGTGTCTCATGGTTTATGCACCACCGGGGAATGCTGCACTTTGTACTCTCGATGTTCCATATCCCACTTATCAGCTGTTCAAGTAATCACAGCCACTTCCGAGCTGGACCGCACGATCAGTTGGCGGCTTCCGGCGAGTGAGTTGTAGACGGGCGTGTCTACATGTCGGAAACGGCCTGATACACGGCGGTACGAGTTTCGCATGCATCCCTCGTCTCGACGTTTGTGCGGGCCCTATCGTGGCTCTCGAGTCAACGGCCCTCCGGCGCGTCAAGCTTGCGGCTTAATAGCAAGAGTATAAAGAATAGCTATCTCTCGGAATGGCAGCGGTAAAGCGAAATCGATCAAAGGTTGTGGGAGACACCGCCATAGCAAATCCGGTGGCCCCGGTATTCTGGTCCTCTTGCACATTAGCTAGATGACCGCCGTCGATTACATAAGCATCTTTGTTTGGTTAGTTTGCAGCAGGCCCGCCTTGGCACATTCAGTTATCTTTTCACCTCCTCTCTTATCCTGGCTCCAGAACCGGAGCACCCATCCCTCATACACCGCCTCTCCATTGCTCTTACCATCAGCTCCTCTCTCTCCCTCAAGCCATCCCTCTACCGCTTTAGCCATCAAACGCACCTTTCCACACCGTCCAACAACACAAGCCATTAGAGATGTCGGGGATTATCTGGCTACTCGTCGCCACTGCTTGTGCAACTGCAGTCACGTCGAACTCGACCATGTACAGCATGGTTCCTATGAATAGCACGGACTCATCCGCAGCCAGCAGGACAACTACCCCAATCGCTTCCACCCTTTCCTTTATTGAGACTCACAACTACACGGCATCATCGACCGCATACAATTCATCCACGGGCTCCGCCATCGGTTGCTGGTCTGCCGGATCCAGTAACTGCTCCTGGGCATGGACGATGCCTCCGTCTGACGGAACCTTCTCGGTGATTATAACTTCAGAGTTCGGCCAGACGACTGTCTCGGGCATAACCTATCTGGTCGAAAGTTCGATGTCATCTGTTCCTGCGAGCGGTAGTTATGAGGGTGTGATGCCTGCGAGTCCGATGATTACCCTTACGATGAGCCCTCGTTTCGGCAATAACTTTTCCTCCCCATCGACCTCTTCCATCGACCTGACCGAATCGCGGAATACAGAATCTCGGTCAACACTTACTCCCTCCCCGAGTTTGACAGGCGATGAGCCGAGCCCTACATCGACTGGAGTCACTGGACCGCGGACCCGTACAGCGCCGACCATCACCGCCACACCGATACCGGAGGTCCCTTCGCTGGGCAATAGGAGGACTTTGGGTGAGGGAAAGAAACATGTGGCATGCTGGATTGCGTTGATGGTGGTAACTATTTCCGAGTTGGGTTCGCCGATGCGCCCATTCAACTGAATGTTCGACGTTGTGTCAGCTTCATGAGGAGGCGGGAAGGTGCGGGTTCTACTGTTCGCTCGTGTATTGCTTGTTTTCGTTATGGCGTCCATTGCGTTGTTGTTGTGCTTCTTTAGTGGGCCTGCCGGAGTTGATTGTACTTGTAATGAGGGGTGTTCATAGGTGGTGACGGCGTTCTCCAGTGTGTCTTTGATATGAAGGAATGTACTATAAAGCCAAATGATGATTTTTCTCTTTTATCTTACCAGCCGGCGACTGCTTACTGTAAAGCAGAAGGGGATATCGAGGTGCCATGTCTCGTATCGCAAAACAAGATGATTGTTTTATAACGACTTTTGAGATACATTCCAGACACTGCCACACCCGGAAGACAGGGCGGAAATCAGACACCAGAATCCAACAGAAATACACCAAGTCTAGGCCACATGCTCGCTGTCGAGTCTACCTCACCGTTCCAAACCCGGGATTCTCTTTTCACGTTCATTAATCGCATGCGACCTGTCTAGGTCACGGTGATATACACAAGTCCAGTTCCCATCCACTGTCCTTTCGGCTCGTTGTGGTTCCCTTATCAGATTATGGCGATATCGTATGAAGTCAGGTCCCGTTCGCCGTGCCCCGAATCGATCAGTCGACAGGCGGCAAATCCGGGAAATTTCATCTTGCAGACTGTGTTGCAATATCTCACTCGTTCTGCTTTGTCATGTGTAGAATCACGTCATGTACGTGTATTCAGACTTTTCACCTTTTCAGTCTTTCTCTCTATGACAACAGAATACACACAAAATTTCAGCGTTCCATCATAATCTTGACAGGCTGTGTCAAGATTATGATGAAAGTTTGATGGAACGATGAAGTCTTGTGTGTATTGTATTGTCTTAGAGAAAGGCAGGAAAAGTGAAAAGTCTGAATACACGTATATGAAGTGATTATGATGATGATGATCGTATATGAAATGATTCTACACATGACAAAGCAACGTGACAAAGCAGAACGAGTGAGATATTGCAACAGGCTGCGGCCCTGAAGCACCGAGTGACGTGATGAGTCTCCAATCACGTGATAGACCCACCTAAGCCACCGTCGACGAAGTTCAACACTGCTGCTGTAACTGCCGTTGGAGCCGTGAAACGCGTGAGCTAGCCCACGTAGGGGGCCAGGCGCGGGAGGTGGTAGGAGCCCCCACCGAAATCGGGCGGCGGCTCAAGAACGCTCTCGCATACGGCGGACAGACAGAGAGGACAGTACTGCTTGAGGAGCCGGAAACCCTCCACGCGGAGCTGCGGCAAGAGGAGGAGGCTGAGGCAATGGCAGAGGCAGAGCGGGCGCGACCTGGACTGACCATGTTTACAGATGGGTCACGGCTGGACAATGGGGCGACCGGATACGCGGTGGTGTGGAAGAGGGGCCTGACTTGGGCGGGCGTCAAAGGGCACATGGGCAGCAACCAGGAGGCCTATGATGCTGAGTGCGCTGCTCTCGTCCGGGCACTGGAGGAGGCATCGAGAAGAAACACGACCCCGGAACGGGTCACAATCTTCACAGATGTGCAAGCGGCGATCAGACGGATGGCATCGGACGACCCTGGCCCTGGCCAGCAGTACGCCCTTCAGGCGCGGAAGCACATCGCCTCAATGCGTAGGGCCAGGCCGGGCATCGCCATCGAGATCCGATGGTGCCCAGCGCACAAGGAGGTCGCCGGCAACGAGAAAGCGGACGAGTGGGCCAAAGCGGCAGCAGAGCAGTCAGGCAATCACAAGCCCCTTCCGCGGTCCCTCGCCAACCTCAAGCGCGAGATCTCGGAGAAGAAGTGGGTGGAGGCACGCCAGTGGGCTGGAGGTCGGACCTCGAAGACGAAGGACCGCATGCCAAAGTGCCAGAAACCTGCTGGCGCGGTGGCTGGTAGCTCCAAGAGACTCGCCTCGCGGTACTACCAGATCAAGACAGGGCACTGCCTGACCGGGCAGTACCTCAACTGGACGAAGAACCGATCCACCCCACAGTGCTGGTGGTACCGATACCGGACGCAGACCCGGGACCACATCTTCAAGGAGTGCCCCGAGTGGAAGCCGCAGCAGAGGATCCTGTGGGCGGAGATGAAGAAGGAGACGGGGAGGTGGAAGGACCGGTGGAAGGTGCGGGACCTCCTGGCCGATGTGAGGTGCAGCCGGGCAGTACTGGACTTCCTCTCCTCTACGGATGTGGGAAGGCGGGCGCCGGCTGAGACAGAGGACGACGCGGTGGGCGCGGTGTCGGAGCTGGAGGTGCGGGAGTGGCCGGAGGAGCAGGGAGCGGGGGCCGAGGAGTTGGGCGCTGGGGGGGGGGAACCGCAGCTGTTCCTGCCCACACCCGACTTCATGGCGTCCGCCGGAGAGGGCTAGACCGGAAAATTTGTCTTTCTCATTTGTTCTTTCCCTTTGTACTTTCCTTGGTGCGCTCCACATCTCCTTGGGACAGGCCTGGGCGGAGGGCAAGGGGGTGCTAGCAACGTGCCGCCACTGCGCGGACAGTGGACAGGAACTGGACTGTACATAATCTCGCCATGATCTCCACAGGTCGCATGCGAGTAATGAATAAACAAAAAAAAAAGTGGTCTTCCTCGCCGCCATAGCCTAGACAGGCTGAATGCGAGTATGATTAACAAAAACAAACCCCGTGGTCTTGCTGTCGCATGGTGGATCAGAGATATTGCGGTTGCTTAGTAACCACCGAACCGTAAGTTGACCAATATACTGTGTCCTTATGGGCGAGGTGGCCTTCTGTGGGGTGGCCTTTTGTGTTGTCCTCTCAGTGTGCCTCTGTAGCACAGCGACTGTCCACAATGCAGGGATGTTTCGGGCACGTGCCGGCATGTCGCTCGCCGTGAGATAGTCCCTCCTCTTTCATCATTCTTTCCCCACCCCGTCTCAGCCCACACAACACCACACACCCAACACCCACTCTGTATTCCATCTTGGACTTTTGGCACTCCATCTCCCCCTCTCGTTTGTTTTGAGTCCCCGTCTCTGCTTGTACAGTTCCTCAACAACGATGCGATGGTTCAGCCAGCTTACCTACCTGTCCCCAATTGCCACACTGATCTCTGGCACGAATTTGGCGTCAAAACGTCTCTGGTACCCTGGAGACGTCTCTGGATCCTATGCTCCTCAGAGCCGCAGCGGCAAGTTACTCGGTAATGCGGGTGATGCCCAACGCGGAGGTATGGCCTTTGGAGACCCCCACCCAAGTACGCGTGCTGACGCCATGCAGGTGGCCAGGGGCTCCAGGAGAGTGACATGGAACGCAGAGACTATAGCTGGTCCCATCCAGTCGGCGGCCCCTACAACGGTTTGTTGCGCATAACCTCTTTCTGAGCACTCTGCTAATTTTTGTAGGAACTACCGATTGGTTCCTTAACTCGCCAACGCTCCAGCAAGAGCTCGCAGACCTCACCGACGCCAGCGTGCAGGCTCGCTCGCACCGTAGCGATGCCCAACAGGCCTGCTCACAGATGATTGACGGACAGGTGAACTGCTTACCTCCGGGGAACTTCACTTCACTTCACCAGATCTCCAACGGCCAGGTCCGGTGCGTTCCTCCGACCGATCCCGGAGTCTTGAATACCTTGCCCTCAGACTGGGAACAGCCTGGAGATCTGCCCCATGAGCCGGTTCTCGTGGACGCTGAGTGGTGCTTGGACGGAATTCGATTTCCCGGCGAAGGAACAACAATCGGGGGGACAGAAGGGGAGCTTGAGTTGCCGGTAGTGGATGTCGACAGTTTGCCGGAACAGCCTATCGAGCCAGCCGATATTGTTCAAGAGCAACATATGCCGGCCGCATTGATCGAACAACGAAACCCCGTCAGCTATGATAACGTCGAAAACGCCGGTTTTTCTCGGCCGGGGGCGGAAAAGTCGAGGGTTCGGCGGTTGGCATTAGTCTGGATGGCTGTGTGTATCATCATTGGGGCGGCAATGTTGATGTATTAAGGTTTCCGTTTGTGGGTGACTGGTTGGTATAAGTATTACCCGCACTTTAAGGGTTTTTTTTACTGTTCGAAGAATAGCCTGTCATGAAGTATCAAGGGGTTGTGGTGTATTGCTAGGTTTACCGGTTATTCGTGCATGATGAGGGGACGTTGCTGTAAATTAGTATATCACTTGCGCGAAGGATCAATCCTTCTTCCCGTGGTGCGGAAGACCAAAGCTGTCTACTCCTCGGTTCTTGCTTGGTGTCTTTTGTCTACTGGGTTTTGTTCACCAATCGCACGCGACCTACAGTTAATACATAGGTCGCGGCGATGTGCACACTGTTTCCGTCTCCTGTCCTGTCCTTGGGGCTCGTTGTGACTCCCCTTCTCTTCGCCCTGGCCTGTCCCGGGAATGTAGCACACCAAGGAAACAACAAAGGAAAGACAAAAAATTAGCCTCTAGCCTCCGATCCTTTGCGCGCTCTTTCCGCTCCTAGGAGCTCTCACTCCGACGCTTCGTTCTGGGCGTCTTCCTCTGCTAGATTCGGTACTCGCTTTGCCACAGCCATGGCAGGAAAGGAGATGTAGAACTGCGCCTCTCGTCCGCGAAGAGGTCCCGGATCTCGGGATCCTTTCCGCTTCCACGAGAAAGCGCGAAAGAACAAATGAAAAAGTCTAAACCTCGCCGGTGGACGCCATGAAGTCGGGTGTGGGCAGGAACAGTGGCGGTTCCCCCTCAGTGCCCGACTCCTCGGCCCCTGCTTCCTGCTCCTCCAACCACTCCCGCACCTCCAGCTCCGACACCGTGCTCACGGCGTCATCCCCCACAACCGGCACCCGCCTGCCCACGTCCGTGGTCGAAAGGAAGTCCAGCACCGCCCGGCTGCACCTCCCGTCGGCCAGTAGGTCCCGCACCTTCCACCGGTCCTTCCACCTCCCCGTCTCCTTCTTCGCCTCCGCCCACAGAATCTTCTGCTGCGGTTTCCATTCCGGGCATTCCTTGAAGAGATGGTCCCGGGTCTGCGTTCGGTACCGGCACCACCAGCATTGCGGGGTGAGGCGGCTCTTTGTCCAGTTGAGGTATTGCGCGGTCAGGCAGTGCCCCGTCTTGAGCTGGTAGAACCGCGAGGCGAGCCTTTTGGTGCTCCCTGCTACCGTACCATCGGGCCGCTGGCTCACAGGCAACCGGTACTTCTTCTTGGAGGTTCGGCCCCCCGCCCATTGGCGTGCCTCGGCCCATTTCTTCTCCGAGATTTCCCGCTTGAGGCTGGCGAGAGATCGCGGGATAGGCCTGTGGCCGCCTGCCTGCTCCGCTACCGCCTTGGCCCACTCGTCCGCTTTTTCGTTGCCGACGACCCCCCTGTGCGCCGGGCACCACCGGATCTCGATGACAATGCCTGGTCTGGCCCTGCGCGGCGTGGCGATGTGCTTCCGCGCCTGGAGTACGTACTGCTGACCGGGGCCGGGTTCGTCCGACGCCATTCGTCTGATGGCCGCTTGCGCATCTGTGAAGATTGTTACCCGTTCCGGGATCGTATTCCTCTTCGATGCCTCCTCGAGTGTCCGGGCGAGAGCGGCGCACTCAGCACCATAGGCCTCTTGGTTGCTGCCCATGTGCACCTTCGCGCCCGCCCAGGTTCGGCTCCTCCTCCACACTACCGCGTATCCGGTCGCCCCATTCTCCAGCCGTGACCCATCGGTGAACATGGTTAGTCCCGGTCGCGCCCGCTCTGCCTCCGCCCTTGCCTCAGCCTCCTCCTCTTGCCGCAGCTCCGCGTCGAGGGT
>Ga0307508_10004968_pt1 | contig 12785 bp, 12 predicted proteins | sample 9_EM_MG_FD_203089 | JGI IMG/M metagenome (GOLD analysis project Ga0307508, IMG submission 203089) | Populus trichocarpa ectomycorrhiza microbial communities from riparian zone in the Pacific Northwest, United States - 9_EM | ecosystem: Host-associated > Plants > Roots > Unclassified | place... | reverse complement strand
GGGTGGCTCAGTTGCGTTTGGGTGGCTCAGTTGGGCTTGGGTGGCTCAGTTGGGCTTGGGTGGCTCAGTTGGGCTTGGGTGGCTCAGTTGGGCTTGGGTGGCTCAGTTGGGCTTGGGTGGCTCAGTTGGGCTTGGGTGGGTGGGGTTGGGTGGGTGGGGTTGGGGTGATACTCGACGGCGTGACTGGTGTTGATGTCCGTCGGGTTGACTTTGGGTATTTTGTTCGGCCGGCGGAGGAGACGGGCACGGGGGAGCCGCGTGTGGAGCCGGCTCTCGGCTATCTCATCGATCATCCTGAGGGGCTGCTGCTGGTCGACACCGGCATGGGCAGCCATCCCGAGGTGGACGCCTGGTACAAACCCCGCAGGGTCCCGCTGCCGGAGGCGCTCGCGGCCGCCGGGGCCAAGGTCGAGGACATCCGGTACGTGGTGAACTGCCACCTGCACTTCGATCACTGCGGGGGCAATCCGCAGCTGCACGGCCGCCCGATCTTCACCCAGCGCGTCGAGCTGGAGGCCGCCCGGCACGTCACCGATCACACCCTGCCCGAGCTGATCGACCACCCGGGCGCGCGTTACGAGGAGTTGGACGGCCAGACCGCGATCCTGCCCGGCGTCCTGGTCGTGCCCACGCCCGGCCATACCGCGGGCCATCAGTCGGTCGTCGTGATCCGCGGCGACGGCACGGTCGTGGTGGCGGGCCAGAGCCACGACAACGCAACTCTCTTCACCGGCGACGTCCTCGCCCGCCGGGCCGGCGTGGGTAAGCCGCCGCCTTGGCTGGAGCGCCTCCTCGCCCTCGACCCCAAACAGGTCCTCTTCGCCCACGACTACGCCGTCTGGATCCCCTGACTGCCACCGGCCCCGACCACGGCAAGGCCGTTTGGGGCCCCTGAACGCCACCGGCTCCGAGCGCGATTCGGCGACGTTCGCGGTTGCGGTGTCCACGATGAACCCGCCGGGCGGCGAGAACCCTTTGAGCGTGGTGGATCAGAGCCCGGAAAGTCGCTGCCCGGCGCGGACGACCGCCATCGCGTGGCGCTCGCCGGGACGGCGGCCGAGGCGTTCGATCGGGCCGCTGATGGAGATGGCCGCGATGACCCGGCCGGTGCGGTCGCGGATCGGCGCGGAGACGCTCGCCACGCCGGGCTCGCGCTCGGCGACGCTCTGCGCCCAGCCGCGGCGGCGCACCTCGGCGAGCGTGCGCCCGGTGAACTTGCATCGAGGCAGCAGCGGCATGACCGCCTCGGGCGGCTCCCAGGCGAGCAGGATCTGCGCGGCCGAACCGGCCACCATGGGCAGAACCGAGCCGACCGGGACCGTGTCGCGCAGGCCGCTGGCGCGCTCGGCCGCGGCGACGCAGATGCGCTCGTCGGCGCGGCGCAAGTAAAGTTGTGCGCTCTCGCCGGTCGCGTCCCGCAATGCGGAAAGCAGGGGCTCGGCCGCGGTCAGCAGGACGTCGGGCGCGGCGTTCGCGAGCTCGCCCAGCCGCGGTCCCGGGCGCCACCGGCCCTGGGTGTCGCGGACCAGCAACCGGTGGATTTCCAAGGCCTGTGCCAGGCGATGTGCCGTTGCCCGGGGAAGCTTCGTGCGCTCGACGAGCTCCGCCAGGCTGGCGCCGTCGACACAGGCCGCGAGGATGACGACCGCCTTGTCGAGAACGCCGACACCGCTCATACTGTGTCCCACAAGCCGAAACATACCTCCCAGAATTTAGGATGTCCAGATGGTGGGAGCCACTACCCCGAGGACCCTGGCCGAAAAGGTCTGGGACGACCACGTCGTGCGTACCGCCGACGGCGAGCCCGACCTGCTCTTCATCGACCTGCACCTGCTGCACGAGGTGACCAGCCCGCAGGCCTTCGACGGCCTGCGCGTGGCCGGCCGCCGGGTGCGGCGCACCGATCTCACGCTCGCGACCGAGGACCACAACACCCCGACGGGGTACGCGGATCCGGCGTTCAACGACCGCCGCGGCGAGCTCTTCACGATCGCCGACACCACGTCGCGCACGCAGATCGAGACACTGCGCAAGAACTGCGCCGAGTTCGGCGTACAGATCCGCTCGCTCGGCGACGAGCAGCAGGGCATCGTGCACGTGATCGGCCCGCAGCTCGGCCTCACCCAGCCCGGCATGACGATCGTCTGCGGCGACTCGCACACCGCGACCCACGGCGCGTTCGGCGCGCTGGCCTTCGGCATCGGCACCAGCGAGGTCGAGCACGTCCTCGCGACCCAGACACTGCCGCAGGCCCGGCCCCGGACTATGGCGGTCACGGTCACCGGCGAGCTGCGCCCCGGCGTGTCCGCGAAGGACCTGATCCTCGCGCTGATCACCCAGACCGGCACAAGCGGCGGCAACGGCCACATCGTGGAGTACCGCGGGGAGGCCATCCGCAAGCTCTCCATGGAGGGCCGGATGACCATCTGCAACATGAGCATCGAGTGGGGCGCCAAGGCCGGCATGATCGCGCCGGACGAGACCACCGTCGAGTACCTGCGGGGCCGCGAGCACGCGCCCTCGGGCGAGGCGTGGGACGCGGCGCTGGCGTACTGGGAGACGCTGGTCACCGACGAGGACGCGGAGTTCGACACCGAGATCGTGATCGACGCGTCGGCGGTCAGTCCGTTCATCACCTGGGGAACGAACCCGGGCCAGGGCGCGCCGCTGGACGGCGTGGTGCCCGACCCCGAGGAGTTCATCGAGGAAGTGGACCGCAACGCGGCCCGCCGTGCGCTGGCATACATGGACCTGCGGGCCGGCACCCCGTTCCGGGAGGTGCCGGTCGACGTGGTCTTCGTCGGCTCCTGCACCAACGGACGGCTGGAGGACCTGCGGTCGGCCGCCGAGGTGCTGCGCGGCCACCAGGTGCACGACGGCGTACGGATGATGATCGTCCCGGGCTCCTATCAGGTGCGCGAGGCGGCCGAGGCGGAGGGCCTCGACAAGATCTTCACCGAGGCGGGCGCCGAGTGGCGCTTCGCCGGCTGTTCCATGTGTCTGGGCATGAACCCCGACACGCTCAGCCCCGGCCAGCGGGCCGCCTCGACGTCCAACCGCAACTTCGAGGGCCGCCAGGGCAAGGGCGGCCGGACCCATCTGGTCTCGCCTCAGGTGGCCGCCGCCACCGCGGTCGTCGGCAAGCTCGCCGCCCCGGCCGACCTCCTCCCGGCCGCCCTCTGATTCGGAGAACACGTCATGGACAAGTTCGTCACCCACAGCGGCAAGGTCATGCCGCTGCGTCGCTCTGATGTGGACACCGACCAGATCATCCCGGCGGTCTACCTGAAGCGCGTGACCCGCACCGGTTTCGAGGACGGGCTGTTCAGCGCCTGGCGCGACGATCCCGCGTTCGTGCTGAACAACCCGGCGCACGCCGGGGCCACGATCCTGGTGGCCGGCCCCAACTTCGGCACCGGCTCGTCGCGCCAGCACGCCGTCTGGGCGCTGCGCGACTGGGGCTTCAAGGTCGTCATCGCGGCCCGGTTCGGCGACATCTTCCGCGGCAACTCGCTCAAGGAGGGACTGCTGCCGGTCCAGCTCGACCAGAAGGCCGTCGAGGCGCTCTGGGACCTCGCCGACAGCGAGCCGGAAAAGGAAATCACGGTGGACCTGGCCGCCCGCCAGGTACGCGTGGACGACGCTGTCTGGTCCTTCCCGATCGACGATTTCAGTCGCTGGCGTCTCATGGAGGGCCTCGACGACATCGGACTGACCCTTCGCCACGCCGACACGATCACCACGTACGAGAAGACCCGTCCGGCTTTCAAGCCGGTCGTCGTCTGAGGCGAAATCGCCGCTCAGGCAAGGGTTTTTCGCCCCCTCCGGTTCCCCGGTGGGGGCGAATTCGTTGCAACACAAGGGATTTTTTTCGCCGAATGTTTGTGTCTGCTGGTCAGGGGGCATACGGTGCGCGCAGAATGGCTCGCATCGGGCCAGTTCTCACGTTCGGGAGGAAAACCGTGAACAAGGCCGAGCTCATCGAGGCGCTGGCCGCCCGACTGGGAGACCGGAAGACGGCGACGGCGGCGCTGGATGCGGTCATCAGTGAGGTGGAGAACGCCGTCACCAAGGGCGACAAGGTTGCCATCACCGGCTTCGGCTCCTTCGAGAAGCGGGTGCGCAATGCGCGCACGGCGCGCAATCCGCGTACCGGCGAAGAGGTCAAAGTGAAGAAAACATCGGTGCCCGCCTTCCGCCCCGGAACTGCTTTCCGGGAGATGGTCGCCAGCGGGAAGGCCGCGAAGGTGGCGGCTCCGGCGAAGAAGGCGACGGCGACGGCCGCGAAGACGACCGCAGCCAAGGCGACCGCAGCCGCCAAGACGGCCCCGGCGGCCAAGAAGACCGCCGCGACCAAGGCGGCGCCGGCAAAGACGACCGCGGCTAAGAAGACCACGGCGACGAAGGCGGCTCCGGCCAAGACGGCGGCCGCCACGAAGACGGCCGTAGCCAAGAAGACGACGGCTACGAAGGCGACCGCCACCAAGGCCACGGCTACGAAGGCAACGGCCACTGCTACTAAGGCCACGGCCGCCAAGGCCACTGCTACCAAGGCCACAGCGACGAAGGCGGCTCCGGCCAAGACAGCGGCGGCCACCAAGACGGCCGCGGCGAAGAAGACGGCTACGGCCACCAAGGTGGCTCCGGCCAAGAAGACGGCCACGGCCACCAAGGCAGCTCCGGCCAAGACGACGGCAGCCACCAAGACGGCCGCGGCGAAGAAGACGACCGCCAAGGCTGTTCCGGCGGCCGCGACCAAGACGGCCACAGCCACGACCAAGACGGCCGTGCCTGCGACCAAGACGGCCGTGCCCGCGACCAAGACGCCTGCGGCCAAGACGGCCGCATCTGCGGCCAAGACGGCTGCGGCACCCGCGACCAAGACGGTCGTGGCACCCGCGACCAAGACGGTCGCGGTGGCGAAGAAGGCGGCGGCCAGCAAGACGACGACTGCGGCCGCCGCCGAGACGCCGTCCCGGGCCCGGGCGACGTCCGCGGCGCGCAACACCGGGGGTCGCAAGGCCCGCTGACGCCGCGCCGCCGCCGAGGCGGCTTCCGTAGCAGCGCGAGAACGGCTCAGCGCCGGTCTCGCACATCACGCCCCGCCGTGGCGCGATGTGCGAGACCGGCGCTGGGCCGGCACCCGTACGGTGGAAGCCGTTCGGGTGTGCCAGCGCCGCGATGCCGGGTGTGCCTACCGTCCGGGCATGGAGCGCAGACCGATGCCGCGGAGCCTGGTCAGCCGGGCGCTGATCGCCGTGGCGCTGTTCGCCTTCGCGGTCGTGCCGGGATGGACGCTCGGCGACCTGGCCGAGCGCTCGACCGGCTGGGCGTTGCTCGACTGGCTCGTCACATGTGCCTGGACCGCCCTGGCCGTACGCATCCTCGCCCCGTGGTCGTCCTACCGTCCCCGTGACGGCTGGCTCGGCCTCGTCCCCATCTACGGCTTGTACCTCGCCTGCGTGCTCTGCTGGCGGGTGGCGCTTCTGCCGTACCGGGATTGGGAACCGCGCGCCGACGAGCTGTGGCGTGCCCGCTGGCTCACCGGCGGCCTGCTCGGCTACTGGCGTGCCGACGTGGCGTCCGGCCGCGAGCAGCGCCCGGTCAGAGCCGGGACAGGCCCAGTAGCCGGTCCGCACCCCAGGTGAGAACCCAGCCGCTGCCCTTGGGCGTCTTGTAGGGCGTGGGGTCGGCTTCGTCGCGCACCGCGGCCAGCAGATGCGGGATGATTTTGCCTTGGCTGCAGACCACCGGCAGCCCGCCCGTGCGCAGGTCCAGCAGGCGCCCGGCGGCCAGTTTCGCCTTGGCCGGCGCCTCGTCGAAGTCGGCGGGCTCGGCGAACGCGCCGTCGAAGACGATCGGCAGGCCGCCGAGGCGCGCGGCGAGCGGTTCGAGGGTCTGCTTGCACCGCAGCGGCGTGGCTGCGACGAGCCGTTCCGGCGCGAAGAGCGCGTAGAGCGCGGCGATCCGCTCCGCCTGCGCCTGGCCGACCTCGTCGATGGGCCGCAGCGAGTCGTTGCCGGTCCACTTCTTGCGCACGCCGGCGTGGGCGTGCCGCACGAGGCCCATCACCGCTGTCACCGGCGGCAGCGCTGCGACGTGCTCCAGCAGGGCTCGTTCGTCCGGATAGCTGAGCCGTTCCAGCGCGGCGCCCAGCGGGAGCCAGGCCGCCCCGTCGACCTCGTGCGTGTCCTGCGGCTGCGGCACGGTCGACCCGTCGGCGGCGAGCATCAACCAGAAATCCACGGTCTTCGGCCGCCCGTCGGGCAGCTTGTACTCCACGGGCGGTAGCAGCAGCCGCGGCCGGCCTCGGAGGCCGGTCTCCTCGAGCACCTCCCGGACCGCGCCGACGAGCGGGTGCTCGCCGGACTCCAGCCCACCCTTGGGCAGGCTCCAGTCGTCGTAGCGCGGGCGGTGCACCAGGCAGACCTCGATCGCGTCGCCGGCCTGGCGGCAGAGGACCCCGCCGGCGGCCCGCACCGCAGCGGTCATCAGGACGCCTTGCCGATGATCCGGCGCAGTAGCGCGTCCTGAAGGTGGACGTGCTTCTCGGAGAGGTTCGCCGGCCGCCGGTGCCAGGCGCCGTCGCCGTCGAGGTCCCAGCCCTCGGTCTGGGCGTCCAGCGCCAGCTCCAGCACTCTGCGCAGGTCCTGGCGCGCGGAGGGCAGCGTCACCCGGACCAGGGCCTCGACCCGCCTGTCCAGGTTGCGGTGCATGAGGTCGGCGGAGCCGATCCAGTACTCCGAGTCGTCGCCCGCGCCGAAGCGGAAGATGCGCGAGTGCTCGAGGAATCGGCCGACGATCGAGCGGACCCGGATGTTGTCCGACAGGCCGGGCACGCCCGGGCGCAACGAGCACATGCCCCGGATCACCAGGTCGACCGTCACGCCGTCCCGGGAGGCCCGGTAGAGCGCGTCGCAGGTCTCCTCGTCGACGAGCGAGTTCACCTTGAACTGCACGAGCGCCTCGCCGCCGGCGCGGGCGATCCGGGCCTGCTCCTCGACGCGCTCGATCAGGCCGGCGCGGACCCCGTGCGGCGCGACCAGCAGCCGGCGAAACGATCGCTGCCGGCTGTAGCCGGTCAGGACGTTGAACAGGTCGGTCACGTCGGCGCCCACCTCGGGGTCGGCGGTGAGCATGCCGAAATCCTCGTAGAGCCGGGCGGTCTTGGGGTGGTAGTTGCCCGTGCCGATGTGGCAGTAGCGCCGGATGTGGTTGCCCTCCTGGCGCACCACGAGCGCGGTCTTGCAGTGCGTCTTGAGGCCGACCAGGCCGTAGACGACGTGGCAGCCGGCTCGTTCCAGGGTGCGTGCCCAGGCGATGTTGGCCACCTCGTCGAAGCGCGCTTTGACCTCGACGAGCACTACCACCTGCTTGCCAGCGGCGGCCGCGTCGACCAGCGCGTCCACGATCGGCGAGTCGCCCGAGGTGCGATAGAGCGTCTGCTTTATCGCCAGGACCTGCGGGTCGGCCGCGGCCTGCTCGATGAAGCGCTGCACGCTCGTGGAGAACGAGTGGTACGGGTGGTGGACGAGGATGTCGCTTTCCCGCAGCCGGTTGAAGACACTCCGCGGCACCTCGCCGTCGGCCAGCTGCGGGTGGGTCGCCGGTACGAACGGGCGGTCCTTGAGGTCGTCGCGGTCGCACTCGTTGAAGACCTGCCACAGCGCCGACAGGTCGAGCAGCCCCGGCACCCGCAGCACGTCCTGGCTTTGCATGTCGAGCTCGCGGACCAGCAGGTCGAGCACGTGGTCGCTGATGGACGCCGCGACCTCGAGCCGTACCGGCGGTCCGAACCGCCGCTGCGCGAGCTCGCGCTCCAGGGCCTGCAGCAGGTCCTCGTCGCGGTCCTCGTCGACCTCGAGCTCGGCGTTGCGGGTCACCCGGAACAGGTGCCACTCCAGGATCTGCATGCCGGAGAAGAGCTGGTCGAGATGGACGGCGATGAGCTCCTCGACGGGCAGGAAGCGGACGGCCCGGCTGTCGTTCTGCACGGCCACGAAGCGCGGCACGTTGTTCGGGACCTTTACCCGGGCGAACAGCTCGGAGCTGCCGCTGTCGGGATCGCGCAGGGCCACGGCGAGGTTGAGCGACCGGCTCGATATGTAGGGGAACGGGTGCGCCGGGTCGACCGCGAGCGGGGTGAGCACCGGGAAGACCTGCTCGCGGAAGTACGTCCGCAGCCGCTCGCGCTCGGCCGCGTCCAGCTCGCCCCAGCTGACCAGCTCGATGCCCTCGGCGGACAGCTTGGGCCGCACCTCGTCGGCGAAGCAGCCGGCGTGCCGGGTCACCAGGTCGGCCGCCCGCTGATTGATCATTTCGAGCTGGTTGCGCAGCGAGACCCGGTCGCCGCCGCGCATCGGCAGGCCGGCGCTGAGCCGGCGCTTCAGGCCGGCGACCCGGACCATGTAGAACTCGTCGAGGTTGCTGGCGAAGATGGCCAGGAACTTCGCGCGTTCCAGCAGAGGCGTCTCGGGGTCCTCGGCGAGCGCCAGCACCCGGGCGTTGAAGTCGAGCCAGGAGAGCTCCCGGTTGAGGAAGCGGTCCTCCAGCAGCTCGGGCACGACAGGCAGCTCGGGCACGGCAGGCAGCTCGGGCACGACAGGCAGCTCGGGCACGGCAGGCAGCTCGGGCACGGCAGGCGGGTCGGACACGGCAGGCGGGTCGGACACGGCAGGCGGGTCGGACACAGCAGGGGGCTCGGGCACGGCAGGCGGCTCGGGCGCAACGGTGGGCTCGGGCTCGGGCACGGCACAGGGCTCGGGCAGCGCGACGGCGGTGTCGGTGACGTCGGACATGACACCCTCCGTGGTCGGTTCCGGACGGGTCTGGGCCGCTTCCAGGATTTGGCGGTCGGCGGTGTTGTTCTGAGCCCCTTGCGAAAGGGCGCTCCTGGGAACGAACCGGCCGTCGGGGCCACGCCGGCGGGTTTCGGGGGTCCGGGCCGAGGGGTGCATCGCTCCATCATTGCCGGTCAGGGCCGAACGTGAAACGAACGGCTCGTGGATCAACTCAGGTGATCCCCGGTATTCCCACCCTGTGGACACGACCCGCCGGTTCGGCGTCGACCGTGACCCGTTGACCCGGCCGGAGCTGCCGCAATCCGGATTTCTCGAACGCCGCGGTGTCGAAGGCAAGCTCCGTGCCGTCGTCGAGCAGCAGCGTCCCGCCTCCGGTGTCGAGGTCGAAGCTCGCGATCGTGCCCTGCATGAACCGCACAGTACCCGGCTCAGGCCGCCGGCACGCAGCCCGGCGCGAGTCCCAGATCACACAGCAGCGACGACGTGTGCCGCCCGGCGCCCAGGGCCAGCACGGCGGCGAGATCGGCGGGGGTGTCCACGTCCTGCCGCAGCCCCGGCCAGTCGCCGGCCAGCGGCGTCGCCCCGGAGTTCGCGTGCGCCGTCGCTGAGCCGACGCCGAACAGCGGGTCGAGGCGCCGCCGCGGCGGGACCGCCAGCAGGACCGTGCCGGCGCCGTCCGCGTCCGCCACGAAGCTGCGGCCGGCGGCCGCGCCGAGGGCCGCCTCCAACTGCTCGGGCCGCAGCGCGGGCAGGTCGCCGGCGAGCACCGCGCGGTGCCGGGACAGGCCGGCGACCTCGTCGGCGCCGTAACGCATCGCCGCGTTCAGGCCGGCGCCTGGCCGGTCGGGCACGACGCGCGCGCCCAGCCCGGCGACCTCCGCCGCGACGACCGGGTCGTCGGTGACCACCAGCAACTCGTCGACGGCCGGCGTGGCCAGCACGGCCACCGCGGTGTCCCGGACCATCGCCAGCGCCAGATCGGCGTGCCGGGCGGCCGGCACGGCGCCGCGCAACCGGCTCTTCGCCGCGCCCAGCCGCTTGACCGGGATCACCGCCGTCCACCCATACCCCATCGGACCAGTCTGCCAGCGGGACCGGTAAGGACCCCTGCCTGGTCCCGGCCGCCACGAACGGGCATGATTTCGCCCAGGTGTATGGGGCACCGCGGCGGGGGACACGCCGCAGGTAGGGCAGGAGGGGCCGTGGCGCAGCGCAGGCTCGGATTCTGGCGGCGTTTTGCGGTGATGCTGGTGGTGCCGGTGTTGAATATCTGGACGAAGCGGACCTGGACCCGGATGGAGAACATCCCGCAGACCGGTGGCGTGATCATCGTTCCCAACCACGTGTCGCACTTCGATCCGCTCGTGGTGGCGCACTACATCTACCGCGCCGGTCGCTGGCCGCGCTTCCTGAGCAAGGCGAGCCTCTGGAAGGTGCCGGTGCTCGGCCCCCTCCTGCGCAAGGTCCGGCAGATTCCGGTCGAACGGGGCAGTGTGGAGGCGGTGAAGTCGCTCGACGTGCTGGTCGACGCCCTGCAGCAGGGCGGAGCGGTGGTCATCTACCCCGAGGGCACCACGACGCGGGAACCCGATCTCTGGCCCATGCGCGGCAAGACCGGCGCCGCGCGGCTGGCGCTGGTCACCGGCGCGCCGGTGGTGCCGATGGCGAACTGGGGCGCCGAGCGGGTCTTCGACCCGCGCACCGGCAAATTCAAGGTCCACCCGCGTACGCCCGTGGCCGTGACCGCCGGAAAGCCGGTCGACCTGAGCCGCTGGGTCGGCGCCGCGCCGACCCGGGCCGTGCTCGACGAGATGACGGACAAGATCATGCTGGACGTGCGTGACCTGCTCGCCGAGCTCCGTGGCGGCGAGCCGCCCGCGCTCTACGACCTTCCCGCGCGCCGGGCCTCGACACCGGGAGACAAGCAATGAAGGCGGCTGTGATCGGTTCCGGCGCGTGGGGCACGGCGTTCGCCAAGGTGCTCGGCGAGGCAGGCTCGGACGTGACGATCTGGGCCCGCCGGGAGGCGGTCGCCACCGAGATCCGGGAGCGGGGCAGCAACGAGGGCTCGCTGCCCGGCGTCCGGCTGCCCGAGCGGGTGACCGGCACCACCGACCTGGCCGCGGCGGCCGCCGGCGCCCAGATCGTCGCTATCGCCGTGCCGTCGCAGACGTTGCGCGGCAACCTCGCCGAGTGGGCCGACTCGTTCGAGCGCGACGCGACGGTCATCTCGCTGATGAAGGGGATCGAGCTCGGCACCACCAAGCGGATGAGCGAGGTGATCGTCGAGACCGCGCGGGTCGGGCCGGAACGCGTCGTGGTGGTCTCCGGGCCCAACCTGGCGCCCGAGATCGCGGCCGGCCAGCCGACCGCCACCGTGGTCGCCTGCCTCGACGAGAGCCGGGCCAAGCTGGTCCAGCACGCGCTGGCGCTGCCCTACTTCCGGCCCTACACCAGCGACGACGTCATCGGCTGCGAGCTCGGCGGCGCGGTGAAGAACGTGATCGCCCTGGCCTACGGGATGGCCAGCGCAATGGGCATGGGCGACAACACGAAGGCGTCGCTGATCACCCGCGGCCTGGCCGAGACCGCGCGGCTCGGCGTGGCGCTCGGCGCCGACCCGCTGACCTTCGCCGGCCTCGCCGGTCTGGGCGACCTCGTCGCCTCCTGCTCGTCGCCGCTGGCCCGCAACCGCACCTTCGGCGAGCACCTGGGCCGCGGCGAGAGCCTCGAACAGGCGCAGACCGCGACCCGGCAGACCGCCGAGGGCGTCAAGAGCTGCCTCTCGATCCGCGACCTGGCCCGCGCGCACGACGTCGAGATGCCGATCGTCGAGCAGGTGGAGCGGGTGTGCCACGAGGGCGTCGACCCGGGCGTGGCCGTCAAGCTGCTGATGGGCCGCGAGATGAAGCCGGAGTGACCTACTCCGACGGCACCCGCGCCGTGCACGCAGGCCTGCCCGAGCCCGAGGTCGGCCGGCCCTTCCTGCCCGGGCCGGTCTTCGCCGCGCCGTACCACCTCGACCCGGTCGAGGGGCCCGGCGAGAACGGCTACGCCCGCACCGAGAACCCGACCCGGCGCGGCCTGCAGGACGCGATCGGTTCGCTCGAGGGCGGCCGCACGCTGGTCTTCGCGAGCGGCCAGGCGGCGATCACCGCGCTGTTGCTGTCGGTGCTGCGGCCCGGCGACACCGTCGCCGTCCCGGCGGACGGCTATTTCACGGTCCGGTCCTTCGCCGAGGGCACGCTGCGCGGCCTCGGCGTCGAGACGATCCTGGTGCCGACCGCCGGGCCTTACCCCGACTTCCACGGCGTACGCCTCGTGTTGCTCGAAACCCCGGCCAATCCCGGCCTGGACGTGTGCGACATCCGCGCGCTCGCCGGCGCGGCGCATGCCGCCGGCGCGCTGGTCGCGGTCGACAACACCACGGCTACGCCGCTCGGGCAGAACCCGCTCGCGCTCGGCGCCGACGTGGTCGTCGCCTCCGGCACCAAGGCGCTGACCGGCCACTCCGACCTGCTGCTCGGGTACGTCTCGACGAACGACGACGGCCTCTACGACCGGATCGAGACCTGGCGCAAGCAGACCGGAGGGGTGCCCGGCGCCTTCGACTGCTGGCTGGCGCACCGCTCGATCGCCACGCTCGACCTGCGGCTGGCGAGGCAGAGCGGCAACGCCGAGGCGGTCGCCACGATGCTGGCCGCGCGCCCGGACGTCACCGGGGTGCGTTGGCCGGGGCTGAAGTCCGACCCGTCGTACCCCGTCGCGAGCGCCCAGATGCGCCGGTTTCCCGGTGTCGTGTCGTTCGATCTGGGCGATGCCGGGCGGGTGGCGCGCCTTCTGACCGCGGCCGAGCTGGTCTTCGCGGCGACCTCGTTCGGCGGCGTGCACACCACGGCCGATCGACGGGCGCAGTGGGGCGACGACACCTCGCCGGGCTTCGTGCGGCTGTCCTGCGGCATCGAGGACACCGTGGATCTGCTC
>Ga0307508_10004965_pt1 | contig 12788 bp, 20 predicted proteins | sample 9_EM_MG_FD_203089 | JGI IMG/M metagenome (GOLD analysis project Ga0307508, IMG submission 203089) | Populus trichocarpa ectomycorrhiza microbial communities from riparian zone in the Pacific Northwest, United States - 9_EM | ecosystem: Host-associated > Plants > Roots > Unclassified | place... | reverse complement strand
GGCAGCACGCCACCGAACCCCCAACAGGAGAGGATATCCAGCCCCGGATTGCGTGCTTTGTTATGTGGCGGTGCCTCTCCTTCTGAGGGATGCTCGAGCTGTCAGGACCGATGCCATCGGTAAAGTTTGTGGGGGGGGGTTTTGCTCTTACTCGCATACCGCGTCGTGCAACGGGATGGACCGGGACGGGGCGGACGGCCGATGCGCGTCTTTGACGAAACGCAAGTGAATGGAGAGATCTTCGAGCAGATTACGGATGAGCGCCACCGGATCCGTCTGGTCGGTTGCACGGGCATCTTTGCGGCGCCGAGCGCTGTCGATACTCGAGCTGAGCGGGAGCGTCGAACTCGCCCTGTTGCTCTGGGTCGCCGGCATGGCTGCTTACCTCGAGTACGGCACTGCCATGCTGAGGAACGGCGGAGAGGTTGGTTGAGCGAAGATGGACGGGGTTGGCTCGGATAGCGTGGTCTTTGGCGAGTACATATGTACACCCTCGAGACTGTTGGAACCAGAGAGGGTCGGATTGCCGTGCATCGTCGCCCCTGATCCACGGAGACTTGGCGTTGCAGTGGGGACTCCGTCTCCACAACTTTCCTGGGCGCCGAAAAGCTGTTGGTAGTCCTGGTCGTCGTCTTGTCCGAAGTTGGGCCGCTCTCGGGGGTGCTGTCGAAGGTCCCAAAGCCGGACAGCTTCTCGAACGCCTGGTAACTGCCGATGCTTTCAAGGTAACTATACAATTTGAATGAGACGCAGAATCCGGTCGAACACTTGCGATCGTGGCACCGCTGGCTTTGTTCCTCGTCGGAACGCTATGTGCACATATGTACTGGGCCAGCTCGCCTTCCCGATTTTTTGCGTCGGTGGAGACGGTGTGAGTCACTCTGGTTTTGTGGATGGCCATCGATCCGCATCCACTCGCACCAAGCAGCACTAGTTGGGTACACGTATCTTATGTTTGCTGACTGCACGAGATATGAGTACCTAGTTAAGTGGAATTAAGCAAACAAGCAAACGGAGAGTCGGGTTTGGATATGTAGTACATAACTACTGGGTACACTGGTTAGGTACGTCAGCACGTGATGCGATCGTACAGTGCACGTCGCGTCGCCACGGAACTCCACTATCTACATACATAGAGCACCCACCCACCGACCCCCCACATCCCACCAACACGCCGTCCATCTCCATCCCCCGCCGATGGACCACCCGCAAAGATCACTCGACACAGTGCGTCTGCGCCTGCAGCAGCTAGTGCAATCGCTCGATTCGTTCCGGCGGGCGATAGCGCTAAGCAAGCCGGCCCACGAGCTACCCGGGTGGTGAGCCGCCTCCCCCCCCCCCTTCCCCTCCTCCTTTCTCCCCCCTGCTTACGCAGAACGGCCGGCGGTGGGTGGCGGGGTGTGGTTCCGCAGGGAGCAGATGCAGTCGCACTTCAACGTGCTCTCGTCGACGCTGGACTCGGTCACGTCGGCACTGCACACGCACTTCCCGCAGCACTCGGGCGCGGCGCTGACGGCGTACCCGCTGCCGTCGTTCCCGGCGCCGACGAACGAGATTCTGCTGACGACGCTGCTGACCAAGAAGCCGCCGCCGGAGACGTTCGACGCCGTGTGGACGGCGCTCGGCGCCGCGCCCGTCGACGCGCGCGTCGAGGCACTGTGGGCCGTCGCCGCGCGCATCGTCGCCGACAGCCAGGACGCGCGCGAGTGGGCCGACGTCGTCGTCACCAACGAGGAGCGCGACGCCGGCTCCGTCGACGAGCGGCTGTGGGTCCGAGGCGACGACGACGTCGCCGGCGGCGGCGGTGACGAGGGCGAGAAGGAGCGGAGGAAGAGGTCCGAGGCCGAGATCGACGTCTTGCTGGGCGTGCTGAGGTTCGGCGAGACGGGCGTGCCGGTCAACGAGCAGCTGCCATTGCCCAAGGTGCAGACCGCGAGGGGCGCGAGGTAGAGAGGGCCGATGTAGCGATTACGACCTTCGAGTTCTGGGGCTTTGTCATGGCGCGATTTTCTGTCTGTCTGTCTGCACGGAGGAACGAGCGGTGGCTGGGCTAGAGCTGCAACGACCGATAGATATTCAAGTGCCATTGTTCTGGGTATCCTTCGCTCGGTCAAATAATAACCTGGTTTTTCTTAACACGCCTGGCCGGCGGGCTACAGTGACTACTCAAAACATCCCTCCCATGCACCGGCATCCTAAATCTCCAGCATCTCGTCCTCCAGTACACCGTAGAGCAGCTCCACAGCCCTCGTCAACTCGTCCAGTCCCTCCGAGATCCTCGCCGTGACCAAGACTTGCATTTCGCCGCATGTTAGCTAGCGCCCAGTAGTATCAGAAACGAAAAACCTACCATAAGCGTAGACCATGGCAAAGTCTTCGTCGACCTCGCCTTCCGTCCCTCGCACATTCGTGCGGTATTCGTACAGCTTCGCGAGCAACCTGTCCCGTGCCCGGTCGGGGCTCGGTAGGTGCTCCGGCACGGGAAAGGCCAAGCGAACGGAGCTGGCGAGAACGTAAAACAAGTGGCTGAGGCGTGCGCAGAGATCGTCTCGTTCCTGAACAGCCGGAGTCAGCTTCGGCCTGCGGACAGCCCCCCCCCCCCCATATCGAGTCTCACCTTCTTCGTGTAGTTGAGGATGTCCGCCTCCCTGCGGTTCGCCTTCGGATCCTTCGCGATCATTACGCTCATCCCGTGGAAGGCGTCGAGGATGGCCTGGTTCGCCTTCAGGATGCTCTGGTACTCCTTCGTCGGGAAGGGGCCCTTGAGCCTGAACTCGTGCGGCGCGGCCGCCGCCAGTCCGTTCAACCGGATCAACGCCTTCTGCAGCGAGTGCACGTCTGTGATGCTCCTGTACTTCTGGTCGTGCGTGTGTCCGTCAATGAGGCAGTTCAGTGGATCCTGGTTCCAGATCAGCGCCATGCGCAGCCATAGCACGCTCAGCCCCCTCCTAAGTTGCGAGCGGGCGCTGAGGGGCCATATCATGCGGTTGATGAAGAGGCCCCACAGCACACCCGCCGTGACGGCGACGAAACGATGTAGCACGATGTCGGATATGATGGGGTTCACGCCGCCCTCGTCGTCGTCCGCGTCATCCTCGTCGTCGTCCGACAACGAGATCGAGTACGCGTAGAGTGCGGACAGATTGTATGTCAGCAGGATGAAGCGTCCGAACGTTGCTTGCTTCCAGTTGAGGATGATCCAGAAGCACGGCAGCGACACCACCCAGCCGAATACCGGGAGGGCGTACGGATTCTCAGGAAACGTGATCCACGCGACCAGTGCGAGCACCGCGCCGATCATGGTGCCCACGATACGCGCTTCGCCTGAGCTGTTGGTCTGACCAAGCGTCATGGACATGATGATCATGTAAGACACGAGACCCCATTCTCCTCGCCACAGCATGTACGTTGGCCTCGTGGCAGGGATGAAGGCGGGGAGGGCGTACAGCGCCGCGCCGACCCCGACTTTCACGGTGAACTTGATATGATCCTGTCGGAGGGCTCTCAACGCTTTCCACAGTTTGTAAGTCGCTGGAACCTTGGCCTCCGGTGGCAGAACAACGTTCGGGATGGTGCGCCGCGCCCGCAGAGAGTATATCTGTTCCTGACTGGGCGTGCGGAGGAGTGCCTCTGCACAGAATGTAAGCCCAATGTCACACGCCCGTAAGCACCGTGCAAGACTTGCCTTCCTCGGAATCCCTGACAGGCGTCTTCTTTCCCAAGCGCTTCCAAAACTTCAACCACTCCCACGATCTGACGTCCGTCTCCTGGAGCCGTTGCAGTTCCTCGAGAATGTCCAGGAAGGTCTTCATCTCCTCCGCGAAGATGATAAGGTTGTACGAGAAGTAGCCACAGCTCGCCGCCATCTCTTCGACATCAGCAGCCATGTCCAGCGGTTGAGCACCAGTGATCACTTCGCCCCGGTAGAGGTTGTTCAGCGCTTCGGTTCGCTTCTCGTTGAAAAGGTTGATGGCGCTCCTCAGACTTTCCTTGAAATTGGGGTTCGTTTCGATCCTGTACTCTGGCGCGGGCCCGAACGGTAGCTCGTCGAGCATCTCGCGAAGAGTGTATGCGAGTGACCTCTGGTGGCAGATCGGGTCAGCCCGTGGGCGGCGGGTAACAAACGGTCGGGCCTTACCATAGGGGGACCAAGGTGATAGATGAACTCTTCGAATACGCCAGATGACGGCGGGAGCGCACTCTCGGCGGCAGGCTCTTCCGCGGTGCTGTCCGAATCAGAGCCCTCCTCGGATCGTTCGACGGGTAGGTAACCCCCAGGTGGCGACGGCGGAGTAAACAGGCGATTGGCCTCGGGGTCTCTATCCATCAGCACGTCCAGCGGGATCGGACCCGATCCCTGGCGCGCGCGCGCCTCCTTCAGGAGCGAGAACTGCGTGATGGCGGCGCTCCTGAGGGCGCCGATGTTCTGTGCGAGGCGCTGCATGCTCTCGACCAACAGCTTCTCGGACCGGTACTGTTTCTCGGTCCCCACGACCAGATGCTCGTACTTTGCCTCTCTGAGATGCTTGAGCAGGGAGCTGAACACGGTGCGATGGCTGGCTTCGATGGCGGCAAACTTGAAACCGTCGATATCCTCGTTCGCACTGCGCAGGAAGCTGTAGGTGATCCCGCCGAGGGATTCGGAGAACGCATCCATCGAGTCGATCATGAGCTGGCGGAGCTCGCTGACGGCGGACGTCGGCCACAAGGCGAAGGATACGAAGTACGATATGGCGATCGCCATCAGCAGGATCATCGACACTTGCGCGATCTTTCCGGCTTCGAAGTGGCCGAGTTGCACGGAGCCTTGAGCAAACCATCAGCCTACGGCGGGGGGGGAAACCTCTTGGGTTGCGAGTTGGATGAGCACCTTCTTTGGTCAGGATCGTGATGATCGATATGGATGCCATCGAGCACGCCACACTGACGGTAGGATGCGCCTTCGTGTGCTTGATGTATCCGATCGCACCCAGACCGCCGCCGCAGAAGAAGATGAGGATCAATGCGTGGCCTACAGATCAGCCTCGGCTGGAAGAGCTTTTTTGGGACACTCGTGGAAAAATACCCAGTTCTATGAGGTCCATACTGGCAAACAAAACCGACAGCCCCATGCTGCGCGATTGATCAGATCCGCAGAGACGAGAGGCCTCTCCGTCGGTGTGACTTACCTGCCAAAGGAAACGAGTATACTGTAGCAGAACGCTATGAGAGCGTATATCGTTGCCTGATGCATGCTGCCCGCAGTCCTCGCTGTTCGGCCGCACACCGGTCAACAGTGTGTCCACTCACCACTGGTCTCCGTGTTCTATGTGGCCGCCACATACCTGGATGGAAGTAACAAGCAAAAGTAGCAACCTATCCGCGTTAGAATGGGGGAGGCAAAAATCCTGCCCATCCTAAGGGAGGAAGCCTACCAGATGTTTACCATCGTAGTATCCCAAGAATCTCGAAATCGGCGTAACATATCTACCACATAGCCCCCACATCCATCAGCGGCCCACCGACCTCCGAGGACGAAGGAGCAAGAACGCACGTAGCCAAGCTGCCAATAAAGTACGCCAGCGAGCACTTGAGGACCATTTTCCCCTTCTTGCTCCTGACGAACGTGTAAGCGCGTCCGGCCGCGCGGCGGAGCTTCCCGACACCGGCATTCGAGGCCGCGTTTCCGTGTCCGAACAGCGAGCTCAACTCTGGCTGCGCTTGCGGTACGCGGGGAAAATGCTGACTATTTTTTGGAGGTTCTCACGATTACGTTTCGCGCTGAGTTTAGCGTCTCGTCTGTAGATAGCTAGCAAACGGGAGGAGGAGAGGGGGGGGGGGGGGGGGGGGGGGGGGGGTTTTGGGTGTGGTGATGGGGGTTGTGGTGGGGGGGGGGGGGGGGGAGGGGGTTGGTGGAGGAGGTGTTTACTCTGGGGCTAACGTGTAGTTTCGGCCTGGGACGCGCGTGTTCGTCGACGGGAGGATGACGGAGGACTTCCTGCTCTGAGACACGGACGACACGTGAGCTCAGCTCGGCTCGGGGAATGTGTAGCAATGCCGTACGGGGTGGAAACATACCGGACCGCGACTGTACCGTTGCGACCGATTGTCGTGGGAGGACGCAGGCGTTATAGAACCGTATGTGGCTCTGGACATGGTGACTCCCTCCGTCCCTCTGTCTCTCTGTCTCTCTGTCTCTCTGTCTCTGTCTCTGTCTCTCTGTCTCTGTCTCTGTCTCTCTGTCTCCCTCACACACACTAGCACAGTTGGACGAAGAAGGGGGCGGAAACGACGACGATGTCGACGACGACGACGACGAGGAGGAGGAGGAGGAGGAGGAGGAGGAGGAGGAGGAAGTTACACCTTTCGTTTCCGGTTTTTTTTTTGTCTTTTTGGTTTCGAGTGACAAGAGAAAAGAAGAGGAGACGAGCTCAATGCCATTATTGTCTTGTGCTGATGCCCCCCCACCCCAGACTTCAAACGAAAAAAGCTTGCCGAGATTGCCCCCAGACCCCTTGACCGTACATACATACATACATACATACATATGTGCGTGGATGACGAGGTTGGATACTCTAGTTCCCGCTGTTGGCCCCCACTAGATACGTGGGTAGATATATATATCTGCATACACCACTGGACTGGATCATCGAAAACCATTTATTAACACACGCGCGGGCGGCATCTGCGTGGAATAAAATAAAATAAAATAAAAATAGCCAGTCTGCCGATTACTGATTGCTGACATCAGAGCTGGACATTGTGGCACAGACAAGTAACGAAAGCGCAGTTAGTTCGACTCCCGATGGAATCGGATCTAATCTTGGTCCTCCCTCGAGCGCATCCCCAACGGAGTCCTAGATACATAGATACCGTAAGATCCGAACCGTTACTGCCCAGCCACCCAGCAGCCAACCGAGGCACTTGTCCAAGCACGATCGTCGTAGTCTATAAGCTACAAAGTCCGATTGTCGGCGCGTGTGTAACATCAATGGTTACATAGTCTCACCATGCCCGTGCAGCCATTTACTCAACATACCGAATAGACTATCCACCTACGTGAAGGGCAGGTAGCACGCGAACTTATTTCTCATCGCGCCGTCCCGCAGCGCCATCATCCGATTCGATTCCCATCGAGTGGGCGCAATAATTATTTACTTCGTAAATAACAGCATGGCAGTCGCAGAGTACTCTACGGCATTTGCTCTCTTTTTTGAAGAAAAGAATGAGGAAAGAAAAAAAAACATCCATCTCGTTCTTAAAGGTCGCGGAAAGAATGAAAACACCAGTTCCCGGATCGTGCTTCTGGAAATCCGTCAACTCATTCCTTGGTTTCCGAGTCGGTATCGTTATCGGCGCCCGCCATGCCACGGTCAAAGTGGTACAGCGGCTCGAGTTTCGCATTTTTGTTCATAAGGACGTAGCGCTTGAACCACCACGGCAGAGCCTTGGTCGTCTGGTACTTGATGAACTTGCTGAGAGGGACGGCAAAGACGTAGTCCAATTCCTCGAGTGTCCTCTGCTTGGTCTCGGGAACCTGGATCGCAGGCGGATTAGCGCACGTTGCAGCAACAGCAGCAGTCCGTGGGGCCAACTTACAAACAGGAAGATCATGAGGAACGCGCACACGTTCAGTCCGGCATAGAAGCCGAAGGCACCTACCGGGTTGAATGCGGCAAGCAATCGTGGAAACGTGATCGAGAGGACAGCCGCCCAGAACAGGCAAGTGGCGACCGCGAAACCCATTCCGACTTCTCTGTGCGACAGCGGGAAGACTTCGGCACTGTACGTGAACGGCACAGGGCCTTCGCCGGGCGAGTAGAAGGCGGCGAACAGGAACACGAAGAACGCAATGAGCCCCAGACGCGCGTCGTTGCTCTCCGGGATGTAGAAACAGAAACCGGCACCGAGAAGCGTCCATGCCATCTGGGGGAACGTGAAGAGCAGCAAAGTCCTCCGTCCGTACGTGTCGATGGTGAAGATGGCGGGCCACGCGAAGACGAAGTTCACCAGGCCGAAACCCAGAGAAGCCACCAAGGCCTCCTTTGTGGACGCACCGGCCTGGCGGAAGATGGTGGAGGAGTAGAAAGCTGGGAGGAGTTAGATCGACGAGCTGGAGCTGGGGGGGATTTCCGAGTGCCTGCAAACCGATGATATTGATGCCGCACATCTGCTGGGCAATCATGACCGTGAAGGCTGCCAGGGTGGCTCTGCGGATACGGGGAACGGTGAAGAGCTCGACGAATCTGGTCGCGTAGTTGCTTCGGCCAATGATGGAGGCCTCAACCTGCAACTGGGCGTAGATGTAGTACAGGTCACTGCGAGAAGAGTCAGCGGTGCACGAGGAGGGCCACGATAACTCCCGATCAACCTACCGAGCCGCTTGGAGCTCAGAGTTGCGGAGTCTCTTGAGGGAGCGGTAAGCATCCTGGTATCTCCTCTTCTTGATGTACCAACGGGGCGACTCCGGGCAGAAGTAGATGCCGAGGGTGAGAGGGACAGCGGGGATGAACGCGGAACCAATTTGCAGGCGCCAGGTAATCGTTCCGGCATCGAAGACGGCCAGATTCGCGCAGAAGCCAAGCAAGATTCCGAATGCGGTCCACATTTGCCTGCGTCTCCGTCGTCAGCGAGCGGGCCCCATTCGAGGGGGAACGGAATTGCGTGCCAACTCATGACCAGTGCTCCACGGATGACGGCGGGTGCGTTCTCGGCAGCAAAGATCGGAACACAGGCGCCCTTCAAGCCCATTCCAATGCCCATCAGGATACGGGTGATGAAGAGTTGTTCCCATGTGCGCGTTATGCCTCCTCCGATCGGGGTGAGCAAGCAGAAAATAGCCGAGATGAAGATTGTACCGCGACGGCCGATGTAGTAATTGATGGGGTCCGAGAGCCAGCATCCACTGCCGTACAGTCAGCGATCCGGTCCAAAAGCGCCCCCCCCCCCCTCCCCCTCCCTCAAACGGTCATCGTGACCACGCACATGAGAGCGGAACCGATGTAAGGCGCGGCATTGACCAAGCCCACAAGCCAGTTGTCCCTGTCGTAGTCTGGGTGGGAAGGATCCTCGCCATGGCCGATGCCGAAATCCTGGGGGAAGCTGAGATTTGCGCCGTTGGAGCCGGTCTACGACGAGGAGGCCGATCAGCACCGCCATCCACTCCGCGTCGCCAGCACCACTCGGAAGGATGTCTTGCCTGATCCCAGCCCTGGACAGCGGCTCCGATCGAACAGATGATGATGGTCATGTACAGCGCCCGGGGGTGCTTCCACTTGTGCGAGAGCTCGACGCGGAGGTGTTCCTTCTCCTCATCGGTGAGCTCCTTGAGGGACTCGAAGCCGGAGGGGTTCTGGGCGACGAGGGCGCCGCGCTGCAGCATATCGGTGGCCTCTTCCAGGCCGTTTTCGGAGGCGAAGCGAGAGACATCGTGCATCAGCTGGTCGCGGGGAATGTCGGCCAGCGGGTTCTGGATCCTGGTTGGCGAAGGGAGCGGGAGAGGAGTCAGCCACCACCGCCGACGACGCGCCTCCGAGGGGGCGGGAGGAGCTTACTTGGCGTCGAGGTTCTTGTTCAGGTCGATATGGGCCAGATTGCCGCGGCGCTCAGCCGCCATGGCATCGCGGTGGTCGGTCGCAGGCTCGATCTTCTCGTCCGCCATGGGTTCCCGGAGTGTATGTGCGAGTCGGTGGGAAGGATGGTGTGGGAAGAAGCGGGAGGACGGGAAGCAAGCACGAGGACATGCCCGAATATATACATACATAGATAGTCCGCGAGTGTCTCTCCCACCCCCCGCACCCCGGCAGAGGGCGGAATGGAGGCTCGACTCCGGGGTTGGAATGCAAATGCACTTCAAATGCTGCCCACCACTGGCAGCAACGGCAGCTATGTACAACAACAGCAATCCAACCCGGGCTGTGCACTGTGCAGAGACCTACTCTACTATCTGCTCAGCATGTTTCCTGATCGATTGCATGACAACGAGCGACCCTGCTCTCGACGGCAGCTGCCTACATGGGGATTCCTGGGAAGTGGAGCGTATAGGAAACGGCGCCAGGGAGGCAGGAGCTGGTGGGCTCTGGCGATACGAGCGGCGCGGCGGTGACATGATGACGGTGGTTGGAGACGCAACCAAGGCGGTCCCCTCTTCCCATGCATGCCATCGTTGTGGAACAACAGCAACAATCATCTGCCGCCCAGGAACATCAACCGTTCGATCACGGCGGCGAGCGCCCATGTACGTACGCCATGCCGCGAATATGAAGCTACCACGGTACAATACATACCACCCGTGTGTCGCAGCCACGCCGGCCGCTCTTGGGAAAAGAGCCCTTTCAACGCTTTTGCACGTCCGCCACACCCACGGTCAGAATTTAGCCGCGTAAGCGGGAGGGGGGAAGTACGACCGGATATCATACAATATGTGCTCTAGATATCTATCGTCGGCACTGGCAGGGGCGTCGATGTCGATCACCGTGGACTGCTGCGTCGGGCCGTCCACTCCGGCAGAGAAATCGAATAAGAGCGGAGTGGTGCATAAGTAATCGAGCCCAGCCGCCAGCAGACACATTTGAGCCGCATTTACCACTGCTCGTGCAGCGCGTCGCGGGAGCTCCCCGCGAGCTGTGTTGGATTTCCCGCGCTCGACCATCGTGAAGCCGGCAGCCGAGCGGCGTCCTCTTCTCCGAGGACAGCAAGCAGGAAACCGTCCTCCTCCGTCCGTCCCCCCGTCCGTCCCTCCGTCCAGCAGAACACACCTCGCCCTCTTGCGGATCGCCCGGAACACCGATCGTCCTGCCGTGTGTGACCGGGAAGGCGGAGGGTTGTCTGCATTTTCCCGCCGCGAGCTCGGTGTGAGCTGAGGAACGCCCGTTCGGGATTCCGATGGGACGAGGGTGGTTTTCTTTCTTTCTTTCTTTCTTTCTTTTTCTTTTCATTTTTCCTTTTCACCACCCGCCTCGCTGCTGCGTAAGTACTAGATATCTGGCAGTACGTACGCAAGCTATGTACTCTAGGCACCACAGTGTGGCAGATCGACTCTACCGACTGCAAGGCGCTCCCCGAGAACGCGCAATGTGACCACTGTTTGCCTGGCAGTCAGTCCGTTCGTCCTCCGTGCATGCTGCATGCCGCGCTCACCGGACGTCACTCGCGCGCAGTTGAGCGTGCGCAGCAGAGGGGGGAAGAAGGAAAGAAAGAACAGAATCGTCAGCTGCATGCGCCCAGGGCTTCCTCCAACGGTAGTGATCCCGAACACCCCCGACCGGTGGAACGGCCACGGAAACCTGGCTGGCTGGCTGGCTGGCTGGTAAGGCATGCCGCTCGACCGATTCGCCTCTCGGGGCATCCCATCAACCGCAGGGCCCAGCTGATCCGGCGTCAGCGCGTATCACCGCCCATCCGCTCCGGATATGTATGTGTGCAGCTACGTTGCATACGTCGGAGTGGATCGCTGCACGCCCAGTAGAGTATACATATGTCTATATTAGATACTTATGTAATGGCTCTCTGCGCGCTCGTGATGTCTGGGTTTGTACATTTCTCCGCGCTGACATGCATCGCACCGCAGCGCATTGCATGCATACATACATATGTGCTTGATACCCGGTGTGATTATTTATTTTTCTTTTCTTTTCGTTTCTTTTCTCGCAGCATCCTTCGTGCCACCACCACCACCACCGCTGCTGTCGCGCGTCGAGCACGCTGTGATCGACTGGACTGGCTCTGGCTGGTCGCCGCCGCCGCCGAGCAGCGTGTCCACTCGAGCCAGCCATCATACACATCTGCCTGCACAGTCGTAATGGTTCTCGTATCTACGCGCGTGCGGATTCCGACGAGGGGTGCGCCAGGCCTTCGCGGAGATCCCTGGTGTCCGCGATTGGCTGCTCGTCTCTCGTCTCCCTAGACATACATACATACATACATGTGTATGTACTCTAGATAGAGTAGATATCTATGTAGCCCACGCCAAACCAGAAATCTACATACATATGCAGGAGTCGTGCATACGGCCCCGCTGTTTAAGTTGCAGGGCTCTTGGCATGGGGGCTGAACAGAGACCTCTTGCTGTATGTATGACTTGGCAGTTAATCTCCATCTTGACAGCTCCAGACGATACATATCTACCGAGTTATTCCCACCCAAACTGCTATCTATGTACAACCGAAGAAGTATTTGTGTTATGTACATATCTACTCTCTAGATAAGCGTATCCACAATCAACCACGAATCCTTCTACCCCTGATCTCTTGGCCCATGATCTCATCCGGACGATCAAAATCTCACGAGATTACATATGTATGCATATGTACTAGTACATAGGTAGATAAGTACATACTAATCCACGTACCGGCCCCCATGCCAAGAGCGCTGCAACTTCGGTGCCGAATAGATGGCTAGATATGTATAAGTACCTATGTGCTCCGCATACATAGTACATAAGCTGCCCCGTTGCGGGGGAAAAGTGGTGGCGCCGCGTGTAAAAGAACAGAAAAAAGAAAAGAAAAAACTCGAAGACGGAGGGCGCAGCGGCTTGTGTTTCTTTTTGCGAGTGACCGATATCTACATATACATACATATGCGGCACGCAAGAATGCACGCAGACGGAGCCATGGCCGGTCAAACACAGAGCGGATCATACTATGTATACATATACATACTTACGTAGAATAGGTAGTTACTCCACATATGTCGATACATACATAGCCCATACGATCGGCAGCGAAGCGGGAGGGATGCCGGTTTCGGCACTCCAACCGTGCAGCAGCTGTGGGGGGGGGGGGGGGGGGGGGGAACCGAAAAAAAGACGA
>Ga0307508_10004964_pt1 | contig 12791 bp, 5 predicted proteins | sample 9_EM_MG_FD_203089 | JGI IMG/M metagenome (GOLD analysis project Ga0307508, IMG submission 203089) | Populus trichocarpa ectomycorrhiza microbial communities from riparian zone in the Pacific Northwest, United States - 9_EM | ecosystem: Host-associated > Plants > Roots > Unclassified | place... | reverse complement strand
TACTCTGGAGGTGATCATTTTCATTGTTTTAAAAGCATTGATTCATATTCACACCTTCTTTTGCTATAATTAGCAGCGTTATGACATGCCCAAACCTAATAGATGACTTACATAAGGTTTTTTTTTTACTCAATAGTGACCTACTAACTATTATGGGTTGTTATCTTAAATAATCGTTGACGAAATATTTTATCGATGATTAGGCAAAAGTTTATTGGTATTTTCATTGCCGATAGAAAATCGTTGGCAGAAAGTGTCTTATCAGAGGTTTGTTTTATATATTCAAACTTATAATTAATATAATTCAAAGTCCTAACATACATATTAATAATAAAAACATATATGCTTAAATAAAAATAAAAGAGGGTACTTACTTGTTAAAACACTTTAAAGTAATACGACTTTTGTTGTTGTCAATGATGAATCCTTTGTTTTTAAAACTTTATTGCTCTCCACTTGTATAACTAGGATGTTTATAATATGCCTCCCAAAATTCCAATAACATCACCTTGGTTTAGATGCACTTCTAAACAAGATTTTTGAGCCAAAGAATATGAAACTCAAATATCTCTTAACAAGATAAATCTAAGCTCTAAATTTGAAGGGGAAAATAAAGTATTAAAGAGAATAAAAACATAAAAAATAAGGTGAGAAATAGTGCAGAAAAATCTAAAAATTTCTAGTTAGAAACTCTTTCTTCACCCTTTTTTTTTTATTGTGAATCTTGGAAGCTAAAAGGTTGAAGAATTAATAAGAATCAATTCTCACTATTATCAACCTTTGATTAGCCACCATAAATTAAGAATTAAATCTAGAAAAATTAAGGGTTCTTTGATTAGAAAAACCAAGGGTTTTTTTAGATTAATTTCACATTCACCCATAATTTGTTTAATTCAAACAAATTTCCAACAATCCCTTATTTAAATGGAAATTATCTTATTAGTTTGAAAACGACTCAATGATTTGTTGAGAGATACTGATATGGTAGATTACTATATCAGGATAGATAACTTTTGGCTTTGAACCTTCCTTAGTGAAATCCTATTAGATTTACTCGACTAAATAGCGAGCGTGTTGTCTTGAACTATTTAATCTCTATATAAACCATGACAATAGTAATCACATAGTTCTCTACCTAGATATTTTATTTGGTTCTTACTGTTATATTCATTTTAGCTCTGAATAACTCTTGGGTTCATGAGTGCTTTAGAAAATTCAGTCTTTATTGAAATTCTAAAATAAATGTTCATATTTCTCACTCATATAGATGATTTTTTTTTATTAAAAGTATTATGTTATAACTCACTTGGTGTACCAAAATATAGAAATCAATAAGAGCTCAACTCACCCTTTATCACACTGTAGCTAACACTTATTTTATCATAGAAGTAAGAAAGAAATAATAATTTTCTAGTGCTACCAAGAATGTTATATGACTTATTTTCCACTTGAATCTAGATTTTAGGATCTCCAATCAGCTAGGTATAGTTACCATCATTACACTCTTTCATCTTTTAAAGGCTTTAAAATTATTTCTCTCGATGAATTATACATAAGCTCTCTCGTCAAACCCTTTCAAGTTTATCACCATACACCATAAAAGGTGATGATAGAATCCTCACTATTGAAGTAGTACTTGTCGAAGCAGCATTGGTTGACATAATCAAATCTTGAATAGAAGGAGTAGAAGACATGATATAATCTATAAATAACAATAGCCAACAATATTTATAAATAAATATTTTATCTCCACAATAAGCAAGTAATACAATAAAAACTTGTAAAAGAGCAGTTTTTTGAATAAAAAAATATTTAAACTATGCAAGATAAAACCCACAATCATTTCTTTTCTTGGATTACTATGTTAAGCCTTATTTTATTCACTGAGATTTATTTAATTATCATTATTTCACTTACAAATTATATTGTATACAAAAATAGTATCGTGTGAATAATACTTTCACTAAGTAAGTTCCTAAAAAAAAATAGAGGGGTTACAAACAATTCCGCTTAAAATCCAATCTTCTTAGACAAAAATTCCTAGACCGTATCTATTTACCGCACTAACTTTCTATATATATGAACAAGAACATATATGCAAACAAAACCAACAAGATAACTTTGATGTCAATCTTATAGAGTATAAGTAAGATAACATAAACTATCATAAACAAATTAAGTATTCACTTATTAGAAGATATAAATCAATAAGATATATAACATGCATTAAACCATCCAAATAGCTTGAAAAGAAATTTTAAAAGACAAAATATAATTATAAAACACTGATAAATAGCAACCTTCTAAAATTAAATATAAAAAAAATAAATCATAACATACCTAAAGGTTATAGATTAAAGCATATAGAAATAAAATTAAATCCATATGTGAAAATATAGCAACTTAAAAGAAAGTTAAATAGTAACTTATATTTTAAAGATGCTAATAACCTCTTTCATAATTAATTTAAATTATTTTTTTTCACAAGATAAACTAAAAAAAGTCTAAAAGGATAAAGTCTTAAGATTGTAGTACCAAAGTTTGTGTGTGTGTGTGTGTGTGTGTGTGTGTGTGTGTGTGTGTATTAGACTAGTGAGAAATAATGATTAGTTTATCATAACAAGGCATGTTAAACATAAGAAAGTTTATAAGGGAAGCCTAGAATTATATACAAGTTTAAATTGATAAGCATGCTTGCATACTGATAATAAAAATATATATGCTTAAATTAAAACAAAAAAGGATACTTGGAATATGACTCCCAAGATTCCAACAACAACACCTTGGTTTAGATGCAAATAAAAAAAATATAAAACTCAAATATTTTTTAACAAAATGAACATAAACTCTAGATTTGGGAGGAAAACCAAAACATAAAAGAGAATGTAAACACTCAAAATGAAGTGGGAAAGAGTGGAAAAATCTATGAAATTCTAGTTAGAAATGCTACATGTGGACATCAAGGCGAGGTAACATGTAAAAGGGGTAAAATAGAAAAAATGAGTCGACACCTAGTTTTATGGTAACTAGAAACCATAACTAGTATTCAAAGGTTTTGGATAAGAGACTGGTTATGTAATAGAAAAGATAGACATTATCATATACATCTTACCTAAATTAAGGTACATTGTTGGTTGTTTGCCTAAATTGGAATGTATATTATTCAAGGTATTATTGTCTTTCACAAAACAACGTCCAAAGAACAATGCCCGCTATTGGACCTCATCATCCAGGGTTATTTGGAAATGATAAGGACATCTGTATATAAGGTTTATTGCAAGTTGAAAAATGAATATTATCTATTAATTAGCGTCTAAAGAATAGGGCCCCCTTTTGGACTATACCATTTTGGGCTACTTGATAAATGATAAGAACAATGAATTGAGTTTGTAAAGATTAAAATGGTTATAGGGTGACTGAAAATTTTATTGATTAATATCCTATAGATCATGTATTAATTGGTACTATTATTCAATTATTGACATCCAAAGAACATGATCCAATATTGCGCCCTACCATCTTGGGTCAATCAATAATTAATAGAAACAATTAATTAATATTGTTATTCGATAACCACCATCTAAAAGACAAGATCTAATATAAGATTATTTCATCTTCAGTCAGTTAACAACTAATAGAAACAATTAATACAAGGATGATTTTATTACAATTTTTTTTATTACTATTATTTTTTTCATCATTGTCTTTTATTTTTTTTATTACCTTTAAAACAATATTTTATTTATTTAATTTTTTAAAAAAAATCAACATCCGAAAGACAAAGCCTAAGGTTAGACCATACCATATTGGGTAGATTAATCAATTATTATTGTTAACAAAAAAAAATTAGAAAAATAATTACTCCATATAATGTTCATCTCAAGATTTTTCACGATGATCTAAAAATTCTCAAATTCAAAGTTTATGGCTATATTCAATCATCTTATCTTATCCACCCAACCAACAGACAAAATCAAAATTAATCAGTCCATATTCAATCATATTAAAACAAATCAAATCAAATACTCAACAAATTTAACAAGCCAATAACATAATAATTCCATTCATTCAAAATAAAATCTCATAATATTCATGCCCAATCCAATATTCATGAAAATCATCTCAAATCACAAACACATATCAATCCAAATCAATAATGTCCAAACAATCCAAACATTATGCACAACAATGAGTATTTTGTCTCAAATTTCATAATATTTTAGCAATTTTTTTTAAAAAAAATATTTTAGTTTACGAATCGATCTTTCAAGGTGTTTGGCATGTCCAAGATCTATTGAGATCAAGGCTGGAGGTTTGCTGGAATGGTGGTGGAACGTGTAACCATGCAACTACCAACACATAGATTCACACGTCGCCGTTGCTAGAGGTTTGTGAGTTGGTTGATCCAAAGCTCATTTGTCTCATCTTCACTCCTGGATTAGTAGTGAGGTAAATAAACATATGAGAAAGAAAATATGCTTAGTTGATGATTTGGTCCTCTCTATCATTTTCTTCTCGATCTCTCTCTAGTGGTTTTCACTGTCTTCTTTCACTATTACTGTTGGCTTTAGGTATGGCTGTCGGCATCAGCTTGTGGAAGAACAAAACATTAATTGATCTGGTGTTGTGTTGTGGACGGAGTTCACGATTTAGAGACTTTGCTGCTACTGAGGTGGCTCTCAGTCGTGATTGGGAAGAGGTCGTGACCATTGTTTAGAGAAAAAATTATGGTTGTTGGTGTTGTGAGAGAGACGCTGATAAAGTTTATTGCTAGTTGCTAGTAAAGATTCTTGGTGTGGAGGCAAGTATGGTGGGAGATGGTGGTTGGACTTTGAATGAGTGTGATTATTTTGGTCTTCTTTCTCCTAGGAAGGTCACGGGGCTTATGTGTTTGTTTTTATTTTTTATTTTTTAAAAAAAAGTGTTTTGGGGTGTGTGGGGAGGGATAAGAGAGAATGTTTTTTGTGTTTTTTTTGTTGTTGTTATGGGGATCTTTTTATCTCCTTTTTGTTTTTGGAGTGTAGTGGCTATTTATAGTATTCTCAACCCTTCCACTTTCTAGACTTTTCTAAAGATACCCTTTACTTTCTATATTTCTCTAGAATGTTTTCTTACCTTTTAGATCTTTTTAGAGTGTCCTTCCTTATAAGCTAATTTTAATTTTCTCTTTTTTTTTTTTTGGAATTATTATTTTAAAAATGAATCAGTCCTTGTGTTTTTTTAAATTACATTTTAATTACTAAAAAAATTATTTGATTGATTTTTTCTTCTCTTCTCTTCTCTTCTGAATTATTTTATTTATTTTTGAAAAAAAATTCAATACAAAAACAATACGCAAAATGGTTAGAAATTGGTCAAATCATGTCAAAAACATATTTTCTGTGAATTTTGGCATTTCTTCAATCTTTTTTTAAAAAATATGTTGAAAATTGAGGTAAAAAATGAGTGATGACAAGAAACTCTTCCTTCACCCCCTCCCCTTTATAGTGAAATTTGAAAACTAAAAAGTTAAAGAATTAATAAAAATTAATTCTCACTATTATCAACTTTTAATTAGCCGCTATAAATTAAGAATTAAATCTAGAAAACCAATACTTATTTAAGTATGAAAACCAAAGATTTTTTAAAATTAATTTTTTATTCACCTATAATTTATTTAATTAAAATAAATTTCCAACAATAACATCGACCTTGTGGGTTCTAGTAAACCTCATCACCTTCCATTAATTTCTATCACTAAACATTGCTATGCTACTACCAAGCCATGAAAAATAAACCCTTGTATAATGGCATCGGCTCACAATAAATAAATTCTTTTTATACTTGTAACCTACAAAGTCAGCCAGAACATATAGATAACTTGAACAATAATTCAAGACCTCCCCCTAACCAAAAAATAGAAACTTCAAAAATAAATAAAATATATTTATCAATCATACTTTATAACATAAAAATTATGTAAACTTAAACCTCATTTGTCATATATATACATTAATAAGTTCATCCAAAGTGACAATTCACTTTAAGCCAGCTGTGTGTGAGCAACTATATATAATTCATAGTCAAGCTCAATGATTATCTTTGGAAATAGTTAAAGGGACAACCCAAGCAATTAATGGAAGCCACTACTCCTCCTTGAACCGCCCATATGGTATGTCCCTCTCCAGTCTCCGCCCACATTTGTCCCATTTTTATTTTTTATTAAAAAAAAGAAGAAAGATATCGTAGTAGCTGCTGCAATTTGCATGCCCCTCCGCTGTCTCTAGGAGGATCCTCTATTGCCATTGAACGCATATCACCCTAAGTTTGAGCCACTAGTGTCGTTATCTATTCCTGACAACACTAGCTAATTTTGTTCTCTTGTGTGGAAAATGGAAAGGAGGATATCCATATCTTGTGTCATCATGAAAGAGAGAAAAAGGGTCGGCTAGCTGCCAAGAGCACAAGCACCTCAAACAGAAAGAGAGATGACGTGCGAAGACTTGACGGGGCCAGCCCTAACGTGGGGTTGCAGCGACAACGGTGGCATGTTTGGCTGTGGTTCACCATGGAGTTGGTGAGTGTGTATGCGTTTGATTCCCATGTCCTTGATGATGTTCGTCTCGGCACCACTAGTGTGCGTGCATGCATATGGCTCCTCTTCACTGCAGGATTTGATCTTTCTCCTTGCGACTAAGACTTGCCTTCTAGGATCCAGACCACTTCTCTTTCATATATTGCGTATTTCAGGGACAGAATCTTAATTCTTCAGTTGTAGACGTCGCACAAAATGGTTCAAGAAATCTCTTTTCATCAAATAAATAAATAATTAAGATTCTGTACTCAAAATATGTCTCATTGAATGATCTTGTATAACACTTCTCCTTGAATGACCTTGTACTCAAAATATATCTCATTATAACATTTTTGTTGAAGCTCGCGAGTATAAAAGAATTTTGGTGAGATATGCTTTGTTTTGTCTTATTTAATGTAGCCTCCTCTAAGTTGAGTGATGCATACAACATTATCTTCAAACAATATTGAGGAACTATCTTCAATGGTTGATAATTCATATTTTTCTTTTATGTGCTGGATAATTGACCTTAGCTATATACATTCTCGACTTGCTTCATCGATTGCAATAATTTCTGAATGATTTGATGAAGTAGCCACTAATGTTTGTTTGACAGATCTCCAAGAAATTGCAGTACTTTCATAGGTAAATAGATAAGTTGTTTGTGATATAACATGCATTTGCATATCCAATCAATTGTGAATTTGATCCACTATAAAATAACCTCATTTTAGTAATTCCAATGTCTTTTTGTGGGAGTGAAATTGTATCTTGCCAATAAATTGACTGCATAAGCTATATATGGTCTTGTATAATTGGTACTTTTGGACCAAGAATTTCCTCATCCTCTTCAAACGATCAAAAAGGATCTTTCTTCACATCAAGTGATCGAACAACCATACGTGTACTCAAATGATGAATATTATCCATGTAAAAGTGCTTCAAGACTTTTTATATATACATCGATTGATGGACAAATATTCCATTTGAAAGATATTCAATCTATAAACCAAGAAAAAAAAAATTTGCGGGATCTTTCATCTCAAATTCATCTTTCAAATAGGTAGAAGTTTTTATGAGCTCTTCAAGAGTACCAATAAGATTTAAATCATCAACATATATTGCAATAATAGCAAATTCGTATGTAGTTTTCTTAATAAAAATACATGGATAAATCTCATTATTTTCAAACCATTTTTCTAGAAGGTATTCATTAAGACGATTATACCATATTCAACCAAATTGCTTCAACCTATAAAAATATTTTTGTAGTTTAATAGAATAAACACTTCTAGGTTTATCATAAAAGGCTTCAGGCATTTTGAATTCTTCAGGGATTTTTATATGAATATCTTTATCTAATGATCCTTATAGATATGTTGTAACTACATTCATTAAAAGCCTATCTAAAGTTTTTGAGACTACTAAAACAATCAAAAATCTGAAAGTGATTGCAACCATAATTGGAGAATAAGTTTTCTTATAATCAATGTCAGGTCTTTGTAAGAAACCTTGCGCAATAAGTTGTGCCTTGTATCGAACAATTTCATTGTTCTCATTTCATTTTCTAATGAAAACCCACTTCTATTCAACGGGCATAACACTTTTAGGTGTATGAACTACAGGTCTAAATACTTCACGTTTTTTAAGTGAGTTTAACTCTGTTTGGATTGCTTCTTTCCACATTGGCCAATCATTTCTATGTCGACATTCTTCAACAGTTTGTGGTTCAATTTCATCATCACTTTTGGTGATGCCAAAAGCAACCTTAAATGCAAATACAACATTTATGATAATCTTATTTCGATCTAAAATCTCTCATGTGTAAACATAGTTTATGAAGATCTCATTATTTTCAGGTACCTATATCTCTTCAAGAGATGCCTCTTCTGGAGGATCAATATTAGGAGATGATTTCGATATAATATTTAACGCCTGTTTTATGGATAAGAAATCTTCAAAAGTATCATCATCTATTTGTTGTAATTTTTATTTTCTAGGATTTTTCTCCTTAACACCAAAAGGTCTTTCGCGCTTCAGGCGTGGTGTAGATTCATTTGCTACTATGTTGCCTTTTTTCCTTCAGGAATTTCAATGCTACATGGAGCATTTGCAGCTAGAATATGAGATTTAATCATCTTTTCACTGCTGTTGAAAACATCCTGTAATTGATTTGCAATATTTTGTAAATGAATTATCTTTTGAACTTCAAATTCACATTGATTTGTCCTTGGATCAAAATGAGATAACTTCGAGTTATTCCAAATAATTTTTTGTCATGCTTCAAGCATTAACTTTTCTTTCCCTAATGATGGGAAAATATTCTCATCAAAATGACAATCTTCAAAACATGACTTAAAAATATCATCAGTTAAAGATTCAAGGAATCTAATAATAGATAGAGAATCAAAATCATCATAAATTCCTATTCTATGTTGTGGAACCATTTTAGTCCTTTGTGGGGGGGTGTTATAGGCACAACAACCGCACAATCAAAAGTTCATAGATGAAATATATTTGGTGGTATACCAAAAACAAGTTGCAAAGGAGAATATTTATGGTAAGCACTTAGTCTAATTCTAACCAATGATGCAACATGTAATATAACATGTCCCCAAACATATGTAGGTAATTTTGATTTCATAAGTAATGGTCTGGCAATTTTGTGAGACCATTTTGAGTATGTAAATGGGCAATAGGATGTTCAACATTAATTCCAATAGAAGTGCAAAAAGTATCAAATTCTTGAGAAGTAAACTCACCAACATTGTCTAATCGAATTTTCTTGATTGGATAATCAGGAAATTGCATCCGTAATCTGATAATCCGTGCTATTAATCTATCAAATGCATCATTTCGACTAGAAAGTAAACAAACATGTGACCATTTACTTGATGCATCAATCAATACCATAAAATATCTAAAAGGTCCGCATGGTGGATAAATAGATCCACATATATCTCCTTGAATTCTTTCAAAAAAAGATGGTGATTCTTTAACAACCTTTGAAAGAGATGGTTTGGTAATTAATTTACCTTGGGAACAAGCAGCGCATAGATTTTCACTTGGTAAAAGAATCTTCAAGTTCTTTAAAGGATAACCATGTGAGTTTTCAATAATTTATCGCATCATTATTGATCCTAGATGTCTAAGTCGATCATGCCAAAACATAAATATTTCTTGGTCGAAACACTTCTAGTGTATCGTAACATTTGTTTCAATAGATTTCATGATCGTATAATAAATTTCAGAAGAGAAAGCATGTAATTTTTCAAATACAATCTTCTAGCCTGAAATACGTGAAATAATATAAATATATTCTTTTTTGTCTTCATCTATTGTTTCAATATAATAACCATTAGCACATGTATCTTTAAAACTAAATAAATTTCTTATGGGCTCAATTGAATATAATACATCTTTGATGCCAAGTTATGTGTTATTTGGTAACAAAATATTAGCTCTTCCGGAGCCTTTAATCATATGTCTGTTAGATCTCATATTGTAGTGACATTAGCTTTGGTTAATGTCAAATATTCAAAGTATTTTTTTCCTTGAGAATTGTGTGCGTTGTTGCATTGTCTGCCAGACATAGATCTTCATTATGAAAAGTCATGCCTCTATTCAAAATATAATTAAAGTTTATTATTTAATTGAAATAAAATTGACATTATTTATTGAAAATATAATAAGGTAAATATCCTAATACAAATATAAAAAAATACTAATTATCCCCAAGGATTCCACCACTAAGCATAGTATCTGTTTTATCTCTGGGTTTTCAAAGAAATCATAAACATCAAGATAAGCATTATAACCTTCAAGATCTTCTTTATGAATAAAATTAGTCTAAACTGCATTTTGTTTCAAAAAGGCTTGATATAAATATGTAAGTTGTTTTGGTGTGCAACAAGTGCGAGATGAATGACCATGCATACCACACCTATGACACTTATCTTAATGTTTATTCAAATTCCTACCCTTTTCTTGTTTGGGTTCATTGTGTCACCACTTCTGGTGGTATGGTATGTTGCTTTTTGAAGGATTGTCTTCTTTTTTTTCCATTTTTTTTTTCATATCTATACCCTTGGTTCTTTCTTGTCTTTTGAACAAAGGTTCCATTCACTTCAGGGAATGGTTTAGAACCTGTGGGATGAGACTGATGTTTTTTCATCAAAAGCTCATTATTTTATTCAGCCACAAGAAGACATGAAATTAGTTTCGAATACCTCTTGAAATTACATTCTCGATATTGTTGTTGCATGATAATATTTGAGGCATGAAAAGTAGAAAATGTTTCCTCTAGCATTGTTATTTTGTGATATTTTCACCACACAATTTTAGTTGTGAAGTAATTTTAAAAAGAGTCTAATTATATTCACTAACCAATTTAAAAATTTGCAATCTTAGGTGCAACCAATCATATTGAACTTAAGGAAGTATGGTAAACTTTTGGTGGTCATATCTTTCCTTTAGATTTTGCCACAGAACAAGAGAATCTTTTATTGTGAGATATTCAACTTTTAATCCTTCATGGAGATGGTGGTGAATAAAAATCATTGTTTTGGCACGATCCTGCAAGAAAGCGTTATTTTCTTCTTTGATGGTCTCTCCAAGATTCATAGCTTCCAAATTAATCTTAGCATCAAAGATTCATGACAAAAAAAAATTATTCTCAGATATATCAAAAGCGGTAAATTCAAGTTTTGTTAGATTTGATATTATCTTTAAAAAAAAACAACTTATTGAATAAAATCATGAATATAAAAGAAAAAATCTTTTATAACTGCTATTTATTTAGTTCTTTAAAAATACTAGTTCTTTAAGAACTGTATTTGTTTTATTTAATTCTTCATGAACTTACAATACTAGTTCTTCAAGAACTTTAAATTTTGATGAATAAAAAGAAAACAAAAGTTATTAAAATAAGTTACAGAACCAAATATATTCCATAAAGTATAAATAATATTGAAAAGAAGAAATATTGAATTGATACAAGCCACGTAACATAAGAGTTCATGCATGCCAAGATTTCAATATAAATTAATACAATGTCCGTGCTGATAATGTGTTAAAAAAATAAAGAACAAGTAAGTACATGCATATTCAAAAAAAAACTTAAAAGAGAATTCCATACATTTTCTTATATATATTTTTCAATTCTTAGAATACAAGAGAAGTAGTTTATTTATAGGAGAAGAAATGAGAACATTAAAAGACACTAGAAATCTAATTGTCATGAAAAATCAAGAGATTAAAACCAAGAGTCATGAAGTCTAAAAAATTTTAATAAATAATTATAAATTTTATAACATTACTATATATATTATTGATGTCTATAATGCTTTTATTTATTTATTTATTTTCATTTAATAGACATCCTTTCTCCTGCCTTTAAGGCATTTAACAATTTGTTTTAATCTTTTTAACAACTGATAGAAGAGATGTAGATTAAAATTCTAAAAAACAAATGTTTTGAAAATTATTTATAAAGATAAAAATTAAGAGCTTACTTAACATAAAACTAATTTGACAATATATATTACCTAATATTTAGTGTGTGTTCAGTGATGCGGTATTTTTTAAAAGTGTTTTTCAATTGAAAATATATTAAAATAATTTATTTATTTTTAATTCTTTACATCAAAACTATCAGAAAAAACACATATAAAAAACACTTCAAAAAAATAAATTGAACCGTATTACTAAACACACCCTTAATTAAACCGCCATAACCTATTCGACCACAATTAATAATCTCAAAGGCATGTTAAGAAGAAAAAAAAAACATATTTAAAAGATTCAAATAGGCGAATCAAGGCCAAGTCCCTTTCTACTTGAGTACTTAGGTTCAAAATGTTGGTTAATGGAATGTTGCCTCTCATTCTATTTATTAGTGGTTATGACTGTTGGTTAATCAAATATTTGTTGACGGTGGTGAGGGAAGCGCCGCCAATTGTGAAACCTTTTCTCTTTCAGTTCACACTCCCATTAATAAAGAGACATGGCGGCACTGCGGCGGTCGTTCCTTCACTCATGACATCTAATTATCTTCGGTTGAACTTTTATTTCTTACGCCTTTTCTTCCATTTTTTAAGGACACGGTTCGAATTTGGATATATATATATATATATATATATATATATATATATATATATATATATATATATATAAATAAAAATATATTTAAAAAAAATATATATATTTTTATTTTTTTTATAAATTATATTTGTTTTTA
>Ga0307508_10004963_pt1 | contig 12795 bp, 8 predicted proteins | sample 9_EM_MG_FD_203089 | JGI IMG/M metagenome (GOLD analysis project Ga0307508, IMG submission 203089) | Populus trichocarpa ectomycorrhiza microbial communities from riparian zone in the Pacific Northwest, United States - 9_EM | ecosystem: Host-associated > Plants > Roots > Unclassified | place... | reverse complement strand
CAGGTGGTACTTCACGTCGCCGGAGCCGTGCATCGACTTCGGGTCGAGGTTGCCCTCGAACTCGCGGAAGATCTGGGCGTACGACTTGCCGACGATGTTGGCGAGGACGTTGAGCCGGCCGCGGTGGGCCATGCCGATGACGACCTCGTCCAGGCGCGACTCGGCGGCCGCGTCGATGACGGCGTCCAGCAGCGGGATGACGGACTCGCCGCCCTCCAGCGAGAAGCGCTTCTGGCCGACGTACTTCGTCTGCAGGAAGGTCTCGAAAGCCTCAGCGGCGTTCAGGCGGCGCAGGATGCGCAGCTGCTCGTCACGCTCGGGCTTGGAGTGCTGGCGCTCGACCCGGTCCTGGATCCAGCGGCGCTGCTTGGGGTCCTGGATGTGCATGAACTCGACGCCGACGGTGCGGCAGTACGAGTCGCGCAGCACGCCGAGGATGTCGCGGAGCTTCATCATCGACTTGCCCGCGAAGCCGCCGACCGCGAACTCGCGCTCCAGGTCCCACAGGGTGAGCCCGTGCTCGATGACATCGAGGTCGGGGTGCTTGCGCTGGCGGTACTCCAGGGGGTCGGTGTCGGCCATGACGTGGCCGCGGACCCGGTAGGAGTGGATCAGCTCGAAGACGCGGGCGGCCTTGGTGACGTCGTCGTCGTGGGAGACGTCGATGTCCTTGAGCCAGCGGACCGGCTCGTACGGGATCCGCAGCGCCTCGAAGATGTCGTCGAAGAAGCCGTTCTCGCCCAGCAGGAGCTGGTTCATGATCCGCAGGAACTCGCCGGAGGCGGCGCCCTGGATCACGCGGTGGTCGTACGTCGAGGTGAGGGTCATCACCTTGGAGATGCCCAGCTTGTTCAGGGTGTCCTGGGAGGTGCCCTGGAACTCGGCCGGGTAGTCCATCGAGCCGACGCCGAGGATGAGGCCCTGTCCGGGCATCAGGCGCGGCACGGAGTGCACGGTGCCGATGCCGCCGGGGTTGGTGAGGGACGCGGTGACGCCGGTGAAGTCGTCCATCGTCAGCTTGTTCGCGCGGGCGCGGCGGACGATGTCCTCGTAGGCCTGCCAGAACTCGAAGAAGTTCAGGGTCTCGGCCTTCTTGATGGCCGCGACGACCAGCTGGCGGTCGCCGTTGGGCTTCACCAGGTCGATGGCCAGGCCCAGGTTGACGTGCTCGGGCTTGACCAGCGTCGGCTTGCCGTCCCGCTCCGCGAAGGAGTGGTTCATCGTCGGCATGATCTTCAGCGCCTGCACCATCGCGTAGCCGATGACGTGCGTGAAGGACACCTTGCCGCCGCGAGCGCGCTTCAGGTGGTTGTTGATCACGATCCGGTTGTCGAAGAGCAGCTTCACCGGGATCGCGCGCACGGACGTGGCCGTGGGCAGCTCCAGCGAGGCGTTCATGTTCTTCGCCACCGCCGCGGACGGGCCGCGCAGCGTGACGTACTCCGTACCCGAACCGCCCTCGGCGGCCGGGGCCGCCTTGGCCGGGGCCTTCGCGGCCGGCTTGGCGGCCGGCTTCGGGGCCGCCGCTACGGGAGCCGGGGCGGCCGGAGCGGGAGCCGGGGTCGGCACCGCGGCGGTCACCGGCGCGGGGGCCGGAGACGCGGCAGGGGCCTGAGCCGGCGACGCCGCGGAGGCGGCCACGGCGGACCCGGTGTCCGTTCCTGGCTTGTAATCGGCAAAGAAGTCCCACCAGGCTCGGTCTACCGAGTTCGGGTCCTGGAGGTACTGCTGGTAGATCTCATCGACGAGCCACTCATTGGCTCCGAACCCGGGGGCAGGGCTCTTGCCCTGCCCGTCGGTGTCGGTCGAGACGCTCGAGCTATTGGGGGACTGTGGCGACACGGCGGCAACCGCCCTCTTCCGCTTCACAAGGTGATGGACAGCGGAAATAAAGGCTACGCCTACCGGGGCCCTTCATGCAGGCCCGGGGGGCAGTCGTCGCCTAAGTCACACCTAAGTCACACCGGAAGGCTGGTTTCGGGGTAAGTTTCGGCGGGAATGACGTGTCGAATCGGCCGTGCCGGTACGGCACGCCGTCAGGACGCCGCCGTGCCCGAACCCGGCAGGGTCACCCGGATGCGGCACCCGCGGGGCGACTCGGCGACCAGGATCGCTCCGCCGTGCAGGTCGACCGCCCAGCGGGCGATGGCGAGGCCGAGACCGGTGCCGCCGTCGGCCGGGCCGGAGGCGCGGGCGCCGCCGCGGTTGAAGCGTTCGAAGACGCGGCCGCGCTCGGCGGCGGGAATGCCGGGGCCCTCGTCCAGGACCTCCAGATCCAGGCTGCCGGGGCCGGCGCCGCGCCGGGCGCGTACGGTGACGCGGCCGCTGGGCGGGCTGTGCTTGACGGCGTTGTCGACGAGGTTGGCCACGACCTGGTGGAGCCGCTCGGCGTCGGCGTAGGCGGTCAGCTCGGGCGGTGAGACGTCCAGGTGCAGGTGGACGTCGGCGCGGGCCCGCGTACCGGCGCCGGGGCCGCCCTGGAGGCCGAGGCTGGCGGTCTTGATGACGGCGGCCAGGTAGGGCCAGACCTCGAACCGCTTGGCGTCCAGCAGGACGACGCCGCTGTCGAGCCGGGAGAGGTCGAGCAGCTGGCTGACCAGCCGGCTCAGCCGTTCGGTCTGGGCCAGCGCGGTGCGCATGGTCTCGGGGTCGGCGTCGACGACGCCGTCCACGACGTTCTCCAGGACGGCGCGGAGCGCGGCGATGGGCGTACGCAGCTCATGTGAGACATTCGCCACGAGTTCCTTGCGGTGCCGGTCGACCGCTTCCAGGTCGGCGGCCATGAGGTTGAACGCGTCGGCGAGCCCGCCGACCTCGTCCCGCCGCACGATGGCGACGCGCCGGCCGTAGTCGCCGCTGGCCATCGCCTTGGTGACGGCGGTCATCTCGCGCAGCGGGGCGGTGAGGCCGTGCGCCACGAACTGGGTGATGAGCAGGCACGCGATGATCGAGAAGATTGTGATGATGCGTATGCCGGTCTTGGACTCCATCGCTATGAAGACCAGCAGCGTCGTGATCAGCACCGACACGACCACCAGCACCTGCAGCGCCGCCTTGATCGACCGGAACGGGTCGTAGGGCCGCAGCGCCTCCCACACCTGCGCGCGCCAGGTGGCGGTGGTGGTGGTCGTGGCACGACCGCTGCGAACCGCGGGCTCGGCTCTGGCCATCTCCTGCGTTCCCCTCCTCGTGCTGCGCGGCTTCGGAGCTACGGAGCTACGGGAGACTACGGCGCGGGCGTTTCCAGCGCGTAGCCGACTCCGTGCACCGTACGGATGCGATCGGCACCGATCTTCCGCCGCAGCGCCTTGACGTGACTGTCGACGGTACGGGTGCCGGAGGCGTCCGCCCAGTCCCAGACCTCGGCGAGCAGCTGCTCGCGCGACAGCACGGCGCGCGGCTGCTGGGCCAGGCAGACCAGGAGGTCGAACTCGGTGGGGGTGAGGTGGACGTCGCTGCCGCGCACCCGGACCCGGCGCTGGGCGTTGTCGATCTCCAGGTCGCCCAGGTGCAGATTGCCGCCGCGCGGGTCGCGGGCGGCGATCGTGGCGCGCTCGACGCGGCGCAGCAGGACGTGCACCCGGGCGGCCAGCTCGCGCATGGAGAACGGCTTGGTCATGTAGTCGTCGGCGCCGACGCCGAGCCCGACCAGCATGTCCGTCTCGTCGTCACGGGCGGTGAGCATCAGCACGGGGACGGGGCGGGACGCCTGGACCCGGCGGCAGACCTCAAGGCCGTCGTAGCCGGGCAGCATCACGTCGAGCACCAGCAGGTCGGGCTGCCAGGCGAGCGCCAGGTCCACCGCGCTGGGGCCGTCCCCGGCCGTCCGGAGCTGGAAGCCCTCGGCCCGCAGACGGGCCGCGATCGAGTCGGCGATCGTCGGGTCGTCCTCCACCACCAGCACCCGCCGCTGCGCGCCGGGCGTCACCGCGCCGGCGTCGCCGTGATTCGGATTGGTGCCGTCCATGTCCAGTCCCCCATGGTTGATTGCTGTCGGTTGTGTGTGTGATGACCATGCAGCGTACGGGCCCGGTTGCAGCCGAGGCCACATGGGCCTGAATGCCGGATGCGCGAGATCCGGAACGCCCCGTTTCGCGTGGATTCGCGCGGATCCCAATGGTCCGGACCTGCGGGAATGCCGCCGCCCGCGGCCTCCTTGAAGGCGGCCGGACGGCTGCGCAGACCATACCCCCAGTAACCCTCCCGATGTCATCCGCACCCGGGTCGGTCCTGCCCGGCTGCGGATCGGCTGAGTGATCGACTGAGTGATCGACTGCCGATCGCTCAGGGCGAACACGCGTCGGGGAACACCGGCGGCATCAGAAGCATTGAGTCTGCATAGCTCAACTTGATTGCTTAGGGAGAGATCATGGCTAACTCGTCTTCGTCGTCCGCGCCGCTCACCCTGCCCGTCCTGCCGCTGGACGACGCGGTCGTCCTGCCCGGCATGGTCGTGCCGCTGGATCTGACCGACGCAGAGGTGCGCGCAGCGGTCGAGGCCGCGCAGGCGGCGCAGCGCGCCGACGGTGGTCGCAACAAACCTCGGGTGCTGCTCGTTCCCCGGGTCGACGGGAACTACGCGGCCGTCGGCACGCTGGGCACGGTCGAGCAGGTCGGAAGGCTGTCGGACGGCGATCCCGGAGCCGTGATCCGTGGCGTGAGCCGGGTCCGGATCGGGGCCGGGACGACGGGGCTCGGCTCGGCGCTGTGGGTGGAGGGGACGCAGCTCACGGAGCCCGCGCCCACCGAGGCCCCGGGGACCGTGGCGGAGCTCGTCAAGGAGTACAAGGCGCTGGCGACCAGCTGGCTGCGCAAGCGCGGGGCATGGCAGATCGTGGACCGGGTCCAGCAGATCGACGATGTGTCGCAGCTGGCCGACAACTCCGGTTACTCGGGCTTCCTGACCACCAAGCAGCGCGTCGAGCTGCTGGAGACCACCGACCCGGTGGCCAGGCTGAAGCTCGCCATCACCACACTGCGCGACCACCTCGCCGAGCAGGATGTCGCGGACACCATCCGCAAGGACGTCCAGGAGGGCATGGAGAAGCAGCAGCGCGAGTTCCTGCTCCGCCAGCAGCTCGAAGCCGTACGCAAGGAGCTGGCCGAGCTCAACGGCGACCCCGAGAACGAGTCCGAGGACTACCGGGCCCGGGTGGAGTCCGCCGACCTGCCGGAGAAGGTCCGGGAGGCCGCGCTCAAGGAGGTCGACAAGCTGGAGCGGTCCAGCGACGCGTCCCCCGAGGGCTCGTGGATCCGCACCTGGCTGGACACCGTCCTGGAGCTGCCGTGGAGCACCACGACCGAGGACGCCTACGACATCCCCGGCGCGCGGGCCGTCCTGGACGCCGACCACGCGGGGCTGGACGACGTCAAGGAGCGGATCACCGAATACCTGGCCGTGCGCAAGCGCCGCGCAGATCGCGGACTGGGCGTCATCGGCGGACGGCGGGCCGGAGCCGTGCTGGCGCTGGTCGGGCCGCCCGGGGTCGGCAAGACCTCGCTGGGCGAGTCCGTGGCGCGAGCCATGGGGCGGAAGTTCGTCCGCGTGGCGCTGGGTGGCGTACGGGACGAGGCGGAGATCCGGGGCCACCGGCGTACGTACGTCGGGGCGCTGCCCGGGCGGATCGTACGGGCCATCAAGGAGGCCGGGTCCATGAACCCGGTCGTGCTGCTGGACGAGATCGACAAGGTCGGCTCGGACTACCGGGGCGACCCGGCGGCGGCCCTGCTCGAAGTCCTGGACCCGGCCCAGAACCACACCTTCCGGGACCACTACCTGGAGGTCGAACTCGACCTGAGCGATGTGGTGTTCCTCGCCACCGCCAACGTCCTGGACGCCATCCCCGAGCCGCTGCTCGACCGCATGGAGCTGGTCCGGCTCGACGGCTACACCGAGGACGAGAAGGTCACCATCGCCCGCGACCACCTGCTCCCGCGCCAGCTGGAGCGAGCCGGTCTCACCGACGGCGAGGTCACCGTCGAGGACGAGGCGCTGCGCAGGCTCGCCGGCGAGTACACCCGCGAAGCGGGCGTACGCACCCTGGAGCGCTCGCTCGCCCGCATCCTGCGCAAGATCGCGGCCCAGCACGAACTGGGCGACCAGAAGCTGCCCTTCACGGTCGGCCCGGACGATCTGCGCGCGCTCATCGGGCGGCCCCACCACGTCCCGGAGGCCCTCCAGAACCCGCAGGAGCGGCGTACGGCGGTGCCCGGCGTCTCCACCGGGCTCGCGGTGACCGGCGCGGGCGGTGACGTCCTCTACATCGAGGCGTCGCTGGCCGACCCGGAGACCGGCGGGAGCGGGCTGCAGCTCACCGGCCAACTCGGCGAGGTCATGAAGGAGTCCGCGCAGATCGCGCTGTCCTTCCTGCGCAGCCACGGCGCCGAACTGGAGCTGCCGGTGGCCGACCTGAAGGAGCGCGGCGTCCACCTGCACGTCCCGGCGGGCGGCATCCCCAAGGACGGGCCCAGCGCCGGCATCACCATGACGACGGCTCTCGCCTCGCTGCTGTCCGGGCGGCGGGTCCGAACCGACGTGGCCATGACCGGTGAGGTCTCGCTGACCGGCCGCGTGCTGCCGATCGGCGGCCTCAAGCAGAAGCTGCTCGCCGCACACCGCGCCGGGATCACGACCGTCGTGATCCCCAAGCGGAACGAGGCCGACCTGGACGACGTCCCCGCCGAGGTCCTGGAGCGGCTGGAGGTCCACCCGGTCTCCGACGTCCGCGAGGTGCTCCAGCTCGCGCTGGAGCCGGCCGTGGCGGATCTGGGAGCCTCCCAGGCCCCGGTCGCGGCCTGAGCCGGACGCGACCGGACGCGGTGCCCCCTCCTAGGGCCTGCCCGGCCGATCTTGGCCGGGTCCGCGACGCCACAGTGGCATCAGCCGCTGGCGCGGCGGGCAGCACCTCGCGGCGTTGCCGGAGCGCCCGCAGGAAACCACCCTGCGGGCGCTCCGGCGCCTTGCGATGCACAGCACCAGACGCCGCGGCCTGTCCGACCAAGATCGGGTGGACAGGCCCTAGCGCCGGGAGGGGGCACCGGCATGTCCTCGTGACCCGCCGTGCGAAATACTGGCCGGATCATGGAAAAGAGCGAAAAGCGCGATGACGCGGGCGACACCGCGAACGCGGGCGGCGACCAGGTGATGGAGGCGCTCGAACGCGAGTTGACCCTCCTGCTGCGCCGCGCCCGCGCCTCCTCCGGCGACATGGCCCGCGAGGTCCACCCGGACCTCGAACCCGCCGCCTACGGCATCCTGTCCCGGCTCCACGAAACCGGCCCCGAGCGCGCCACCCTCCTCGCCGGCTACTTCGGCGTCGGCAAGGCCACCATGAGCCGCCAGCTGCGCGCCCTCGAAGACCTCGGCCTCATCCGCCGCGAGCCCGACCCCGCCGACGGCCGCGCCTTCCTCGTCGAGCTGACGGAAGAGGGCCGCTCCCGCTTCACCCGCGTCCGCGAGGCCCGGCGCCGCCGCTACGTCAGCCGCCTCGCCGCCTGGGACCGGGCCGAACTCGGCGACCTCGCGCGGCTGCTGCGCCGGCTGAACGAGTCCCAGGAAGGCGCCTGACGTGGCCTCCAAGCTGCATCCCGACGAGGCCGACACAGACGGCTCCCTCGTCCGCCGGCTGCTCGCCGCACAGTTTCCGCAGTGGGCGGACCTCCCGGTCGAGCTCGTCGACTCGGCCGGCACCTCCAACGCCATGTACCGGCTCGGCGAGGACATGGTCGTACGCCTCCCCCGCATGAAGGGGGCCGCCGACGACGTCGAGCGGGAGCACCACTGGCTGCCCCGGCTCGCCCCGGCGCTGCCGGTGGCCGTTCCCGTGCCCCTGGGCATGGGCAGGCCGGGCGGCGGCTATCCCTGGCCGTGGTCGGTGTACCGCTGGCTCGACGGCGAGTGCCCCCGGGTCGGCGGCGCCGCCGATGAAGACGGGGTGCCGGCGCGGGACCTGGCGGAATTCGTCGCCGCCCTGCGCCGGATCGATCCCACCGGTGGCCCCTCTTCCTACCGCAGCGAGCCCTTGGCGGAACGGAACGCCATGACCCGGGCCGCGATCGGGCAGCTCCGGCACCTCATCGACGCCGAGGCCGCGACCGCCCTGTGGGACGCGGCCCTGCGGGCCCCCGCGTGGCAGGCGCCTGCCGTCTGGATCCACGCCGATCTGCAGCCCGGCAACGTACTGCTGGCCGGCGGGCGGCTCAGCGCGGTCATCGACTTCGGCTGCATGGGCCTGGGCGACCCCGCCGTCGACCTGATCGCGGCCTGGTACCTGCTCACCCCCGACGCGAGGGGCGTCTTCCGCGCCGCGCTGGACGTCGACGACGCGGCCTGGACGCGCGGTCGCGGCTGGGCCCTGTCGGTCGCGCTGGGGGAGCTGTCGTACTACCGGGAGACGTACCCGGAGAAGGCGGCCCTGGGGCGGCACGTGATCGCCGAGGTCCTGTCGGAGTCCTGTTAGACGGCTTCGCCGCCGACGCCGGAGCGCCCTGAGGGGATGCCGACGATGAGCACGGTCACGTACGGGCGGACGGGTTCGCCGAAGACGGTGACGACGGCGTCGGTGATGGAGGCGATGAGCCGCGCGGGGGCGTTGTCGATCTCCGGGTGGTGAAGCGCCGGTTCGCGGATGTTCAGCGTGACGACCGGCGCGTTGGCCGTGGCGGGCGCCCCGGCCGTGCCCCAGCGGTGCCGCGGTATGCCGAAGAGCTCCACGACGGCGGCTGAGCGCGCCCACTCGCCGTACACCGCGGCGACCGAGTCCGTCAGGGCCCGGATGAGCCCGGGCTCGGCCTTTCCGTCGAGTTCCTCTTCGTGGATCTGCACGGTGAAATGCGGCATGGCGGATCTCCGTTCGGCGGGGCCGGATAGAGTGAAGGGGATTGCTTTGCTGGCAAAACATCTTTGTTGTCAAAGGTATGAGGAGGGGTGACCGGTGTCAACGGGTGGCGGAACCGAACTCGGTGTTGACGATGCCGTCAGGGCGCTGCTGCTGCTCATGCCCCGCATGGTCGGGCGGGCGAAGCGGATTCCGGTGCCCGAGGAACTGCGGTCGCTCGCGCTGGCGCCGCGGCATCTGTCGCTGCTGTCGTCGCTGCTCTTCGACGGGCCGATGACCGTGAACGAACTGGCCGTCCGGCTGGAGGTCGCACCGACGACGGTGAGCCTGATGGTCGGTGAGCTGAGCCGGAAGGGGATCCTGGAACGCCGCGAGGACGAGGCGGACCGGCGGCGGCGCATCGTGGGCATCGCCGAGGCCCGGCGGCCGTCGATCGAGGGCTGGCTGGCGCGGGGGGCCACCGCTTGGCGCGAGGCGCTGGAGCCGCTGACGGCCGGCCAGCGGAAGGTGTTCGTGGACACGTTGCGCGCTTACGAGGCTGCGATGGCCGGGGACGAGGCCTGACAGGGCCTAGAGCACGACCAGGACCGCTGTCGCGTCGTCGTGGGTTTTCCAGCGCCTGAAGTGCTCGCCGTCCGGGTCGGCGAATTCCGCCGTGCGCACGCGGCGGATGAGTTCCTCGGGACCCTGCTTGCGCAGGGCGGAAAACGTGCTGAGCCAGTCCTCGGTGCGGAAGCCCTCGACGAGCCGGGTGGCGCCGTCGGTGAGGGCGGCGAGGGCGCGGACGGCGGAGCGGGGGGTGGTGCCGGTGACGGCGTGGGCGGCGGCGGAGGGGTCGGCGGCCGCGGTGAAGAAGCCGCCGGGGGCGTTGCGGTGGGCGTCGGTGACGCGGCCGTGGGTGCGGCGGAGGACGTCGATGCGGTCGTCGAGGACGGGGCGGATGGTGCCGTCGGGGGCCTCCAGTAGCAGCGTGGAGTCGGAAAGCACCAGATGGGCGACGGTGTCCGCGTCCCAGCGGACCGCTACGACAGTTGCCTGTGGGGTGAGATGGTGAGAAAGGTCACACGTGTCTCGATGTGCGTCCGCGGTGCGTTCAATCGCGGTCGCCAGGCAGTCGGCAAGAGGCAGTTCGAGCCGAGAAGTGGACAGTTCGATCAGGGCGCTGCCCAGTTGAGCGACGTACCAGGGGACGGAATGTACGCAGCCGTCGCCGTCGGCGGGAGGCGTGACGCCGTCGAGGAGGACGACGGATCCGCCGGAATCCGGGGTGGGAAGGGCGATTGCCACGAAATCCTCGTTGGGGCGACCGGGGGTGCCGGGCTCGGTGGCCGTCTCGATGCGCATGTGATGAGTCTGCCGGAGAGGTGTGCGTAATCGGTGTGTAACTGATCCACACCGGGCAGTGAAGGCGCGCATCTTGCCAGGAGGGGGCGCGGTACGCCAAACCGGCCGTCGGCATATGCGCCTGGCCGCAAAAAGACAGTCCCTGAGGGGGTTGAACGTCAACTTGTCGGTGCGATTCACTCGTTCGAGTGTCGAGGTGGGGGACGCACATCCCTGCTCCAATATGGGCTGAGAGGGTCTAGCCGCATGCCGGGGTGGGATGAGTCGTTGCCGTGCTCGGCCGATGTGTCGTCATCTCGGGACAAGTGACCAGGCGAGACGGGATAGCGAACACCGGTGCGAACACGACGTAATCCACGTGAGAAGCGTGTACGGCAGCGGCTGCTTGCCGCACTGCTGGTGTGCGCGGTAACAGTGCTGGCCGCCTCCGCACCCGGAGTGGCCATAGCGGTGAGCGATCTGTCGGAGTCCCAGCGGCTGGTCGGCATGGCCCAGTTGGACATCCAGGCGGTGTCGCTGGCCCACACGATCGCCGACGAGCGGGACGGCGTGGACGACAGCCGTGTCGACCGGCAGGCCCAGGAGGTCGGCGTACTGGCGGCCGCCGTCGACACCGACGACGCGCCGCAGATGGCAGCCGCGGTCGCCGAACTCGTCCGGCAGCTCGACGGGCTGGACGGCATCCGGCGCGCCGCGCGCAAGGCCGGTACGGGGACGGGAGCCGGGGCCCTGGGCGCGGTCGACGCCTACCGGCCGCTGGTCGCCGCGCTCGACGGCATCGGCGCCGCCATCGCCCGCTCGCTCCCCGCCCGGGGCGCGTCCGCCGACACCGGCGCCCTGCCCGCGCTCACCCGGGCCGTGTCGGCCGCCTCGGCCGAACGCGGCCTGCTGGTGGGAGCGCTGACGGCGGACGGCGGCCAGCCCGCGCTGACGGACGCCGCGCGCACCGCCGACGTACGGCAGCGGGCGGCACTCGCGGACTTCCGGGAGACGGCCTCCACGACGGCGCGCAGGCAGTACGACGAGACGGTCACCGGCTCGGACGCCGACCGGGCGGAGAGCCAGCTTGAGCGGCTCACCGACGGCACCTCGCTGTCCACTGAGGACCGGACGCTGAAGGCCTCCGACGTACGGTCCGCGCTGTCGGCCCGGATCGACCTGATGCGCAGCGTCGAGTCCTCACTCGTTGCCGCGAGCGCCAAGAGGCTCGCGAGCGTGCGTGACACCGATGTCACCATCCTCGAACTGCACGCCGCGCTCACCGGGGTGTGCTTCCTGGTCGTGCTCGTCATCGGCGTGTCCACCGCCCGCTCGGTCACCCGCCCGGCCGCCGCGCTGTACCGCTTCGCGCGCGGCGGGACGGCGGCGCCGGCCGAGGTGAAGGTGGTCGGCAACGACGAGTTCGCCGCCACCGCCCGGGCCATCAACGCGCTCGGCGCCGAGACGGCCGCCCTGCGCGGGCGCGTCGCCGGACTGCACGCGGAGCACACCGCGCTGCTCGGCGTACGCGACGCCCTGGCCGCCGAGCGCGACAGCCTGCTCGGCAGGCAGGACACGCTTGCCACGCGGCTCGGCTCGCTCCAGGAGGCGGTGCACTCGACGTACGTCAACCTCAGCCTGCGCACGCTGGGTCTGATCGAGCGGCAGCTCACGCTCATCGAGAGCCTTGAGGACACCGTCGAGGACCCGGACGAGCTCAAGCAGCTCTTCAAGCTGGACCACCTCGCCACGCGCATGCGGCGCAACAGCGAGAACCTGCTGGTGCTGGCCGGGGCCGAGCATCCGACCGGGCAGCACGGGAAGTCGGTGCCGCTGGTGGATGTCACGCGGGCCGCGCTGTCGGAGATCGACAGCTACGAGCGGGTGCGCATCCAATTCCTCCCGCCCGGCCGCGTGGTCGGCTTCGCGGCGGACGACACCAGCCACCTGCTGGCCGAACTGCTGGAGAACGCCGCCGCGTTCTCCCCGCCGGACCGCGAAGTGCAGGTGTCCGGCTGGCTGCTGGAGGACGGCGAGCTGATGCTCTCCATCGAGGACCGGGGCATCGGCGTCCCGGCCGACCGGCTCGCCGGGCTCAACGCGCTGCTCGAACAGCCCGATCAGGCGGCCCCGTCCGGTGAGACCACCGGCATGGGCATGTACGTCGTCGCCCGCCTCGCCGCCCGGCACCGCATCCGTGTCGAGCTGCGCGCGCACAAGCAGGGCGGCCTGGCGGCGGTCGTCGTCGTACCCGCCGCCCTCCTCGCCCCCGCCGACGACCCCGACGGGCCGCAGAGCCCGGTCGAGGCGGCCGCCGCCGGGGAGCCGGCCCGGCTGCCCTCGCCGCGGGCACGGGCGGCGGAGCGCAAGCCGAAACCGAAGCCGAAGCCGAAGCCGAAGCCGAGGGTGGAGCCGGAGGCGTCCGAGCACACACGCCCGGACGAGGAACTGCCCGGCATCACCGCCAAGGGACTGCCGCAGCGCGTGCCGCGCGCGACGGAACTCGTCAGGCAGGAGAGCACCCCCGTGGTGGCCCCCGTGGACGCGGAGGCTCTGCGGCGCAGGCTGGGCGGCTTCCAGCAGGGGCTGCGGGAGGGGCGGGCCGAGGCCGACGCGGAGGCGGCGGAGATCAGAG
>Ga0307508_10004962_pt1 | contig 12796 bp, 8 predicted proteins | sample 9_EM_MG_FD_203089 | JGI IMG/M metagenome (GOLD analysis project Ga0307508, IMG submission 203089) | Populus trichocarpa ectomycorrhiza microbial communities from riparian zone in the Pacific Northwest, United States - 9_EM | ecosystem: Host-associated > Plants > Roots > Unclassified | place... | reverse complement strand
AGCGACAGGATGCTCACTCGCCGGCCACCCCGACCCGCATGCCCTCGACCAGACCGGGACCGCTGACCTCAGCCCGGCCTTGCGCGAAGATCCCGACCGTGACCGGCACGATCCGCCGCCCACCGGTATAGGTTTCCAGGCCGTAGCCGTCACCCACGGCCAGCAACGCGACGATCGGCACGGTCAACACGTTCTTCTTCTGAGCCCGCACCACCACCACGTCGACCGGGTCACCATCACCCCCGCTCAACGCGGACTGCTGCGCCACCGTGACCGTGACCACCGTCTTGGCCTGCTGACCCTGAGCGCCCTGCGCGTCGTCCTGACCACCCTGCCCCGCGGCCACCGCGGTCATGACACCACCGACACTCTTCCCGCCGGCCGTAGACACCTGAACCTTCACGCCGACCTTGCCCAACGGTGCGGTCTTATCGTCGAGCTCGACGCTGACCGAACGGGTCATGCCGGTCACCGTCAACACCGCCGTACCCGGCGCGGCCTGGTCACCGACGTGCTGCTTCAGCGCCGCGACCCGGACCGGCGCGGCGACATACACCACCCGGCCCAACTCGAGGGTGCCGGTCTCAGCCAGACCGAGGTCCTTCTGCCACTTCTTCACCGCCGTCACGGTCGCCGCGTCGAAAACCGAATCGACGGTGAACCCGTGATAACCCAACGCCCGCAGGTTCTCCTCGAACTGCCGCACATCAGGCCCTTTCACATTCACCGCAAGACTGCGAAACGCCGGCAACCCACCCAACAACACCACGCGCGGCCTTTCCTCGCCACGGGGTCAGTAGCCCATTCTGCCAACGGCGTAGGACCGGCCAGCCTCCACATGAGTGCCGGTGGAGACATGGCTGGCGCCGGAGGCGACCGTGATGACACCCGCGACCGAACTGGCGACGCCGACGGCAGCCGCGGCGACCGCAGCAAAAGTGACCAGACGCATACGCAAGGGGAGCTCCTTCTTCAGACTGACATCGGCCGGCGGGGAAGTAGCCGGGCCGGAGCCGCACACGACCGACATTGCGCCGCGGCGGTTGCCATGGTGGGTGTGCGTCGGGTGCCGGCAAGTTGCACCGGCTCCGAAAGTCCCGTGGCCGCCGTGACGGCGAGTGCGAACGGCACACCGCCCAGCTATCGACGCTCACGCAATTACGTGAGCGCCAACCCACTACAGGTGGGAATTCCCGGTTCTGGCGATGATCTTGTGGAGCGGATCATTCGACACTGAGCAGGATTCGGCGGCGTAGGAGAGATCGAAGCCGGCGGCGTAGCGTTCGTAGTGTTCCCGTTCGCAGACCGGGGCGACGAACCCCGTCGACCAGGACACCGTCGCGGCGGGTCTGCTCGAGGCGTTGGTCGACTTCGGGGTGGGGCACCCCGCGCAGGATCGACTGCAGGATGTCGTGATAGCGGGTGATGGTGGCCTGGGAACAGCCGAACACCTCGGCGACGACCTCGTCGGGCACGTTGTGCCGCAACCCGAACAACACCGCTCCACCGCCGTGGGCAGCGGCAACACGTGCGGGCGCCCGACCGGCGGGTTCTCCCACTCGAAACCGACGATCTCGCGGACCCGGTCGACCAGGTCGGCCAACTGGCCCGCCTGCGGCCCCGTCGTACTTTCACAACGCAGCGGCTGACCCTCGATCAACTTCCACACAAAGATGATCTATCGGCTCCCAGCCGCTGCGTCCAATCAGGACACCTGGGCCGGTCACGAGCAACCGCCGATCTCACTCACCGTGACATCCACGAGGGTCTACTTACTTTTGAATGGCCCTCCCGCTCCGCGCGGCGCCGTAAATACGCCATGCCTGGAGGTCACATAAATAGGTGATGGTGAATGTAATGCATCCATACTAGCATTGCGCATACGCGGCAGGAATTGGCGAACAGGGATCAAACTGGAATGGTGTCTCGTCAGTCGCCATCGCGGCAAACTCCCTGAGCGCTTGGAAACTGAAAGGCATTCCGTCACGATGCTGAAATACAAAGGTACCCCCGGCACGCGCCGGCGCGCGTGGTGGTTCGCGCCCGCAAGAATCGGTTTGTTGTTTCCGAAGCGAACGGCAGGACGAGCGGCACTTGCCGCGGCGCTCGTTGCATCGACGGCTGTCACCGGCACTCAAGCCGCGTCAGCCGCCTCCAGCACGGTCCGGGCGACTGCGTTCGCGCAGGGAACGCAGGCACAGGCTGTCACCCTGCCTACGGGCGAACGAGTCACCGTCAGCGATGCGGCTGGCAAAGGTACTTACGTGGTGGCCGCGCCCGAAGGCGGCCGAAACGCGTACCGGTTCTTTCAAGGTAGCGGAGCTGACCACTACATCATCCCCTCCGAAGCGGAGCCTTACGTCGGATCCGTGCTCAGCCCGTCGCTGTTCGACCTCGCGCAGCTGCCCCATGCCGGTCTCATCCAGGTCAGCCTGGCCTTCGCCGCGGGCGTCACCCCGACAGCTCCGCCCGGCGTCATTTTGACCTCCACCGCCGGATCGACCGCACGGGGTTACCTGAGCGCATCGTCCGGCACCGCACTCGCGGCCGGGTTGCGTGCCGCGATTGGCGCGGACGTCGCGGCCGGCCAACCCGCCGGGAGCGGGCGGCTGTTCGGCGGGCTCGCCTCGATGAGCCTGGCCACCTCTGCCGGCCCGGTGGCCGCCCGTCCCGAGCACGTCCTGCATACGCTGCAGGTGGACGCCGCCGACATCAGCGGCGCGCCGAACGACGTGTTCGCCTTCCTGATGAACAACGGCTCGTACTCGTCCGAGCACGCGATCCTGCCGATCTACCACGGCGTCGGACGCATCGAAGTGCCCGCCGGTGACTACTCGATCGACACGGTCGTCTTCGACTACGACGCCGACGGCAATCCGACGGCGTCCCGGCTGGTCGTAGTCAACGACTTCACGGTGCCTGACACTCTCGGCGCGACCACGACAATCCATCTCGACGAGAGCAGCGCGGACTCGGTGGTCTCGGCGGCGACCCCGCGGCCGGCCACGCAGCAGACCGCTACCGAGATATGGTCGCGCCTGGACCCGACCGGCGTGGGGGACACCGACGGGTTCGTCAACGACGGCAACGTCCCGATGTACGTGAGCCCGCAGCCAGCCACTGCCAGGATCGGCTCGATGCACTTTCAGGTGCTGTTCCTCGAGAACGGCCCGACCACCGGCCCGCAGTACCGGTACGACACAGTCTTCATGACTTCCACCATTCCCGCCGACCAGACCCATCGGGTCCTGCCGAGCCAGCTAGCCACCCTGCATCAAAACCTCTACAGCGACCCGGCCGCGGGCACCGACGGCGTTTCCTTCCTAGTCGGAGCCCGGGACCCCTACGCCAACTATCGCCTCATCGCATACGGAGACCCCAATACCCTCTACTCCGGACCGTTCACCGAATACCTCGGCACCGCCGAAACCACCGACTGGTTTCAGGGCATCTCTTCCGCCACCGGCGACTTCATCGGCTCTCCCCACACCTACCGGGCCAGGCACACCTATGAGGTCGACTGGCAGCGCGGCCCGCTGGCGCCGAATATCGGCCAGTACACACAGACACCCTTTACCGACTACCGCTGTTACGCCTGTGCCTCGGGCAGCGCGGCGACCCTCAACTTCAACGTCCTCGGCGACAGCGTGCCAGACCATGTCAGCGATGCCGGCTTCGGCGAGAACATCAACGACGCGGTGTACATCAACGGCGCCCAGATATTCGATCAGCCCGACGTACACGGCGCCGACCTGACCGGGCTACCAGCCGGGACGAGCACGTTCCGCGAGGTCTACGACACGAGCTTCAGCGGCAACAACAACGTGAGCCAGACGACATCGACGCACACGGACCTGACATTCCGCTACACCCCGGGCACAACCCGAGGCAACACCCTGCCGAACGGCTACTTCTGCTCCGACGACCTCGGCAAGACAGTCGCCGCGCCCTGCCAAGTACTGCCAGTGCTGTCGCTGAACTATCAACTCGCCGCGGACCGGCACAACACCAGTGCGGCCCTCGAACAGACGATGGGCCTGACGGTCGGCCACCTCGGCTACGGCGGCCATGGGTCGCACGCGCCGATCATCTCGGCAAGCGTCTCGGTGTCCTTCGACGGCGGCCAGACCTGGGCGCCCACCCTAGTGACCGGATCCACCGGCCACTACACCGTCTGCTGGCGCAACCCGGTCTCGGCCAAGGCCACCTCATCGGCACTGAAGGTCACCGCGAGAGACGCGATCGGCGGGTCGATCTCTCAGACGATCACCGCCGCGTACACCGTCGCCGCGCAGCTCAAGTGAACGTCGGACCCTACGGAGGCAGCACCGATGAAGAAGACCTATCGCGCGCGGCTCGGTCCCCGCAAGGCACCGACCGCGCTCGCTGCCGCGGCGCTCTCCCTGGCAGGCTCGCTGACCGCGCCCGCCGCCGCTGATGCGTCGCAGGGGGCGCACAGCAAGGCACGCCCGGCTGCGTGCGCCCGGGTCGAATCCGGCAAAGCACACTGCTTCGCCGAGGTCCGCACCGACGTCGCGGGCGGGAGAGGCGTGCGCGGGCCGCAGGCGCACGCGGCCCCCGGCGCGCTCGCCGCGACGCTGCCGGCCGGCTACGGCCCGGCTGAGCTGCATGCTGCCTACAACGTGCCGACCAGCAGCGAGACCGACCAGATCGTAGCGGTCGTCGACGCTGGCGACGACCCGAACGCCGAGGCGGACCTCGCGGTCTACCGGAGCACCTACGGCCTGCCCGCCTGCACCAGCGCGAACGGTTGCTTCAGCAAGGCCAACCAGCAAGGCGAGACCACACCGCTGCCGACCGACGAGGGTTGGGACATCGAGATAGCGCTCGACCTCGACATGGTCTCCGCCGCCTGCCCGAACTGCCGCATCCGGCTGGTCGAGGGCGACGACGCGTCGTTCGGCAGCCTCGCCGCCGCCGAGAACGCCGCCGCGGCACTCGGGGCCGCCGAGATAAGCAACAGCTACGGCGGCGTGGAACAGAACGGCATGAACTCCTTCGAGGCCGCATACAGCCACCCTGGAGTAGCTGTCGTAGCTTCCTCGGGCGACTCCGGTTACGGCATACCGAACTTCCCGGCCGTCCTCCCATCAGTGATCGCGGTCGGCGGCACGACGCTGACCCGGGCGCCCGGCACCGCCCGTGGCTGGAAAGAGTCGGTGTGGAACTCCCACGGCGGCGCCGCGGGCAGCGGCTGCTCCGCCTGGATCGGCAAGCCGGCCTGGCAGCACGACCCCAACTGTCCCGGCCGTACGGTCGCCGACGTCGCGGCAGACGCGGACCCGACCACTGGCCCGGCGGTCTACGACACCGACAATAACAACGGCGGCTGGCTCGTCATCGGCGGGACCAGCGCGGCCGCGCCCTTCGTCGCCGGTCTCATCGCGCTTGCCGGCAACCCGCAGTTGTACCCGAACGCCGCACGGTTCTACCGCCTTTCCCCGGCTCTGCACGACGTGATCGGCGGCAACAACGTCGACGGCGTGAACTGCGGCGGAGACTACCTGTGTACCGGCGTACGCGGCTACGACGGCCCGACCGGCAACGGGACGCCGAACGGACTGGGCGCGTTCTGAAACCGGCCAGCAGGCACCAGAGCGCCCGGACCACTTCCGGGCCGCCCGACGGACCAGACCCGTTGCCAGGGGCTCGGTAAAGTAGGTCTTGAGGAGGTCGACGCGGCGGGCGGCTTGGCGGCAGGTGCGGCCGCAGAAGCAGGCCCTCGCGCGTCCTACGCATCCGCCGGCACGATCGACTCGGCGGACTCCTCCACGAATACGATCAAGCAGCCTGACCAGCACGGATGACATTCTCGGCACCCGCACGGTCTGGAACAAGCAACGCACCGACGAAGTCCTCATCGACGTCGAGGACATCTCCCTCGGCCACGAAAACAAGCACCGCTGGAACAACCCCGCCGACTGGGTCTGGTCGACCACCGTCGCACACACCCCGCTGATCTCCACCGACCAGTTCGAGAAGGCCCAGAGCAACATCAAGGTCCGGGGAACCAACGGCGAAGCTGGACGAGCCCGGCGACGCACGACCAGGCCGTACCTATTCCGAGGACTTCTGCGCTGCGGACTCTGCGGCCGGATGATGACCGGCAACCCTAACCACGGCCGCAACTACTACCGGTGCAAGGCATCTCGTGACTACGTCCATCAGCACGGCATCGACCACCCACCCGTGCTCTACCTCCGCGAAGACGCGATCACCGACTCAGTCGACGTCTTCCTGCACCAGGAGCTCGGCGGCAGCCGCCTGACGACGAACCTCCGCGCGCTCGCCGACGCCCAGCACCGTCAGGTCGCCGAACGAAACGCCGGCACACCCGACCACGAGCAGCTGAAGCTCACCCTCGCCGAGTACGACGCCAAGCTCACCCAATACCGCGCGGCGCTCGACGCCGGCGGAGACCCCAAAGTCATCGTCGGATGGATCACAGAGACCGCGGCCATCCGTACGGCAACTCAGGCCCTGCTCACCTCGAAGCCGACGACGAACGAACGTATGTCCGAAGAACAGATCTCGGCGATCGTCCAAGGACTCGGTGGCCTGCTGGGACTTCTACGCCAAGCCGACCCGAGCGACAAAGCGGAGATCTACTCCCGGCTCGGACTCCAGCTCACCTACCGCCCAGGCGTACAAACACTAATCGCCGAGGTCACGACCTCGGCGATTGACGGTGTGAATAATGTGTGTCCGGAGGGGGACTTGAACCCCCACGCCCGTTAAGGGCACTAGCACCTCAAGCTAGCGCGTCTGCCATTCCGCCACCCGGACCTGCTCGCGTGCCAACCTGACCGAAACCGCCTGGAAACTCACACCCAGGATCGGCCGCCCGGCGGGCCGCACAGGGGAGAACTGTACACGCCCCCCGCATGCCCTCGCAGCCAGGGTCGCCCCGCGACATTCCGGGCATAGACCTACCCGACCTGGCGTCCGCGGGGCGTACCGGGCAGCATGGCGGACGTGTCGCAGCCGTCTCCGCTCGCCCCCGCCCGTCAGCGCGCGTTGGCACTTGCCTCGTCGGGCGATCTGGCGGGGGCTCGTGCCGTGCTGGAACGGGCGGTCGAGCTGGGCAAGGCCAATCTTTCGGAGGACGATCCGGACGTCTTGGTGACGGCGTTTCAGTTGGCCACGCTGCTGCGGCAGGCCGATGATCCGGCGGCGGCGCGGCGGGTGCTGGAGGAGGCGTACGCGGCGGGTCAGTGGCGGCTGGGTGACACCGATTCGCTGGTGTTGCAGATCTCGCACGACATCGGCGCGGTCGCGGAGGAACTCGGCAACCGGCACGAGGCGCGCAAGGCCTTCGGGCGGGTCGCGGATCTCGGGCCGGCCACGCTGGGCGCGGATCACCCGGCGGTCGCCCGGGCGCGGGCCTATCTGGGTCAGAGCCCCGATTCCGTACGCTTGGACTCCCCGTTCCCACCCGCAGCGTTTCCCGCCCCCACAAGCGCGCCCAATCCACCCACCGCTGCCTTCGCCCCCGTCCCGAACGGCGTGCCGCGTCCCGTTCCGGCAGCCCCGCAGGAGGGGACGACCGACTTCGTGCCGGTCGCCGTTCCGCCCCCGCCAGAGGCCGCGACAACCGTCTTCGGGCCGGTCCCGGGTTCGTCTCTGCCGGCGGAGTCGACGACGGCGTTCGGGTCGGTCCCGGCTGAGCCTCCGCAGCCGACCACAGCCTTTGTGCCGGTCGTCGGTTCGTCTTCGCCCGCAGGCTCGGCGACCGCCTCTGGGCAGCCCGCCGCTTCGACCGTGTGGGCGGAGCCGACAACCGCGTTCACGCCGGTCGCTCAGGGCCTTGCCGGGGCGCCGCTCGGTAGCGTCCAGCCGCCGCCGGCCGCCACGCCCGTCTGGAATCCGCCCGGTCCCGACCGTCGACCCCCGCCCGCGGAGGCGGAGGCGAGCTCGCCCCGGCCCGCGTATGACGCGATCGACGAGCTCACGGTCATCCAACCGATGGTCGTCTACCGCGCTGACCTGCCCGTCCAAGGCCGTCCGGACCAGGCTCGGCCGGACCAGGCTCGGCCGGACCAGGCTCGGCCGGACCAGGCTCGGCCGGACCAGGCTCGGCCGGACCAGGTTCGGTCGGACCAGGTTCGGTCGGACCAGGTTCGGTCGGACCAGGTTCGGTCGGACCAGGTTCGGTCGGACCAGGTTCGGTCGGACCAGGCTCGGTCGGACCGGCACGCTCGACGCCAGACGGGCCCGGACCGGGCCCTGCCTTGGTACGGCCCGACGGGGTCGGGCGGGGTCGCGTCGGTCCCGGACCGGACCGGGGCGGGCGCCGACGGGCGACATCCACCCGGGGTATACGGGGCGCCGGGGCAGGGCGTCGAACCGGGATTCGGGGGAGGCGCGGGCTTCGGGGCGGCCGGTCTGCCGGTTCCGGCGCAGCGTGTGGCGCCCGGGTCCTGGACCCCGCCGGCGCGCGCGGGTTACCCGGTGGCGGCCCGTCCGGTCGTCGGGTCGCCCGGCGGCGACGTTGCGTTTCGGGGCGGCGAGGTCGCGTACCGTAGGAAGGGTTTGGGAGTGTTCGCGGCGGTTGCCGCGGTGTTCGCGGCGGTCGTTGCGGTGGCCGCACTGGTTTTCGTGCTTGTCTACCGGGTGAACGATCGCTCCGGTGAGTCGAACGTGCCAACTCTGGCCGGGCCGGCGCCCAGCGACGTCAAGCTGACCGACCGGGGGAGCGAGATTCAGATCACCTGGACCGATCCGTCGGCGGGCAGCGTGTCCTTCCTGGTGGCGATGGGGCATCCGGGCGAGCAGTTGAAGCCGATCAGCACGCTCGGACCTGGGCAGACCTCCTACCGTACGGGTGGGCTCAACCCCGGCCTGAACTACTGTTTCGCGGTGATCGCGGTCTATCGCAGCGACAAGTTCTCCACGTCGCCGCAGGCGTGCACCAGCCGGGTTGTCAAAAGTCCGGCGGTCTCCACGTCAAAGTAATTGATCACGGACGGCGACCGAGGTTATCCACAACCGTGACTGCGGGGTATCGACGCCGACCTGCCTCGCCCTATGATGGCCTGCGTCCTGGGCTCGGGGCACCGGCGGGGGCGGGGGAGGATGACGGCATTGACCAGCGCGGATGGCGTGGGCGTGGCGACGGCGCCCAGGCGTAGGTGGCTCAGTCGGGGCTATCTGGTGACGATGGGCACGGTTCTGGTGTTGGGCGGCGGTCTGGGCCTGACGGTGCTCGGTCTCGGCTCGGCCGATCAGGCCGTGGCCAGCTACGACGCGGCGTCGTGGGTGTGGAGCCGGGCCAAGGGCGAGGTCGCCCGCATCAACGGCGTGACCGCCAGAGTGGACACCCGGGTCGACGTGCCGGGGGCGCAGGGCCATCAGCTGCAGATCACGCAGAACGACCGGTTCGTCATCTTGCGTGACGTCACCACGGGCGCGATCGGGTCGATGGATCTGACGACCCTGAAGGAGTTCTGGAGCCAGAGCCAGGCGCCCAGCGCGGGCTTCGGCGTGCGGGTCGCCCTCAAGGACAACGCGGCCTTTGTCATCGACACCGTGCAGGGCCAGGTGCAGCAGATCGATCCGCGCACGCTGGGCCCGATCGGGCAGGCGCTGCGGTTCCCGCCGGGCATCACCGGCGGTGTTTTCGACGGCAAGGGTCGCTTGTGGATCGCGTCGCCTAGCGAGGGCACGGTGACCTCGATCCTGCCGGCCCTGCTGCCCTCCGGCTCGCCGGACGCCGGTTCCGCCGGCGCGGCGCCGGCCGTCGCCGCGCCCAGCGTCGCCACGAAGTCGGTGGCGGCGCCCAGCCACGATCTCGCGATCTCCACATTGGACGACGGCGTGGCCGTGCTCGACCGCACTACCGACGGGCTGACCACCATCCGCGGCGGGCAGTCCACGACCGTGCCGTTGCCGCTGGCCGGTCCCGGCTACCTGCCGTCGCAGACCGACGGCAAGTCGGTGCCGGTCACCGTGACCGACGCGCGGCACGTCTACGTGGTCCACGAGGGCGGGGGCGCGCAGACCGACTTCACGGTCCCGGGCGCCGGCGCCGGCCTGCAGGCGGCGGTGGCCTGGCAGGGCTACTTCTACGTGGCCGACAGCGCGACCGGGTCGGTGCACGTCTTCGACGCGGCGGGCCAGCCGCAGAAGGACATCGCCTTCAAGGACCCCGGGGGCCCGCTCGAGCTCGAGGTCCGCGAGGGCTACCTGTTCATCAACGCGCCGGGCTCGTCGACCGCGCGGGTGGTCGACGACAACCACGTGGTCCGGGTCGTCGACAAGTATGCCGACGACATTCTCGGCGGCGACCGGCCGCCGGCCCCGCCCGAGCCGCCGGCCCCGCCGAAACCGAGGAAGCCGGTGGTCAGCGCGCCGGGCGCGCCGCGCAACGTCAAGGCCGCGGCCGGCAACGCCGCCGCGACGGTGACCTGGCTGGCGGCGAACCCGAACGGCGCGTCGATCACGAAGTACGTGGTGCAGGGCGCCGGCCAGACCTTCCAGGTGGGCGCCGACCAGCGGTCGCTGACCGTCACCGGGCTGACCAACGGCCAGACCTACCAGTTCGCCGTGCACGCGGTGAACAGGAAGGGCGACGGGCCGGCCCGGACGAGCAATGCGGTGCGGCCGACCTCCGAGGTGCCCGACGCGCCGGCCGCGGTCACCGCCGAGGCGAAACCGGACGGTTCGGTCGTGGTGAGCTGGCCGGCGGCGAACGGCCAGGGCCTGAGGATCAGGCAGTACACGGTGACCGCGATCTCCGAGGGCGGCAGCGCGCCGATCGGCGACGCTGACGGCACGACCCTGACCATCGCGGCCGGCCAACTGGAGTACGGCAAGCAGTACGCGTTCTCGGTCGTGGCGGTCAACGAGCACGGCGCCGGGTCGAAGCCGTCGCCGGTCAGCGCCAGCGTGGTGCCGTTCACCAAGCCGGGCAAGCCGGTGGGCGTCGACGCGTCGACCGTGGGCGACCGGGCCGGCGCGGTCAAGGTCGTGTGGCAGGCCGCCGCGGATAACGGGCGTCCGATCACGAAGTACGTGGTGACCGCCGGCGGCAAGTCGACCGACGTGACGGGCGGGACCTCGGTGACGTTGACCGGGTTCGGCTCGGGCGAGAGCGTCGGGGTCGAGGTGCGCGCGGTCAACGACGCCGGGCCGGGCGACGCGGGCACGGCCACGGCGAGCACGGTGGCCAAGCCGAAGGTGACGATCACGGGGGTGAACCCGGCGTACACGTCGGCGGCCGTGACCTTCAGCGTGGACGCGGGCGGCGGTACGGCCGCATGCTCGGTCGCGGCCTCCGGCGCCGGCTCGAAATCGGGCAGCTGCTCCAGCCTCACGGTTTCCGGCCTGTCGCTGAGCACCGCCTACACCTTCACGGTGACCGCCACGAACGCGGCGGGGACGGTCACGGCCAGCAAGAAGGCCACGACCGACGCGCTGTGGGGGACGGCGACCTGCAACGACGGCGCGAAGGGCGACACCGCGACCTACTGCGACGCCGACGTGGCCGGGCGCAACGGCGGCGAGATCTTCAAGATCACGCAGCAGGTGAACAGCGAGAAGGCGGGCTGGGCGAAGCCGGGCACGAGGCTGCAGACCTACTGCCGCAAGAGCGGCTCCGAGGTCTACGCGTACATCTACAACGACAACAAGCGCAGCACCTGGTGGGTCCAGGTCGACTACGCCGGCCGCAACTACATCCCGTTCGCGTGGCTCAACCTCGACGGCGGGGACAACATCGACGACCTGCCGACCTGCTGAGGAAATACGCGTGTCTACCGAACCCCTGCAGCCGCAGCACATCCAGGGCTTCGCCCAGGTGGCGGCCCAGCTCGCCGACCGGATCGGCTCGGTCGTGCTGGGCAAGCCCGAGGTGGTGCGGCTTACGCTGACCGCGCTGTTCGCGCAGGGTCACGTGCTGCTGGAGGACGTGCCCGGCGTCGGCAAGACGACCCTGGCCCGGGCGCTGGCGGCCTCGATCCGCGGGCAGTGGCGGCGCATCCAGTTCACGCCGGACCTGCTGCCCTCCGACGTGTCCGGCGTGACGATCTTCAACCAGGCCAGCCGCGGGTTCGAGTTCCATCCGGGGCCGGTGTTCGCCAACATCGTCATCGCCGACGAGATCAACCGGGCGTCGCCGAAGACGCAGTCCGCGCTGCTCGAGGTGATGGAGGAGCACCGGGTCACCGTCGACGGCGTGCCGCACCCGGTGCCGCAGCCGTTCCTCGTGGTGGCCACCCAGAACCCGGTCGAGATGGACGGGACGTACCGGCTGCCCGAGGCGCAGCTCGACCGGTTCCTGGTGAAGCTGTCCGTCGGCTATCCCGACGAGGAGGTCGAGGTCGAGGTGCTGCGCGGGGCGGCGATGCGCTCGCCGGACGCGCTCGAGCCGATCACCGACACGGCGACGGTGGGCGAGATGGTGCGGATCGCGATGCTGGTGCACATCGCCGACCCGCTCTACACGTACGCGGTTCGCCTGGCCACCGCCACCCGTAACCACCCGCAGGTCCGGGTCGGCGTCAGCCCGCGCGGCGTGATCGCCCTGACCCGCGCGGCCTGCGCCTACGCGCTGATCAACGGCCGCGGCTTCGTGCTGCCCGAGGACCTGAAGGCGCTGGTGGGTCCCGTCTTCGCGCACCGCGTGCTGCTGTCGGCCGACGCGCAGCTGCGCGGCGTGACCGCGGCCGAGGTTCTCGACGACGCGATCCGTTCGGTGCCGGTGCCGCTGCCCGACGGGCACCGCGTCGCCGCCGAGGCGTGACCGCGGCGGGCGGCCTGCCGGGCCGCTCCGCGG
>Ga0307508_10004961_pt1 | contig 12798 bp, 8 predicted proteins | sample 9_EM_MG_FD_203089 | JGI IMG/M metagenome (GOLD analysis project Ga0307508, IMG submission 203089) | Populus trichocarpa ectomycorrhiza microbial communities from riparian zone in the Pacific Northwest, United States - 9_EM | ecosystem: Host-associated > Plants > Roots > Unclassified | place... | reverse complement strand
CATGGAGGCGTCCTGTGGCTTGTCCATGTCTACCTTTACATTGTACTCAAACAAGTCCTGCCAGTCTCCTCCGGGTTTACGAACCCGCACCGTATAATCGTCATTATGCGCGGAATAAATGACCGCCTGCGGCGGCGGATATACCACCAGGTCCTGAGCATTGGCCCCCGATACAATCGTGGCCAGCAGTAATAATCCAAAAAGACGACGCATATTCATCAATCTGTTTTTTCTGTTAAAGGGTACGGATAAATTTCATTACGGGCAGCGGATATTGGATTTTAAAACAATTTACTTTGCATACTTCAAACTGCCCGTAATAAATATTAACCAGCTAGTCTTCTTATTATATCTCTTATCTGCGCTTCAATGTCAAATGCAGGATATGGATTAAATCAACGGGAATACAGTAAAGTACCAAATCCCAGCTGGTCGTAGCCGCCGCTATTGGGGCCATAGTCGCCGCCACCGCCTTCGGGGAAAGTGGTATTGACACCCAGCAGGGTATACGGCGCCGACATGCCCTTGCGTTTTACATAGTGATTGTAAATAACTGCCCACATAGGCCGAACCGTACCCCTGCTATCAGCGGCAATCTGGGTGAGGGTTGTTGTCGTGTTACAATCAAAGTATGTATAGGGATGAAAAGGAACGTCCAGTTTGGCGACGTTGTATTTGGCCGTGTATTCGGTTGCTTTCAGGACGGCGTTGTTGTTGAAGCCGTAGAAATCGTCGCCCTGGTGATAGCCCAGCTCACAGATAACGCCCAACAGGGATATTACGAGCGTGGCGTGTCCCTGGTCACGGCCGGTTTCCTGTATCTGCGCCAGGGTAGAATCGGCCCCGGTAAATATGTAATTAACCGTTTTGAGCAGGTTTCCGTTGCCATTATTGCTGTGCATCAAATAATTGACCGCTTCATTGTAAAGGGAGCGATTGTCGGTCAGGATACCAATTGACATTACCGATGCCAGGTTGCACAGGTCCCAGTTGGCCCAATAATGTTCTGCGCAGCTGTTTTGATGGTACAGCAAATAGCTATGGTTGACCGTATAGAATACGTTCAGCATCCATTGCTTGAATGCCTGGAATTCGGCGGGCTTCCAGCCACTGTAATCGCGCAACTGTTCGCCGGCGATGGCAAACTGGTAGCCATAGAAGCCGGCGCCGAGGGCAATATTAGGATCGCCGCTAAGCGCTTTACAGGTATTGGCCCAGGCGTTCAGGATATTGACAGCCGCCCGTGCATAGATAGTGTCGCCCGATATTTTCCAACGGATACCCAGCTGGTAGGCGGCTGCGGCATCGTTGTAGGCACGGGAATAGTTATCCGGCTTGGGTTGCTCCCTGCTACCGCCGCCCCTGATAAGCGTATCGACAGGATTAGCTGTATAGGTAGACTGTGCATGAGCGTTGGCGATAAGTTTATTCCATCCCGAAAGCCACGGATCTACTGTAAGATTTGCTTTCATGCGGGCAAAGTCTTCCGCTACCTGCAGTCCGCCGGGATGTTTCATGGGCGTTGTGGGCGGCAGGGTGTCGATATACTTCACGGTAGTTACCGGGATAGTATCAACGGGGGTTGCCGGGGTACTGCTCTTCTTTGAGCAGGATAACAGCGATGCGCTACCTATGCCCGAAAGAAGGAGGATTAAAACAATATTTTTCATATCAATCTGGTTTTACAGTATGCGGTAATCAATTGAGAAAAACAGTACCCGGCGCCGGCCATATCCGGGCACTGCTGCCAATAATGGTTTCTATTTCTTATAATAAAGTGTATATACCTGGTTGGCAGATAAGGTTGAATTAAATACCTGGAATTTATCGATGCCGCCTGCAAAAGACGGCTCGTTGGCCGTTCCATAAGAATTGGCCCCTACATAGGCGTGGTTCTGGCTATACACCGTCAGGTCATAATTGGCCGGTAATGCCTGTGATTTTATCAACGCGCCATCGAGGTATACTTTCATTAAAAGATCTGTTTTTGATGAGGTCATTGCCACATGGTGCCAACCTGTATTGGGTATTGCAGAAGAAGTGACGGCATTCGTTTCCAGGTAGCCGGTAAAGCCGGTCACATTTTCAAAAATAGCACGTCCTACCATATTAGTGCCTGCGCCATTCCAGGAGCTGGTTGCCCTTGCTAAAAGACATACACGATTTCCCCTGGTTGCCCCAAAATCGAAGATAGGCGACCAGTCCGTTTGAACGGGCCAGTAAACCCAGCAGGAAACGGTGAGCTCATTGTACCGGGCTATGTTGACAGGCAATGCCATAATCTGGTTATAAACGCCGCTATTAGTTCCACCGGCGGGATTGGTATAGCCGGCCAGTGAAACAGCCTGCCCGCTTATACCGGTTATATAACTAAGCGCAGCACCCGCACCCTGTGTATAGGTGGCTGCAGTGCCGCCCATTAGATCGTTCAGGTTACCCTCGAAGTCAAGCTGGTAGTTGGCATTGGGAACGGGAACGAGGTAGGCAAAAGAAGGCCCGGTTACCGCGAACCCATTTACGTACACGACAATATTGCCCGAAGAAAAGCCAGACGGCACGGTGACCGTGATTAATGTATCCGCCACCGCCGTGTTCACCGTAGCTGCGGTACCATTAAACTTCACGGCAAGCTTTGATATATCGGCGCCAAAACCGGTGCCCTTGATGGTAACGATATCACCCGGGGAACCTGCATTTGCGCTGGCGGACTTAATAACCGGGGCGGGAATAACGGTATAACTACCGATAGAATCATTCGTATTTGTCCATATCTGCAGGCTCACTTTCCCGGAAATGGCCGTAACCGGCACTTTCGCTACAATCTGGTTGTCTGTACAGGAAATGACAGAGTCTGCTTTAACGCCGCCAAAGAATACTTTTACCGCGCCGGTTAAACCACCGAAGTCTTTGCCGGTAATGGTAACATAAGTGCCCGGGTAACCGGTAGCGGGGCTGATACCCGATGCTGTTTGTTTGGGATAAGTATATTCTTTAAAGCTGGGACCTTTTTCGCAACCGGTCAATACAATGGCAATACTTATTGCCAGCAATAAGCTGAAGTACGGTTTACTGCAATATTTCATACAATTTATTTAAAGTGTGTACTTGTTTTTGTTTAACAGGGCGCCTGCAACCATTCGCCATTTGCAGGCGCCCTGTTATTAATAGCCGGGGTTTTGTTTCAGATTAGTGTTTAAGTTAACCTGGTCCTGGGGAAGCGGCCATAAGTAATGCTTTTTCGCAAAGCTATGGTTGGTCTTGCTGTCGATGACCACGCATTTCAATGTGCCGGCGGCCGTAGTAACGGCTTCCTCGCCCCATACATAGGTAGAAGGCACATACAATGATGTGGCCGTACCCGTGGCATCTCTGAATTCGGTGGTATAGGTAGCATCCCCTACTACCGACCCGCAGCGGGATTCGTTCAGGGCCGCTTCTGCAACACCCCAGCGTTTCAGATCATCAATGCGGAAACCTTCGTTGTACAATTCCACCGTTCTTTCCCTACGTATTTCGTCGAGCATGTTCAAACCATTAGCGGTTACCAGGGTATTGGTCAGGGAGGCCACGCCTGCCCTTGCACGTATCTTGTTGATAGATGCGTCCAACTGTACATCGGTAATGCTTCCGTTGAGCTCATACAGCGCTTCTGCATAGGTTACATACACCTGGGCAAGGCGGATTATGGGGAAATTAGGCGACTCCTGGTTGTCTGCACGATAGGTACCATACTTATATGCTGCAAATTTTGTGTGTCCATAACCGGTCAGGCCTACATTTAATTTTACGGAACCGGTGGCAGGGAGGGTATTGCTGCCGTTAATGTAGCATGTCAACCTATAATCCCTGTTCTTATATTCATCGCCTACTTTATGATATCCCTGGAATAAGGGTGATTTTGCAGGCGGCAGGCCATCGGCACACAAAAACATATCCATCATTTTCCTGGTGGGGGCCATCTGGTAGGAAGTAAATGACAGGTTTTGCCCGCCTTTTCTCAGTGTATAATCGTATACGCCATACAGGATAAACTCATTATTGCTTGTCTTGGTGAGACCGGCGGGATTGCTGCCGGCGTCTTCCAGGTTGAACAGGTAGATATAGCTCTGGTTCAGTATGCTGACCGTACTGTTATAATTCCACAGAGCGTATCCTCCGTTGTCCATGATATCCTTGCACAATGCGACCGCGTCGGTGAGGAATTTGGCATTCTCATTAGAAGACGGGCCGGCGGAACCTGCGAAGTCAGTTGTGGTACCGTTGTACTTGCGCCAGGTAGCTTCATACAATTCCACCTGCGCCTTAAAGGCTTTGGCAGCCCATTTGCTGATGCGGCCCTTATCGGCAGCGGGTATGTTTTGCTCTGTGGGCAAACTTGCGATGGCCTTGTCCAAATCAGATAAAATCTGGGTTACTACCTCATAGCGGCTATTGCGGGAAGCTGTTACTTCGGGATAATCTAAATCCAGCACCCGTGTAACGATGGGTACGCCACCATAGAATTTCAGCAAATTGAAATACGCATTTGCCCGAAAAAAATAGGCTTCGGAAACATATGATGAAATGTCGCCGGCGCCGGTATATTCCGATGCTTTTTCCAGCAAGGTATTTGCTGACCGGATATAGCCGTAATTGTTGTTGTACCGGTTATCGCCGGTGGGAATGCCGATGGTACCGCGGCCCAGGTCGGCAGAAAAATTAAAATAGGCAGACAAATCAGACGCAAGATCCATATATTGATACACCGAATTTCCGCCATAAGGTGAACCCCAACCCATTAGCTGACCATAAAAGCCGCCCGTAAACGCTTTGAAATCGGAGGGCTGTTTAAAATAAACCGCTGTGGTATACGCAGCCGGCGGGTTAAGATTGATGAAATTCTTCTGGCATCCGGGTAACCCAAACAACAGGCCCGTCATCCCAACACTATATATAATCTTTTTCATTGTTCGTGTTTTAAATGATTCTTTAAATGGTTAGAGTCCGATGTTTAACCCAAATGACCAGGTACGGTAAAAAGGATAGCCCGAATTCTGGGAGGTTTCACCCATTTCCGGATCAAAACCATCTTTGATATTCGTATACTCCCACAAATCGTTTCCGGAGAAATATATCCGCACTCTCTCCAGCTTTGCCTTCCTGGATATGTTTTCAGGAAGCGTATAACCAACGACTAATGATTTCAAACGGATATACCGGGCGTTTTGCAGCATAAAATCGTTGTTCGCATAGTTCCACGCCGCACGATTAACGGCGGTGGTCAAACGGGGGAATTCGGCGCCCGGGTTACTGGCAGTCCAGGTTTTACCCAGGAAATTGGTGTTTTGATTGGTATAAATAGTAGCAAATGGATAAGCCATCCAGCCGTTGCGCATAATTAACTGCTTGCCTACGCCCTGGAACAGCGCTCCTATATCAAATCCTTTGTAGGAGCCGCCCAGGTTAAGACCAAAAACAAAATGCTGGTTGCCATCGCCTTTGTACACCAGGTCGCTTGTCTGGCTGCCGCCATCGTATATTTTTCCGTCGCCGCTTACATCTACTCTTTTAGTATCGCCGGGACGCAGCTCAGACGCGCTGCCTTTGGCCACGCCAGCCATGCTACCACCCTGCGCACCATATTTTGTATAATAATCATCTACTTCTTTCTGGGTTTGGAAATACCCATCTGTTTTATACACAAACCAGGCAGCGGTGGGATAACCATTGACAAAGGCGGTGCCATTAAGAACGCCGTTCTTACCGGCAACATAGCTATTGGCGTTGGTCAGGTTTTTAATGGTATTTTGGGTATTGCTGATATTGAACGACACATTGTAGCTAAAGTCTTTCTTGCTGTCTTTCCAGCCAATAACGGCTTCCCATCCTTTTACCTGCAGATGCCCGCTATTGGTTTTAGGTGATGTGGCGCCTACAACGGCAGGATAAACAGGACTTGTCAGCATCCCAATGTTGTCCTTTATAAAATAATCGAAGGTGGCCGACAAACGGCTTTTAACGAACAGCAGGTCTATCCCGATATTTTTTTGCTCTACTTTTTCCCAGGAAACCAGGTTTGTATAAAGGCCGTTATTAGCCAAAGAAGAAGTGGTCTGTACAGCAGCGGGCGAACCTAAAACAACTGAACCGGGATTCACCGTTGGGAGGTAGTTAAAATTACCAATACCGACATCATTGCCCGCGGTGCCATAGCTGGCGCGTAGTTTACCAAAGTTTACAATGGACGTAATATTTTCGGCAAATGATTCCCTGGTAAATATCCAGCCCAGCGATGCAGAGCCATACGTTTTAAACTTAAATCCGTCGGCAAATCTCGAGTTACCATCGCGGCGCGCCAGCCCCTCCACCAGGTATTTCTCCCCGTAGTTGTAGTTTAACCTGGCTATATACGAATATGTACCCCACACATCTTTTCCTCCGCTGGTAGCCACAGATGCATTGTTGGCAAGATTCAAATCCTGCACACCCAAATCGGTAAAGTTCAACCTGGCGGCGGCCACACCCTGACCATTCCATTTTGTGCCTTCTACCCCTGCTGCGGCGGACAAATTATGCACGCCTTTAAAGGTTTTGCTATATTTTAAAAAACCGGAATAGTACTGGTAAACGTAATTATTGGCAACAGTTAAATACCCCGGATTATTCTTATCCAGTTTTTCCGGTTCAGTTGTGCTAAGTCTTGTTTGAGTAGCAGTAACTGTTTTCTGGGCCGGGTTGCCATACCAATCGTAGGTTTGTACTAAAGTAACCCAACGTTCGCGGTTATACCTTTCATTTTGAAAAGATACCATGCCTTCAAAACTGAGGCCTTTCACGATCTGGGCGGTTGCCTTCATATCCAATCTCATCGTGAGGTCGTTCTGGTTATCCCTTCCACCGTCGCTGGTGGCAGCAACAGGCTGGCGGTCGCCCACAGTACCATAATCGGCATACCATTGACCATAAGGATTTTTAGCCGGATAGAAAGGTTGCTCCTGCCCATACAGCGATGCGTCAAGCCCGGATGAAGGCGATTTGGTGGCTGCATTGATCAGGCTAACCGCTGATTCCAGTTTTATTCTTTCTGATAATTTATAATCGTAATTAAAGCGAAGGTTATATTGTTTTTGGCCATCGTAGGCGGTGGCCAGTGTTGCCTGGTTATCGGCATAGCCCAATGAAAGGCGGTAGCCGGATACGTCCGTCCTGTTGGATACGCTTATATTATGCTGATAAGAATACCTGCGGGCAAACATTTCATGAATACGGTCGGCATTTCCCAGGAAAACATCGCCCCAGTACTGAGTATGATAAATACCTTCCACACCCTGCTGCATTTTCTGCATTGTCGGCAAATCGACCCAACCCCACCAATTAGGTATTGCTTCCTCTTTATTGGCCTCAATCCACAGGGTGGCGTATTGCTGCATATTGGGGGAAAACGCGGTGATGCCGTTGGTGGTAAACCTCATGTTTCCACTATAATCTATTTTTACTTTGCCCTTTCCTCTTTTGGTAGTAACCAGGATAACGCCATTGGCGCCGCGGGAACCATAAATGGCCGCAGCACCATCCTTAATGATGCTGATGCTCTCGATGTCGTCGGCGTTCATGTTCTGGAAAGAATAATAATTCAAAGCCGGTACGCCATCGATAACCACCAGGGGCGTGCCTCCGTTGATAGAGGTAGCGCCGCGTATCTGGAAAGCAAGCCCTTCATTGCCCGGTCTTGCAGACGTACGGGTAACCACCAAACCAGGAGATGCGCCCTGTAATGCAAGGCCCACATTGGTAATGGCGCGGCTTTCAAATGTTTTAGGGCTAACCGTTTCCACGGCGCCCGTGAGCGTAGCTTTTTTCTGGGTGCCATACCCTACCACGATAACATCGCCCAACTGGTCGTTTGACCGTTTAAGTTGTATAACGACGGCCAAACCATTGATAGGCATTTCGGTGTCTTTAAAACCTACACTGGTTATTACTAATGTAGTAGCGGAGACAGGAACGGTCAGTTTAAATTCACCCGATTCATTGGTGACAGTTCCGCCACGCAATCCTTTGGCGCGAACCGAAGCGCCCGATACGGACTTTCCGGCTGTATCGGCTACGGTACCAGATACAACCTTTGTTGTTTGCGCAAAAGCGGCCTGGCCAAACAACATCAAACAGGAAACAAACAGGAATGAGAGAAAAACACTCCCACGAAGCAGCAGAATACTTCTCATAAATGGCAAGTTTTAGATTTCAGTTAATAAAATGGTTAGAGCCTTTGCATTTTTAGTTTTGGGAATTATACACCTGGTATGGCTATACGACTTTCGCCCGACGCACTTTGGCGCGTTTAAGGGAAGAGGCCCGTACAACCAATTGAGCAGGCAAAACAACGGTGGTCTTTTCGGGCGTTTTACCGTCCGACAAGGCACCAATCAATTTCCGGATAACGGTTTCTGAAATTTCCTGCACCGGCTGTGCTACGGCCGTTACAGCGGGAGAGAATAAGGAGAAATGAGTATTATCATCGAACCCGATAACCGCGATATCGTCGGGTATCGTTCTTTGCAGTTGGCTGATAGCTTCCAACCCGCTTACGGCGAGATAGTTGGTAGCGAAAAGCACGGCATCAAGGGTCGGGTTCTTTTCAAGGAAGGAATATATAATAGGAACTATTTTATCCTGTTTCAGATCATAGGATATTTTACAGACACAGGGTTTCAATTTGTTTTCGGTAATGGCTTTTGCATAGCCTTTCAGGCGGTCGCGCATCTGCGTCTGCTCCGATTCCAGGGTCACCATGCCGATGCGCTTATACCCGTTTTCCAGGAAATGCTCCATAGCGGCATAAGCGCCGCCGAAATTATCTGCCACCACATTGGTAGTGGCGAGGGAAGGAAAATACCGGTCAAACAGCACCACGGGCAGGTTGTCATTCATCAGTCCACGCACTTCCTCCTCTATACCCGGCGGCGGGGCGATGATATAGCCATCCACCTGCCGCTCGCGCAATACTTTGATAAGCGCCTTTGTTTTTTCGCTGTCGTTTTCGGTGCTGGAATAAAATATTTTATAGCCGAGCTTATAGGCATTGCCTTCAATGATGCGGGCGATACTGGAAAAGAAGGGATCGGAAATGTCTTCCACCAGCATGCCGATGATTTTGCTTTTACCCGTGCGCAGACTTTTGGCCACATGATTGAGCTGGTAGCCGGTGTCGCGCACATATTTCATGATGCGTTTTTCCAAATCGCTGCTGATGCGTTTTTCTTCGGCTTTGCCGTTGAGCACGAAAGACACCGTGGTAGCGGATACTTTCAGCTGGCGCGCGATATCGTGTATAGAGGTTTTCTTTTTCAAGCGCGTGGGATTGAGGCTATAATAATAAGGGGTGAGCAGGGTAGAACCGATGGTTCGTCAACAAGGCTGTTGCGCTGTGTTTCCGGCGCCGGCAGGCGGCCACCAGGGGTAATAAAGCAATCCTGGGAAAAAGCAGTTACAGGCATGGCAAATCGTTTTTTTACTGTTTCGATCGTTTAGCAGAATTTCTGAAACCCTTACCAGTACTGTGTTTCGTGGCCTCTTTTTTCGTACAATCTGCTAAATCGATTTAGTAAATGTTCTAAAAACACTTAAAAATAGCCAGAAACTAAATCGATTTAGCAAAAAGGCGTATCTTTATTTACGCAAACGTTGGCACAGCACCTATGCAGCGGCTTCCGCCCGCCTTCGGCCAACCTCCTAAAACCAATCCTTCTTATCCTCCGGTATTATTTATTTGCACTAAAACGGTTTCGTAAAATGTATATAATACACCTATATAAATAACGTGCGTTATTAAAAAAGTATTTTTTATTTGCAGCAGCATCGACATAACGATGTCGTATTTTATCTACATTTAACTGTCGTCTGAAAAAACTGAACTGCCAACATGGGTGAAGCTATTACCATAAAAGACATTGCCAAAGCGCTTGGCATGTCATATTCCACCGTATCGAGAGCGCTTAAGGGAAGTTACCAAATCAGCGAAGCCACCCGGCAAAAGGTGAAGGAATATGCAGACGCCCATCGTTACAGGCCCAACCTCGTAGCCCAAAGCCTCAAAAGCAAAAAAAGCCGTAGCATCGGCGTGTTGCTGTGCAGCATACCCAACAGCTTTTTTGCAGAAGTGATCAACGGGATAGAGTCCATTGCGTATAACCAGGATTACCACGTTATCCTCACCCAAAGCCTCGAGTCGTATGAGCGCGAGCTTAAAAACCTCGAGCATCTTGCCTGGCGCTCGGTGGATGGGTTGCTGGTATCGCTGTCGACGGAGACAATAGATATCAGTCATTTTAAAAAATGGCATGATGCAGGCGTTCCGATCGTTTTCTTTGATCGCATCACGGATCTTATCGATACCCACAAGGTGGTGGTAGATAATGCCGGCGGCGCCTTTGACGCCGTACACTACCTGGCCGGAATGGGGCGCAGGAAAATAGCGCATATCACCAGCTCTCCCAATATCTCCATCACTAAAGAACGCCTGGAAGGATATAACAAGGCGATGGCCAGTCACCAGCTCTCCCCTGCCCCGGGTTATATACAATATTGCCAGCACGGCGGTATGATACCGGAAGAGCTTGAGCAAGCCATCGACAAATTGTTTGGGATGGAGGAACCGCCCGATGCTATCTTTACCGCTTCCGACAGGATAACGATAAGTACCCTGGCTGCTTTGTACAAGCGCGGCATTCAAATGCCGGAGCAGGTGATGGTGGCGGGGTTCAGCAATTTCAGCTCGCCCGAAATTTTTTGCCCGCCGCTGACGACGGTGCGGCAACCTGCTTTTGAAATGGGAAAAACAGCCACGGAACTTCTCATACAGCTCATAGAAAGCAAGCGCCCCGTCACCAGCTTTGAAAAAAGGGTGTTACCGGCCGAACTAATCATACGCCCCGCACGATAAAGACATGCTGTATAACACGGTTACATGTCTACTTCCAGCTCATATCCTGTTATAGCAAAAAGCAGGTTTTGCAGCTGGTGCACATATTGTATGTTGGTGCGACCGGGATAGGGGCCCCTCAGTCGCAATGCGCCGTCGATGAATTCAAAATCGATATGGTGTTTGCCGATGGTGAGTATCCATTCACCCTGCCTGAAATTCCTCATCCCGCATTTCTCCAGCACTTTGGGCGTTAAAGTAATGGGCTCCAGCTCATGAAAATCAGATTTTTTAACCATCTCAATTACCTGGGTAGTGTAGGTCCTGTGATAAGAATCACCTGTGGTGGCCAGCTCACGGTTGACTTTGATCTGTGTGTCGTAAATAACCGTGTTGCTGAGAATTTGCTGTACTGTGATGATTTCGCCCTGGAGGGATTGAACTTTGTTGCCGAAGCGGAGTTCTTTAGCTTGTAACATAGAGTCTACTTTTTTAAAAATACAACGAATTAAATCATGGCATTTCAAGGGAAAATAGACTTACGCAAAGCGGATTCAGCACACAAGATATAAGGCGGTTATCATATTTGCAATATCCCCCGGGTATAGTTTATGCACATTATCCCGGGAATTTATTGCCATTTCTTTCTGTTTCAATTCGTTAGGAGCCTAATATCTTTACCGGCGGGTAACCATTTTAATCTCACATTAACATATCCCCTGCCGGCAGCAGAAATGATTACCGCATCTTTATTATTTTTTCACTCACCAGCTTATTTCCATACTGCACCTGCAGCACGTATATACCGGCAGGCAGCGCACCCAAACTACCCAGACGGATGGTTGTAAAGCCCTGCTTTAGGGATTGGCGTTCTATCCGCAGGCGTTTTCCATACATATCCACCAGGCTGGTAACCGCCGTTCCATCGGCCGGCGCCGCCAGGCTTAAAGACAGCTGGCTGGTAAAAGGGTTTTCAAGCAACCGGATGCCAAAGTCTGTCGTGGCGCTCAGCATCAGCTGCCGGCTGTATTTATAATAATTACCATTCTCCATTTTAATACGATACAATGCCTGTGCGGCCAACGGCCGGGTATCTGTAAACGAATAGCTGGCATCACTCCCCTGCCCAGCTGCGGCCTTAACCGAACCAGCTGCCTGGAAATGCGCCCCATCGTCGCTTCGTTCTATGATATATGTTTCACCGCCTGTTTCATGGGTGGTATTCCATTGCAGCTTTGCCAGGCCGCCGGCTACATGTCCATTAAAGGAAAGAATACCGGCAGGAAGCAGCACGAGGCAACCGGGACTGCGAACGATTTTTATTGCCGAACCGGTAAACGTACAGGCGCTGGCGGTGGCAAAGTTAGCAGAATCGGCCGTAACGGAGATCCGGTACCGTATAGCAGTATCCGTTATATTCAATCCATAATTTCGGGTCACCGTGTATTCAAACTGGTGCGTAGCCGCATTCAACACCGGTGTGCCCACGCCTGTATCGCGCAAGCTGGCAATATCATTGCCCGGTGATATCCAGGTAGCCCCGCCGTCGATACTTTTCTCCAGCTTCCAGTAATTATAGATGCGAAAGTCGGAGCTGATAACAAAGCTAACGGTGTCCACCGTTCCCTGGCACAGCGTATCGATGGTGTTAGGCTGTAATGCCATATCCGGCGTGCAGGTAGCTACACTGATATCGTCGATAGCCCAGTCGTTGCCGCCACCGCCCGGCGCATTGTTGCGGATGGTGACGATCATGGAGGTCTGGTTGGCGCGGGTATGGTAAGTAAGGCCCTTTTGTACCCACTGTCCCGTATACGGTATTTCACCCGTGGTATAATAATCGAGCCCGTTTACACTAAACGTAAGATTGGGGCGAATGCCCGACGAGTCGCCCGGCG
>Ga0307508_10004960_pt1 | contig 12798 bp, 8 predicted proteins | sample 9_EM_MG_FD_203089 | JGI IMG/M metagenome (GOLD analysis project Ga0307508, IMG submission 203089) | Populus trichocarpa ectomycorrhiza microbial communities from riparian zone in the Pacific Northwest, United States - 9_EM | ecosystem: Host-associated > Plants > Roots > Unclassified | place... | reverse complement strand
AGAAGTGACACTCACAAGTAAAAACATGTAAACAGCATTGCAGAAAGACATAATTGTTCAGTGATGGCATTTCATGGTTAGATGAACAAAGAAAAGCTGCATTTCAAATCTAAGACATTGTAGAATAGCACCACTAACATGAAAGAAAAAGACAGGACCAAATAATTCTCAAAACTCAATAAGAGACAACTGAGTTTTAACTTGTTTTGAATAATTGTGCAGTACTCAAATCAGCAAGATTTGCAAAGATCGAAACAAAATCTTAGCATCTCTTAAAATGGCATATCAATGGCTTTGTTCTGTTGGATGGAGAAATCAAAATTTCCACTAGAAAACTAACTTATAGCAGTTTTCACCTCATCCAATTGCAGCCTGAAAACCAAAATCTTACACCAACACCACAGATGCCAAGCACACATTTCCCTGGTTAAACTAAGAAAGTTTCTTTAGAAGTGAAAGAGTGTTTGTGAATGAGAGCATAGCGAATGGGAGATGCTTCAAAAAGAAAAAATGAACCAAAAGAATTGAGAGACAAGGCATTCAATCCCATTGAATATCAACCAAGATAACATGTCTAAACACCACTTAAGCAGCATCTCATATGGAGCCAAGAATTATCCTTTGCCCACAAAAGTTGTCCAGGTGTAGAGCAGTCCAAAAGAATCTGTTACACCAGCAAATAAAGCACAGCTACAAAATGTCTATGATCCTACACAGGCCACCATCCAAACCCCAATGTTCATCTTAATGATGTTTATAACAGCTTTGAAGCACTTTTAGGTAAGATTTTCAAGAAATGGTAAGTTCCGTATTTCATATTCCATGCAGAATTTAAACATGAACAATAGAAGTAGAGCTTAAATTACGATCTGGTGCAAACAGGATTAATTGAATGGCCAATGATGTGCCATGACGACAGTGTGGTCCCAATTAATGGATTTGGTGCATCCAGATTCAGCTGGTCCCATGGGTAATGAAATAAAGCCATTTACAGACTTTAAAGGTGACGTAGAACAATTATCCCAAGAGTTCATGGGTCGGATTGAAAAGGCCAAGCCTGGAAAGAAATTCACAAAAAAACCCAGAAGCATCTCACATGAAGCATGAAGTTACTATTTTCTTGTTTTAATTATTTTACTAGTTAAAATTTTAATTATTTGTTTCTACTTAGCTTAGGACATTTAATTTAATTACTATTTTACTATTTAGGAATCCTAATGCTAGATGGATTCTATTAACTAAGTTTGTTTTAATTAAGAATCCTTTCCTATAAAGGATTTTAGTTTTAATTAGGAATCTTTTACTATAAAAGATTTTAAAACTAATATAAATAGGGATGTTTAGTTTATTTATAAAGATAAAGACTATTATTTAGATTCAATAAAACATTTCAAAGAATTTTCTCTAGATTTCTCTAGAGTTGCATCTATAATCTTAGGGCTTGAAAATCCTAGTTTTATCTTCGTTATGCGCTACATCAGGTGGTATCAGTGCGGGTCAATATTTGGATCAATAGCAAACTGTGAAGAGAATCGTGGGGCAATTGGTGGCAACCATCTTTATGACAGTGACCAAGGGATGCAAGCTATTTAGGATCAACTAGATCATCATTCAATAGCGATAGCAACTTTAAAGGAACTAGTTCAAAGGGTTTGGTGACATCAACGCCAAATTTGATGACCTTACAACCAGTCTTTAAGGCACTGGGGTTGCGTAAACATGAACCGGGGAAGAAGAAAAGCACGTGTCGGGGATGAAGCCCTTGGCCAACTTGTCATCAATCAGTTCATGCAAATCCTCGTGGTCGGTATAACTACAAGGTCTTCATCTGATGAAGAAGATCTATTATGGCTAATGGGAGGCACAAACAGGAATCTCAAAGAGGAGAGGAACGTGCTTGGAGACTTAACTCGGGGCTAACCTTACCTTAGACCTATTTCTGAAATCCCACCTAGACAACCATTTGTCTATGTGAAGGGTGTTGGTGAAGATGAACTTGATGGAGGTCATGGGACCTTGTTAGATCAACACGAACAACCACAATTCAAGAGATAGAAATCGATCAACGTGATTGAATGTCAATATGAGCAAGAACCTTTCAATGCCGAGGATGTTATACGTGAACCTGATGGAGATGATGAAAAAGATCTATATGATGATAAAGATCTTGCAAGCAAGAAGAAGAGGACATGGTGATTTCTGACAAGTCTTCTAGAGATATTATGGAAGATTATTTTGGTGTTCCTTTAAATACAACGGTTTAAGTATTAGAGGACATAGATGATGATGATGAACTCAAGTTTGAAGTAGAAAAATATGGGAAGGAACTACAAGTGGACTTCATAGGAACAAAAAGTATAACATCAAATATGGATTTTTTCTTATTATACAAGTACCATAAATTAAATTTTAAAGTTCACAAGTCATAGACATGTTACTTCGTGAATAAGTTGATTATATTCTAAGTATTTGTTCCTTTGGAGTGAAAGAGTTTAATTTCTGACAGATAACTTGAGGACAAGTTTTTCTGACAGATAAATAGTGGAAAGTGAAACAAGACAGTATGATAATACAAATATTGCACAAAGATAGGCATAATCTAAAAAAGAAGAGACAAAAAAGGTGGGGAAACAAATACCTCTTTGGAGGGGAGAGAGGGCCTTGATAAAATCTCCGATTGGGCATCTGAAAGCAACATAAAACTAGAGAGTTCCTGCAAACTCCTATGAATGCAAATAGATACATGCATGAGCACAAAGAGAAAGGAAGGGAAAAAAAAAGGAAAGATAATGTAAAACATCTAAACAATTTTCACCTAAATGAATAAAACAATACTAACATGGAAATATGCAATGGGATAAAATCATAAAAAAGATCCTCCATTACAGGAGTGGAGTTGTCTTATCATTTCGAAAACCACACTGCATCATGCAGTTAAGGAAAGGTGATACATGAATAGTGAGAAGGGAAATGTACCGCAAAGTCCACAGCAAACCATCATAAGCAAGCCCCATATTAGCATCGCTCAATATTCTGCAACATATTCCAAATTAGCAATTCAGCACTTGCAAAGAACTTAAGCTCCCAAAACTTTACACCAACAGTTACGGCAAGTCATGAACAAAAACTGACACTACAATTGCACATAGGGATATCTACTACTAGTTAAACTAGCACATGATATGTACCCCTTCATTACAAAAATAATTATTTTAATACTTCTCATTAAAACTATAAAATCAATATATTGCAATAAAGATTTCCATTTAATTTTCTTTATGGTCGTTTATTTTTGTTTCAATTGGAATAAAAATTTTATATCATCATATAGATACTGTTTGTGCAATTTCAGAATTTTATAAATAAAAAAATCCATAAATTGGGTTAGAGATGAATAAGGAAGCTAAAAAGTAGAAAGAATATTTTGTATCATATTATAGACAGATTTTAACTCCACCTTGCAAAGTATAGCCAGTCCAGAGCCTGAAAGGGGGGGGGGGGGTTGACACCCATTGTAAGAATTTGTCACATATTAGGTATCAATCCTTTTTCGAGAGGATCTGTAAAGCTGAAACCAACTAGTTTGGGATTTAATGCTTTGTTGTTGTTGTGTAGTATAGATAGATTTTGTATATTTTAAACCATCAAGTAAATGATATTTACATTATTATCAATATTTTTTCAGAGATGGGAAAGTAAACGGTGGCGTAATTATAGAACGTGATTCATTGTGTGCTTCTTTTAATTAGTAAATGCTACATTAGACATTAGAACAAAATACTAGGATTATTTTAACCTAGTCAATCGTTTCAACAGCTTGCACTTTTACATTTAGTATAGATTAGTTACCATTCAAGGGTCGGGGAACAACAAAATTATTGAAAATATTTAATCAGACAATTATGCCCAAACATGCATGAACCTCAATTAGTTGATAAATACATACAACTATGCAACCGTTTATACCATAGGTAAATTGATCAATGTACTGGGGCATTCTCAATCTAAGATCAAGATCACAACAAGGAGTTTATATAGTGATTTATACATAATTAAAAAAAAACATATATTGCAAAATCCAAATAAAATATCCATAGATGGATGTACATTCATTCACATACTGATCTTTTTTAATAATGCATAGACCTTGATTATTAACCCCAGTTAGACAAGTAAAATTTGCCTAGGCTGCTAATCATAGTCAAGCATCTGATATGCATATGGTCCTCAGTTTTGTCACGAAAAATTTTCCCCTGGCTGTTTTGTGCCTTGAAACCCTCCTCTCTTATATGGTTCTCTCTCCATAACTACTAAAATGGATTAACATCTTCATTTTCTTTTCTTTTCTTTTGTTGGGAGGGGAGGCCTCATCAGGTAACCATTCACAGTTTTTAGCCTTCACACTCAATCACAAATGGCCTGGTTTACTGTCAGTAACTGCTGTTGAAGCATTGGCCACATAGCCAAAAACTCTGCCAAGAAGCTCAGCCAGCAAAAATTCTCTTTGCTGCAAACCATCATCACAGCAAAAGACACCAAACGGACAAACTTAGCTGTCTATTGCAGCAGCTTTTTAGATACAAAACGTATTTTTGCAGCTAAATTTACTGTGAATGAAACCAAGATTGAAAGCCCAAGGAGCTGCAACCAGGACTTCACTGTTGATCATCAAACAAGTTTGTTGCTAACTTTTATGGTACTAATGAGAGCAAGTTTTCGGCCAAATATCATTCTTTTAGAATGCCACACAAATTATCATGTGTTGATATAACAAAAGTTTGAATGGCCTTCTTATCTGTTGTAAATCTTGCTAGGAATTTTATGGATCTTCCATTCTTAGTAACTGCTTTTCACCTCTAGTGCATTAATGTTTCTACTAGAACTTGGTTCATCATAGCTCCCACCATAATGATCTCATCCCTTGCTCGTTATTGGACCAACCATCACCTTGGAAAACGAATGGGTAAGCTTGGCTCAATGATTTTATTTGGTTTTGAGCACTGGTTTGTTGATTAGTGAACAAAGACAGGGTGGCTTTACTGGTTAGGAAGGTATCCAACATATCAGGTGTTCTATGTAAGAAAAATGGTGATACCGAAGAATTCCTAAATTCCAATGTATACAGCTTTTTCAAGGAATGCACGAATGGTGTGCTACTAAAGTGAAATATAGAAGACTCATGAGACCAAGTTACCACAAAAAAATTTAAAGACAAACAGAATTACGCCAGAACATGACAATTACCTCTCAAAGCTTGTGGAAATGCCTTCAAACCAGTAAACAAAAAGATCCTTGCTCATGCGATTGTAGTAGTTACGAATGAGACAACAAAATGCAGCATTCCTGAAGCATGGGAAGTTAGTCTATTATAGTAATTATGCAGGAACGACAAAGATATAGAAAGGAGTTGAATGAGAGAGGATTTGAGAAAGAAAAAAAGATTAGAGTGAAGGTTGGATGATAAAAGCACAAGATATATCTCAATCAACTTCATCAATTCTGAGAAATCAACTTGATATCACTTTTGGATGCATGACTATATTTAAATGATCCAATATGACATCATTTCCTCCAGAACACATCAACAAACAAATAAACTGACACCTTATTAAAGAGAAAAGTATCAATAAAAGCAAAATCATTGCGCATGATGTACCAAAAAAACCTTCAAGGGTAATATAGGAATTGAAAATTGATTGCAGAAACCTGGAGATCATAATAGCATATTATAATTTTATTATTTTATTTATGTGTGGTATTAAAATATAGGCATGAACAAAAGTTTTATGAATATTTTCATCTAAAGGAGTAAAAAATAATAAAAAAGGATAAAAAAAGGATAAAATCAAGGATCTAATTTAATATAACTTGATAAATTTGATGTGCTTTTAGTATTGTTTAGATTTTAATTATTGGCTTTTTTGGATCTATTTTTAAGCATTTTTTGAGTTTGAATAATCAAAATAAAGCGTCAATAAGGTACTATATGGGTTAGGAGTTATTTAAGAAGATTATTTTATATTATTTAAGGTTTTATGTGATTTATAAATAGGCATATAATGAAAAAAGGCAATTAACCTATTTTTAAAAAATATAAATAGTTGAATTTGTTGGCATAAATTTTGTATTGTGATACAAAAAATTAAATATTTTTCTTTTATATAGAGTAGAAGTCTTTTTTTAATTTTGACGGGTAAAATTTTGTTAAGGCAAGACAATGTATTTGATATTTATCAATAAAATCCTCGTAATATATGTGATGATTATTAAAATCTAAATATATTTTTATCGAATCAAAAATTCAACCTAGAGTTTATGCTTTTATATATGTGTCATTATTATTTTTAAATTTTCAATTAGGTTTTGGACCTTATTTATTGAAATCTGAACCATGGATGTAATTTGTAAAGTGGATTTTTCCAAGGAAGCTGGCATCCTAAATTCCAAACTAATATAATTAATTCTTTGGCTATATGATGACATATGAACAAAGTATAACATCTAATTCAACTATTGAAGTATGCCAATGGCTACAAAATATATGAAGAACACAAACAGGTGGTCAATAAGTATTGCTAATATCACTGCCATTTGTCCATGTTATTTTGATAAATACATTATGTTGATGCAGAAGCCTTCTTTTCAAATAAAATCTATGACAAGTTGACTTGCAAAGATAATAAAGACTTCAAGATTGTGATTTCATAAAAATGGGAACATAATAAACTCGATGCAACATCTGTGCTACTCAGAAAATAAGTTTGACAGCCATTTACCAATGTAAGGCATCACATGGAAGATATTTTTCTGTTTGGCAGATATTTGGAGCTCAGAACTGTCCCAACCACACCCTTTTTGGGTCTTACCCATCATTTGTCCCTCTACACTTCAAATTGTTTGATTGGGTCCTCTACTGTTTGTTTTTTTTAAAATTAGTCCAGTAATGTGATCCGTAATGTGATCCGTCTGTCCAAGTTGACCGTTAGTCAACAAAAGTGAGCCAACATGTGTCAATTTATAAATGAAGGTATAAAAAATAATGTTAATTTAAATAAAAGAAAAAAATTAAAATTTTCTTAATTTGTGAGATAAATAAATTTAAAAATTAATAAATAAATAAACAGTTATTCCACAAACTGATAAAATTAAAAAATTTATTGACAGTTTTTTTTTATGAAATTAGTCATTGATTAATTAAAAATCCACGAAACTAAAAAAATAAGTGACCACATCCAAAATCACAGTTAGCGCGCTTTAAAATCAAAGCAGCAAAAATAAAGCCTAGCTGAAGTTGCTCAAATGCTCAATCTTTAAGACTATAAAGTTTCTACCTCAAATGAAATTAGATCTGACCAAACCATCTAGGCACACCACTAGCCTCCCTCTACCTCCACCTAGCACCTTTCTCTCCACCACTGCCTTAATCCCCCACTACCCTCCTCCACCTGCCACCAAAAACCCATTACAAAGATCTTTTTTTTTTATGAATCCATTACAAAGAACTAATCTTTGTCATGAAACTCCACTCTCTTTAAACCAACCAGACCAACACCAACACTTATACCCACAAAACAATGAGACCCGGAACCAAAATCAAAAGACAAAACACAAATCTTCGATCCCCCTTCAAAATCACCTGAATATCAAAGAAACCATAGTTCACTTGCTTGTAAAAGATCGTTGGAACTTTCTTATTTAAATTTAAAATTATTTTCACTGCTAATGTATTTTTAATTGGAAAAGGACATGAGTCAATCATATATTGACTCGATTTTATAGACTAGTGGTCAACTCAAATAGAGGTACCACATTATAGAAATTGTATAATGTACAGGGATATCAAACCCAAAACAGTAGAGGGACCCAATCAAAACAGTTTGAAGAGTACAAGGACAAATGATGCAATATTGTACGATATAAAAGTTACTATTTACATGAACCGATAAATTACAAGTTCCATGCATGTTAAATCACTAAAAGAAAGAAGTATTTCAAACAGTGTTTGCAGGTTGAGACTAACCATAGCCATTTTCCTTTCATAAGTGCCTCCTTTAAAAGGACTGCTGCAGGCTCCCTCTTGACCCGCTTTTCGGTTGATGGTGCTTTAGCTGTACTAGCACATGCCTAAGAAAGTTTTTATGCCATCAGTGACCTTGGCTTATATCCAGCTCATAACAGTGAATAAATATATGAGACAGTGATCCAAATTCCAAACCTCTGCTTCTCCAACACTCATGCACAAAGCACACAAATAGATATCATTGACAGAAATTTTAAACTGCTAGACTAAAGAAACAATCAAAATCAAATCATAATTTCTGCCACATAACCACAGGATTTCCCAGGATTAGAAACTGTCTACCATCCAATTTACATATATCAGTTTGAGTAACGTGCAGCATGCATTGTTTTGTGATACTTTAAACAATTACCAGATTTTCATAACAAATGAAAAATCCTACAGCAGAGAGTGCAGCATGCAAATCATTTCAAACAATAAAACACCAAGTGCTTGCATCTTGAGTAAAATAACTACCTTATAAAATACTAGGGCTGCAAGTTCTATCAAACCACGTTGTGAACCACTCAAAGCTCCAAACTTGCAATCCTTGGTTGCATCCGACCTGGAAACATCATCCAAGGCAACCCATTTTAACCAAACCAGTTAACTCCATAAAGAAAAAACCATTGACAATTCATTCTTAGGCACTTACCTAGGTGCACTTCCACAGGATGAACTGCTTTGATCTAGTTCCTTACATACCAGATCCAAAAGTTGTTCTACCAGAGAATTTCCATCAGTAGCACCTCTTGAAAGATTTAGCTGCAGCCTTGCATAGAATATAAGAGCATCCTGTGGAAGAAAGCACAAAGATATGCATGTGGCAGATTGTGAAGATCCAGAATAGATAGCATAACTTGCAAGAGCATAGTTGATGTATAAACCTTAAGGCTGCGGTCATGGGTAGTAAGCCAACAACGGAATACAAATTGCTGCACAGCGTTATGAATCTCCAAAGACTGGGAGCCCAAATTTGGACCATCCTTTAACAAGTATGTGTTTATACACTCAATAAGTTTGCGTGAAATCTTTCCCTCCTCCCTGAGCATATTATAATGAAATGAGAAAACTTGAAATACATTATGGCCAGCAACTACTTTAACAAATGAATGGTATGAATTTGCAGATCCAAAGGAAAATAAAATAAAATAAAACAAGATCCAAGCATGGATCAACTGTTTATATACCTTACAAAGGAGAAAATCTGAACAAGCCCCTTAACTATGTCCTCCCGAACATCAACAGGGAAATCTCCAGGAGGATTTTCGAAAAGCGAATGGAGTGTGAGTATGCAGCGAAAGACCTCCTCTTTTGGATTACCTTGACTGCTATCATTCCCATCTAAGCTTGTAACCACCTTCTCTATATATAGAAGCACCAGGCCTTTTTCAAAATCAAGCAAGCTAAGTTAGAAAATACCAAGCAGCTTAACATCTTGTAGCAATTAGGAAGAGATATGTGTAGGGTCTAAACAATGCAAAGAACTCACTGCAATAAATCCGGTTCCTCAAGTGAAAACGATAATCTACAACTGCCAATAGATGCCGGAGTATAATCCCATATTCCATCTGAAAGCTTGGAACATTGCTCAGGACATCCGATACGTGATTAAAGAGTATTTTAACCATGGGTAACAAAGGCAAAGCCTTGCCTGGCAGAAGAAAATTGTGGTGCAAACAAAATCAACTAATATTTCCATCACCATCTTGCCTTTCTCTAAGCAAAATTTTTGTTCTTCTATAATTAATCACAAAAATCCCATAAAGACAATGTGGGTTTAAATTCTTAACCTGAAAACTTAGCATCATCTGCTCGTTGAATGACAATTCGCATAGTCTTTGCAAAACTTGCCTTAGGCAATCTCCGTTTGCTGGAAGATATCTCAGATGACACACATTGGACAAGCAATGTGACTAAAAATGGCCAGGTTTCCGCTGAAAAAAAAAAGAATCCAACATTTCAATATCTTCTATACAAACAATAAGTTCATACAACACACTGTAAACACAATCCCATCCAATCTTGCACAGATAATTCTTCAATCTTACAGTGAGGTATTTCGTTCGGTTTAAGCTTTGCCGTATTCTGTCCAAGGTACTTGCAAAACCTTATCGATCTTTCACCACCCTCTAACCACGTATTCAACAACTTTATTCCCTCCTACGCATTCAAAAAATAATTTATCACCATTTGACACTGAATTAAAAATGATAAATAATAAAACCATTCACTTCAAAAAAAAATTAACCGCAGACAGAAATTACAAACAATATAATAAGCGAGTTACAAACTAATTCATTGTTTTTATCAATAAGGAGAAAAATGAATATATAAATTTCATCGCGCCTAATTTAAAGTTCAGCTTAGGGAGAGAAAAAACGGCATTGAAGAAAATCAAAGTCACAGTTTCATTTCTATTTTTAGTTTTGTTTCATTTCTATTTTTAGTTTCATTTTCTGGGAAATCAAACAGAGTGGAGAGGGAGACAGTTACTTCTCGAGCTTTGGCTTTATCGGAGGAGAGCTTAGAGACGACTTCTTGAACGTCTCTCGAAGTAACCATCGCCGATGATTTTGGAGGGTTCCAGAGTGAGAAAGATGGCGGGAGAATGGAGCGGGGGTTTTTCTTTTTCTATAGAGAAAACCCTGGTTTGGACGTTTACTGTTTTTACTCGCTCTTATTTTTATGCTCGCTGTGAGTTCAATTAGAGAGAGACGACGCCAAGGCGTATTTTATATTTTATGGAGGTGGACGGACACACTGGAGGAGTGAGGGGCATCTTCGTAATTGTATAGTTATTTCTCTGATGTACTTTTTTCTAGATTGATTTGCTGATGGGTTTGTGATTGTGAATGGGTTTCATTTGGGCTCAGCCCAGGCTACCAGTATACTTACAAACACATTAACGATTGAATGGGTTTGATGGCAATAGGCCGGATATAAAGCGGATATCTATCTTACTCGGCCCATTAGGGGCATTTGTTTCCTAGAAAACTATTTTCTAAATTACTTTTCAAACTTTTTTATATTTATTTAATTGGTTTACAAAAATTATTTCTGGTCAAAAAAAAACTTGATTCTTTTTAAGGAAAATTGTTTTCCTTCTCTCAACTCCAAAAAATACTTTCCGGTTCTTTAATGAAAAAAATAAAGTGAAATGACTAAACTATTGTTAAAATTAAATTTTATTAATTTGGGGTTTGGGGTTTTTTTTATATTTTTTATTTTTTTTCATAACAATCAAGTTGACTAAGGGTAAATTTAGTATTTTAAAAATTATAAAATATAATTTAAAAATAAAAGGTGATTGACACATGCATTAGATGCACCAACACGCCAAACATGATGTCACATTTAGGTGGTGTATGAGACTCGTATAATGTTTGAAGGCGGTATTTTTTAATGTGGTTAGAATCGTCTCAGTAGCTTTTCCATCCCTAAACAAAAAGTGTGGCGTACCAATTTTTAGATTGGTGTCGGAAACATTTTTTCTCCTTTTCTTTTCTCTTTCCTCTTTGATTCTCGCATATGTCCCTCAAAAATTTATAAAACATCCATTTAATTTGTTTTTCCTTTAAATTTAATCCATATTCTTTTTATTACTATTTTTTTTAATTGAAATAATTTATAAAAGAAGAATTGTTTTCAATTTGATCTTCCTTTAACCTTTTTCATCTGTCAAATTTGGTCACCATCCATTTTATTGTCATTTTATTTTATTTGAAATAATTTATAAATTTAGATTATTATTTTTTTTAATTTCAGCCTCTTCTAACTTTTTTTATTTATCAAATTTGGTCCTTATTCTTATGATAAACTTAAAAAAAATAAAACATTAATAAGTCATTTTTCATGGTATAGCTAACATACTAGAAAGTATTTTCCAACTCATTTTTCATGATATTGTTAGACATCAAAAAATAATCTATTTTCTAGAAAATCACTTTAAAAAAAAAATTACTTTCTAGCAAACAAACGGGTCTCAGTATAGAAAAAAATAATATTTTTATTTATTTTTAAGATAGGCTTTCTAACTCTCTTCTCACAATAATTTATTTACATTGTATTTTAACTATAAAAATGTATAAAAACTTAAAAATATAATTATTAGTTGCTACTTAAGTGTCTTGTATATGTCGTGGTTGGCCTACCTGTGAACTTACCGAAAACAACATCCCATTTTATTATCCTACAATGATGATTTTCAATGAGTGACACGTAATTATTAGTTGATACTTAAGTGTCTTATATTTATGGCTAGTCTACATATTAAGGTATGTTTAAGGAGGCGGTGCAAACCATGTTTCCTTTAATTTTTTTAAAAATTATTTTTTTACTTAAAATAAATTTTTTATATATATTCAAATCGTTTTGATGTGTTGATATCAAAAATAATTTTTAAAAAATAAAAAAAAATTATTTTAATGCATTTTTAAACAAAAAAACATTTTAAACCATTATAACTACCATAATCCTAAATATACCCTAACTCATTGAAAACTCCATTGGTTTAAATATTGTATTTATATAAATTCAGTGAAAATGTGATTTTCTCATGGGGTATAAGAGTTTGAGTAAAAACTTTAGATTTTCTATATGATTATTTTTTTAAAAAAAAATTAAGGTTAGAAAAGTGATTGAAATGGATGTTGCATATAATTGTATAATATATCTATCTATATGCAATGCTAAATAAAAAAAGAGTCCTCAATGTGTTCTACAGTGAAAACACATGG
>Ga0307508_10004958_pt1 | contig 12799 bp, 19 predicted proteins | sample 9_EM_MG_FD_203089 | JGI IMG/M metagenome (GOLD analysis project Ga0307508, IMG submission 203089) | Populus trichocarpa ectomycorrhiza microbial communities from riparian zone in the Pacific Northwest, United States - 9_EM | ecosystem: Host-associated > Plants > Roots > Unclassified | place... | reverse complement strand
GTGTGTGAACAAAACCATGGCACCTTCTCACCCTGATATCCGATCAGAACCTGATTCCCTGGGCCACCAAGCCCTATTCTATATTTTTCTTTTCCTCCAAACAGAACTTCCTCACTGCCTGTTTTGACTGACTGCTATGGCACATTTCAGATTCTTGGGAGATAAATGTGAATGCAACCTACAATATGCTATCCTCGGTCAGATGCTAACGCATTCAAAAGTTCAGGCCTGAAGATGTCAGGAAGATGTGATGCACGATTTGCAGACTAACTGAAGAACAATGGTCCCAATCAACACTCTCCGACAAGGTCAAAGATATACTGAAGTTGAGCAAGAAGTTACATGACAATCGTAAGTGCTGGAAGTCTGCCTCCCATTTCAACCGGAACCACAACCAGAACCCATCAGACCGGACGTGTGAGGTTTGTCGGGACTTGCCCGATTCGCAGAAATGCGTTCAATACATCTTTGTCTATGAGCATGACTGGAAAGACCTAGAAAACAAGCTTATAGTTCTTGAAAATGATGGCATAACAAGCTCCTTGGTATTTCCCCTACTCTCTGGGCCAACTTCACGGCCTAATCCCCCTCTTCACACTTTCAGAATAAGAATACTGACAGCAATGCAGAAAAATGCGTGTCATTGGAAAGCATTCATATGGATCACCTCAGATTCGACCAGAATATCCATGAGCGCTGTAGTCGGTTCGTCATCCACTTGACCAAGCCACCAACCGGCGAGGAGGTCAGTACACAGATGCAAAACTGACAGACTGCGTATGCTAAGAAATGCTACTCAGCACAGGTCACTGGAATGGTTTTCCACTTGCTCAACGAGGATGAGATGCAACAACTTGCAGACAACCAGGCCAAGATAAAAGCATTGATGACCAAGTTAAAGCACCGCAAAGCTCTGTCGGGCTGGGGCGATGGCCAAATGCATCCCCTGGGTTTCCAGCAGCCTTCCAGAGGGCGGCCGGGGGACAGTTACGTGCCGTATCCTGGAAGTGAGGTCCTAAGCAGAGAGGACATTTACGCACTTTTTGGTTATGCCTCAGTCAGTCACCCTCTAGCATGATGTGGTTTCATGGGTCTGCTTGAAGCTCTAACTACTCCCTGACAGGATGTTGAGTGTCTCCTTGCCAGGCTCGAACCGCATGCTCTGTCAGTGGTCCACGAAATGAAGGACCTCGGCTGGGAGGCAAGTGTATTTGGTGACTATGGAATAACTGCATACCACTGCTGGAACTACATAGCACCCCAGCATTTTGACGACAACCGCACTTGGACTGTGTCTTACCAGTTGAAAAAAACCGGTTGTTTGCCAGACGAGTTCAACTTTGCCTTTTCCCATTGGGGACAGGTTCTGGAGACCATGAGCAACTGTGCTTGGTAAGCCTACTGATTTTCCTATCACCACATGCTCACCCAGACCAGGTGGTTCAAAGGTGACCACTTGCATGGATCTGTAGCCCCTCGCACTTCCACATTACATCAAGGTTGGCATCTCTCCCAAGGCATCGGAATCACTATGCCTCGCAAGAGTCTTGACATGGCCAGAAAATATGCGCAGATGCAGTGGAGCTGGGAGCATCTGTGCAGGCACTGGAAAGCAGACCTATGATACTAAAATGGCAATGGGTGATGGGTACTAAGGATAACCCCTGTATACTCGTTCACATTCCCAGCGATGTGAGGAACTGCAACTGCAACTGCAGCCTTCAGATAATACCTTCTATTCTCCTACCTAGAATATGTCCGAAGCTATCTATGCATAGTACATACAACTCAGTATGTAGTGAGAACGTACGAGACAATATTTCGACACAAAGACACCACAAAGTCACTCAGCATACTTGAGACTCAGTCACCTTGCTTGCCCAATTTGCCTGAAGTCGAATGTTCGCCACTTCTTTCAACACCTGGACATCACCTTCTTTATCGGCAATCTGCATCTTCTCGAGGTCCACGACATGCTCAGCCAGCTGATGTATGAGCTGCATCAGGTCTTCCTTGTTTTCCTCAGCATTGGATGACAGGGATTGAGCAGCTTTTCTGCATGGACGGCAAATATGAAACATGCCTGAGTTCTTCAGCCAAAGAAGAGAGACAAAGGATCAAGAACATTGCTCACCTTCGATCATGCATCTGATTTTGTGGGAAACACACTCAGCGCCTGCACGCTTGGCATGGGCCCCATCAGGCCATACACATGCCAATCCATGGAATCTGCAAGCATCACAAACCTGAGCAAGATCAGCAGGTTTGGACACCTCTGCATTTGGAACGACATGCCTTTGGTTCTGTGCTCTTGGACTGGATGGGTGCGGGTTCTTTTCCTTTTCCTTTTCCTTTTCCTTTTCCTTTTCCTTTTCCTTTTCCTTTTCCTTTTCCTTTTCCTTTCCGGCTCACACTTGTGGGATGCCCTATGCAGTCATCACTGTTGCCCTCATCACTGGAAATTGTTGAGGTAAACACAGGAGAGACCCCCTTCTGCTTCCTAGTGCATTTTGGTCGGTCCAGTACTAAGGCATGTCTTTTTCCCTTGAGATTCAAGGTGGTCGGTTGTGTTCCAGAGGCAGCACTGGAAACTGCAGGAGTGAACATGGGAGAGACCCTCTTCTGCTTCATAGCACGTTTTGGTCGATCCAGTGCTGAGGTACATCTTTTTCCCTTGAGATCCGAGGCAGTTGGTTGTGTTCCAGAGGCAGAGGCACCAAGCTCCTTGACCGAAATGTCTTGGAAAGGAACCATAGCTGCCTTGGGATCTGAGACTGTTGTTGTGGAGATGACAGACACTCAATCCTGACTGCAAGTTGCAAACTTCATGATGCTTACTTCTTTTTTTATTCACAGAGGTCAGCTTGGAGATGGAGATGGAGACAGCTTGTGTGTTAGAAGGGATGCCAGAGAAAGAATCTTGAATGGGCGATCAGGCTATCAATTTTGTTGCCACAGGGGATGAATGTGCTTACCATCTTCAGTAAAAGCATTGCTGGAAACAACTATGGGTTGCTTAGGAGCTGCCAAAGTGACTGGATGTTTGAATGAAGTCAAGAAAGTGGAAACGAGAAAACCAGATTTAAACTCGCCCGGTGGTGGTAGATTCTCCCACCAGAAATTGCCTTCCTCCAGCCCAGGAAGTGCATCTGCAGCCACGACCACAAAACTTGGGTCAGTAACCAACGGATCATCTGCCCGCACACGATCAAAGTCGATGAGCATATCACCACAGTAATGATCCAAAAGCATGTCTTTCAGGCTTCCAAGGAGCTTGGAGTGTGGATAGCTTGGAGTGGGTGGTGGAAGGTTGGTCTGAAACAGGAATTATGTGCATGTGTATCAGGGAGTCATATTGATGCTATGCTTACGAGCTCACAGGCCAGGTGATCGCGCATCCAGGGCATCCAAGTTTCCTTTGGACCAAGGACACGAGGAACGAGTTCCAGGGCGGTCTGTACCTGGACAGTAGCAATTAGGACGTTTAAGTCGACGGTGCAGAACATGTTCATGATAGTGGTAGTGTTTGGCTTGAATGAGAAAAGTATGGACAGAAAGCTGCAGGAATGCTAAAGGAAGAAGTCTGCAAGTCGCATGCTTACGTAACTGGAGTCTTTTGACCTACGTTGGTAACGTGCTGTATGGTTCCCAGATCTTTCCAACTCGCCTCACCTCTAACCTGCCAATCCCATGTGCAGGGGGTGGAAGGATTTAACTACGAACACGTAAGTAGCATAGCAAAATGAGTAGTTGAATACATATGCACTAACCCTGTAGTTTCGAGTTTTACTGGACACATAATGAACTGGCGTTCCAATATTAGCTGTAGTTTCTGCTCCAGCAGTGGTTTTCACCTTGTAAGGTAAGGTCGACCCTGTGACTGGGGCACATATTTTTCCCATATGGCTGGCCCTCGGCTGCCGGAAAGCTTCCTTCCAACATGCATCCATTCACCTTCTGAGGTTTAGAGGTAGTATAACGCGGCGCTGAATACAACTTACTTCGTCATTGGTCCACCTCATGCGATGCACCTTACAAATTCCAATGTTGACCTCATGTGAGAAACATCAACAAAGGCTCTATTCACATAGTGACGTCCCATGAAATCACGGATAGAGTTACTGTGGACGATGAGGTGACAAAGAAGCCTCTTGAACAGACCTTCAATAAGATATTCCACCTCCACCTTGCTCAATTTCGTGCGGGTAGCTCCTTGAGGTCACATCTCTCGAAACACATAGCTCTTGATATGTGAATGCCATTGGCAAGAGAGATAGTTATAACAAGAAACAGATAAGGGCTGAGACCCGCCATTGCCGGGTCTGTGGACTGGGCCGTGATTCTTCATGAGGATGGTTATGTAAGGGTTTGGGCTCTGAACACTCACACACGCGCTCTCACCTCCAAAGCTCCCCATCTCTGACACATACGCCTTTGCCACAGACATGAGCAAAGAAAGAAAGATAGATGAGGCCGTCCTCCTTGCTATGGCACGTATACAGGCTGCCCTCGAACTTGTCCCTCATTTGGTGGGTCCAACTGAAGCCTGGGTGCCCTGGATGCGGGACCAATTGCAGACCGAGGTGGTAAGTGATGCACAGTTCGTGTCATACATAGTGGACAGGTCTTACTATCTCATAAGGAGCGACTTTCCGCACCCACCATCAACTCTCTGCATCCCAGGCTTCTGGGAAGCTTGACAGACATGTTGCTCGATCACTACAGCAGTGGCATGGGCATTGACACGCTCCATTTCAACAAGGTGTGTACGGATGATCCGTCCATCACAGGAGAGGAATATGTGGACATATTGGTAGATGCACTCCCTGAACTGAAGGGAGGTGACTTCTGGTGGCAAGTGCTTCCCCCATCTGGTGAGTTGCCTGCTTTTTGGTGTGAAAAGCCAGTGGTTTGAATGGATCTACATACAGTGAAATTAAAGGCACATACATATACCACCTCCATCATCAGCAACACCTTTGGGGCCATCAAATCCACCCGATCCTAAGCCCAGGGAGAAGCTGATACTGAGGTTGAAGCAACCTGCCCATCCTCAACCTCAACCTCCTGTTCCCATAGAGAGTTCCTCTGCAGGCCAAAACGGTAAGCATGTGTGTGGAGGTGAGTCTGAGAGAGTGACTCACAGTCCAGAGGCAGGTACCAGAATGACCAGAATGCCAGCTTCAAATCTACAGGGCCAGAAACAGGCGAGAGAGAAAGACAACAGTCTGCATCCAAAGAGAAGGAATGTATTGTTTGTAAAATCTGTTGTCATTGAAGACAAGCAGGAGGACGAACGCCAGGCTGGTCCTTTGGTCGGCCTGAAAGGGAAAGGGAAAGCCCTTGCAGTCAGAGAAGATGACCTGGAGGGAGGAGAAGTTGCACAGGCTAGTTCCTTATCTATGAATTCATAGATTCAGGCGTAATATGTTTCTCACAGGTCTGTTAAGCCTGCAAGTTCCATGGGTCAGAGTGCGTATGGCCCTCTGAAACTGGACCCTTGAGCTCCCAGAGTTCGAAGTGTGCATGCACGGTGTGTGTGTCACAGAAGACACACTGTGAAATCCCAGGTGAGTTCATACGTCCCTTTATTCCAAGGGTTACGTGCTGAAGAACTCAGGCGTCTTTTCCATCTGCCATCCTTGAGGTAAGGTGGCGGCATCCCTCCCAGCCCATGTGCAGAGTGAAATCGAGCAGTGGAGCAAATGTCTGGAGGCCATGGAGGAGAAGTTTTCCCTGCAGCAAGATGAAAAAGAACTTCTCCGAACCAATGTTTTCAATCTGCAGTGTCAGGTGCAAGCTTTGGTGGCACGTATAGCCAGATCGTTACAATAGACATTCCTGCGGTGCAACTTGTAGATTTATTTGCATTTAATAGTATTTCCATCAAGTTCAGTGGAGGTGTACCTTAGATCGCACACATGAAACATTTGCCCCCGCTTGAACCCAGAAAATATAAAGCACAAGTCGGGAAGGATTCCATGCTGCCAATAGTCCTTGTTTCATAACCATTTTCCTTTCCATCCTGCATGTAATGGACCATATGTGCCATGGTATACCCTCCTACCCTTCCCAACCTTTTTTTCGTTCTTCAGGAGTCAAAACCTGCCATTCCGACGCTTCCAAGTTCGGGTTCCCTTTCCGGGTCTTCCAGGTAGGATCAGCGGCCGTTTCCGGGGAAGCATAAGATATCCCTGCTGACCTTGTAGCCCCAGTGATTCTGACTTAGGGCCACACTTTAAGAAGTAGGTATTCCATGACGGAGTACTTGTGTCACCACTGGAATCCACTCAAGCTAGTGCTGCACAAGAATGCTAGTACATTTGAGGTGACAACAGTCCTGTATGAGCCGCAATGTTACTAGAAACCCCTGTTTAACTAAAGCTTGAGCCTCCAGTACCTTGACGGCACCTCCATTCTTCACAACAACTAGCTAATATCAGATATCGATACCATGGCACTTCAGATAGATTTAATTATCACTATGCTATCAATAGACACCTGCTTTGACCAGGCACAACCCTATCTAAGACCTCAGGCTGTAACAAATATCCTTACGACGTTTTTGGCATTTTCAATGTGGGCCAAATAAGGTACATATCTTGTAAAGTCCTCTGCAAGGGTGGGTTGCTTACCAAACAACCGGAGTTAAAGCTCTGCCCACCTGAGTCTCCACAAAATATCGTCCCTGCCCTGCCCTGCCCTAACTCTACTGTGGCTGGCAATGTGGGGTTCACTTACCATGTAGGCCAGACCCAGAGTCTGTCGCTAGTGGTGTGGAGGCCTTGACACATAGTGGGCAATGGGAACACTAAGGAACCTCCAAGGAGACACCTGCATGTCCCATGGGTCAGAATGTGTATGGCCCTCTGAAACTGGACCCTTCAAGCTTTCACAGCTCAAAGCGTGCATGTATGATGCGTGTGTCACAGAAGACACATCGTGAAATCCCAGGTGAGTTTATACGTACTTTCATTCCAGGGTTTACGTCCTGAAGAACTCAGGCATCTTTTCCATCTGCCGTCCTTGAGGTAAGGTGGTGGCATCCCACACAGTCCATGAGCAGGGTGAAATCGAGCTGTTGGCCAAATGTCTAGAGGACATAGAGCAGAAGATTTCCCAGCAGAAAGATGAAAAGGAACTTTGCAGAACCCAAGTTTTCAATTTGCAGCATCGGATGCAATCTTTAGAGGCACAGACGGCCAATTCTTCATAATAGATGTTCCTGTGGTGTGACCTGTAGATCCGTTCTTCGTTTGGTAGTCTTTCTGTCTAGTTCGGTAGAGTGTAACTTACACCGTCCACGATGAATGCCATCCATTCGCCCCTGCTTGAGGCCCGAAAACGTAAAAAGAGAGTTCATGCGGGATTCCCAACTTCCAACAACCCCTACCCCTCTGGTGTGTTTCTTAGACATTTTCCTCACTTTTCTGATATGAACCTGCGTGTCATGGATAGTATGTACCATGATAGGGCGCCCCGTCTTTACCCATCTTTCTCTCTAGGATCGAACCCTGCCCCTTCCGACATTTCTGAGTCCGGGAAGCTTTCTGGGTCTTCCAGGTGGAGTTGGTAGGCATCTCGGAGCAGCATCATGTGAGAAGGGGGACGCATAATGTGTCACCAGGTGGAGTTGGTACCTATGGCAGAACATCTACAGCGGTATGGTGGTATTGTGGTATTATGGCAGAACTTCTGCACATTTATTCCCACCACATGTTTGGATACGCCGCATCGCACCTGAGCCATTCATGCCACATTCTTTGATATACTGTGCCGCACTTTGGCAATTCCTGCCGCCTCCTGCATGCCCCACACCTAAGTACACTAGATTTATCATCATTCTTGTGCCAATCACAAGCAACATGTATAGTAGTCAGAGTTACATCGACTGACTCAGTGTAACTCTTGCAAGCTGTATGTAAGCCCAGTTTCCAACAGTATCCACCAGGTTAAACGCAGACAAACCAAATGATCATGTTGAGTGCGAACTTCTCCTTCTCTCACCACGCTTGACGAATGTCCTGACACTTCATCCAGCCGAGCCACTTGAGGAAAATGGATGGTATCAACCAGGTCAAGAGCCAGCAGACCATGACCCAGCGCCGACACACCAACGTCTCCTTGATGACCTCAATCATCTCGTTCTCCATGATTTCACCTGCTAGAGCCTCTTTAGCAACCAATCCTTCCTTATCAGCATATTGAAACATGTTCCTCGAAGGTGCATAGGACTCAGAACTGTAGTTAGAGCTGGTCCTTCCCGATTGGATGGCAGCCAACTCTGGTTGTCGAAATCATCAGGACAGGGTGATTTACGGTCCTTGTATTCGCCACCGTAGAAACCTTCATGTTGGTATGGAGGGGCCGTTGGCCATGAGCGGGGCATGAGCCTGGGAAGACACTTGGTTGAAGGGATCACATAGTTATCTGGTAGGAGTCCTGGGGATGTGTAGGAAGCATGTGGGGTGCCTATAAAGCAAACATCGATGCCGGCTTCTGCCTCTGCATCGCGGAGGCGGTTTCGTTTCTGCTCCTCCACATCAAGGGAGCGAATGTGGTCCTCGAGGGAGTGGAATGCAGATTGAGACAGGAAGACCTAAGTGGTGTAAAACAATGAGAATCTTAGCAGTCCGTATCAGATAGGTACTTGAAATTTACCTTGAATTGCCCAAGAACCATGCCCCCACCTCAAAGACATTTACATTGGGCTTTGAAACCTCGGTCAACCCTAAGGTCCAAATCTGGCCTTTCACACTGTGTCCCCCTGACTGACTGGGTAATTGCAAATTGTTGGGATTAACATGGAAGACAAACCAACACCATGCTTCTGAAAACATCCCGAACAAGGTATCTGAGGCAGCTCTGAACTTGCCAGCGATACATGGCATTGGACCCGAAGAAGGGTCTTTGTCCTCCCGGTCTTGTTCTTCGGCAGTGTTATCCTCACGGAGGGGTGGGATTTGCTCGGTAGTGCCCTTATGATGAGTTGACGGAGTGTGCATTGGCTTGACCGGCTGCTGTGGGTGTCCTCGTCCTTAGGATGTGCTTGGCCTGGGTCGCGATGGCCATGCCAGAGAAGAGACCCTTGACAAAGGGTTTGAGTGATCTGGCTCCTTCTGCACTGTTCATCACACTGACAGAACCACGGAAACAAAGTCAGGGTTGAGAAAATCAAGGTTGTGATTGAGGAAACCCTTGGAAGAATAGGTAACGGACCCGTTGAAGCGGTTGACTGTGAACGTTGGATATCCCAAGCAATCAATCGCCCCAACCTTGAAGGACGAGTGGTTGCCCCAACATTTGGTGAATGCTTCCACCATCATATGGTTGGTCTTCTTGTGTGATCAGTGAGCCTGGTCATTCATGATGTGGATGAGGTCGCCAGGCTTATCTTGGAGAAGGTGAACACACTCGGCATTGTCAAAGTAGGGTACCGACAGGACAGGGCGAGAAATGCCCTCTGTCTGGTACTCGTCAACGTGTGACTCGAAAATACATTTCTGAATGAAGCCCTGCAATCGCTCATTGGCGAAGTTGATGCAGAACTGATTCAGGGAGTTTGGCCGGCTTGTCATGTTTTGGAGACCGAGAAAATATTTGTGAGGGTTGATGGCCACAAGGGTGGAGGGGTCCAATACCAGCATAGATGAAACTTTGACGGTGGGTGTTTGCCGGGTACTGCCAGTCAGATGAAAACTGTTTGGATGGTGTCTTTAACAGTTTGGGTGTGTCACATCTGGGTCAACATGGCACTGTCCTCGCCGTCATGGTGTGTGAATGGGCATGGTAGGGGGTGAGGTGAATGGCCAGGTCAGGGAGTCATGTGGTAGTAGGCATTGCTGGCAAGCTGGAAGATATGGGGAGGAGGTGGGGTCTTGTTCTCAGCCATGTCCCGAGAGGCTGCAGCGTAGTTTTGAAGGATGGAGTCGGCATTGGAGGTGACATATGTGTGAGGGTTGACGGCCACGAGGGCAGAGGAGTCGATGTTAGTGTAGATGTTGTTGGCCATGAACCACTTGCAGAGACAGGTGACAATGACATCATCCGAGATGGCCAATAGCTGGCTCAGCTGGAGATGCCCTCAAGCTGCCTGGCAGGGTGAAGGCTTGGGGGCTGCACCTGCATGCGGGCGAAGTGGTGCATGCGTTTGTGCTTGCAATGGGGCTCACCTTCAAGAAGGTGGGGGTTCGACGTATCAAATAAAATGACTTGAACGGTGGTAACATAAGTGGATGCACTATACGGGCATATTTCAATCAGGCTTATGGCTTGGGTAGACGGTACGGAGAGGTTCGGGGGTGAAATAAAGTCATTCCAACGGTTCCAGAGCATAGTACTATCTGAACTGCATTGCTAAGATGATGGACTGCACCTAGCAATTCAGGATGTACAGATTAGAACTACATCTAGGTCTGGCATCAGGACGGATCGGGAGGTGAATTGCATTGGCGAGAGCAGGGTAGGCAGGTCATAAAGCGAAACATTGGTATCATAGTCTGGGATTGTACTACAGAAATAGATGGGGAAAATACGTGTATACTATGTGGTCTAGATTGTTGCATCCCAGGAGGTGCCTGGTTATTTGCAGATCAGGGAAGGTTGAACGCTGGAGCATGGGGAGGACTTAATCTACATAAATCCAAGCTCGACTGATCTTCATGATCTTCGTCATTGCTATCTTCGATGTGACTGTGGTCCTCATCTTCTGGGTGTGATATAACTTCATCCAATCTGGGAGGCGGACAAAGTCTGGGTTGACCATGAAGAGCCGCACGAACAGAGGGATTGACGGCAATCTTGGGCCCTTCCAAACCCCCCTGGAGAAGAGATTGCCATCAGGAGGAACACATTTTTCTGGTACACCACATACAGTCAGATTCTGTATGTGGGACCCAGGCAAGAGTGTTGAATTTGGTGCGGAGTTCCGCACGAACGCGGGTAAGCCTTCGGGGGGGCAGCTGTTGTACGAGGGAGAGGTATGAACTGAAATAGCGACACTTTTTAAAGTTCTGCAATGGCTGAGTGGGGACGCTGGGAGGAAAAAAGCGATCGAAATGTTTGAGCCACTGCTCAGGGGTACAAAGGATATACTGGACAGCATTGAAGGGGAATTCAAGTCGCAGATAGAGATCTTCGACCGTGAGCTCTTCTCTGAGGGTGAGTGGAATGTTGGTCCGTGGACCCTGGGTGTGACTCTTGCAGTTTGGGAATTCTTGGAGGATGTCGTAGAACATTTGCTCCAAGACGAGCTGAACTTGGCGTTTGAGGGGATCCTCGGGATCTGGTTCGGGATCGTCGTCAGGATCAAGGGTTCAGCGATTTCCGCCACCCCTTTGAAGAAAATAGTTGACGTCCGGACCACAAGGATGCTCGGGATCAGGAAGAGGAAGACGGTTGAGGGAGTGGCCAATCTCTGGGAGGGGTTGGTCTGGAGGTCAGAGGGAACGAACTTTGATGGTCTGATTCGAGGTACAATTGTTGGTGCATTATGTGTGAGATCATCGGTGGGCAGGTTGGAGCACCGCGACTCCAACCGCCATGTGACGAAGCTCGTTCATGGTGCCTTTTTCATACACCTGAGGGATGGTATGTGCTTCATAAGTCTTGGAATATGGAATGCGGTAGACGTGTGTGGCCGTGTCCCATACCATGTCACATAGGAAATAGGTTCCAGCTTTGTACATGAGGGGTTGGGTGGGCACATTCGGATTGTCAGGATCAGCATTCGGATCTTGAAGGACCTCAGGACATGCCTGCTTGGCCAACCCACTCAAATGATAGTCTGGAATGCAATGTGTACCGTTGAGAATCCAGATTGCCATGGCATCCAGAGCCAGGGTGCTCTCAGAAGAGTGATACTTCAGGGGAGTTACGGTGAAATTACAGATGACAGCATGGACGGCAGCAAAATGAACAAATTTGAAATACCTGTAGGAAAGAGCAGCGAGTCAATCTGATTCTGGATGCAAGGCATGCAGTTCACTGACCACCAATGCTTGGCAGGGATTTGGACCATGGTTCCATTGACAAGGCGCTGAGGGAAGTGGATCAATGAGTCATGAGCATGGGCCAGGGAAACCCGGACTTCCAGCCTTGCACAGCCTTCTTGAGGCATAGATCTCTCTCCCCTTCTTTTAGCATCACCAGTGCAAGCATAAAGAATGTCATCCTGTTGCTCAAGATCCCTCTTGAGCTTTTGGCAGACACGATCGGTGAGCAACTCTAATGGTCTCCTGTGGGAAAATATGCCCTGGTGGAGCTGATAGGAAATGGCCTTTTCAGTAGTATAGGCCTGAGCATAGTGGATGATGTCAGAGCGTGCGCACAGTGTACAACAGAAACCGGCAAGGTCCTTGAGATGCATCTGGTTGTCGACAAAGAAGTTTCTTTTATCACCAAGGACATCTAGGACATTGTCGAGATCTGGTAGAAGGAAGTGAATGAGGGCCTGGTGACCTCGGGTCTGCCAGGTGACGACCTTTCCGGGAATTCCGAATTCCAAGCCGATGTCGACCAACCACTGTTCCTGGTTGACTGCCCCCATGTCCAGCACTCTAGTCAGATCCTCCAAAGCATCCACATGCTCGTAAACAGGGCTGTCCTGACCATCTTGCCCGTCCTCTTCACCATTGCCCTCCAGATTGTGGACTGTTGCTGCCTTCCAACCACGGAGTTCATGACCAAAGTAGGCGTCCTGGAAGTAGGGACAGACTGTTTGAATCCGCTCCAAATACAAGCGGGAGAATTCATCCAGAAGATGTGCAGGAATGTCAAGAGAGGAGAGGTGGAGACGACC
>Ga0307508_10004957_pt1 | contig 12799 bp, 7 predicted proteins | sample 9_EM_MG_FD_203089 | JGI IMG/M metagenome (GOLD analysis project Ga0307508, IMG submission 203089) | Populus trichocarpa ectomycorrhiza microbial communities from riparian zone in the Pacific Northwest, United States - 9_EM | ecosystem: Host-associated > Plants > Roots > Unclassified | place... | reverse complement strand
GACTGTCATCACTTCACATGTGAATTTCTATAAAAAGCTTCATCAATCTTGGTTCTCATCCTAGAACTGTAGCCTGCTAAAAAAAAATTATTGTTAGTTAAACATTTTCGTATACAAAAAAAAAAAAGGATGTCATAAAAAAGAATCCTACCACTCGTTTCGTATGTGAAACGAACAGATTGGATCCACCGGTGTGCATGATAATTGAACCATGAATATTCATGTTCTGGTTCTCTGACCCGGACTATGACTGCCACATGAAACACTTAGACATCACATAATAGATATAAGTTTTTCATAAAGCCTCTGAGATGTACATGCATAACATGAATTATAATTCACGTTCTGCATATTTGCATGTAGAAGAAGATGAAGAAGAAAAACAAGAGGAGGATGACGGATATGATTACTTGGCTTGGAGGTGGTTTGGAGGTGATTGTGTTGAGAGGGCCAATGTGAGGTTGGTGGCGATGATGGCAGCGAAGGCATAGCAGGGGAAGAGAGGAAAGGCTGACAAATGAAAAACTAGGGGGAGGGGCTGATTTTTTTCAAACTTTGCACTCTAATTTCTTGTTACTTTATAAGGGGTGGAAGAGAAATATTTTATCTTTATCGGGGATCAATCTTAGCCTTTGATTCAGGCAGGAATGATCTTTACTGTTTGTTTAAAGGTATCATCATGGTCTGTGAAAATAGGTTGTTATAGGATGGTCAAGTTGGACATTTTGGAGAGGCGCCACAGTAGTTGTGAGGGAAATTAGCAAGCAAGAATTACATTGGGGTGCAGTACAATGTTAGCCTATCATAGTAGTGTATGATTTGTTTGGTTTAATTGAAAGATGAAGCATTAAATACTCTTAAAAAGTAGCAACCTGAGTAACCTTTTCAAGCAAAGGGTGGAAGAAGATGAACAGTAACTGAACGTCAAGGCATCTGGTTTTTTTTTTTATGTTACTATTTGGGTCTAAATAGCGCCATTTTGATCAAAACATGTCATTTCACTTAAATGAAACGACATCGTTTTGGCTTTTGGGGTTTTAATTTAGGGATTTGACCAAAATTCAATTTATTCCTTTAGCTTTTAATTTTTTTAATTGCATCCCTAATTGGCTTCAAACTTTTGATTTTATGCAATTTTGCCCTCACCAAACTTCAATATTAGCCCCGAATTTCAACACTTTTTTTCATTGCAGTCCTTGGTTTTTTATTTATGCAAATTGACCCTTAATTGACTATTAAACTTTTAATTTCTTTAATTTTACCCCTATCTTCAACCAAATTGCATCCTTGAAGTTTTGCCTTTTTTCAAAAAAAGTTCTTGAAAGTGAATTTCTTCAATTTAACCCCTATTTGACCATAAACTATGATTTTATTGTAATTTTACCTCTGATTTCAATCAATTGACTTTATAAAAATTAAGTTTGGTCTTATAAAATTCTAATATTCTCAATTGAGTTCAAATTGAGCTTCCAAACTTAATTTTTCACCAATTAAATCTCTAATACAACCAATTTGACCCATTAAAAGTATAATTAAGTCATTACACCTAATTAATTCTTGAACATAAAACTTTAATTTGGCTCATGTTTAAATCAAATTGGCCTATTAAAAATCTCATTATATTCGTAGACTTAATTTTTATGCAGATTCGTCCAATAATCATTTAATTTGACATTGAATCTATATTTTCTCTCCAATAAAATGGGGTACAATTAGGCTTCAAATTTTGTCAAAAAATTTCAACTTGATTCTTTTGTATACATCTAGGACCTTCCTTGGCTAGTTTTTGTTGAATTGTCAATCTTCTTATTATTATTGTTTTTTTTACAAAAAAAAGGTAAATTTTAAAAAATAACTCAAAAATAAGTTATAATATTAAGCATAGATAAAATTATACTGTATACACGAGTTCAACATTTTATTATCCATTAATGGACGATATGTTATGAAATTTGGAGCTCGCAAAGCAACAACAGCAAGGTGTTCACCTGTAAGAGGTCAGCGGAATTCAAAAGGAGGTTAATGGGATGATAAATAGTGATCTGCGCATAATGAAGGCTATATTATTACTACAAAGAATTTATATTTATTTTTAATTAAAGTGTAAATATAAAATAAAAACTTGAGAAAAATATTTTTTTTAATGGTTATTTGAAATGCCCTTGTTAGTGATAAACTTCTTTATGATATTATTTTAAAAGGTTATAGATTTGATTCTCATAATTGATATAAAATATTAGATATTATTTATAAGAGAGTAATATTTTTTTTTTATTAACATGGGTGTCCGGACGAGTTTGTGCGCAACTCGACTAATCTCACGGGCCCTGAAGTTAACGACCATGTAAGCCTCCAGTGACCATCATATTAGAAACCACGGGGCTCGAATCAGATACTACAAAAAAAACAAATCTATTAGTACCAAGCTCTTACCACAAGAGAAGTAATATTGATATTTTAGATGGAGGCAGTGCACTATTCTCATATTATAATTTAATGAATGTGTCATTATTTATTATAAAGCGCCGATATGCACCCTGGTACATAAAATTCTTGAAATATTTTCATATTACTCTTTTAGCAATATATAATTTGGATGTAATTCATTGAGAAATATGCATCAGGGAATTCTTATGAGATTTTTATTTATTTTCTTAATATTTGAAGATTGAGAATCCTATAATAAAAATTATAATTACATTACAAAAACAACTAAAAAGCATAGCGAAAGCATTATAGACTCCTTCACAGTTTAATGTCACCCGAACAATTCCTCTCTTTTTTAGTCTTTCAGGGCTTTTTCTATTTCTGTCATCAAGTTTATTTTTTAAATTTTATCCTTGATCCTAAAAGACGTTTTTATTAACTTTCTATAGGCATCTCCGAAAATCAAAAAAATTCGAGATGTTTATTTTGTGCTCAATTTTACAAAAACAAATTTGATTTTGTTGCCTAGAAAAAAAAATAAAGATGTAGGGACTAAATTTAACATATTATCTAAGTATTTCCCTTCATAATTTTTTTTTGTTTTTCATTTTAGTCCCTTTAGTTTTTCCAATTTTTATTTTATTCCAGAACTTAATTTTATTATTTTAGTCCTTGAGTTTGAAAAAAAAGAGTTATAAAAAAAACAACAAATGAGAGAAAAATTTGACAATTGACCAAATTTTAACCATGAAATAAGTAGTTAATATTGTTAACAGGTTCCATTTGATGAGAGAAATTTTATTGGGATGTTTTAATTTTGCCTTTTATCTTTCCATAAATAGTAGATTGGGCTTGACAAAAAAATTTAACTTGATTGTGTTTTTTTATACCAATTTAGGGGTTTTGAGTAGAGAGATTGAATTTTTGAGGTTATGAAGATATTTATTAGGTTTTTAGATGATAATATATTGAAATTGGCTTTTTAAGTAGAAAAAACTCAGCTTTACAAGATGGTTATTTGCCTTTTAAATTGCACAATAAAATAACATAAATATCCTTAAGAGTTGTCGCATGTGTGCGGTGTCGCGGCGATATTCCATTTCATGTAAAGTATCTGGCAAATTAGGAGAGATAATGGATTCTTGTCTTTTATCAGTGGAAAGCGGGAATGGGAGTCGCCACCTAGTATTTTGGTCACTATGAAACCTAACTGGTCTTAGACATCGGGTACGGGGACTAGTTGTGTAAAGGGAAGTTATTAGCACCTCCAAATACATCTTACCTTAGCACCTCCAAATACATCTTACCTAAGGTAAGCTGCATTGTTTGACTGTCTGATAAAAAGCTAAGGTGTTATTGTATTTCTAATTATTGGTCTGTCTATGGTTTAAGAAAAGTCTTCATCGGTAAGGAGGTCTTTATCTTATCAGGTAAAACTTTAACCGTTCTAATGTCAATAAAAAGGAACTACTTTTTTAATATCAGGAATACATTTTACGTATAAATTTATAATCCCAGATACTAAAAGAAAAACAAAATAGTTTTGGGGTATTTTTAAAATATTGGCCTAGTTCTCATGACTTTAATAAACTAATTATTACAGCCAAAATACATGCCAAAACATATATTTTTTGAATTTTTGTTGTATGAAAATACGATGTGATGATTTTATTTCTTTTTTATCTTTGAGAGACTTGGTCGTATGAAAGAAAACAAGATATTTTTTAATTATTATTTTCCTTTTGCAACATTTTCAGATAAAACCAAGTATTTTAATATCGGATTTGTATCTTTACGGTATAAAAATACAAACTAGTATTAAACAAAATTTGATAGAAAAATACGTGGGAAAGTCATAAAAAAATTTTGAAATGAATTTTTTTAAAAAAAATTGGATTGGGCCAGACCCGACCTAGTCATTTTGGGCTAGGTCGGACTTGTCCGGCCCAATGAATAGTGGATAGTGAATTAATTCACTCTTCATTGTTCACTTTGTAGAACAATGGAGGTAGAGCGAAATGAAGAAGAAGAAGGAAAGGAGGAGGAGATTACCTGGTGTGGTGGAAGCTTGGTTGTGACAAAGAGGTTTTGCTGGTGGCTCAGGAGGCTTCAGTAGAGGGAAGGTGGCCAGTGTCGGTTGCTGGTGAAGGAAGAAGAAAAGTTGTAGAGGAGAGAGAGAGGCTCGGCGACACGCTCACTATATGAGGTGGTTGGGCGGCTTCTTATAATGGATATGGAGGTGTTCAAGCCAGTGGTGAACGATGTTAGTGGCTGAAGGCCGTAATGAAAAGAGAGAGAGAAAGGTTCTGCTAGCAGCAGAAATGAGGGGAGTGGTTTTTTCGTCGATTTTAAACCCAAAGCTCTCCACACCTCAACCATGAAAATCAAATTCATTTATAGGTTGTTGAAGAGGGACACTTTATCTCTTCTAATGCTAAATCTTAGCCTTCGGTTCGACCCAAAAACACCCCAACCATTGGTTCAAAGTAGCAATAATGAAATGTCAGTTTTATACAGGAAAATAGTGGTCGGGTTGGCTACTTTGGGACGGTGCCACGGTTTCTGAGGCCTCAATGAACTCGAACGGCTTACACTGGCATGTAGTCAGGTGTCACGGGATCATTTACATGTACGTTTCGTCCACTTTAGTGAAAAAACAAGGCGTCAAATGCCTCGGGAAAGTGGCCACTTAACCATCCTCGTTGTAGAAGAAGATGAACAGTGATTTTTCTGTCAATTATGCTTTAGTCTTTTAATTTGTGATTTATCTCTAATTGCACCCCTGTTTGGTCTCAAACTTTCACTTTTGTTTCAATTTCACCCCTGACAAACTTCAATTCAAACCCTAGATTTCAGCGTTTTTTTCCAGATTGGTCTTTGGTTTTGAATTTATTTAATCAAGTCCTCAATTAGCCATTAAACTTCAATATTTATGCAATTTAAGCTCCTGATTTGACCAAATCAACCCTTAAAAATTATAATTTGACCCCTAAACTTTAATTTCTTCCGATTAAAGCCCAAATTGACTTGAAAATTAATTTTTCTTACAATCAAACCCTCTATAAATTCAATTAAACCTCCAATAAAATTTAATTGAGTTCATAAACATCTGATTTTGGACATTTCTTCCTTAAATTGAATTTTTCTTTGTCAACAGGGCTCTCATCAATTAACGATATACTGTCAAGTTTCAGTGGAAAGCATTTTTGAACCTCCTCAACCAATTTCTAGCCATTTTTTAGGCACTCCAGCATCTTCTTCTCATTGTTATTAGTTTTTTGGATTTTTTTTTAATCCGAATATTTTTTTTATTTTTGAAAGAGAAAAAATGAGTTTGGGGAATAACTCAAAAATAGGTTATGACAAGAGTCATACATTGTTAGATTTCATCGAGGGGTAAATTTTTATTTTTAATTATAAGGTGCATAGTAAAAAAAACATATTTTCCCTTATAAATAAAAATACTTTGACTACCGAAGAGAGATGTCTTGGTCTAATCCTTTTTATTTGCATAGTAAAAATATCTTATTGCCCTTGGGGTTCAATTTTGTATACCTTGGGTCTCGTACCTCATTATTATTGGGTAAGTGAATGGTAATTTCGTCTTTTAATAAATTAAAGGAGTTTTAAAAAAAAAATTATTGACGCATGTCCATGTCTTTAGAGGCGAGTGGGTTGATTCCAGTAACCAAAAATGTTGTTGCAAAGCATCTTAGATTTGTCTTGGCATCTTCTCTATATAATGGGGGTGTGTGTACATAATGGATCTTCATTTTGGCTCTGACGGCCATTTTGTTTTTTATTATTCTTTATTTTCTCTCTCTCCCCCTTGATTTTTTCGCTTTGCCCATCAATATTTCAAATCAACCCCTCAACTTCTCTTTATTTTTTATTTGGTCCCTAATCTTTTGATTAATATTTGTTTTATTTGAAATAATTTATGAAAATCAAAATTTGTTTCAATTTCAATTTCATCCTCATTTGATTTTTTTATTTGTCAAATTTGATCCCTATTTTTTTAATTGCTATTTAGGTCATATGAGATAATTTTTATAATTTGTTTTTAGGGATTTCACCATCCATCATATTTTTTTTCTTATTAGATTTTATCCTTATTATTTTGATTTTTTTATTTTTATTCTTTGCCAATTTTTTTAGTTGGGTATTTATTTATACTCAATGTCATCCTTTAAATTGAGTTGATTTGAATTTGAACTTTTTGGTTAAGCCCGTATTTGGAATTTCACAGGCTATAGTTTGGGAAATTAACCTATAGCTTAAGGAGGTTCACCAAGGGTTGTTTTGGTTTTTTTTTTTTATCATTTTCTTAAGTTAATATTTTTAAATTTTATCCTTTAATATTTATTTTATTACAGATTGGGTTTTGTTGTTTTTTTATATGCTTTCTAAGTCCTTTATTTTATTCTTTTTTTATTTGGTTGGGTTTTCTATGGTCTTTTTATTTTTTTTAATTTTTTTAAATAAATTTTATTCTTGAATTAAATAAAATTGATTGATTAAATATAGACTCATTGGCTTATTTGGTTTGAATACTTACTTTATTTTGTTTTGTTCGGTTTGCTTTTCTAGAGCATTGCTCTAACAACTCATGTGGCTTTTTTGTCATCTTGCATCTTTTTACAGTGAGGTTTGAACTGTCACAACAAACTTTTTTTATCATGGGCGATGTTCATGGTAGAATGAAAGTGAATCTCCAACAATTTTTTTCTGTCAGATGTTTTCTATGATTCGTTTGCTATCATTACCTTCTATTTAAAACATATTATAAAATTAACTGATTTTATTAGATACAACCCAATTAATGATCCAAGTTCAAACTTCTTTAAAAATAGGGTTATCATCTTAGCATTGTTTTTATATTTACAAAGAAAAAAAAAATCGGCCAGTACCAAGTTGAATCTAAACGCTAAGGTGGTGCGCGGCCTAAAAAGTTTTTAAGCAAGTCGAGGGCTGAACTCAAATTCTCTTAACCCTAGTAATCATAGGCCTTTGGAACATTAGAGCTGGGCCTTAAGTGGACTTTATCAATCTAATATTATCTCTGAGCTGCTGGATAAGTGGATGTTCTTCAATAACCACGAGGACTTTTCTGACTGGTTGTTTCTGGATTCGTTGCCGGCGTTAATGAACCTCATATTTCTCAGAGAGAGAGAGAGAGTTCTGATTTAAAGGCAAGAAACTCACTTTTGGGCAGAGTGTGTTTTATTTTGTAAATCTTGATCCAATAAGCTAGCTTTTAAATCTGGGAAAAACCATAATCTTTAAAATTATGTGTTCAAACATTTATTAATTGCTGCTACAAAACATCAACTAGTACATGCGACAGATACACGACTTTTTTGCACTCATTTGATAATCTTGTTGATCTGATCCTGTCTCCTTCGTCCATGGTCTCTGATATATTATTGCAGAAGCAGGCAAATAGCTAGCAGCATCAACTTAAAGATGCTACTTGGCTCAATCTCTGGTTACCATGATTTTGCAATGGAAGATCAGTCTCCCATGGAGGAAACGCACCAATTATTTTGTGTGTTTATATAGATATATCTTGAAGGTTCTGGGCAGTGCAGACTGGAAACTATCCTGGTGGCCAAGTTTTTCACTTCTCGAAAATTAATCTTAACTGCAGATCATGCAAAGAGACAAGTGTTTTCATCATCAATGGCTGGGATGGCGACCAGACAACAACCTGACCGTCGCGTCAACTGAACCCTTAAAACTGCAGCAAAATAACGTTGTTCTTTTAACTGCACACCACGTGGCAAGAATATTGTGGTGTCGAACTTCAAATCAGACTGCTTTCAGATCCAGTTAACCATCTCCAATTAATTTGGGATAAACCTCTATGGAAAAGAAAGTTGCAGTCATAACTCCTAAAATATTGAAAATAAGCCTAGCTACTTTAAAGTGCTAAGAGTTTAGGTTTAAACTAGCTATTTCAATCGGGTTTTATTGTGAATTAGATAAATTTTTCTAACCAAAAAAAATTTTGAATATTCAAATTTTTCAACGCATTATTTTTGTATAATGATAAAGCATCTGATTTGTCTTCATGTACCCCAACATTTAAAATAAAAATTTATCAGAGAAATACAATTTTAAGCCATTCTTCTCTATGATGATCAAGCACATGATGCAATCAAAACATTTCAGGAGTCACGAGTCTTCACGAGGATGATCCAATAAACAATAGCACATAAGGATGTCTAATTAATTGTTTTTGCTTTGGAGTGCATATTTCCAAGATACTATGGTTAAAAACAAAAGGGATTTAGCCAAATGATTCGATGAACCGTGCTTTAATTAGCACCATGTATGGACACTCGGTGCAAATTATAAGTATATTTTTCTGTTCTTCATATTTGATTTCTGTAACTTTCACAGTATTTATCTAGAGATTCAATATAAACCCAGCTCATTCTCAGCTACCCCAAAACAATGCATGTTTCCCTGTAAAAGATCAAGGATTGTGCATTGACAACACATCATTGTCGACTCCCTAAGCTCGCCCACTAAGCATATCACTATCTCCTACCCCAGAAGAAAAAGAAATATGCAGTTGTCTTCCATCACTAGGCAGGGGCAGGGAAGGCCGCATGAACATGGAAATGAGCAACTATAATATCAAGAGACATGGGCTATCCTTAGAATCTACACAAAACTTTTTTTCAATACTATGTTTTGAAACTATTCTATGGTAAGCACCCACCGTCTAATTTGGTTGCGCTTGGCTTTAATTTGTAAAGCAGCGCGTTGCACATCTCATTAACTAATTGCTATGGTAGATACAGTAAGAACCTTTATAGCAAGCAGGGACTGTTCTATCATCATAACCTTGAATCCAACACTAACTGTGCTGTCCTGTAATTAGAAATCTAACTTAACATCTTGTTTGTGTGTGTTTTACCTATAATTATGAGAGTCTATGCTCTGAAACATCCTAAATTACCAACAACCAATTTAGCTGAAATGGAAAACACAAATTTCAATCTTTTTTTTTCTTTGGTTTCCATGAATGGCTTAAAAATCACAGGCATGCAGAAATTCAACATTTGACTCCACTATCAATACAAAGTTTTCAGTTTTCAGGTTAGGAAGCAGTAAATTAGCAATCAACTCCTTAAATTGATAACCATATACAATAACACTGCACTGGCCTCACTTGTGTCCTGTTTGTACGTGTACTATCACAACCAGGTCATGAGTTCAGAGGTTGGCAGAGAGAGAATACAATAACACTACATCACAAGTATATATTTTCAACAAGGCATCTGGATCGGCTTCGTCTCCCCAGACTTTTGAAAGTATGATCATCAGTAACTTACGTATATTTCTCTAATTCTTTTCCTATTCTTTCCTCTTGATATATATTTTTTCTTATACGTATTAGCACATCAGCATCTCCAATCCAGGCGGACCTCACAAGGACCCAGTATGTGCTGAATAGGTTTCCGAAAAGATACAATGTGGCTGCTCATCATGAACGCAGTCACACGCTCTGAAACCGTAATATCCTCCATCTTCAATTCTTGTAGACGTCGGACATATTCCGGCACATGTAGTAGATCCCAGACGACCCCAACACCCCCGGGCTTCAGAACCCTGACCATCTCACCCAACACCCTCATTCTTTCTGCTGCGGCCTCCACTGTCCGATGGCCATACTCTTTTCCAACTGTGTGTACAAAAGTAGCTGATACCACCACATCAAAGTAGTTATCACCGAATGGTAGACTCCTCACATCACCCTCCCTGCAAGTGACATACTCTCCAACACCTGCTCTTGCAAGTCATGATAAATCCGTCATCTATAAGCGAAATAATTAAGGGCATATGCAAGTAGAAGAGAAACTGCAAGTTATTTCGAAAAATAGAATTTAAGTTTGAATTTCTCAAAGTGATTGTTAGGAAATATATTCAAAATTGACAAAAGTTAGATAGCCACTAAATTTCTCAAAATTAAAATCCCAAAATTATCATGACAAATTATACTCAAATGCAAAAATAAATAAATAAAATTAGTAAGAGCATCGGTATCACAAGAATTATCAAAAGGTGCTTAACTTAATCCAACACCACCAAAACTCACCTTCCACGTTGGCGGTTCGAAGCGTAGACAAAGTAGTCCCTTTAGACCGGTCCAACCCAACAACCCGACCGGAGCTCCCTGTCTTCTTCAACTGAGTAGCCACCGCATTCAACAAAATCCCACGGCCGCATCCGATATCAAGAGCAACCTTAACATTAGACCAATCATTCACACAGCTTACAATCCTTTGCGCCATTTCATAGCGCAACCCAACAGAACTATAAAAAAAGTTCCCCGCCGCGAAAAACAAACAGACAGCAGATAGTGCTGTCACACAGCCGATGAACCCAGCAGCAAAACGTGCTGCACTGCCACCACCGGTGGAACTGGTGGCGGTGAGGAGGAAGAAAGTGTCTAGAAACTGGCAGATTGGTTGGTAGTATAGCAGGAAAAGGATTGACATGATGGAGAAGAGAGTAGCTTGAAATACGAGAAAGAGTAATGTTTGCCATTGTTCCATGCCATAAACTGTGTAGATCTGTGTCCAGTCTCTGCTGTTTGTTGATGTGGGTTTGTGCATTCTGTGATTCTGATGATGGAGATGAGGCTTGATCGTTAGTGACATTGCTAGATTGAATCCTGCAGTAGTACACAAGTAGATCATTAGATAACAGAGAGAGAATATTAGTCAAAAAGATAAAAACAGAGCAAATTAAGAGAAAAAAAAAAGTGCTTTGAACATTCTTTAATCAGTAACAAAGCTAAAATGAAAGGATTTGAAAGAAATTGGTTCTCTTACTTCACTTCAAAAGAGGCGTTTGTATGAAGTGAGGGGATCTTTTTCAAGGGGTAATTATAGAGTGATTAAGGAAAATACTTAAGAGAAACAAAGCACAAGAAAAATAGTATATTTCTGTTTAGTAATGTAGAAAAAGTACAATTAGTTAAATTAGCTGGAGCATTTCACATACCAAAACAAGAAAATAAAGAAGATGGAGGTATCTCGCTTTTCCAAAAGAACTGCAAAAGCTGAGTACTTGAAACTTCTTTTCCTTTTTAGCTTTCTTTTCCCCTATATCTCTCTTTTTTTTCTGGGTAGCCAAAGAAAATCCTAAAAATGCAACCTTTTCTTCATATACAATACCAAAATACCATCATCGGCATCAGATCCACTGGCTATTGCAAAGAGAATTTGACTGTCACTCTTAATTTCTGTCTTTGCCTGCCCAAAAACAGCAAGATCGTAACTTCCCTGAAACCAAAGCAGAGCAGCCCCAAGGGGATAGTACTAGAGAAGGAAGGAAAGGGATGAACACCCTGCTGTGCTCTTCTGTGCTCTTTTCAAATCAAAGTTACAAATAAGAGAGAGAGAAAGAGACAATGTGTCATCAGTGTAATAAATCTGAAAATGTCAGGTTTGTTATTGGGGATACCATTGATAACATCAACTCAAAGTCCCCGTTACTCCTAGTAGTAACAATTCACGCGCTTTTTGAGGTTGTCTTTATGTGTTTGTTTTGAATTTCAAGTGACAAAATAGGAGTAGTGGGATGGCTTCAATTCTTTATCAAAGAAACAGAGGAGAGGGGGAGAGAGGAGAGTGATTGATTTATCAAATTATGGTATGTATAGGGTGTGCTTGGAAGGGGCAAAATGGGAATAAACAGGAGTTATGATTTTGTGACCAGCACCAACTTCACAATCAATTGACATTTTCTTATTGTTGAAAAGTCGTATATATATCCATGGCAATACCATGTAGATTTTGAAATCCAGTGGCGGTGGATGTATATTCTAAGGATTTGGAAAATATTTTCTTTTCGTTTTTATTTTTTTCCTATTTAATTTGAAAAATCAAATATTATACTTAACAATTTTATTGTTTCTATTTACTTTAGAAATTCTTATAATAATTCTATAATTATTTATTAAAAAAATTTCTCCTCAAATAAACCTAGAGCAGGTATAAATAGCATTTGCTTAACTATTAGATAAAATTCAGCAAAATTTTATCTTTCTTTTTGTGTTGTTTCAGTCCATGTTAGTTACTAAAACAGCTATGTGAGTCGCTGGCAAAGCTATATTAATTAGTAATAAAATCCAATAATTTTTAGTTATTAATTACATATTGTATTCTATTAAATAATTATAGCTAGAAAAGACCGCAAAATAAGACATGTTCAAGAACGAGGAGGCGAGGAGGTTTCTTTTAGATAAAAAGATGTTCAAGGAGTAGTAATAAAAAGTTTTAGTTATCAAAACAATTGATTTACTTACATCATTTTATTCCCAAATTTTTTAATAATTATAAAATTAAGATAT
>Ga0307508_10004956_pt1 | contig 12800 bp, 4 predicted proteins | sample 9_EM_MG_FD_203089 | JGI IMG/M metagenome (GOLD analysis project Ga0307508, IMG submission 203089) | Populus trichocarpa ectomycorrhiza microbial communities from riparian zone in the Pacific Northwest, United States - 9_EM | ecosystem: Host-associated > Plants > Roots > Unclassified | place... | reverse complement strand
ATTGGATAAATTTTGAACCCAAAAGCATGTAACCCTGCTCACCAGCAGACACGGAAATATTTATTTATAGCTAAAGATTAAGAAATCAACAAGCTTGTATCCTACATCTAAATTAATCACATATATAAACACACAAGCCCATACTTTAATTACATAATTGCGCTTCAATGCTAGTATATATTTTCTTTCTTCCTCAGAAGTCATGTTGTCCTCTCTTATCTGCTAATTAAATTTAAGAACATTAATTGGATCACTCAAATACAATCATTTATAAACCATCTAATAATTAAGTTTATATTCTATATCACGGCTCAATGTTTAGTCGTCATAGGATAGTTTTAACATATTTTTTTAATCATTACGTCAAATTTTGATGTCGTTTTCTAGCACTAACGCTTAGTATATACACGCGCATGAACCCTTATTAAGTAATAAAAAAAACATGCTTGGAGGTTATAATTCCAGCAAGTAAATGGGCATCAAGCAATTAAGCGACAACCCCCACTAAGAAAATGGAATGAGAGGGCAACAAGGCCAATGAAAGCAAAGCGTGAGGCAAATTCTCTGTGGATACGATGCGAGATCACGTTATCTTGCTTAACGCCGTGTATCTTACAACATTATCTTGACAGCCGTCATCCTTCAACACGCACCAATTATATATTTCTTCTTCATCAATTCATTTATTTATTTAATACGGAAAACAAGCAGAAGAAATTAAACGACGCTGTCTTTGTTTTTGTTTTCAAAAGTAAACAACGTTCTTGTCTGTTTGATTATCCTGTTGCTTGCTAGGCGTATTATAATGGTGGTCTGTGATCTGTGGTTTTTCATTTTCTACGCTTAGATTAGACGTACATTTTTTTAATTAATTAATTAATTAAATACAAGTAGTTGCACTGTGCATAAGTTCAGAGATTAGATATATTAAATGAAATATGAGGTAATAAGTTAAAGGAGTGAGAGTGTACGTAATACCATATGTTTAATTTAACTTCTAGAACGAGACGTCACCAATTATTGTGACAATAGCCAATCTTATTTTATTCTATAGTAGTTGTTTTAGAGGTGCGGTGTGCTAAGTGCTAACAACACCCGCAAGAAGTACCAAACTATTTTTTTATATATATATATATATAATAGCATTTCTAGAGCTTTTTTATAATTTTGCTATTTAAAATAATTACACACTTGTGAGGACGTTCACACTGTGTTTATGATATAAAAAATTGCATTATAGAATTTTGAATTTTTTTCAATTTTTTGTTTTTTGTTTTGAAAATGATGGAGTACTGTAGACCAGTTTGGAATAAAAGGGGACGGTATGGCATTACGTCTTCCTACCAGGAAAAAGACAAGAAAGGAAAACACCAGCATAGATAAATTGATTTGCAAGCAAATTCTAAGGTGACACGGGGACCGATCATTCAGCTGTCTTAAGCACTGTTTGGCACAGTAATTTGGAAGCCTGTGCTCTCGGTAGCCAAACTAAAAACCTGCACTGATTCCGCCTAGAATTTGTTAGGCAGATAAATGATACGTGTCTTTTGTTTAAGAGAAAAGGGCAGCAGCTAGTGAGGCCCATTTTAATTGTCTTGAAGCACGACCACGAGTCAAGATCATTCCTAAATAACCTTGACCACTCTCTCCAATCCAAGTGCTGCTGCTGCATCTCCTAATCACGTGCCCTAATTGGAAAATAATGAATAAAACTTCACAACTCGAGCTGGCTGCAAAATTGCCGAGGGAATTGATAGTCTCACCAAAGCTGAAACTTATTTAGAAATTTCAATTCAGCATCCACAGCGATTCCTCATGCACATGCCCTTCAAGCTGCATGCCATTGTGGGGGGGGGGGGGGAAATAGAGCTGCTCATAGCCATACAATATTTTAGATGCATTGCTCTCTCATGGTAAATTCTCAAGCGCACGAAACATTTATTGATGGTAACTCACATGTAGCTTTTTGTGCACCTACTCATCTTCTTTTTTTGACCATTCAACCACACACATTAATTGGTCAGTCCGTGACATGTATAATAAATACAGGAGATCAAAGGGAAATTCCTTACTTAGATAAGAAAAGAAAAACAATCTGTCTACTAAATTATTCTTAACGTGAAAAATTGAAACGCTAGATTTTTGGGTTAATTTATAAGCATCTTGAATAATCTTCACGAGTCCTAAAATTAACGATTAGATAAGCTTTCAATGACCATTAATATTAGCAATCACATAACTCAAATCTAAAATTATAAAAAAAATAAATTCTTTAATATCAAGCTATTATCAATGATCACCAACAACATCATTAAATTAAAACGCTACTTGCAGAGCACGTAGGCGCTACAATGAGCCACCAGCAGTTAGAAATTGCTTATTCCCTTTTCTAGGATCGTTCAACCACCCATTCCCGAACAAATTCCCCGGGTGCATCAATGGGCACACCACTCAATCGATTTCCCTCAGCTATACTGCAGTAATATCCCATCACGTCATTGCACTATATTTGGGGACTGGACAAGCTTTTAACTGGAAAGGAAATTGTAGATGTTGTCTTTAAACACAGACCCTGAGACTGTATCACGGAAACTGCTAAAAAAGCAATCCCATTTTCACCTGACGACTGACCACATTTATGGGATGATGATCATCTGCCATGTTAGGAGGGCATGAAGGAAGGTTTCGACCCTTTGGAAAATGGGCTCGGAAGAACCACTCGCATGACCTAAATGTTAGAGCAACCACTGATGTTGGCCGTAAATTCATGGTGCTTCGCCTCCGGGGTGACTGCTTTGTCCGTTTATTTTTGGGCCTATAAACACAGGGCATGTGGTGCCTCTTTTGCTTTTCCAATATAAAAGTAATAATATATTCCTCACATAATCCACACGTCAATAATTACACCGGCTGTGGTGTGAGACAAGACTAGTCGCTACAAGGTGTGGTTTAGCAGATACCCCCAACCAATCCCACACCTCCCCTACTCATCTATCACTCTTTCTTAAATGAAGTACCTTCGGCCTAAACGACAACCATGAATGCTAACGTAACGACAAAGAAACTAAAATTTGATCAGTATCTCTGTGGGCAGGCCTCCCTCTCTCCGTTTTCAATTTTTTTCACTTTTTTCTTCTTCGCATCTTGGTCCTTCTTGTACATAACTTGCCCATCAGGCCAGAACCCACATCCGTACGAAACCTTGTAATTAGATCCAAAGATGACCGTATAGAGTGATTAGCGTCAGTCAGTTTCGTTGCATTTTAAAGAATATAACATTTTCTACGCAAGGAGAACAGCATTAATGAGTTAAACTTTCTTTGAACTTCGTCCCCGGAAATCCACTTTAGCTATGGAATATACACGGGTGTCACCTATCCATCTATTTATTTTGCTTATTTTTCCTGACAGGAATAATGGATCAAACCTAGAAGAAGAAGCAGCAGCGATCTCTCAAAAGTAAATTAGAAGGGACGAATCTATCATTTTTTATTTCCTTTTGACTTCTTCAGGACTTTGATATGGTTAAAGTTACAGCTCAAACGAAGGAAAAAATAAAGCACAGTAATCAAAATGATTTGATTCTACAAAACGACAGAAAGAGAGGCGAGGAAAGTTGCTGCTATATGAAAAATGATCGGGAATAATATTTTAAGATTGAAAAGAAAAAGAAAACCAGGACAGGAAGAATAGTACAGGAAAAAAAACACCCAAGTTATTTAAGAATTTGAGATCATCACCAAGTGTTGCATCATTTTAATTGGATATGGGTCTGAATTGACATATAGAAATGGTATTTGTATGGGAGTGACTGGTGGGTCTGTGCTAATAATTAACAAAATATATAGAATACCATATGCTATATAGTAAGATATGCATCAATGATATATCAATAGAATGGAAACTAAAGGTTGGCTACTGGTCATTTTCACACTTGGGTGGTGGTTAGCAAAATAAAATAAGAGCAGCAATCACAAGGATTATTTTATTCCATTTCATTGATGCTTGTACACCCTATTATCTCTGTTTTTTTTTTCTATATTTGTTGTTATCGCAGGGAAGAGATGTTGTTTTCATAGGGATCAGAGAGAAGGATCAAAATGAATACTATCCTGAATCTCATAACCCAAGATCTTAAAAATCAATTGAGAAAAAATAAAAATAAAAGAAGAACAAATCTAAGATCAAGATGGATAGTTAGATGGTGTAGTATAAAGGTAGCACCAGAAACTGTAAGTACAAAATGTGTAAATCAGTGATGCACGTGTGTGTATTTGCCCATGGTGGGGAGCCCAGACGATCAAGAAAAGCCGGGACCATGAAGCCACATTAGTTGCTAGGGAATTAAGATTTGGTAAAAATTAATGTTGCCCTTCTTGCCAACATGCCTGCAGCCTCCCAAAATTCGAGTAGTTTGAACTTTGATGCTAGCTAGAAACCAATCACAAGAAAACAGTGCTAGGAAAGAAAACAAAGAAAGAAGAGAGGATCGAAGAATTAAAACTACTAATTAACAACCTATAGAAATCAGTGCAGTCATCATATTGTTCAGGTGATATAATGGTCAATCTTATCTACAACTGTGCTGTGATATTTAGTACGCAGAGGGAGGGAGGCGAGATAATAATGATCTTAATAAGCAAACAAGATTCTATGGAATTCTTTCTCGCAGTAAATTCTTTACATATAGTGGAGTTTTAATAGGTCAAAACAAGAAAGAACCTGAAACAGAAACAGAATATGGCAGTAGTAATTAAGGCGTCTAGGTCAGTTTCCTAGATTGCATAATATAAGAGTAGATGATCCAAGAGAGTTAAACTAGGTTTAGTTCAAGAAAAACAAGGGTCTTAGGCCTCCTCTTCATTCTTGCTGAACTCTACTTTTTCTTTAATAATAATAATAATAAGGCCAAGAAAAAGAATAAACACAGTCACGCTAAAGATTTATACTTCTCAACTACCCCATCTTCCTATGTTCTAGCAAATTTTCAAATAATTGAATTATTGATCAGTCTCTGAGTAATAATATCACGGGTACTACAAAGAAGAGATAGACTACTATAGTTACCATTGAAGAAGAAGAAGCTGGGGATATGATTTTTTTAAAACTAGATTTCTAGTTAAATTTTGTTCAATGGTTCGATCGGATTATAAAGTGAATCGACAGAGATCACATATATCTCTTAATAATCACAATTAAGACAGGAGATTAAAATTAACAAAAATTTAAACACTATACGGTTGTTGTAGCAGCAGCAGCTGCTGCAGCAGCACTACTATCAGCATCACCACTCCCCCCTCCGCCACCACTAGTAGAGCCACCACCAGCTGCCTCCACCGACACATTCACCGTAGCAACAGCAACATTAGACCTTTTTCGCTTCTTCTTCTCGTAGGGAATCCCTCTAGCTTTAGCTTGACCTTCTCGAACTTCCCTCAAGTAAATCCTGACAGCTCTAGCCCCAAAAGGGTTCGATTCTGGCCGTCCACCGTTTTCTTCATAAGCAGCTCTAAGCCGTCCGATTAGCGCATCAAGACTACCCCAGGCCTGCTTAAGTGGACAAGAGCAAGGTGCTGGCGGGTTCGGGTGCCCAAAATAAGGACAGCCCGTTATGTGGACTTTGGTCTTACCAAATTGATCCAAGTATTTCAAGAACTCGATCACATGTGCACCACTGCAACGAGCTAGAGTTAATGGTGGCTTGTGGTTCTTTAAGTACTGTAAGAAAGTGTTCCAGTCTCTCCTCTTCTGCGACTCGTATCTACTTGGTGGTGCTGGCGGTGATGATCCCTCTGGTTGCTGTTGTTGTGGCAGTGATGCTGATGCTGAAGATGATCCCGCTGATGGACCCGGTTCTCCACTATTCGGGTCGGGCGCAGAAGCTACTCCAGATGTTGAGTCCATGAGAGTGATGATTGGGGGTGATTAATTTTTGCCAATTTCTTGACCAAGTAACCTTGAAAGCTTTTCGGACTAATAAGAGTGCAGTAGTGATATCAGCACAAGTAGCTGTTACGTTTCTTGTGATAGAAAAGAAAGATGGCGCCGCTGAGCTCTGGTTTTTGTATGAGTTTGTGAAGATCTTTTCAGGGGAAAGAGATCGTGTGATGAGTTTCTTTATTGGTGAGAAGGAGAGGGTTTTCAGGAAGAAGAAAGACGAGAGAGAGAGAGAGAGAGTGTTTGTTTAGTTGATGGGACGTGAAAAGAGATGAATGAATGAATAGGACTCTTCTTACTTCCTGAGAGAGAGAGAGAGAGAAACATAAGCAAGAGCAAGAGAAAAAAAAAACAAAAAAAAAAACGAGATAGGCAGAGAGGGTTATGGTGGTCGTCAAGATGATTTTATTCACATGGTGGCCCCTGGTGGACAAGACAATGTTTACTATTCACCACGGCGGCCCCTCCCTCCACTCTCCTTTCTTTCTTCCCCCCTCTATTCCAAATTTCCAATTCTTATATACAAATTACTGTGTTATATAGAAAAAACATTCACGTGCTTATCAGGTGCGTCCAACAGCAAAGTGAGGGGGTCTAAACTAAGAGCAGAGCGCGTGGTGGCCACGGGTGCAGTAAGGTGAGTTGATTTGGTGGTCGAAAGGTAGTGGTGGATTAATGGGGGTCTTCTTAAGGTCAAACAAAAATTTGGTGATGGTGGAGTGAACACTACTACTGCATAGGATTCTGTATACTGTTTTGTTTTCTCTGCCTAAAAATGGAAATTTTTGCTTTGATTTGATATCCACAACTTCTTCTCTACACATCTACTACTCCTTAATAATTAATTAGCCTCTGCCAATCAAGTCAATGGGGTCGCTACTCACTGATTCTGATAAAACTGCTTTTTAAATGTTAATTACCCTCCCAAAACACTGCTTCTGCCTCCTCTTTCTCGCCTGCACGGTTGCGTCCCTGCACATTTCAATGGCTATGGCAAATTGTGTTTTTTCCAGGTGATTGCTCTTGTTAAACACTCTTAATATACAGTGCTATTTATTTAAATATATTCTTATTATTGTGCTTGTGTATTTTAGAGAGAGAAGCGGTGATTTTATTAATATTAAACTGATATAAAACCAATTACTCTCTTTGTCTTTATTGTAAGAAAATTGAACAACAAAACTCTTCACAACGTTAGTAAATCATACATGGCCTTCCGAGCAAAACCAAGTCCTTTCACCGAAGGTAAATAGACTCTCCTAGTTAGAGATTCCTTTAAAAAAAAAGTCACTAGCTAGCTCGTACAAGCGTTCTTTTGCTGCATGGATCAATAGAAGAACAAGTCGCCCTATCAGATTCCATTTATAAAAGTTTTTAACCGTTCAGCATTGTCAATGAATGTCAATTGCTTTACATAACAAAATAAAATCTCAAAACTTTTATTTAAAGGATTTAATCTCTTGAATCTAATCCATATACCCACGAATCAGATTCAAAAAAAAAAAAAAAACAAGCCATGATGGCATAAAATAAAAAAATAGAAAATCTTGTTCATATAAAAAAAATAAAAATAAATCAATAAAAAAAGGTTCTCACGACTAAAAATAGGAAGAATCATAGTATTTAATTATTTAAAAACGGTCTGGCTAGCAGATATACTTGTTAAGAGCCATTTAATAATCCAAATCAATCATCTCTTTTCTTTATAGTCCTGGAATTTATTGTGAACACTTAAAAACACCATCATATAAAAAAAAACACTTGCTTAATATCTATAATTAATATATTTATCATTTATTTGATCTTATTCTCTCTCCTTTTTTTATCATAATCCAGCAATAGATTAATTATAATAAATGCATTTAGATGATGTTTAATGCGTGTCTTAAGGGATTTTGTTATTTAAGTATTGAAGAATTCATGCATCAGTTTCAATACTATATATTATGATTGATCTTTGAAAATAATATAATCAACAACATTCACTAACTTTTGATGAGATTTTTTTATAAATGTTGCACTTTCTTAAATTGCCCATATATATATATATATATATATATTGGCAATTATAAATGCATCATAAAATATATTTACAATACATTTTTTTGATGGAATATCGAGAAAATGCTATTTAAAATAAATGTTGTTGTTCCAGCAATAGTTGTTAAACTATGTTTTTGAGCTATAGAAATGCTCAATTTAACTAATCATCTTAAACATTCTTTAAATTTACTCAAGATCAACTCTCTTTCTTTCTTTTATTGGTGGATTAAAGAAAGAGTGAATAGAAAAAGGGAGTGAGGGTTAAAAATATTTTAGATGGATTCACAAAGACATATATGATCAAGCATAAGCCAAACTTTTGAATGGTTGTGTTGATAATCTTTATTCTTTTTCTTATTAATCAACTAAATTGTGTAAGAGTTTATGATTAGTTTCGTACGTTACCCTTTTATACATGAGAAATTGTTTAAATAAATTTTGAATGCATATTTATGAGAAATTCGACAAAATATCCGAACACATGAAACATTCAAATAAAAATTTTTGAATTTGAAAGTTTTAAATAAGAACAATGAAAAGTTAAAAATAATAAGACACTCTACTCGACCAAAATCATTTACAAGTTATTTGAAATCAATTCTTTATTACAATTGAATTCAATTATAGTGTTTGATTCGAATTCAGTTGATATATAAGTTAAGTTCTTAATAAAATTCAATTCATTTTGTTTTTTATATTAATTATTCTTATTATCTTTATCTTATTTCTTCAAAAATCTTTACAAAAAGAGATAAGAATATGAGTATTTTGGAAAAGTTGATTTTAACATTAAACTTTTCCTCTTTTATATTATAAATCAAACAAGTTGACCTCTGGTTTACTTCTTTTATTGTATTTTTAGAGATTGAATTTCATTGAGAATTCAGTTCTTGATACCCAAAAGGGTTTCAAACATTAAATTCCATTAAAACTTTTAAATTGAATTCAATTCAGAAATTTCCAAACATGCTATTAAAATGATGTGTTGTGAAGAAATTCTGACAAGCTTCTTCTTCTGCATGTTAGGATATCCTCTTTCAAGCAAGATCATCAAATCCTTTTTTTTTTAGAATTCTAAGTAAACTATGTATTTACAATAAATTTCTTTTTTTACGATCTCATGATAGCATGAAAGCCAAATTTATTGAATTTAAAGATCAAGCCTCCAACAATAATGAATAGGAAAAATCAATCAAACTATGAATACTCATTGTAACATAAATAAAAACCAATTATAAAAACTCGACAATAAAACAATGTTATGCTTGGAGAGATATCTAGATTTTAAACACAACACTAGAAAGATCATTTGAATATTGAGACATCTAAGTTGTAATTAGTGACATCTTATTAGTTACTACATAGGGTCCATTTAAAGAGACAAATACAAGAAAATAAAGAAAATAAAATTCATACTCTGCCAAAGTGATAAGAATATCTCTACCTAGAATTTTTCTCTCTTACTTTATACTTCTCTTTCTTCAAAGTGAGCTTAAAAGATTAATAACTAATAGAATGTTGCTAGTTACATCTTGAGCACCAGAAAATTTCTTATTTTTACCTCTCAAAATTTCATAAAAACACTATTGTAAGTTTGTAACCTTCAAATAAAATTCATTCATCCCACGAGAACATCTTTTAAGCGTAGTCCTATCATAATCGGCAAAACTCCTATAACCTCTCTCAATTTCATCCTCATCAAACTCCAATATATAAACAGGTTATGGTTGTTTATATAGGATTGTAAGAAAATATATGGTGCTTAGTCCATTGTGATGTATATTTATGAGCATGTTCTTCTTCGTATCACAGTTTTTGTATGCATTTTTCCCTAGCAATAGCCGATATAGTCGTTCTGTTATGTCTGTTACAGAATGCTCTACTCGATCCAACCTCTATGACAGAGTTTTTTTGTATGGTATCCTGAGTCCTAATAATGTCGTAGATGGCCTCAACTCTTGTTTCATAGGGTGGGATGATGTTGCCAACATCTTTGTCTATCAAATAGGTTAATATACTCTAATACCAATTGATGATTTGTAATGATCAAAGACCCTCAAGTACCAAAAATACCATAATTATAGAGAAACATTACAAAATTTTGAGTTTTTATTTATCAAAATATTTTTATCAAATGACCATTACAAACTATTTTAATAGAAAAACTAAAAAAATCATGTTTTAATTAGAAAAACATAACATAATACAAATAGAATCCTAATAATATTGAATATTCTAATAAATCTATCTCCTAATCAAATAAAACTAACAGATCCTAGAAGATGCTAATAATTAAATAAACATTACAATGAAAATATAATTTGTGTCTCGTGTAAAATAATAATATAAATGGAAATGTATGTGTATGGTGTATGTATAAGCTATAACCATTTGATAATATTATTCTTTTCCTTTTATATACTAGTCTAATAGTCTTAATTTCTCTTACTTGTTCCCCATATTTCTCCTTCGGCATCTTTATCTAAGGCCCAATTTGTTTGCTAGAAAGTAGTTTTTTTTTTAGAAAATGATTTTCATGAAATGTGAATTATTTTTTTATGTTTGGTAGTATCATGAAAAATAAGTTGGAAAACACTTTCTAGTGTATGACTATGTTGTGGAAAATGAGCTGAAAAATAACTTTAATATTTTATTTTTTTATCAAGTTTATTAAAAGAATAGAGACCAAATTTGACAGAAATAGAAATTTAAAGAATATAGACCAAATTTGTCAGGTAATAAAAATTAAAAGAGGATGAAATTGAAAAAAAAATTCATAAATTATTTCAAATAAAAAAAATATGAACCATATCTTATAGATAAAAAAATTTCAACAAAGAAAATGATAAAAGAACAATAAATAACAATAAAAAAAATAAAGACTAAAGTTAATATAAAAATCAAATTCAAAAAGATAAAATTAAAAAAAATCAAAACAAAACATATATAATAAAAAAAATTAATAATTAAATTTTGATATAATTAATTAATAACAAGAGTTTTTTATTCACGAGTCTTTAAAAGTGTTTTTAAAAATAATGATCATTATATTTTAAAAAATAACGTTTGCAATTTCAGCAACTCCTTTCTTTCCTTCTTTCTCCCTTAATAATGTTTAAAAGCTCCATTGTTCAATGATTGCAGTATTCTGTTCATGTAGATAGACAAATACCCTACCCCACGAAATCGATTAAATGGAAACATGGAATGGGGAGGGCCTGGGCGTACCATATCTGTGATGCCTTGCTTTGTCTAATATAAATATAAATATATGCCGTGGTACTGATAGACATGACCTCTTGAAATGACCAAGTGTCTTCAGAAACCGAGGATTTATTATCTCCTAATAATCTCTGCCCCATTAACATATATAGAAACCCCACCGTGCTCTATTCCTTCTAGTTCTAGCTACATGGTTTTCCTTGATAATTCTTTTTCTTCACGTTTCTCGTTTGTGGACGTCACGGTGAAGATAGCTGCTATAGGGGAAGGGGGTGCCCATGTATTTGCGTGGGGTTCTTGCCATGCGTGCTTAGCACCTACTTTCTCTGCTCTAGATGTTTTTGCTGAAAATATCCCAAGTTACTAGACCAGCAATCCGTTGTTTTCCTTCAAGTACTGGTTTTTTTTTTTTTCCTCCTTTTTTCGTGGGTTCGGACACTGATTGAGCAGGGTGGGGGTCCAAAAACATGAGAAGCAATAGCCTACGAAGCAATTACGCATAATTGGTCATAGATCTGCTGTGGACTATATGCTATGCAGCCGCTGGTCCAGACATCAGTTGTATAGCTTCAATTGCTTTGCTAGGAAAATGAAAGTCAATTGCGTTACATAAACATTACACGTATCATGGTTCTTATATGCTTCCGCGTTATGTCAGAAAAATATTACAGTATGGGTCCACATGCAGTACGTAGTTTTTTACGAGACCCGCGCCTGATATTCAAGGTAGATAAACTCTAAAGTCTAAACAGAATTACAGCCACTTCCATGCTTGAAACGAGATCTAGAGACCCAGCTAATAGATTATAAGAAGAAAAGGATTCTTGATCAGTATCTGAAACACGTGAGATATAAAACATGATATCATCGGTTATTATGAGCCAATCTTGCGGGTCGTTTATTTGCAGGACGGTATAGGATTTCAGTGAGGACGACATCGTTCTTCAAGGAAATTTAATATGCTTAATCAGGCCTAAGCCCAGCAAAGTCCAAGTCTCAAAAGGGATCGAAAGGGCCTCGTAAAACCTCCTTTTCTTTTCTTCCCTGAACGAAGAACCTAATTAAACTCAAGATAAAGGGAAAATATCATTAAAAATAATGATTACATGGGAAGAATATATCAGCGTAGGCTCCTCGTAGCTAGGTTGTCCGAGTTATGTATTTTACATAAAGGAGATAGGAATATAAATATATACAGGCAGATCCCAAAACCAAAAGGAAGAAATCTAGCATTTTCCGCATCCATTTATGTGGGCAAAAACCTTCCACAGTGCCAGATCGATCACAGCATCTAACGCATATATATAGATGAAGTCATCTCACAATATTAGTAGGAGACAATTTGACTCATGACTGTTTAGGGTCCTTAAACATGTTTCACAAGTTGAGATAATGGTCATTATAATATGATTCTGAGGTGTGATTCCATTTTCAATCAACTTGATTCAATACTTGTATAATAGGTGGGTCAGTGCATGATTCCCGTGATACGTTGCCCGGAATAAAATCGCTCATAATTTCATGCTCTCCGTGATTATATTCCAAATTTTGGTTTGATAGTGATATCTCTATGTTAGCCTTTTGTTTGTATTTTTATT
>Ga0307508_10004955_pt1 | contig 12805 bp, 18 predicted proteins | sample 9_EM_MG_FD_203089 | JGI IMG/M metagenome (GOLD analysis project Ga0307508, IMG submission 203089) | Populus trichocarpa ectomycorrhiza microbial communities from riparian zone in the Pacific Northwest, United States - 9_EM | ecosystem: Host-associated > Plants > Roots > Unclassified | place... | reverse complement strand
CGATCTCCTACCTAGACTCTCTGGCATCATTACCCGTGCTTCAGAGGGCAACTAGTGCCTTTCTGAAGGCCCGTGATGAGTCTCCCTTGCTACGTACTCTAGCTAATTACTAAGGTGTAACAGCCGAGGACAGAACAGGACAAGGACAAGAGCGGTGCGCGGCGGCAGCCGAGACCGGACAAGGACAAGAGCAGTGCGCGGCGGCGGCCGAGACAGCACAAGAGAAAAGGGTTGTGACAAGATGCTTCTATTCGAGAAAGGGGACAAACAAGTTGTTGCGTGAGGAAGGAAAGGGAAGAAGGAAAGAAAGAAAGAAGTGGGCGACGGCTCCTTTTAAGGATATCCGTCGCCCATTCGGCGTCACTCCACAATCCATCCTCATGCCCGGCGTCACTCCACATTCCATCCTCCCGCATTCCAGACGGCGCCAGGGGTCGAGGCCTAGTAGCTGGCACACGCTGTGACAGAATCTACTAACTACCATCTCTACCGATATCTGTCCCATAACCTTTGATAGGTTATGAGCCTGGATTGAACACTTCTATCAAAACCTCTATCCAAAAAAATCTTTTCCGAACTTAAATTTTTTTTTTTTTTTTTTTTTCCTCCAAAATCTTCCTTGCACTAGACATCCCGGTCCAACAAATTATCCTGTTTTTTTTTTTTCCCACACCCACCCCCCACTCAATCTTTTTTTTTAAGCCGCAACACCAAAAACGTCCCAATCAAACACCATCACAATGTCCTCCACCGATCCCGTCAATAAAGGCGTGGGAAATCGTGATCGGTGAAGAAAAGGAGCCGACCGAAACTACTCCTACCCACTCCACTAGGGCCAGAAGTGGTGAGGTTGATAATACCAACCTTCAACGCGCTATCGAAAATTTCAAGAAGAGAAGAACTGACGCCGAAACCCTCCTTCGATTTTCCTTCAACGATACGATCCAAAAACAGCTCCGCTGTATGGAAGATTCGGTCAAGATGTGGATCACGCTGGGGAACCAATTCAACAGAGCCTACTCTGAAACCCAACGCTCTATCCACGCGAGCAACCTCTACACTGTCAAACCTCGACCAGGTAAACGTATCAGTAACTACTGCGAGCAACTGCTTCAGTACCGAGACCATGTCGATGGAACCGACAAAGAGATATCGGATTCTGTTCTACTTCAGCACCTTTTCAACAATACGGGTCCCATGTTCACCACTACAACCCATGAACTACAGAAGAGGAAGAAACCCATTTCCGTGCAAGATACGATCGACGAACTCTGCAAATTTGAACGAAACCACCTGGCGAACAATCAAATTGGCAATCCTGGAAACAACACTGCCGGAACCCTACTCTACTCCAATGGTGGTAAGATTCTGTTTTGTAAGTATTGCAAGAAGAATGGACACCACATCAACGACTGTCGAAAGAAAAAGAATGCCCAGAAGAATTCTGGTAAGTTCCAAAACGGCCAGAAGGACTCCCAGCAAAACAGTGGGAGAAAGCACACTCGAGACGACATGGAATGCTGGCACTGCTGGCAAACTGAACACACCGAGAGAAATTGCCCGCTCAAGAAGAGAACGGAAGAATTCAAAGCCAGGAGAAACCAGAAACAGTTTGGCATGAAGGGAAAAGCGATGGCGGCCAATGGCAATGAAGAGGAAGTTCTCCGCTCCAATCTAGATTGACTAACCGGCCACGAAACGGGCCGATAGCTGACAAGCTACGACGAAAACACATTCCAAACTGGCTATTTTGCGCTGGCCGCTGAAAAAGCATCCTCAACGTGGATCATCGACTCCAGAGCCTCTTACCACATGTACAATGGCCCTCAGAACCGATTCCAAACCTACTCCCGCCTACCGCAAACAATCAACATAAGGCTAGACAACGACACTGTGATCCAAGCTACCCATAAAGGCTTTGTTTAAGTTCAAAACCACTGGATAAATGCCCTACACCTACCAACTTTCCACTATTGACTACTCTCCGTAGGAGATCTTGATTTTCATGGCTATCGCACCTCATTCGAAACTGGCAGATGCCTAATAAGTGACCACACCAACCAAAAAGTCATTATGACAGGGCAGAAGAACGGCATGTTCTACGAACTCGATACCAATCGCAGTACCCCCGACTCAATAAATGCAGCTCTCATCACCTCAGAAGGAAAGAAAAAGCTATCTATCGCCAAATCAAGGATATGGCACAAACGGCTCGGCCACCTTGGAGAAGTAGCGATAAAGTCCATTATCAATGGTTATGTTGACGATGGCAGCACCTGTGAGGTATGTATCTAGGCAAAGCTTCGAAGAAAGATAATTCGCGTTCCAGTTCAACGAACTTCCACCCTCTTCGAGTTAGTCCACTCCGACCTGTATGGACCATTCACAACGCACTCAGCAGGCGGTACCCAATACTGCATCATCTACGTCGACGACTACTCTCGTCATACAGAGCTTACTGTCCTACCCGACAAACGAGCCGAAACCTGCACAGCAGCCTTCCAATGGTTCCAAGCCAAAGTGGATGGTTGGGGATACGGCATTAGAAGGTTTCGCTCAGACAACGGAAGTGGAGAATACAACAACAAAAACTTCCACAGCATCCTCACTGTCTGAGGCATTGCATTCGAGCCGTGTCCACCACACACACAACACAAGAACGGCATCGTGGAAAGGATGATCGGAGTCTTGACTCAGAAGGTTAGGGCCATGATGCTTGATTCGCAAGCCCCCATGCAGTTCTGGGCCGAGGCCATCAACACCGCTTGCTACCTGCATAGAAGAACCCCAAATCAGTCCTTGGATGAAAAGACACCATATGAGGTGCTCAAACGCCATCGCCGGCTATACCGAAACGGAAACTCACGTGTGAGTACGGCAATCGGCAACTCACATGTGGATTCGGCCCTTGATGACAACTTACGTATGAGTACAGCACCTGGCAACTCACAATGTATGAGTACGGTGCCCTGCAACTCACATGTGGGTTCAGCCCTCGATGACAACTCACGCAGTATGAGTGTGGTGTCCGACAACTCACACAGTATGAGTACGGCATCCGACAACTCACGCAGTATGAGTACGGCGTCCGACAACTCACAGAGTATGAATACGACATCGGCTGAGGATAAACCCACTCTGGACCTGTTACACCTGAACAAATTATCACGAGTACATAGCTAGAAGGAGAAGATTCTGTGGCTAAAGGACGAAGGAGGCTCAGGCCGTGGCTAGGGAATCAGAGAGTCTAGGCGAGAGATAAGGAAACAGAGTCTAGCCCTCAGTCGAGACACCGGCCGCAGAAGTTAGAACTCCGAAGATGAGGGGAACAATTTGTATAAACGAGCAGCTGCATTTCTCATGCAGTTCCGGAAGTGGCCCCACTACCTCAGGGAGAGGAAGCCACGTCACCCCAGGGTGGACGGAAGCTCTGGACCAGAGACCCCGCTTGGCTGCATGACCCTCAGGCAGACCATCTCATCTCAGGGTGAGCGGGGAGCTCTCGGGCCGGAGGCCCCACTCGGCCGCATCACACATGCAGCAATACAAACAGAAACTCATCTCCCTTATCAACACCCCGGCCAGGACCAATGAATCCGCCCACGTTCCGACGAGGTGCAACCACCTCGGAGGAATCCAAGTCCAACCCACCCATACCTCGAGGAGAAGACACACGCCTCCCTTGAGAAAAAGTATGGTCTGGATCACCACTTCTCACTCGCGCGCTCATTGATAAAAAGGGGGATTTCTCACCTCGACGGAGGGAGATCGGCACGAACATCCTCACGAACACTACCCCCCAAAACCACACACAAGATCTAAGATTATTCCGCTGTGAATTATCGAAAGTAGCCTGATTACCTTTGATTCTCTCCCCACTCCGGTTACGAGACAACCCCAGTATCACACTATAATCTTGATCTCAAAATCACCCTACTTTCATGACTTACTTCAACGACACCTACTTCGAAGACCACCTTTACCTACTTGAGCTATCTACCTTCTTGGGGCCCAAGTCTCAATACTCCTTCGACTACACATTCCAATCAATCGATAACGAGTTAGCCGACTACGAATTGTGGGACACATTCAGTGACGGTCCTATCCCTACTCCCTACCAAGAAGGTGACCACAAGCCCTGGAACTGGTATACGCAATACTGGCTCAACTGCGCCTACAACCACAAGAATGCCGAGTTCACAGAAGACGAGCTCCAGGATCTCTGTGACTATTACTTCACCGACGACGAAACCATTTACACAGGAGACTTCCTCGACTGTTATTAAACCATGACGACCTCTTCGGACTTTAACATGCTCCGGCTCGAGGCCTCCTGTGACCTGCTCCAGATCACCGACGGAACACCGAGGCCAGAACAAGTGGTGGAAATAGCCAACCCCACAGTCTGGGTCAGGACCCTGGTACACCAGCAACAGCAAGCCGAGAGCAACTTACAACGGCTTACGGAGCTGTACGATGACGCTTACGATAGAACCGACCAACGAACGCGGGAGATTGAACAAGCGTACCGTATTATCTCACTTAAGAGGTAAACTCTAAGTGCCACTAGCCACGCCAAGCCGCGCGCTAGGGCATTTATGGACTAGCGCAATATCAAAAGGTGGCTATGGCCCGGAAGGGGTTTTTCCACCAATTACTTCATTATCTACACGAACTGCCCTCAACGCCCCTCTTCCTCCCAGAGAAAGCCGTACTCAATACCATCATCCTCATCGTCCTCAGCATCGGTAATGGCAGGGAAAGAAACAACATAATTACGCTCAGGTTTCTTCCTTGTACTTCTCCTGAGCGCTGGTACCACAACTTCTGATCCCTAGTCAGTCTTGTTTACCTGCAGACACCGAAAGGAGAGCAATACCTGAAGGCTGTATTTCCCCACGGCCGCATTTCCCCTGCCTTCCAGCCCGCAGATGGCCTTTTCTTGTAGAATTACTTGTCCTTGGGTGTGGGGATTTATCTTCCAAGTCCGACGATATGTCGTGGTTCACGACTTTCCACCGAGTGCCCCGCACTGCCCCTCTGGTACGGCATTGCATGCGGGATTTTTGGCCTCGTAGGGGTGGCGCCGGACCGGAAACTGTGAAATCTTCCAGTAGATCCTCATCAGGACCACTGGAGTTGGAATCGCTATCGTCTCCACTGTCGGATGGGCTGTCAACAGTCACACCTTGAGTCTTCCAATCCTTGAGAGCCCCGACGAGCGATGTTGTCTCCAAGCCTTTAATTGATAATTCTTCGTCGCAAGATCCATCAATTGGCAGTGCAATGCCAAGACAGCGGAAGCTTCGAATTACAACATCTGTCTTGTCCCGACAAAAGATCTCCCACGCCTCTGCAACACAGCGAGTCATCATGACTCTCATCTCCCCAATAGCACTACTGCTAGTAGCAATCTCTTTGTTATGTAGCTCTTGGCGCTCGAAATCCTTATCGATCTCGTCCTTTAATATGTCTTTGAACGGCCGGTTAACGGAGACATCGAGAGGCTGCAGAAGACCTGTACAGCCACCTGGTACTAACGAAAGGGAGATGTCATTATCCTTTAGGCACACCCGTACAGGATCCGACCGATGAGAGCGAAAGAGATCCATAACGAGTAGGGTTGGGCGGGTGCCAAGAACTGGCAGAAGAAGCTCTTGAAGCCAAAAAAGAATTATGTCGGTATTCGCGTAAGCCTTCTTGTTGAACCGAACAACAACCCTGGGGTCGTATCGCCGTGCTTCTCGTTTCCTTGCAGCGCTCTTGCTTTCGCTTTCTCCACGAAAGATCATCAGGGGCTTCACTCTGGCAATGCCGTCGGCAAAGATTGTGAGTTGGATTGTAGCTTGTCGTTTACCCCAGCCAGACTTCCGGCTCTTTGCCCACACTGTCTGGTTCCCCTTGAACTCGTAGGTCCTTCCTTCCAAATATTCCCACGGTAACGGTGTCTGGTCCATATTGATGATATTTGAGAGTAAGTACCGACCGACACTAAGAACTCCCAATAGGATATCTTCGCTGCCATCCCGTAGTTGCGAGTTTCTCCGGTTGAAGCATAGGAAGTTGATGATAATCGTAAAGCATTCTGCCGGTGTCTCTTGTGCTTTGTTGGTAACGATACGAAGAGTAATCTTATTACGAGATAGGAAGCGATTAAACCAGCCCTGGGAGAATCGGAATTCGACGAAGGAATCGGGGTAAATCTCCTCGAATAGCCTCTTGGCGGTACGCTCAAACCATCCGCGACGGACTATATGACCAGCTCTCCTTCTTTCTGCAAAGGCCGCGACGAGTGCTTTCTCGAGTTCCTTCCACCGTGCAGCACCACCTCGTATTCGTTGCGTTTTTCCACAAGCCCGAAGCAGTGTGGCCTCCTCCTGTATAAGTGGAAGGATTAGCTGTAAGTCAAGTACTGAATGTTGCAGCAAGAGTTTGGCACTGTACCTTTCTCCATTTTGATATCTGATTCGCATGCTTGAGACCGAATCTATGCCGGATCTCCTCAATCGTAGGTTTTCTGGTTCCACCATTACCGTTGTCCACTTCAGTATGGTGGGCCCACGATAAAACGCCAAGTTTAAACTCAACCGTTCTACCGCGTTTGGCTCTCGAGGGTGTAGCGGTCGGCGGAGGGATCCAACGAGAGACTGCTGCTACTGGTTGTTTACGTGGACCGGGACGCGGTTTGGGTTTTGCTGGTGAACGGAGGGGTGTGCGAGGTGTATCATTGCCGAGTAAGGATATTTCCGAGAAGATAGCAGAGAGTTCGTGTACAGGCGCGCCCGTTTGTATGGGGTTGTCCAGGACGGAGGGCATGACTGCCAGTTGTACAAGGCGGTGAGGCAAGCTGTAGCATAACCGTTGGGGTTCTTCACATCATACAATCTCGACATTCGTACCAGTAACGTGTCCTCACGGGCGCGTATTCATCACATGACGTTGTCCAGGGCTCTCTGCGCCAGTCCATATGCGCGCTAGCGCGCGCTTGCATGCGGCTAACGTCGCTTAGATGTTTACCTCTTAAGTGAGATAATACGGTATCAAACCTTGGCAGAAGGCACTAGGTATGTATATGACCGAGTCAACGCTAACGAGAAAATAGCGGAAGAATGGATATGTAGCGAGCTGTCAAAAGCGGCGAACGCGTACCAATCTCTCGCCAGAAACATCTGGCAGGCCATCATCGAACGGACCAACGAGGCCAACGAGCGACAAATATGTCAGGCCACTCAGCTGACCCGGGTAAACGATGTCCTGTCCTTTCTGGCGGAAGCCAACATGGCCCGGAATCAACACCTGGCCAACTTTCAGGGAAACGTGGAGCTATGGGCAGCCGCACACCAGAACCGGGTGGCCACCCTGGAAAACCAACTCTGGGAAGCAAGAGCAGAAATCCAACGTATTGCGACCAGAATCCCGCTACCCACAACGCCACCAGTGCCGGCAGGACCACCCGCATGGAGAAGCCCCATCCGGCAGACCAGCACCAGTGCCCCATCAGCCCACTCACCACCAGCATTGGGAAGCCCACTACGTCTGAACCCGGGACCGAGACCCCAACGACAGAGACCCCCGGTGGTACCCACAACGCCCGAAATGAGGCAGCGATTGGAGCAACCCAGACGCCATATATCCCCGAGGCCACCAGCACCCGAGCCCGCGGCAGGACAATGAGGGAATCCCCCCTCAACACCACCTGGATCGTCCACAGGACCCCCCTCAGGTCCGCCATCCGAACCGTCTCGACCACCTTCCAGGCACCACCGCTCCCCTTCGCCACCTAGGAATCCTGTACCTACGATTACCACGCAGGACCTGGTACGACTAGTGGCAGAAGGAGTGGAACGGGCTCGACAGGACCGACCAACGCGACCTGAACAAGGCAACATTGCCAGATTAAAAATGAAGAACCCGGAAACCTTCGATGGGAAGAGTTCGACCGCCTTCAATCAGTGGTGGGAAGCGGTCACCATGTACTTAGGATTCTACCCCGAAACAATGGACTGACAAAAGATCGCCTGGACCGGAATGCTTTTGACGGACACCGCCTTGGCCTGGCACCTGCATCGGTACCGGGAACTCCAGGACAACGACACCTGGACCAACTACGTGGCAGCTATCCGGGCCGAATACCATAACGAAAGAGAAGCGGCGGATGCCCAGCTTAAGTTAGGGCAATTGAAATACCAAGGGTCGATCAGGATGTACCTGACAGAATTCCGCGCCCTCAACAACTTCGCACGAGCTACGGGGGAAGGCCTGAAAGAAAAAGTTGACTTGGCAATGCCGGACAGCATACTGGACATGCGGTTCAACAAGAATCCGGAAGACCTCGTGGAAGACGAGCAGTTCCTACACGCCACCTATAGGGCAGCCATACAAGTGGAAAAGAAGAAAGCCCTCAAGGGAGCAAGAGAGCTGGTAAAGGGTACACAGCCACCCAAGGACGACCGACGGAAGGACGGCCAGGTCAAAGGAAGCTCTGTGTTACACCTGAATATTTCACGAAGTACATAGAGTAGCTAGATTACTTAGCGACAGAGTAGTGGTAAGGCTCGTGGGTGACAGATGATGGATCAAGAGTCTAGGAGGGAGTTAAGGAGCCGGAGTTAGCTTACGGCCGAGAGATCGAACCTTGCGGGGAGAGATCGAACCTTGCGGGGATCAGACGAGGGAACTCCGAGGTAGGGGTCTGAGTGCAAACGAAGCGGTCTTAGCAGATATGGTCTAACTCCTCGCGGGGAGAGACCAGACGTTGGTTAGCCTCCTTGCGGGGAGGAACCACGTACGCAGAAAAACTGGGTCCTCGCGGGGACTGGCCTGGATCCCTGCGGGGGGTGCCACGTACGAAGTCTAGACGCAAGAGTTCCCCGCCCAGTTGCATGACGAACTCATCTCCCTTATCTACACCCTGGCCAGGACCAATGATCCACCCACAGGGTCTATGCACCTCGGGGGAATCCAAAACCGAGTCACCACTTCTCACGCGAAGTCATCAGATCTCACGACGGCTCTTCCTCTACAAAAAGAAAGAGGATTTCTCACCTCACCGAGAGAAATCAGCCGAACAAACACCTACAACACTACCGAACCAAATCCCACCGAACCCACACGCAAGATCTAAGATTATTCCGTTGTGAATTATCGAAAGTAGCCTGATTACCTTTGATTCTATACGCACTCCGGTTACGAGACAACCCCAGTGTCACACTATAATCTTGATCTCAAAATCACCCTACTTTCATGCCCTCATTCGAACAAGAGCACTCCTTCCTGCTCGACTTAGCCACGATTCCCGAACCCCAGTCAAGCTACGAATTTGACTATACCTTCGGCTCAATCGACGAAGAAATAGCAACCACCATAAGAGAAGAAAACGAGTGGGACGAGTACGCCGACGGACCAGCCCCTGTCGAACTCGACGACATCACGCCTTGGCACTGGTATACCCAATACTGGTCCACTTGCACCCTGCTTCGACAAAGCGCCGATCTCAACGGACTCGAATTCCGAGAAATCTGCGACTACGAGTTTCAAGACGAAGAAACCATTTACACGGGACACTTCCTAGACCTATATTAAATCCGCGAAATGGCGTCTACCGATTTCAATATGCTCCGCTTGGAAGCCCCTCGTGACATACTACAGATCACGGACGGAACGGTCCCTGCGGAAGAAACCCTAGAAATCTCAAAACCGGCGACGTGGCTCCGTGCCTTAGTCAAACAACAAAAACAGGCAGAAGGGGATTTGGTGCAGCTAGTCCGCCTCTGCGGCAACACGGTCGATCAAACAGACCAAAGAATCCAGCAGATCGAGCAGGCATATCACGACCTGTCAGAAGGCACCAGGTATATATATGACAGACTCCGCGCTAATGAGACAATCACAGGAGATTGGATAAGAAGCGAGTTGGTAAGCGCTGCCACAGCGTACCAGGCCTTTGCGCAAAACGTCTGGGGGGCCATTATCGAACGAACCCAGGAAGCCACGCAAAAACAGGCCGGCCAAGCCACCCAGTTGGCCCGACTAAACGACTCCATCTTGTTCCTCGCAGAAGCCAACATAGCGCAAAGCCAACATTTGGCTAATTTCCAAGGTAATGTAGAGTTGTGGGCTGAAGAACATCAGAAACGAGTGGAATACCTAGAGCGGCAACTGCTAGAAGCCCGACGGGAGATGTAGCACCAGGCCGCAGCGCTACAGCAATTGGCCGCTCAAATCCGAATCCCCAAGACTCCGCTTCCCCCGGCTCAGGCATTGGTTCGCACCATGCCAGAACCAAGAGAATGGCGCAGTCAGGCCCCACCATCCACGTCCAGCTTAGCCAGCACCCTGCGACAACTCTGTGCAGTACCCGCGGACGATCAATCCACAAGAATCCAGTGACCGGTGGTGCCACCCAGGCCGAAACGAAGAACTCGCCGTCCAGCGCTGTCCCCATCACCACCAAGGCCTCCAATGTTTGGAGGAGGAGGAGAACCCCCGCGACCACCAAATCGGCCCCTGCCGCCTCCACCACCGCCATCGCCGCCCCCAAGGTCGCGACGAAACTCACCGACGCCTCCTCCGGCGCGACGAACCTTGACTACGGAAGAACTTGCCCGGACCGTGGCCAGCGCGGTAGCAGAGGGAATAGCATGGGCCACCCAGCCTAACCCCGCGCCGGTCTCAGTACGAATGTCGCGTCTTAAAATGACGAATCCCGTGACCTTCGACCGAAAGCCCTCCACCCCGTTCAACACCTGGTGGAAATCGGTCACCAAGTACCTAAGCTTCTACCCAGAAACCAGCGACCAGCAGAAGATAGCCTGGGTAGGCACACTATTGACCGGAATGGCCAAAGCCTGGGACCTACACCGCTACGACACGCTGGGAGAAAACGACTCCTGGGTCAATTACGCAGCGGATATCCGAACAGAATACCACGACCCCAGGGAGGCAGCCAACGCCCAGCTAAAGCTAAGCCAGCTCAAGTACACGGGAGACATAAGCGCCTACATGACGGAATTCCGAGCCCTTAATAATTACGCCCGAGCCGCTGGCGAAAGTCTGTAGGAGAAAATTGACTTAGCAATGACAGACGCGGTGCTAGATATGCGGTTCGCGCATTACATGGGGGAATTCGCTGACGATGAAGGATTCCTAGAAGCCACCTACCAAGCGGCGCTGCAGGTGGAAAAGAAGAAAGCTCTGAGGCAGGCTAGGGAGCAGGGAAAACCTGCGGGGAGCACGCCCCAAACCGAAGAAAAGCGAAGAGACGACTGGAAAAAGGACCCTCGACCACCGCGCAGGGAAGATAGGCAGGAAGCAAGAAGGGACGGAGGCCGATTGACAAAATGGGAAAATACGGCGGCAGCCCTGAAAGGAGTACCTCAGCAGGAAATAGACGCCCATAAAAGGAACCAGGACGGCTGTTGGAGATGTGGAAGGACCGGCCATAAAACCTTCGAATGTTTCTCGTTCCAGACAGTACAAGGAACGGCGCTACCAGCAGCCCCCTGGAAAGCCGCGGCAGTAGGAGAAAGCCTCGCCCTGGCACCCCTTCCCAAGAGACCAAGGGAAATGACGATCCGACCCTGGAACCCACCGCAAAAAACCAAAAAAGAGCAGTGGTAGAAACCATGGACACGGAAGCCAGCTTCCTCCCATGGGAGGATTCGGAGTCGGATTTTTGATGAGCCAGGGACGACCACGACCCAAGGCTTATACAACTGTATGCGGACTCTCGCGGAAACGGAAAAATACGGAAAACAACGAAGGGCAAAACCGTAAAGCGAAGAAGATCCTAAGTGGTACCTGACCGATAATCGACATGGTCTTGCATCAAGAAGATCAGGAAAGGCGGATCAAGGTCCTACTGGACACGGGGTGCTCGGTGGCCCTGATCAACCAACGGACCATCGATAGGTGGAACATCGAATGCGAACGCCACGCTCAGGCGCGAAGTATCGAAAACTACACCGGGGAAATAGTAAAAGGAGCCGGCCAATTTCAAACCAAGCCAATGCGTTTGCAACACCGGAAACATTATTCACTGGAGAAATTCGAAGTAACACCCATGGACCCAGAAATCGATGTGTTCCTCCCATTTGAATGGATCATGAAGCACCCGCCCCAGGGAACATGGACTACGGAGGAAATACGGTTCAATAGTAGCGGCTGTTTGGAAGAATGCACTTGGCACGAAACGGCTGAATTCTCGCTAACTTGGGACGAAACGGTGGCCGTCGACCCAACGGCGCGACTCCTGGGACACGTAGCAGCGGCCTCAGACGACCCACTGGATAAGGTTCCGGGGGAATTCCGACAATTCCTGGGGATGATGGGAAAGGAAGTGGCGGATGCACTACCGGAGCACCGAACGTACGATTGCAAAATCGACCTAAAAGAAGGAACAATGGCCCCATGGGGACCCATTTACCCCCTCTCCGAGATTGAACTCCAAACCCTCCGAGAATGGCTAAAAGAAATGGAAAAGTCCGGGAAAATACGAAGGTCTACCTCGCCAGCCGGTTCGCCAATCCTCTTCGTTCCTAAAAACAGCGGAAGGGGACTACGACTATGCGTGGACTACCGGGGATTAAACGCAATCACCATCCCGAACCGATATCCGCTTCCCTAGATGCAAGAACTACAAGATCGAGTACAAGGGGCAAAATGGTTCACCAAACTGGATGTTACACCTCGGTCAGAACACGGGAAAAGATACTTAGCTAGCTACATAGTCAGGACACGTGAGACTTTACCTAAAAGCCACTTGAAGAGGAAAGTCGAGACAGTCGGCTTCAGAGAGTCTAGGCGG
>Ga0307508_10004954_pt1 | contig 12806 bp, 7 predicted proteins | sample 9_EM_MG_FD_203089 | JGI IMG/M metagenome (GOLD analysis project Ga0307508, IMG submission 203089) | Populus trichocarpa ectomycorrhiza microbial communities from riparian zone in the Pacific Northwest, United States - 9_EM | ecosystem: Host-associated > Plants > Roots > Unclassified | place... | reverse complement strand
TCGTGCCCAGCCGTGACCCGGTGGCCGCGAAGCGGGCGCTCAACCAGGTCCGCCAGGACAAGCGCCGGGAGGTCGGCGACGGCTTCGACGGGTCGTGGGTGGCGCACCCGGGCCTGGTGGCGACCTGCCGGGACGTGTTCGACCAGTGGCTGGGCGACGAGCCGCACCAGATCGTGCGCAAGCGCGACGACGTGCAGGTCACGGCCGAAGATCTACTCGACGTCAAGGCTCTCGGCGTGCAGGTCAGCGAGGTGGCGCTGCGCACCAACGCGAGCGTGGCCCTGCGGTACATCGCCGCGTGGCTCGACGGGCACGGCGCGGTGGCACTCAACGGCCTGATGGAGGACGCGGCGACCGCCGAGATCTGCCGGACCCAGCTCTGGCAGTGGATCTCGAAGGGCACCCCGACCGACTACGGCGTGCCGGTCACGGCCGCGCTGGTCACCCGGATGCTGCGCGAGGAGGTCGACGTGCTCAGCGAGACCGGCGCCCTCGACGAGGACGCGGCGCGGCGGTTCGGCCAGGCCCGCACGCTGCTGACCGTGCTGCTCACGGAGCGGACCTGCCCCGAGTTCCTGACGCTGCCGGCCTACCTGCGGCACATGTCTGGGGGAGCGGCGTCGCCGGCCTCCCCAGTCACCTCGGCCACCGAGCAGGCCACTGTCGCGGCCTGAGCGGCACGGCGGGCGGCGCGATCCGGTACGGGTCGCGTCGCCCGCTTTCGTCGCCGCCCGTTTCGACCGCGAAACGTGCAAAAGATTGTGCAATTCGGGCACCGGGTACCTCGTACCGCGGGTGCGATGCTAGGGGATCCCCGATCCACCGCTGGGAGGACCCGATGCTGCCCCTGAACGCCGAGAACCTGTCCTCGCTGCCCGCCGACCTGCCCGTGCCGACCTACGACCGCGGCGGCCTGCGGACCGGGATAGTGCACTTCGGTGTGGGCGGCTTCCACCGCGCGCACGAGGCGATGTATCTCGATCGGCTGATGAGCGAGGGGCAGGCGCTCGACTGGGCGATCTGCGGGGTCGGCGTGATGCCGGCCGACCGGCGGATGCGCGAGGTGCTCGACGCCCAGGACGGCCTCTACACGCTGGTGGTCAAGGCACCGGACGGCACGCTCGACGCGCGGGTGATCGGCTCGATCAAGGAGTACCTGTTCGCGCCGGACGATCCCGCGACGGTCGTCGAGAAGATGGCCTCGCCCGAGGTCCGGATCGTCTCGCTGACCGTGACCGAGGGCGGCTACAACTTCAACGCGGTCACCGGCGAGTTCGACGCCGGCAACCCGGACGTGCGGCACGACCTGCTGCCCGCCGCGGCGCCCCGGACGACCTTCGGCCTGATCACCGCCGCGCTGCGGCTGCGCCGGGCCCGCGGCCTGCCGCCGTTCACGGTCATGAGCTGCGACAACATCCAGGGCAACGGGGACGCGGCGCGGCGCAGCTTCGTCGCCTTCGCCCGGCTGCTGGACCCCGAGACGGCCGCGTACGTCGCGGAGAACGTGCGCTTCCCCAACAGCATGGTCGACCGGATCACGCCGGTCACGACGGACGACGACCGGCAGGAGGTCCGCAAGCACTTCGGCGTGGACGACGCCTGGCCGGTGGTGTGTGAGCCGTTCACCCAGTGGGTGCTCGAGGACGGCTTCGGCGCCGGCCGTCCGCCGTTCGAGGACGCCGGCGTCCAGGTGGTGCCCGACGTCGAGCCGTACGAGCTGATGAAGCTGCGGCTGCTCAACGCGTCGCACCAGGCGCTGTGCTACTTCGGCTACCTGGCCGGTTACCGGCTCGTGCACGATGCGGCGCAGGACCCGCTGTTCGCCGGCTTCCTGCTGGACTACATGGAACTCGAGGCCACCCCGACGCTCGAGCCGGTGCCGGGCGTCGACCTGCGGGAGTACCGCCACCAACTGCTCGACCGGTTCTCCAACGCGCAGGTCAAGGACACCGTGGCCCGGCTCTGCGCGGAAAGCTCCGACCGGATTCCGAAGTGGCTGCTGCCGGTGATCCGGCACAACCTGCGCACCGGCGGCGACATCATCCGGGCGACGGCCGTGGTGGCGTCGTGGGCACGGTACGCCGAGGGGGTCGACGAGCAGGGGCAGCCGATCGAGGTCGTCGACCGGCTCCGGGACACGCTGACGGCGGCGGCGCGGCTGCAGCGTACGCGCCCGCTGTCGTTCATCGAGAACCGCGAGGTGTTCGGGGACCTCGTCGACAGTGAACGCTTCGTGTCGGCGTACCGCTCGGTGTTGTCCTCGCTGCACCACAAGGGAGCGCGAGCGACCCTCAAGGATCTCGCGTCGCCATCCTGACAGGCGGTTCTCCCGGTTGCCGGTTGATGGCAGCATGAGGCGGTGACCCTGCCGCTGCGTGTGACCGTCGCGCCGGAGCGTGCCGACGCGGCGCCCGGCGACAACCTCCAGTTCGCCGTCACGGTGCGCAACGCGAGCGACATCGTCGAGCACTACGGCGTCGAGATGCTCGGGCTGCCCGTCGGGTCGACCGTGCGCACCGAGCCCGACGTCGCCAAGCTGCGCCCGGCCGAGACCGGCACGCTGACCGTCCGGGTCAACCTGCCGGTCCAGCCGCCGGCCCCGGCCGGCACCTATGTGGTCGGCGCGCTGGTCCGTTCGAAATACCGCCACGACGTGTCCCGCTGCGTCGAGGTGCCGATCGAGCTGGCCAGCATCGAGCAGATCACCGTCCGGGTCACGCCCGAGGTGGTCACCGGCGGCCGCGGCGGGCAGTACTCGGTGGAGATCGCCAACGGCGGCAACGCCCCCGTCCGGCTCTACCTGACCGCCACCGACCCCGAGCGCCGGGTCACCGCCACGTTCCAGCCGCCCGCCGTCGACCTGCCGCCGGGCACCTCGGCACGGGCGCTGCTCACGGTCTCCGCTCCGCTGCCGTGGAACAAGGAGAAACAGCGCCAGCTCACCATCACGGCCAGCCCCGACCTGCCCGGGGCCGCCCCGGCCGCCACCACGGCCACCTTCGTGCAGACGCCGCGGTTCGCGTCCAAGTTCGCGAAGGTCGCCGGGATCGGCGCGGCCGTGGTGGCCCTCGCCGCCGCGATCGCCGTGCCAGCCCTGGTGGTGTCCCGGGCCAACCAGAAGACGACCCCGACCGCGCAGACCGCTGCGGCGACCACCCCGGCCACGGTCGTCGCCCCTCCGCCGACCAGCGCCGCCGCCCCACCCAGCCAGGCGCCCTCGTCGGCCGCGGCCTCGTCGACCGCGCCGTCGTCGACGGCCCCGGCCTCGTCGGCGGCGGCCACCACGCAGCCGGCCGGCGGCGGCGTCCGCCAGGTCGACCTGACCGCGCCGAAAGACGGCGTGCTCGCCAGCGACGCGTTCCGCGACCAGGGCTTCCTGGTCAGCGCCGACCCGGGCACGACCGCCGTGGCCGGCTGCGAGAACGCGCGCAGCGCCGCCGTGGTCACCGGCGCCGACGGCCGGCGGTTCCTCACCTCAAGCCTGCCGGACGACCCGACGAAGTGCCACGAGGTCCCGCTGATGATCGACTTCCTGCCCGACAAGCCGGCCGGCGCCGCGCAGCTGACCCCGCTCACCAACGGCACGCTGACGATGGAGGTCGTCTTCCGCGACCTGAAGCGGCAGTTACCCGACAGCCTGACCATTACCGCCGACCAGGTCCAGCCGCACGGCGGCATCGACTTCCTCCTGGTCCGCCCGGCCGTCGCGACCGCGCCAGTCGCCCTGACCGCGATCACCTTCGCGCCCCTGAGCTGACCACCCCGGCCGCGCCCAGCGCCCTCAGAGAGCATCCATTAAGTCCCATTTCGTACGTTTGACTGCCGTTGGTTGCCTTGAAGTGGCATCGAGGATGCGCTCGGGCGACCGGCGCCGATTTTCGGCCCGGAACGGGCCGCCCGCCAGAGGCCAATGCCACTGACTTAGGCCGCTCAGGTGTCGTCCGCAGACTGTGTTTCCGCAGGTCACCGCTGTAACGCAGGGCAGGAGCGGAGCTTAAGTCAACGGCATTGCGCCAGAGGCGACAGGGACCAATCCTGATAAATGGCATCTTTGATGCGATCGGTCGTGGCGGCTTCGGTCGACATGGAGTGCGCGCGTGATTCGTCCGTTGGCCCGGCCTGTGCCTGGATCGTGTTCGGCTTCGGCCGCTTGCCACGCGAGCCGGTCTCCCGGGGTGTCGCAGGGTGGGAGTGGCTCTCGGATCGTGGACGCCGGTCCCGGTTCGTGGCCGGCGGTTCAGATGCTGGGCGATCTGTCCGCCATCCGGACCCGCCCCGGACCCGAAACCTCCTATTTCGCCCACGCGTGCGGGTGGAAGCGTCGATCGTGCAGAGGAAATCCGTCCGGCCGACCCCAACCCGACACGCTTTGCGGAGCCCGCGACCACTGCGGCGCCCGCGACCACTGCGGCGCCCGCGACCACTGCGGCGCCCGCGACCACTGCGGCGGCCGTGATCACTGTGGCGGCCGCGATCTATTTCTCCCACGCGTGGGGCTGGAAGCGTCGATCGTGTAGAGGGAATCCGTCCGGCCGACCCCAACTCGACACGCTTTGTGGCGGCCGTGATCACTGTGGCGGCCGCGATCTATTTCTCCCACGCGTGGGGCTGGAAGCGTCGATCGTGTAGAGGGAATCCGTCCGGCCGACCCCAACTCGACACGCTTTGCCGCCCGCGATCACTGCCGCGGCCGCGATCACTGCGGCCACGCCGGCGGCGCTGTTTGATTGCGGTTCCGGTCGGTGGGCGGCAAGCTTGGCTGCTCGGCAGAGGCTTCTCGTTTGCGGTCACAACGGGATGGACGTTGTCACGCCTTGTCAGTTGTGGTGCGAAAATGTTGTGGTTCGCTGGCCGGCGACACGCCGAGACATGAAACGCCGAACCGTGCTGTGCCCAGTTGGGTCGCGCGCGGCGGGTCCAGTGACGGCGGGTGCGGTGACGGCGGGTGCGGTGACGGCGGGTGCGGTGACGGCGGGTGCGGTGACGGCGGGTGCGGTGACGGCGGGTGCGGTGACGGCGGCGAGTCCTGGTTGACATTGCACGGGGGCGTGGTCAGGTGTCCGGGGCGCGTGGTGTGGGCAGTTTCGGGTGAGTGGCGAACAGTAGATCCCCACGCGTTGTGTCGAGTGGTCAAGAGGGGTGTAAGCGGCGACCCTTGGGAGGTTTAATCCTGATAAATAGCTTGTTTCTGGCATCGCCGATCTTTGAAGAAGTCGATCGTGGCGGCTTCGGGTCGACATGTTGGCGCAAGTCGACACGCTGGCGCGACGGTCGGTCGTGTGGGTGTTTTGTAGGGCGGGAGCAGCGGGGAGGGCGGCGCGCTAAGTCGTACTCAATTGGTACTAATCTGGATCAGATGCCGTCTTGTTAGCGGCGGGGTGTAGGGCGGCGCCTTCGGCTGGGGTGTAGGAGACGATCAGGACGCGGTCGGCCTGCAAGTAGATGCCGAGGTCGGCGGCGACGCTGCGCAGGGCGGCCGCCGGGGTGACGGCGATGGCCAAGGCGCCGGCGTCGACGTACTCCCCGAGCAGCAGGGCGTCGCGGCCGAGCGTGTCGGGCTGCCGGGCGATCGGGACGGCCACCACGTCGTGCCGGGGCAACCGGTTGCGCAGCCCGGCCGCCAGGGCCTGGGCGCTGAGCCAGGGGCGCGGCCGGTCGTCGGCGCCGTAGACGACGACCAACTCGTCGCTCGTAGCCAGCTCGGCGAGGCGGGCCACGACCGCCGCCGCGCCCAGCCGGGTCTCCGGCTGGCCGAGGACGGCCACCGTCATGGCCGTCGGGCTCGGCTCCGGCCGGAACTCCACGGCCAGGCCCAGCCCGATGTACAGGCCGTGGGTCCGCACGTATAGCGCGGCGGCCAGCAGCACCGCGCCGAGCAGGGCCCATGCGGCGGCGTACGAGTGGGTCAGGCTGTGCACGCCGGCGAACAGGGCCGGCGGCAGCAGCGCCCCGAGCGCGCCGGCGGCGCCCGTCATCCCCATCACCGCGCCCGCGTTCTCCGGTCGTGCGGCCTTGCCGATCAGGGCGAGCAAGGCGCCGCTGGCTATGCCGTCGCACGCCGCCACGCCCGCGATCACCGGGGCAGCCAGCCACCACCAGGGCGCCAGCGCCGCGATCACGCACAGGCCGGCGGCGATGCCGTAGCAGACCACCAGCAGCCGGGCCGTCGGGTGCCGGTCGGTCCACCAGCCGCCGGCCAGCCGCGCCACCGCGGCGAGGCAGACCAGCGCGCCCGTGACCACCAGGGCGTGGAACCAGGCGAAATCGAACGCGGTCGCCAGATAGATCGGCAGGAACACGGCGGTCGACACGATGCCGCCGAGCGCCAGGACGTACAGCAGCGACACCGAGGTGGTCGAGGCCAGCCGGAGCATCCGCACGCACGTGCGGATCGGCGAGCCGGCCCGACCCGCCGTGGCGGGATCGGTGAGCGTGAGCGCGGCCAGAGCGGCGAAGGCCACCAGCAACCCGGCGAGCACCGGCGTGGCCAGCCGCCCCCGCGGGTCGAAACCCCAGGACATGGCCGAGACCCCGCCGGCGATCGCCGCGCCGACGCCGAACAACCCGAGGGCCAGCCCGCGCCGGCCGTACGGGAAGGTCCGCGACACGAGCGCCGCGCCCACGACGAACGCGGCGCCCGCCACTCCCGCCGCGCTTCCGGCGACGACGGCGGCGGGCAGCGAGCCGCTGAGCCCCAGCCCGAGCACCGAGGCCGCGGCGGCAAGGCTGACGGCGGGCAGCATCACCCGGGCGCCGTACCGATCGGTGAGCACTCCCACCGGCAGTCGCGCCACGGCGGCCACCAGCGCCGGCAACCCGATGAGGACCACGTACGCCCTCGGGCCGACCGTGAAACGCTCGTGCAGGTCGGGGCCGAGCAGGATCGAGGCGCGCAGGTTCAGCCCAAGTCCGATAGCCGCGACCACCAACGTCACCCCGGCGCGCAGCGACCGCGTGCGGGACGGAGGCTGGTCTGGGAGAGCCGTCATCAAGGCAACCGTTCAGTAGGGTCCACGGCCCATCCAATCAGGCGCGGGCGGCGTCACCAACCGCCGGTCGGTCAGACGAGTGACCGGGCAGCCGCGCGGCGTAGCTTGCCGGAGGGTGTCTTCGGGAGGGCGCCCGGCGGCAGGACCCGCACGAGCGCCGGCCGGACATCGATCTCGGCGACGACGCGGGCCGTGACCTCGCGGCCGATCTGCGCCGCGGCCGCCTCGTCGCCGAACGCGCGCGACTCGACCAGGACGGCGAACGATTCCCTGGCCAGGCCCTCGCCGGCCATCAGCCGGACCGCCGCCACGTTGCCGTCTCGTACGCCCGGGACGCCGGCCGCGGCCCGCTCGATGTCGGTGGGGTAGATGTTGCGGCCGCCCATGATGATGACGTCCTTGCGCCGGCCGCAGACCACGATCTGCCCGTCCACGAGGTACCCCTCGTCGCCGATGTCCAGCCACCCGTCCGGGTCGCGGGCCGGGACGAACCCGTCCGGGGTCACGTAACCGTCGGTCACCGACTCTCCCCGCAGCTGCAGCCGGCCCACCTGGCGCTCGTCGAGCGGCTTGTCGTCGTCGTCGACGACCCGCGCCTGGACGCTTCCGAACGGGCGGCCCAGCATCGGCAGACGCCGCACGCCCGCCGGGGAGTCGGCCACCGGCGCCGCCCGGCGGTGCTGCTCGAGCTCGGCGGCGTCGACCACGTCGAGCAGCATCGGGTCGCCCATCGCCGACATCGAGATGACCAGGGTGCTCTCGGCGGCGCCGTAGCAGCAGTTGACCGCCTCGGGCCGCAGCCCGAACCGGGCCGCGGTCTCGGTGAACGCCCGCATGGTGGCCGGGTCGATCGGCTCGGCGCCGTTGCCCGCGACGCGCAGCCGGGACAGGTCGAGCGTGCCCGGCTCGACGCGCGCCAACTGGCGCGCCAGCACCGCCCAGGCGAAGTTGGGCGCGGTGGTGATCGTCGCGCCGTACCGGCTCATCAGCTCGGCCCACAGCACCGGCCGGCCCAGGAAGTCGGCGGGTGTCACGCTCACCAGCTCCATGCCGGTCAGCATGGGCAGTAGCAGGCAGCCCACCATGCCCATGTCGTGGAACATCGGCAGCCAGGACACCATCACGCCGCTCTCGTCGCACCCGAGGTGCTCGGTGGCGTCGGCGAGATTCGCGTACAGGTTGCGGTGGGTGATCCGGACGGCCTTCGGCTCCGCCGTCGATCCGCTGGTGAGCTGCAGCAGCGCCGCGCTCTCCTCGTCCGCGTCGACCGGGGCGAGATCCGGGCCGCCGGTCAGGTCCTCCGCCCGGTGGCCGGCGACACCGTACGCGCTCAGCACGCCGGCCATCGCGTCGAAGGGTGCGCCGACGATGACCGCTCGAGCGTCGATCATCTGTAGCACGCGCAGGGTGTCGTCGCGCCACGCGGCGAGGTCGGTGCGCGGGGTGGGCTGGTGCAGCATGGTCATGCTGCCGCCGGCCAGCCAGATCGCCTGGGCGACTGGCGCGATCTGCGCCGGAGCGCCGGCCAGCACCGCAACGGCCTGGCCCGGGCGCAGGCCGGCGGCCACCAGGGCGCCCGCGGTGCGGCGGGCGGACCGGTGTAGCTCGGCCCAGGTGCGCCGGGTCGCCGCAACGGGCTCGCCGGTCACCATCCCGGTCCCGGCGCGGGCGGCGGTCGCGATCACACCATCGACGAAACGACTCAACCCGGACCCCCAAAGACGGCCAGCACGCCCAGCGTACGGGAAAGGGCGTCGGTCAGCTGACCAGGCGGCGTTCCCAGGCCCAGGCGGCTATCTCGACCCGGCCGCGGGCGTTCAGCTTGGCCTGGACGCTGCCGAGATGGGTCTTGACCGTGCCGACCGAGATGAACAGCTCGGCGGCGATCTCGGCGTTGGTCAGGCCGCGAGCGGTCAGCTTGACCACGTCGATCTCGCGCGGGGAGAGGCCGCCGTCGTCGCCGGGCGGCGCCGGGGGCGAGAGGTGCTTCAGGAGCCGTACGGTGATCGACGGGCTGATCAGGGCGTCGCCGGAGGCGGCGGCGCGCACCGCCTCGACCAGCAGCGCCGGGCCGGAGTCCTTGAGCAGGAAGCCGGCCGCGCCGTTGCGCAGGGCGCGGTGCACGTACTCGTCCAGGTCGAAGGTGGTCACGACGACGACCTGGACCGGGTCGACGACGCCGGGGCCGGCCAGCAGGCGCAGCGCCTCGAGGCCGTCCATCTTCGGCATCCGGATGTCGAGCAGCGCGACGTCGGGCCGTACCCGGCGGGCCAGCGCGACGGCCTCGACGCCGTCGGCCGCCTCGCCGACGACCTCCATGTCCGGCTGCGCCTCGATGATCATGCCGAAGCCGGTGCGGACCATCGCCTGGTCGTCCGCGATCAACACCCGGATCATCAGTTTCCCTTCGCGTCGAGCGGGAACGCGGCGTCGACGACCCAGCCGCCCTCGATCCCGGGGCCGGCGGAGATGCGGCCGCCGACCGCGCGGACCCGTTCGGTCAGGCCCACGAGACCGTACCCCGCCCGCTCCCGCGGCAGGCCGGCGCGCGCCGGCACGCCGTCGTTGGCCACCCGCACCAGCAGCCAGTCGGGCGTGCGCCGCACCCACACGTCCGCGACCCGCGCGCCGGATGCGTGCTGGCGGATGTTGGTCAGTGCCTCCATGACCACCCGGTAGGCCGACGTGGAGACCTCGACCGGCAGGCCGTCCGGATCGCCGTCGACGTGTAGCCGGGCGAGCGTCCCACCGGCCGCGCTGAACTGATCCAGCAGTGGACCCAGTTCCGTTACGCCGGCGACCGGTGCGAGCGGCGCGTCCGGCTGGGACTGCGGGTCCCGCAGCACGCCGACCATGCGCCGCATCGACGCCATCGTCTCGGCGCCCGCCTGCTCGATCTGCTCCAGCGCGAGCAGCACCCGCCGCGGGTCCTGCTCGGCGATGAACCGGGCGCCCTGGGCCTGCACCACGATGCCGGTGACGTGGTGGGCGATGAAGTCGTGCAGGTCGCGGGCGAACTCGGCGCGCTGCTCGGCGCGTACGGCGTCGACCGCGCGCAGCCGGGTGCCCTCGACTATGCGCAGGTAGATGCCCAGCCCGATGGCGCCGGCCCCGGCCAGCGCCTGGATCAGCCCGAAGATCACGAAGGCGGCGCCCTGGCCGCCGCGCAGCGGCAGGAAGCTGTCCGCCGCCCCGACGAAGATCACCGCGACCGTGCCCCAGCCGGGAGTGGCCCGCCGCGCGACCACGAAGAGCACCCCGAGCAGGGCAGCCGACTCGGCCAGCCCCCAGCTGCTCGTGTTGTCGGCGCTCGGCTCGACGATCACTACGGCGGTCAGCAGCAGCGAGGCCAGGCCGAGGCCGGCTGCGACTTTCGGCAGAGCGGTGGAGTCCTGCCGGTGCGCGGGCAGCCAGACGGCCGCCGCCGCCATCGCCATCAGCACCCGGATCAGTCCCAGGCCGACGTCACCGTGCAGCAGGTTCTGCGACACGTCGAAGAGCCCGAGCACGGCCAGGGCGGCGAGGGCGCCCAGTTGAGCCAGGCGCAGCAGCAGGGTGCGGTTCGGAATCGTCGACATCGTGACTAAGCGTATTCGCAGCCGAACCGGTTCCCATCGGCCGAAAGGCAGACCCGGACGCCTCCGGAGCCCGGCCGGCGACGGATGTGCCGGCCCTGTGCGGCCGCCCAGAATCTGCCGTGTTCGATCGACGACTCCCGACTGGATGAACTGGAGCCCACATGCAGACGCCATTCCCGACGGCCACCGACACCATGGCCGCGGTCGCCGCCGAGGACCTGGTAAAGGTCTACGGCAGCGGCGACACCGCGGTGCGCGCGCTCGACGGGGTGACCGTCGGGTTCGCCCGCGCGCAGTTCACCGCGATCATGGGACCGTCCGGGTCCGGCAAGTCCACGCTGATGCACTGCCTCGCAGGGCTGGACACCGCCACCTCGGGCCGGGCGCTGCTCGGCGGCACCGACCTGACCGCGCAGCCCGACCGGGTGCTGACCAAGGTGCGCCGCGAACGGATCGGCTTCGTCTTCCAGTCGTTCAACCTGCTCCCGCAGCTGACCGCCGCGCAGAACATCACGCTCCCGCTGGAGCTGGCCGGCCGCAAGCCCGACCGGCACCTGTTCGCCCACCTCACCGAGTCGCTCGGCATCGCCGGCCGGCTCGACCACCGGCCCAGCGAACTCTCCGGAGGCCAGCAGCAGCGGGTCGCGGTGGCCCGGGCGCTGGTCTCGCGACCCGAGGTCGTCTTCGCCGACGAGCCGACCGGCAACCTGGACTCCCGCTCCGGCGCCGAGGTGCTGCTGTTCCTGCGCAACTCCGTCCGCGAGCTGGGTCAGACCGTTGTCATGGTCACCCACGACCCGGGCGCCGCCGCGTACGCGGACCGGGTCGTGCTGCTCGCCGACGGCAAGGTGGCCGGCGAGATCGAGCACCCCGACATCGCGTCGATCACCGACGCCCTGCAGAACCTGGCGGTGGGCCGGTGAACGCCGTCCTGCGCACCCAACTCGGCGGGGTCGCCCGCAGGCCGGCCCGGCTGCTGCTGACCGGCCTGGCCATGCTGGTCGTCTCGTTCGTCGTCTACGCCACCGTGCTGGCCCAGCAGATCACCGTGCGCAGCGTGCTCGACGGCCTCAGCGAGACGCCCGAGGCGACCGACCTGGTGGTCAGCGACGGCCTGGTCACCACCGGGATGCTGGCCGGCATCAGCAAGATCGCCGGGGTCGCCGAGGCGGTCGGCCGCGTCGACGCAGGCGGCCAGCTCGGCTCCGAGTACCTGCAGATCACCGCCGATCCGGGCAGCGGGCCGCTGGCCAAGGCCACGCTTGCCTCCGGGCGTTGGCCGACCGGGCCGGACGAGGTCGCGGTGACCCCGCGGACCGTCGAGCGGCTCGGGCTGCGCGTCGGCTCCACGTTCGAGCTGGGCGTGCGCTACGACGCCGACGGCAAGCCCGCGGCGCCGTCGCGGCTCACGGTCGTCGGCACGGTCACCGTGCCCCGCGACAACGGCTTCGGCGCGTACGCTCCGCAGGCCACGGTCACGGCCTTGAGGGGCGAGGACTCGCTGAACCAGATCGACGTCCGGCTCGCGCCCGGCGCCGACCGGCAGGCCGTGCGCGCCCAGATCGGCGCCATGCTCGCCCGCGCCCCGGCGAAGTCGCCGCAGGACCGGCCGCGACTGGCCGAGGGCGCCGACGTGCGGCACGCCGAGGCCGAGAACCAGGCCAGCGAGGTGAACGACCTGTTCACCGTCGTCGGCATGTTCGTGGCCATCGCCGTGGTCGCCGCCGGCCTGGTCGCCACCTCTACCTTCCGGATCGTCTTCGCCCAGCGGATGCGCCAGCTCGCGCTGCTGCGCGCGGTCGGCGCCGGCCGCGGGTCGATCCGCTGGTCGCTGGCCGTCGAGGGCGCGCTCACCGGCCTGGTCACCGGCACGGCCGGAGTGCTGCTCGCGCTCGCCGCGGGCAGCGCAGTCCCGCCCGTGCTCGGCGCGTTCGGCGAGCACGTGGCCGGCCCCGGCCTCCCGCTCGCCGCCGCCCTCGGCACCGTGGCGCTGGCCGTGGTGATCACGGTCCTGGCCGTCGTCGCCCCGGCCTTCGCCGCGGCGAAGGTGTCGCCGCTGGAGGCGCTGCGCGGCGCCAGCACGACCGGCGGCCGCCGCGACCTCGGGAAGCTGCGCTGGGCCACCGGCATCCTGCTCGGGCTGGGCGCCGCTCTGATCGCCGGCTACGTCGCGACCCACCTGCCGGGCCGCGACCCGAAGGACTACGACCCCAAGCCGCTGCTGCTCGCCGTCATCGCC
>Ga0307508_10004953_pt1 | contig 12808 bp, 14 predicted proteins | sample 9_EM_MG_FD_203089 | JGI IMG/M metagenome (GOLD analysis project Ga0307508, IMG submission 203089) | Populus trichocarpa ectomycorrhiza microbial communities from riparian zone in the Pacific Northwest, United States - 9_EM | ecosystem: Host-associated > Plants > Roots > Unclassified | place... | reverse complement strand
GGTCTCGAAAAATCCATAAATCATCCATGCCCAAGAAATGGCCACCTTTGCTCTCCCATAGAAGCATCTTATTGTCAGATACCAAGGCGAGTATCATGCCATCTGCGGAGAACATCACCCTGTCACAGCGCTCCTCAAATGTGGCAATATGGGCACCTGTGTTGCCATTCCATAGCCGGACTGTGTTATCCTCCGACACAGAGGCGAGTCTTGAGCTATATGGTGAGAATGTGACAGAGAAGACACTTCTAGAGTGACCCTTAAGGGTGGCAATGTTAGCGCCGTTGGTGCTGTTCCACAACCGTATCGTTTTATCCTCCGACGCCGAGGCGACTCTTAAACCATCTGCCGAGAATGTCGCCGACAAGACGGTGCCGGAGTGGCCTTGTAAGGTGGCAATGCGTGTACATGCCTTGCTGTCCCACACTTGTATGGCGCCGTGTGTAGGCGCGGAGACCAGCCTCGAGCCGTCCCGCGAAAATATCGCAAACTCAACCCACTTGGAATGACCCCCAAGGTCGCCAATATGGGTACCAATTCTACCATCCCACATATGAACTGTTTCGGTGGTTGTCGAGACAAGCCTTAAGCTATCTGCCGAGAATGCTACGGAGAAAACACAACTGGAATGGCTGAGGGTGGCAATATGAACACCGCGGTGGGCATCCCACAGCCACACAGTTCCGTCAAATGACGCAGACGCGAACCTTGAGCCATCTGCTGAGAATGTGACACATAGGACCAAATTAGAATGGCGCCGGAGGGTGGCAGTGTGGGCACCTGTTTCGGCGTCCCATAGCAGTATCCCCTCAAGGGATGCCGCACCTAGTTTTGAGCCATCCCCCGAGAATGCCACAGAGGAAAGGTCAGAGTGACCTGCAAAGGTTGCAATATGAGCACCCGTTTTGCTATCCCATAGTAGCAGGTGTCCCTGGCATATCGTGGCAAACCTCGAGCCATGTGCTCAGAACGGGGTGCCCGCGAAGATGAACCTCAGAAGGATGTCTTGGACGGTGACAATGCTTCCACCTGTTTTGACATCCCACAACCGGATTGTCATATCGTCGGATGCCGAAATGAGTCTTGAATCATTTGCTGAGAATGCTACACAGGTAACTGCCTTGGAATGCCCTTCAAAAGTGATAATGTAGGCAGCTGTTTTGCAATCCCACAGTTTGATTACATTGTCACATGATGCCGAGGCGAGTCTCGAGCCGTCCACTGAGAATATTGCGGAGGTGACTCTGTCGGAATGACCCACGAGGGTGGCAATGTGAGCACCAGTTTTGCCATCCCACAGCCGTACCGTAGTATCATCAGACGCTGAGGCAAGTCTTGAGCCATCTGCCGAGAATGCCACGGATTGGGCTGTGTCCGAATGACCCTTGAGAGTGGCAAGGTGGGCACCTGTTTTACCATCCCATAGCCGTACTGTGTGGTCATACGACGCCGAGGCAATTTTGGAGCTATCCGATGAGAATGTCACAAGAGAGGACGACATTGGAATGGCCTTCAAGAGTGGTGATGTGGGCCCCCGTCGTGCTGTCCCATAGCCGGACTGTTCCGTCATGAGATGCCGAGGCGAGCCTTGAGCTATCTTGGGAGAATGCTACACAATTGACTACACGGGAGTGACCTCTCAACGCGGCAATCATAGGGCTCCAAACCCTCTCCGAGCGGTGAAAGACTTTCACCATGCCCATACCGCATTTGCCATATGTCCGAAATATGGCAGTGCCCTGAGGTGCAAAAGGAAGCGCGGAATAATGGGTGTGCATGGGCCAAGATCGAATGATTTCCATGTTTCTTTGAATGAATCGACATCCGTCATAAAACAGCTCCCTGACTGTGCCATGAATTTGTCCTCTGTCCTATGCAGACATTCCACTTCAATATATCGAACTGATCGGGATGAACTGGCATACCATTGCGCCAACAACCGCTTCGAGGCTCGAGAATGCCGTATCTACACGCCCAATAAAGCCTATGGCTTCCACCCAATTCAATAGTTGTTGAGTCGCGAAGTGTTCAAGCACTCTGCACAGATCATTATTCCACCCGAGTTCAGTGCCGAGGCCGGAAACCAGATGGGACCCCCAGTATGTGCAAGCATACGCAAGATGCTGAGGAATTGAGTTGTGAATGCGATCACGTAATTGATCTTGGTCCTTGGACCAGTCATTCCGGGGAAGATTGCATATGTTGAGCTTCAAGTTATCACACATCACGCGCAAGCAGCATTCGGCGACCATCATGTGATGTAGCGTAGGCTCAATGTAGAATGCTGGACCCATCCTACAACGGTTCCGATCGCATATGAAGTCGGGGAATGATTTGTGGTGGACGCGAAAAGTGCTGTCTCCTTTGGAGGGGGCCAGAAGCGAGTGTAGATTTGATAGTGTCCTTACAATCCTGTCGGCATCAATACCCAGCAAATTCGCCAACGATTCGCATGAAAGCGGGTCATGTAGAAGTACAATTGCGCCCACAATCGTACGGAACCAATAATCCCAATCATCGACCGGATCGGGCTGCGCAGCACGTATGATTCGCATGTATACGTCGTCCATGATTATGGAGTGCTTCGAGCTTGAAAAAGCCGTCGCCGAGACTCCATCAAGCAGCGTAGCTATTCTTTTTGCGGGCTGTGCGTGCCTGGGGTCTAGGATGAAATCGGCTGCGGTTCGTGCGATGATGAAAAGCTTTCCTGACATTCCAACCAGTATCTTCAATTGCTCTGTTGTGGGTTGCCAGGGTCGGAATCGAACTTCGGGAAATGATCTTCGTACGCCAGACTCGGACAAACGGGACTCCAGGTAACGATGAATATCTGCTTCAACAACCGATTGTTCGATATCCTGCATATGGAATTGCGTGTGATCATGCCATTGGACGAGCGCGCTTCGAATGTGCCGCTCAGGACGGGTTGTGACGAAAATTTTGAGTCCTGGTATTCTTGGTGATTCGTGTGCGAGAAGAGTCAGGATGGATGTTGCGCCATCCTCTTCGCATTCATCCAGCGCGTCGATGACAAAGAAAATCGGTGCCCGTCTCGCCGTCGTGAGATGCAGTGGCTGGGCGATCAATGTATTGAACTGTTTTCTAATATCGCGTCCCGAGGCATCAGGATCTCGCTCCAAAACTTGGTCGATACGCGCCGCTAATGATCCATCGAAAATAGCAAGATGATAATGCAAGTGTAGAGAAGAACCATCTCGCTGTCTTCCTGTTGTCCTCATCTCGCGAGAAAAAGAAGCTAGCACCTAGGATATTGTCTTTGGCTGCATGTTCGGCCAGGGTTTTCGACACGGTTGATTTTCCAATGCCAGCGACGCCATAAAGGATGTATATTGCGCCAGTCCGACTTAAACCATTAATCCAGCTCGTTATATCGTTCAAAAGAGCGGCGCAAGTGCCCTCGAAGCATGATTCTCGCTGAGAAGTCTCGTACGAGTCATAAGCTGCGGCGACGACCGGGTTCAGTATATCTCGTAGTCTAGTGAGATCCGGGGGCTAATTTTGGGTAAGGAAAACGATTCACGAGAGTAATAGACGGCGCCTACTTGAAATGGCACAGATTCAGGTTCGGGTGACGGTGTTGCGTCGACATATTCCTGACCATCGGCTAAGGGAGGAATAGTATTGAATTGGTGAGCAATGCAGACAAGTTGGGGACGCACCAAGCGAATTATGATCAATGAGTTCGCTGTCGGAGGTCTCAAGCTGGACAGTGAGTGGAGTTCCTACAGGCAGGCGTCAGTGGGTCAGCACTCGCAAGCCCATTTGAGCCGAATTGCAACAAAGATAAAACCGATTACTGACTGAGATGCCCGCGCAACGAAGGAGAGCTTGCAAAATAAGATTCGACTAGTTGGCGCAACACTTTCTGGCCTGGGGTCTTGTTCAGATAGATGAAGAGTTCTTGAAACCCTTCAATATTTGCGACAGCTCCAGGGTAAGTGATACACCTCTTGATCTTTCCAGGAATGTGTTTTAAGATGTCGTGGCGTATAATGAACGCCGGGCGATCAGAACAGAGTGCAGCCTTGGCATCTTCGCTGTCGAGAAATTTTCTTTCGGCCCAGCTCGGTTGGCGTGAAGGGAAAGCGTGACGGCTCGATGAAGCTTCCGGGGACATGAGGGATCGATATCTTCAGATGCTCATCCACTCTAATCGCGGGTAAAGAGAGAGAACGATGTTGCGGTATAAATGGCGCAAGCACTGATGTAACTGGAGGGATAAAAGCTGAAGCAGGCCCTGTTCTTCAAGGGCGAATGAGCACGCAGGTCGGCAGCGGCGGCAAATGCCTAACCCGCCCAACCATCACGTGGAAGGGGCTTCATCTGCATTTGATAGGGATCGTGTCATCGAATAAGATTTAGGTACATCGAACAGACACAATAGTGATCAAGCACCGGAAGGTGCAAGTTTCATGTGCACCTGTAATGAAGTGGAGGACAGGCGAACGGATGGGAGGAAGGGCGATGGCAACCTGCGGAGATAGAACCCTGCAGCAGCTCATGTAGTATCATATTATCCCCAAAACAAACGTATCATAGCTTCTTCTCGTGACGTCATCTTTGTCGAGCATCGGCTTGTGGCGGGTTGAGTCTGCGACGTTACAAATACAACTGCGCATCTTCGGTGTCGTACCCGTCATCTTCTTCCCATGGTAACTCGCAACACGAATTTAATCCCTCCACAGCGGCGAAGATCGTTTCACGCTCCAGAATTCCAAGTCTCCTGCTATCTCCCTTGCTCGCGCCTTGCCCATCATCGCCATTTACTCCTTCACGAACGGGAAACCTAACGCCAGCATCCAAATTCGAGCGTTGAAGTGCTTGATCGGCTAACAGAGTGTCCAAAAGTATGTCCCTGGCTCTCCTCACGATTTCAAAGCTCGAGGCCATGTCCTCCGTGGATGGGAGCCGTTGCGTCGGAGAAGTGTGCATCTTCGTGGACAATGTGGCTAGGGTGTGCGAGCGTGCTCTTGTGGCGGCGTGTATGAGAGAGCAGAGGTACCAGATAGCCTCTTCTCGCACGATACGCTTGACCTCCTCTTGAAGTGATGGACCTGCACAATCTCCACTCTCGCGTATATTGCCGGGTGCTTGCACCTGATGCATTTCGTTCGCACGTGGTCCAACGCCTTCCTGAGGGTTGGTCTCGCGCACAATGTCAGTAATTCTTACAATCTCCGTGACACATAGGTGCAGTATGATATCACCGAACCAGCAGTTCGCCGTCCGTTCGTCCACCTTGTGACGTGTCCCCTCCGAAGGCGCCTTGGGACCACTAGCAGCTGTTGTACCTGAAAGGGGGATGAATTCAGAAGATGCATCGGATCGCGCGCTGTAGGATTGTCTTGCTGTCACTGTGACCGTAGCTGGCGGTCGCGATGGCTGAGTGTGCGGATCGAGAAGTTGGGCTAAAATTCTCGCGCATTCCTCCCGCAAATCGACTATATTTTCAGAGGGCTGGGTGTCCCTTGCGAATGACGTGGAGCCGCTATCGCCTCTATGCGCAAGGGGGATGCCAAATGTTTCCTGCGCGTAACGGCATGACAAGGCGTGGAAGGAATTGACCAGAGGGATAATAATCTCTTTTGCAACTTGCACGATTAGATCTGTTGCGCTTGACGCATTATGTTCGGATAGCGACCAGCAATTGCCGAGTAGCAATACGCGATGCAGAGCTAGCCCACAGATTCTCAACTTTGCCTGAGTTGTGGATGACCGAGAAACAGAGACAGGTGGATTGATGGATTGGGATTTGAGATCACAGGGAGATGGCGACAAGGCAGCGGCCCCCAACAAAGAAGCGACTAGTGTTGCTATGGATGAGATTGCACGACGCAGATGTGATTGGAGAGATATATGGGGTTTGCCCCGGGTCGGATCGCAAGATGTACTTTCTAACGTGCGAATCAAGACTTCCATTGAGCAGAGCGCCCCGAGGGAAGACTGGCAATGGGGAACAGGTATATCTAAGCGCAACAGTCAAGCCGAGGCGCGGGTCGTACTAACATCACACACTACACTTTACCGTTTGTCAGATGCTCCGTCAGTGTCTCCAGGGAGATAGAGGATGACGTGAGTTCCTGGATGAAACTTGAACTGGAAACTCGCGGGATGTCGGCAAGTTTTGCTCTAGCTGCCTTGCGTTTCCCTTTCTGCCTGGGGGCCTCGGAAGCAGGGTTGGAAGTGTCTGGTTCTTTGCGCTTTTTTGATTTCTTCGCGTGTGGTGGCTCATCAATATCCTTACTAGTAATGGGGTGCAGTGCTTGGTGAGTGCTGAGGGCGAGCTTCGCGCGGTCAGCCTCAACTTCCGAACGTTCGAGCGAAGCTTCAAGATCCCGTATTCTATCTTCAAGGGCTCGTATTGTTGCCTGAGACTCGAGGTCCTTGGAAACATCGTAGGGACGAGAAACAACAGGTCTTGGTGGGTCAGGATGCGTCGTTTGCAACGTCGACAGTCGTGTACGAAGTTGTTCGCAATGCTCTGAAATTGTTATTTCAGGTGGTTTCGACCTAGCTATGGCGATAGCCTAGTTTGCCGATCAGGAAGAGCCAGTCACAAAGCCAATCCACGCACAATGGCGAGCCGTATGCCCGAACATTCATCCATCGGCTGCGTGATCGTGATGACGGCTGTTGAGTGTTGTGTTGTGCCTAAAACATAAAAACAAGCACCCAACTAGAATATTGGGCTTTCCATAACGCGATCGCTAGTGACTATTCAGCGACTCGATGCCTTGGTTAATGTTATGCGCTTGTGGCCAACTAATGCATTGTGCACATGTGAAACACCTTGTCAGTGGCCTCCGCCCTGTGTGCGGCTCTTGGGACAGACGAATTGGCCAATCATGCAGGCCCACAGAGGGGATCAACCCCTCTTTCCCCCACAATTTTGGAATATTGCCGTGACGACAACGTCTTTGCTTGCGTGAAACAAGAATACTGTACCCTCTGCGCGGGCCCAGTTAATGGAAAACAGAATGATCGTCTTATGCTTGTTATTTCTCACCATACTAAGTCATTTTTATCGTCATATACATGGAACAGAGGAGGTTTGTAGTCTGGGGGTCGTGCATTCGCATATGTGCCAATGCTCCCTATTGCTCGTACTGTATTTGTGCTGGCCGATATCAGGAGGCCTTCCCGCCCTCTAACGGCGTCCGCGATCCTGTGAGTGGCCTCGATAATATTTATATGCCGGGCGGCCCCTATTATAACGTGAACGTGCCATCGGCAACTGGTCTCAACTCTCAAGACACGGAGTGTCTGCCACGGTTCTAACCGATGTCCTTGTAACAAGAGTCGAGGGACCTTCTCACACGTAGTATGAGTACGCTGCTGCCCCGCTTTGGCGACACTCCCATCGGTCTCCGCGGCTACATTGGAATTGTGATTTAGCCACACACCACAACCGGGATACGATACTTGCGGATCAAGGGATATTGCCTAGTTTGCGTTTCTTGCACGAGTCGCGGGCGTGTTTTGACAGTTTTTATACCTAACACGCGGACATTGCAACGCGCACTCCCCTAAAAGAGTGTTGGTGGTGCCGGAGAGGGTCTTCCTATTGAATTATCCTTATGATGGTTATGCGGACGCCAGCACAGTTACCAGCCTCTCATTGAAGCCACAGCCTACGCTACACATGTGGAACCCTGACTCGCCGCGTTTCGAGAATATATTCCCGCTCGAATGTCAATCTAGCCGACACTACTGCGACCGTCGAACGTATCTGTTCATTAATCCATCATGGGCACCGACACGCATCGCTACTTCCTCTCCTTGTTCACACTGTGGCGGCGTTCCGCATGAGGTCAAGTCCGTCGCCGCATATTCGATATTCGCACTTCAACTGGCGGCGAAAAGTACTGGCAGCGCCGCGGGTACCAAGCGGAGTACAGCGTGAGCCGTGGTGTAAGAACATTACTATTTCAGCCGCCGTGGAAGACTTCCAAATCTTCCGTCTGCAAGAATGTCCCCAGCTAGCTTGTCGGTACCACAAATCACTCGATTATTCCTCCGTGTATCTCGTATTTTGAGCTTAAAAATCAACACAGTGCGGGTATCATTCTCTGGATCATCACAACAACCCTAAAACTACATGCTACACATAACGGAGAGACATACAACAAAGAGGCAAAGTAAATTGGGCAGTTCAGTAAAACTAGATGCACTCTACAAGGAGCCCCCATCGTCCAGCGCCGGGGCGAGGGGGGATGAACTTGCCCTTCCGCATCGCTTTTGATTCTTGCCTTGCTATCTTCCTTTCGCGCTTCCGCTCTTTCCTCTCCAAGCGTCGCGCCTTTCGTTCCGCTTTACGTTCGGCCTTCTTCTGTTCCCGCTCAAGTTTCATTTGCACTCTCCAAGAAGACGCACTAGCGGCTGCGGCATGAGACACCCAGCCATGGTGGGGCACGCAATGTTGCTTTCCGCCTCTCTTTTGGTGTTTGCGGGAACCATCAGAGGAAGATGATGACGTTGATGACGTAGACGTAGACGATGTAGACGAGATGGATCGAGCATCCCAGTTGTCGACGCGACTACCATGATGATGGTCAGCCTGCAACTCTGGCCGAAGAGTTACTCGAATACGACGCGGTCCGAAAAATGCGCCGCCCACTGTGAGGCGAGCACCTGGGCAGCTGGTCCATACCCCGCCGGATCGTTGACTACACCGCTTCTAATCATCGCGTCAATGTGCTGCAGGAAATTTTGCCAATCCGCAGGGCCAACATCATGCGACAACAATTCCTGCGCGGGGAATATGGCTGGAAATCCTTCGGAAAGACGATTACTGCGAGATTGGATAAGAACCGGAGCGAACCATCGTAATGCACCAGGCTGGAAATTGGGTGCCGGGCGAGAGAATGCGGGTGGAAAGATGCCATTATCGTAGGTCGGCTGCTGGGTTCGCCCAAACGGCGAGAAGAGACCACGCCCGGCTTCACGCAAAGGCGGAGCGTCACGTTCGGTTATCAGCCTACCGCCTGTGCCTGAAAATTCAGCAGAGGGGGTAGTACTCCATTCTCGAATCTGAGGCGCTGACATGGAGGGTAACGTTGCCGCTAAAGTTCCAACATCCTGGTCAACAGTTTTCTCATTCAGGCCCGATTGATAATAGACATTTACTGATCATCGAAGCATGAGTAACATATTCGCCCCGGTCCGACTGGAAGATATGACTTACGCGCTGGATTTTCCGGAGGCATATAAGGAGGCGGCGTTGCGTTATCATAGCCAGCGTGCATAGCCTGTTGAACGTCCGCAAGCGTATCAACAGGGGGCGATTTATCGTCAATCATCAGTGGAGGGAGGGAGTTTGGTGGCTCAAACGTTAGTGCAGTCTTGAGCTACTTATGTTAATCTTAGCTGCGGACGAGCCGAAGGGGCTGTGTGTACGCCGCAGGCGTTGGTCCGGCACCGCCGCGGAATCAAAAACCAAACAGACTGCGATGCCACAGCATGCAGGTGTACTAGTGTGGCTGCCCTCGCCCTCGCGGCCGCGGTCACTGCGGGTTGTCAGTGCCTTACGTCAGCTGAGCACGTGTCCCTCTGCGATCTAGTGCAGCCAAGTCTTCGAGTGGTGCTGGGGTAGCAGCGGTGAGCACTTGCGAGGACAGAATGTTCTACTGAAGCCGTGGGTCATAATAATCCGTACCCAGCAGAGCAGAACACACACCCCTTTCCTCCAAACTCTTGTCGGGAATGGAATCCTCGATCAGTGACGCGGTGGACTATCTCCTGTATCAGATGTCTGACCTGTAAATGTCTGTTTGGTATCACGCCCGCCTGTCATCTTCATGGTTGGCAAATTTCTGTTCGTGATCATGATCTCATCACGCTGCATACGATCTTCTGGGTCCAAGGAATAAGACATCAGCACCTGACACCAAAAAGACTCGATTCCTGGTTGGTTTGTGTGGCATTCCCGCCAGCGGGAAGACCACCTTCGCCCACAAGGTGGTCGAATATGTAAATACCCGTTATCGTGCTTCCCATCCTGTGAGTGGTGGAAGTCAAACATATTGGGAATTTGATCATTGATATTCCTGTGAGTAGGATAACGATGTCGATATAGCCATTTGCATTAGCCAAGATGGATGGCATCTTCCTCGTTCCGCACTCGACAAGTTCGACGATGTGAAAAATGCTTACGATAGGCGTGGCGCTGCCTTCACGTTCGACGGTGTAGCATTTTCCGATTTTGTCACCGCCCTGCGCCACGACCCACGCACCGCCGTGATTGTTGATCCTTCTACGGATGTGAATGTCCTTGATAGGACTGCACAGGAAGTGAGCCCTGACGGCAATTTGACCACTGGCGGCGACGTTCTTTACGCCCCTGGATTTTCGCACACGCTAAAGGATCCAACCGCTAATGCTTTGGCTATATTTCCACATCATCAACTCATCATTATTGAAGGACTTTACACATTTCTTGGTATCAAGCCTTGGAATGCGGCGTCAGCGATTTTAGATGAGCGATGGTTCATTGACGTGGATCCGACAGAGGCTAGAGATCGGCTAATTCGACGACATGTCATAACTGGTGTGGCTGCAGATTTTACCGAGGCGGGATGGAGAGCGGATAATAATGACATTCCAAGTAAGGCTTTCACCATCATCCACACTGCCGTTCCGGCATGTAAATTTCATAATTTTCTTTCTCACTCTTCGAAACAGACGGCGAGTTCATTCGTCAAAACATGCTTCAGCCCACACGTGTAATACGTAGCGTCAACGACCCGGTCATCGCCTCTCATAACCGAACAGAATGACCTGGCAATGACTTCTATGATCCGAAGCAAGAAACGTTAATCACCATGTTTGGCAGGCTCATTTTCTTGATACAGTTCGTATACTCACGTTGGACGGCGTCAGATTGTAGATGTTGGATAAGTGTTGCTTCGATGTAACCCTGCTTCGCACGCGCGCACACCGCCATTCTATAGGCGATACTTTCTGTGGTGTGGGAGCCAAGTTGACTAACGGTCATGAGTGTTCTGAATACAGACACATGGGCGATCATTTTGGTCCAGCTCTACCAGTTCCGCGTCAATGTCAGCAACGAAACAGGCAACTCGTGCATTTTTCTTTGGGTCATACTAGTGCATGGTTTGTGTAAATTGGTAAATTGCCGAGTAGAATGCTTCACATCGACAACAATGATCAATCGGGCTCTCACGCTTGTTTGTTCTCTGGGTTCCACGTTCAATTATAGCGCAACAAGTTTATGCCCTGTTCTCTCGGATTCACCTCAAGTTGGACACGCTCTTGCTTGCCAGCTGCCATCCTGGATTAGTGCCGTTTCAGGGTAGGTTCTGGACGCCATCACTGCCAAATCAACTCTCTCGACTCCTGTGCCTGCGCGGTCCCTTTGATTTCCCTAGTGGGAAAGATCGCATACGATCAAGAAGATACTTTTGAACGCTACTCACTGCGGCGCGTTGGGGGTATGCCCATGTACGCAAATGATCTGCGTGCAAGCCTATTTTGGTAGGGAATTCGCCGCGCAAATACCCCTGATTATCATTTGCCACGTGAAGGCGACGCCCATGCTGAACATCCTTGAATCGATTTCTCTGGACCGCGCAAAGTGGTATTTTGTTATTTTTGTTCACGTCCTTCACATAGCTCATCACTATTGTTCACGTGCACTTTGCGACATCGTCACCCATATGGTGTGAAGATGTCCACATATTCAATGACGCCAAGTTGCGGCGCGGAATTAACCCATCGGCACACGGCTGGCCACCGATTGGTTTTTCATTGTCCTGGCGTCCACGTGCGAGATGTCAACTGAAACTGCAATCTGCAAGGGACGGTAACTTCTGCCTTTGGGGGAATGGTTTATTATCTTCCACGCATGCGGGGGATTCGACTCCGCACCAATGTTTCCCATTGAAATATACCGTCGTAAAAGAATATTACATTAGGCGGATCTGAGAAATGGTTTGGCCCCAAAAAACATTCGGCGTGCTCCGGCGCGGCACTTGCGCGTTTGTCGATTTTGCTGTCACCCTGGTTGGCGCTGCGGGGCGGAATCTTCACGACTTTGCATTCCTAAGGGACGCATGTGATGAACCCGATTACCAGTTTAGCAAAGGGTTGGCAGCAAGAACGGCCCGAGTCATATTTCGGATTCTTACACGCTACTTACCCCATGTGGATTCTGCACTTCCAGGCCATCGAAAATCAGCTTGCTTCCAGTTCAGATTGTTCCTTAATGCCTTTACCATCTGTGGGAGTTGATAACTGGTCCCTCCATCGAATCAGACAGTGTGACATGAAAAATATAATGATGATGTGGTCCGGGCAGCTGGCCGTGCTACCAGCTAGTCTATCCTAAGTCAAAATAGTAAGGGTGAGTGTACATTGTGCAGTTGTAGCTCATTCCCATTTTGGGAAGAACATTATTAAACTATCAGTGAGCTTTGATAAGCCGCAGCTGGCGCATTTTTAAAAATTGTCAATTTTTTAAAGCAATTCTTGGATTTTTTTTTGAAAATTTAAGCGCCCAGATTTTAAATTGGTTGCTGTGTGAACGTGTGACGTAGATATTTGGGAGGTTGCGCGAGGAATCGGGTACAACCGAATCTTTGTCAATGCCAACGACTATGCCACCGACTCGTAAGAGCCCCTGGGTCTTGACTGGCGATGCGTACCTCGGCAAGGGTAGTTTCGTAAGTACACACGCTCCAGTGACTTGCACTTGCACAGTCTTATGTGTCATTAGGGCCTCGTGTACAAAGCAAGCAGGTCAGGCACGGACCAAGTTGTGGCGGTGAAG
>Ga0307508_10004952_pt1 | contig 12810 bp, 6 predicted proteins | sample 9_EM_MG_FD_203089 | JGI IMG/M metagenome (GOLD analysis project Ga0307508, IMG submission 203089) | Populus trichocarpa ectomycorrhiza microbial communities from riparian zone in the Pacific Northwest, United States - 9_EM | ecosystem: Host-associated > Plants > Roots > Unclassified | place... | reverse complement strand
TTCTTTGATTTTTCTTTAATGATTTGATTTGATTTGATTTAATTATTAAATAATTAAAAGGAGCAAATGTAAATCTATTTCTCCCACCTAGATGTAGAATTTAGCGCTAGGAAATTCTCAACCGTTGAAATTCAATCATTTATAAAATTTTCTAATAAAAAATAGCTTAGTTTAAGAAAAATATGTCATTTATTAAAATCCTAATTAAATTGAAGATTTTAATCTAAATTTAAAAAGTTTTAAAAAACAAGAAGAAAAAATCCTAAAAAATAGCTACCAGACTTCATTTTAGCCTGAAAACAAAAACAACCGAGAAACTAATCGTTTTTATAAAATTAAATTCTTATAATAATTTATTAAAATTTTAATCTAATCCAACAACCAGATTAAGATTAAAATTTATGCTTGTTTTTATCGAATTATATATTCACTTCTCAAAACATAATTGTTTTTAACAATTAAAGAACTAAAAAAATAAAATTAATTATGACAAGAATAATGAAGATAATAATCCACACCAAATAATGAAGATAGTACAAACACTTTGAATATAATATTTTAGTTAACCTATTCACAAAATAAACTTCTTATATTACAACTTAATCAAATTAGTTCCTTCAACCTCTTTGTTTTTATCCTTTAGACCTTCTATGACTTTAGAAAAATAATATTTTCTTTTGTCTTTTTATTTTATTTTAATTTCAATCTCACGAGTAAATTCAACAACTTGTTTTAGCTTTTTATCAATTCAATTAATCTCAACTAGTTCACTAACTTCACTTTGTCTCTCAAGTTTCACTTGTATATTTTATTCCTTTGAATTTTTAGTATATTTAGTGAATTTAAGTTATTCTTTCAAGAATGATGATAATTATGGCTTTTTAGCTATTGATTCACCAATGTCACTCCCCCAACTCCCTTCCCTTTTTAGGTCTAAAATGTTGGCTATGACCAAAATATTGTGTTATGATACTCGTTCAAACAGAAAAAAAAGAAGATTTATTAACTATATTTAAGTTTCATCATTATCTTTTTTTTTTTTGATGAGATGGTATATTTATGTTCAACTACATATGTATCTTAAAAACTCCTATCCTAGCATATGAGAGACGAAATGTTTTTTCCTCAATATATATATGGTCAACACTATACTATACTATTAAAATAACTAAGGTTTTTTTTTTTTTTTATGGTATTTCACTGTTTATATAAATAATAACAAAATATTAATACATTAGTTTAATCGTTATGAAAATAAATTTGTTTTGTAACTTAGTTTATTAGCATATAGGCCAGAGCCAATAGATCACGAGTTCAAGCAACACTACTACATTTAACAGTTTTACCGATGGAGTTTCTGTTGGTATTTACTCTAACATTCTATTGAGGATAATTTTACCAACTGATTCACGGACGGAAACTGCCCGTCAGTAATTTTATTTTTATCGGTAAAAAAAAAACTGATGGTTTTATAGACGAAGTTTTCACGCCAAAAAAAAAAATTTACCCACTGGAATATATCGACAAAATTATTCCGTCGGTGATTGGCAGTGGCAGTGGCATTTGGAGTAATTTTATTCCAACTCTCTGTAAAATACTGATGAAATAATTCCGTCGGGTAATGTAGCAGTTGAAGTGGCATATATAGTAATTTTTTATTAACTCTCTGGAAAATACCAATGGATTTAGTCCGTCAGTAACTTCGTTCGTAATAATTTAAAAAATATATATATTTTTAAAAATCTATGGAACAAAAAAAGAAAATAATTAAAAAAATAAAATTGTATAAAATTCAAGTATATAAAAATAAAGTATCTTAATATAAAAGCCAAATATTCATTACAAATATCTTAATATAAAAGCCAAATATTCATTACAAATTTTTATGTTCAAATAAAATTAAGGTAGAGCAATGGTGGTGCTGGAGGAGGAGGCTGGTTATTCTCGGGACCATATGGAAAGAAAGGAGCGCACTCGTACCACTCATTTGTGATCTCATATCCATGACCATTTGGCGGAGTTGTTCATAATCCTCAGAGAGTCGTTCATATTTTTCAGTGAGATTAGCCGTATGTTGTTGCAAGGCCGTGAACTCTTGAGACTGGGTGCTCGATATTGATTGCGAGCTCCCAACGATTGAGACACTATGGGTCATCCGCAAGTTCTCGACCGTAATGTTGGAGAGTCCGTACACTCGATTTCTATCAGGTCCACCAAACGATCTTGCGTCCATCTATAAATCCAGATCGAAATCCGGGTGGGTCGAAGGATCGTCCCCGTATCTCTCCCTCAACCGGCTGTTATATGTCTCCTGGAAATAAAAAATGAAATCATCAAATTCAATTCAAGAAAGTAATAACTTATGAAAGAAGATGGTTGAATGAACATACCACAGAGTGTTGAGCGTGGTTTTCAATGAACTGTTGCACCCTTTTTTGGCGGTTTTCACTCCGTACGTGCATCTCCCCAAAAAGCTCTATTGGGCTTGACTCACGTCTAAGAGTCGTAGCCTGTAAGAAAAAAAATATTGCAAGTTAAATAAATTTATAAATAACAACAAATTAATTAAAGATAGATGTGATTAAAATTAATCTTACCATCCGCTTCCCATGCGAAATGAACGAAATGCAGCCGCTGGTGTGCGTGGTAATCGAACCATGAATTTTCCGGCTCCGATTCCTCACATCAGATTGTGAGCGTCATGTGAACCGCCCGGACATCGCATTCTGCCCATATATCCTCTAGGATGTATTCCGGCCTGAAATCCTTTCAAACCGCCACGTCATTCCAGCATGGTAAAGCATTTTCTCTGGCATATTTTTTTGATTTTTTTTGCGTCTCATACCCAAAATCACGCAACCTTCATGATACAAACGTATTCTATATGAGTTAATGACAAATGAAATTTTAATATATGAAATTAAAAAAAATTATCGTATTGTTTTTTATGTTACCTAGTTGTAGCGTGATTCTCCTAAACTCTTCGAGCAACATTATTATTTTTTCTATCCCACTCGAATTTATCCTTGCATTAAAAATTCATAAAAAATAAATCAATAATTTCAATAAAGTAAAGGAATTAACATAAAATAGTTAAAATTTAAGTTAACACTAACCTTAAATCATGTAAACCATGCATCGACATGGGGTTTCCAATCAGGATATTTGAAAACCTGGCTCCATTAAAACAATGGAATTTCCATCGATGATTTAAATATCGATATTATTACTTAGGCGGCCTCAATGTTTGTGAACCTGAAAATCGATAAAATTAATGAAATATTAGTTGTCCATAAATTGTTAAACATAAACCAACTCAGAGGAAAACAAACTTACATTGAAAGGTCATCTTTCCAATGAGCGTTGTACTTGCGGGTGAATAGATCCCACTCTGAAGGGATATTGCCTCTACGTTGTGGAACCACACTCGAAGAGGCAATGTCATGAGTCGACGAAGGTGCCTCTTATTGGTCGGCACCTAATGACATGTTATTGTCATCATCGCAACTAGAAGAACTAACTGTGATCATATGCTCATGACATGCAGTTGATTTTCCCCTATGCATCTACACAATTTTAATGAATATTTGCATAATTAATTTTGATTTTTTTTAAAAAAATCAACAGCACCTTCCTTATACTAGAAACTACCCAAAATTTTCAATCCTACAAATATAAAAAATATATGCCACAAACCAATTGATTTTATTTTATTTCTACCAACAATTTTGGATTATTTCAACATGGTAATGTTTTTAATCCTAAATTGACCAGAATTGTTTGTAATTAAATTTAATCTTATATATTCAATTAACATTTATACTACAAATTTGATAATAACAATTAAAATTCAACAAAACAATAAAATATTATTGCAATGTAAACAATAAAATAGAAAAATAATAATTTAATCCTATTTATTCAATTGACATTTATACTACAAATTTAACAATAACAATTAAAATTCAACAAAACAATAAAACATTACTGCAATATATACAATAAAATAGAAAAAAAATAATACAAAAACAAATATAGGCTTTAGGAATGAAAAATTCTTACCTTAATGACGTGCTTACTTTCAAAGTTTATCTACGTGTGATACAAAAAAAAAAAAAACAAAAATATATTGTTAATAAACCAAAAAAAAGAAGAAGAAAGTATATCAAAAGATTCACCATATATACCTGTTAATTCTACTTGGGAAGACTTGAAACAAGAGAGGATTGAGAGAGTGAGAGTGTGAGAATAGAGAGAGTGAGAGTGTTTGATTGTAAGAATGAGATAAAAAAAAATGAACTTCTAGCGTCCCCTTCCCGTCCATGGCCGTGTTGAAAATATTCTCAAACACGTTCTTTTTTATATGCATGACGTCAAGGTTATGGCGAAAGATATTGATCTTTCAATAAAGAAGCTCTCATAAAATACTTCGCTTTACCAATAGTGAGTCAAACCAAAACTAGAAAAATTCTGCTTATTGGATTGGAAACCAAACACAATGTCACCATACTTTGACACTACGTCATACAATTCTTCACCAGAAAGACGCAGGGGTGCAACATTCTTTTCAACTCTGCTAATAAAAAAATCCTTTCTGTTCTTTCTAAACCTGTGTTCCGTTATCAATAAAAAAAAGCGTTTTACCCTCGTTTGTTAGCGTGAATGCCTTGTTATTTTCCATGCGTGCTCCAACCAGAAACCATTCCATAAGCCAAAAAAATCATTGACAGTCCACATCAAAGTTACCTTCATAAGAAAATTCTGTTTCATCGTTATATCATAAATCAAAGCTATGAAGGACCATAACTGTATCAACTCATAAATCAATGGTTGAAGATAAACATCTATATTTCAGCCCGGACTATCAGGACGGGGTATGATCATAGATAAAAACATGAACTCCGACCTCATACACATCCCTAGTGGCAAGTTGTAAACTGTAAGTATAACCGGCCAATAAGAATAAGGAGCAACAAATGACCCGAATGGATTGAATTCATTTTTACATAACCTAAGACGCATGCTCCTTGATTCGGCTGAAAAGTGAGGATGCACAATGTTAAAGTGTTTCCATGCTTCACCATTGGATGGATGCACCATCACTTCATCCACCGCATCATGTGATTGATGTCATGTCATATGCTCATCAGTCTTTGGTGGCATGAATAACCTCTGCAGTTTAGGTTTGATTGGGAAGTATCTAAGTTTTTTATGTGCTACAAAAGTCTTTTCCCTGCCAGTTCTGGGTTTATACGGGTATGTCCACATGTCTTGTATTTGATCAGCTCATCATTTTCAAGGTAGTACAACATGCAGAAGTTTGGACACATGCCAATTTTCTAGTATCCTGACTGAGGGGTTTTATCATGGACTTAGCAACATAGAAGTTCTCTTTTAGCCTGTTCCCTTCAGGTAAAATGCTTATCGCCCATTCGATAATTCTGTCATAACCAGCCTCACTCAACCCATAATCCGACTTGATGGTAAACACTTGTGCAACAGTCGATAATTTATTGTGATTTGTGCAGCCATCCCATAATGGTTCATCAAAATCTTTTAAAAGATAAAAAAACCTAGTCGCATCTGCATTAGGTTCTTCATCTACGATTGGACATTGACTGGCATGACCCTGATTCATTCTCATCGCATCTATAATCATAATCCTGTAAGGATTACTGTTGTCATTTACAACTCTATGCACGTTGCTAACACTAGAAGTTGACCCAACCATCCTTTCTACCATGGTCTTGTAAGGAACAAATGATTCTTCGTGTGCATTCCAACACAAGTATTTCTCCATGAACTCTTTGTGTAGAAGATGCATCGTTACAACATCTGGATCGAGAAACTTTTTATTTTTACACCTCTTGCATGGACACCAATACCGCCTCCACTAATATTTCTCAGAATAGATGTTGCATAATTAATAAAACCCTGAACCCCATTACAATAATCAATCCATTATAATCATTGAGGTGAATCTTGATACATCCATGAACGATCATCCATGACTAATTCTATCGAACCTATATCAAATAATGATGACAACATGTATTAATTAACCATGTTAAGTACATAAATTTGCAAAAATATTGGTTTAGCTCAAGATTATCCGATGTACTTTCATACTTCTCTTAATTCATTATCAATTATCTATGTACATACAAATTTGTACACAGTAATTTACGCAAATTACAACTCGACAATAAAATTAACAAAATATAAAACGGACCCATTAAACAAGCAATTATTTATTTCATCACAACACACATAAGTCAGTAATTCGACATAAGTTTCAACAATTTATAAACAAATATAATTTTATAAAATCTAAAACAAACCATAACATGTACAAAATAATAAATCCATACAACAAGTTTGTTTAAGAAAAAACAATAAAACAAGTAAAAACCCAAACAAAATACATATACTACAAAAATATGCACTAAAAAAATTGACGTTTTAAAATTGTGTTCAAATTAAAAAAATGATAAATTTACTTAAAATGAAAAATTCGTAATAAAACACGGATGCTGTGACTGGAAAAGTTGAAGAAGGATGAGTTGTGTTGAGATGAGGAGGGATGTGAGGGGGGGAGGGGTTGTTTGTTTAGTTGCAGAGGGGAGGGGAAGAAGGAGAAATAGAGGAGGGGAGGGTCGATGGTCAGGTAACTATTACTGATGGAATTACAAACAGAATGTTTCTATCTGTCACCCCATTGACCATTCTGTCGGTATAACTGACACGTTACTATACGATCATCCATTTTTGAATCCAACTATAATTTTATCGGTAAAATCATCAACAAAAACTTACACATCATCATACTGTTTGGTTTTTTTAAATTCCTTCTATTCCGACTAGCATTCCCTCGATATATACTGACAAAATATTTATGTCGGTAAATACTGACAGAGTTAGCGATAGACAAAATTTGATCAGTAAATATCACCCCAAAATACCGATGGAAAAATCCTTCGATGATTCCGTTTGTATTCGTAGATTTTCTGGTAGTGCAATGACCCTTTGTTGTCTTTTTTTTTTCTTTTTTTTTATTTGGTTTTTTTTTGCCACTTAGAAAAATATTTACTAGATTCACATACTCTTTAGTTTTGACATAATTCTTAAATACTATTACAAATTGTTTATTTGAATTCTAATAATTTATTTTCAATTATTGTGAATCTGATGTGAAAATAATAATACTAATAATAAAGTACTCATGGAAGTTCAATTCAATTCATTTTTTTATTCTTAAATTTCTTAAATAGACTTTGAACATGATTTTATCAAATTAATGATTTTTTAGTTTTCAATCACAAAAAAAATAGACATACTATTTTGATATTATCTGTTAACTTGCTTTAACAATCATAATATTTTTTTTAATAGAAAAAATGGTTCTAGTGAAAAACATTGAAGTCACTATGATAAAGAAGAGATATGTTAATATGAAAATTTATCTTGATGGAAAAAAAATTCTAAATGATTTTATTTTTAGGTTTGATAATAATGCATTCACACACACACACACACACACACACACACACACACACACAATGATAAAGAGTAATGACATATACATCAATAAAAGACAAGGTTTAGTTCGCAATCAAGCATAGATCAAGAATCAAGTATCAATTCACTTTGACTTTCACTCTAACATCACATTTTTTTTTTGTCAAAAATGAGTTTCAGTTCAAAACCAAAACCTTAGAATTAAAACCCATAAAACATGTTATTGACATATGAAAACCCTAGATTATTGACTAATGATGACATGCAAACTTGCAAAAACCAAAATCAAATCAAAACAAAACCTAAAATTAGCACTCGAGACAATATTCTTCGGATGAACAAGAAGGACATGAACTCAGGTTGCTCAGAAATGCCTAAGTTATTGGCAAACCCATAAATTGGCCTTTTAGGCATCTAAACTTGTTTTTGACACTTCTATGTCATTTCATGGCACATAACTAATACACACCTGAGCTAGGACATGAGAAAAATATACCAGTTACTACAAACACTTCTACCCAACTGAACCTTTCAATAATTCACCAGTTAAGTGCAACTCCTTACTCAGGTCGTGTTGGTAACCCAAGGGAAAAATCAACCTTGCCACCCCAACAAGTCTTGACACCCTTAGCAACACACAACGTCCTAACTCTATGGCCACCAGCCACACCAAGCGCTCGTAGATGATTACACTACCTAGAAGGGACTAGGTATAATGACATTCATGAGAGTTCTTTAAGAGGTCATTCATGCCATTGTGATACCTATCTACAAAGCTGGTACTCTAAATGTACTTCTTCTAGATATCGTGAAATGGACATCATACCAAACTCCTCGAGCTCCCAATAGCCTAACAGACAAAATTTTTATAAGAGATGGTATGTAAATGAGCATACCTAGGACTACATTTCCACAAAAATAAGTATTGAACACTTGACTCCATAAAGACTACAGTTCAATAAAAATGAGTCTAGAAAACTATGATGGCCTAACTGACCTGATGAAGCATGTACATAATATGCATGGTAGCTTAGAGTTGGTCATCCAGGACAATGGCTTAATATACAAAATCCTCCTCATAACCTTTCATGGGCCTGCACATGTATAATATAATAATTTGGAGCCAAGCTCCAGTGAAGGGTTTAGTGACCTCCGCACCAACCTAGTGGCATGTTTCAATATTAACATATCCGTTAAGAAAAGCTCTACGAATATATTTGGTATTATTCAATAAGAGAGCAACTATACACATAAATATTTGAAGAGGTTCAGTGAGGAGATGCTCAAGGTGAAAAAATTGCTTGAGCCAATAGACTTAGTGAGAGGGGGGTAAGGGAACATGCCTTTTTGGAGAAAACTTTATGCCTTTCTAGAGAAAAGTTTGCTTATTGTGAAGCAAGTAATGGAAAATCATATATGTGTGAAAGAGATCGGTTTGTTACAATATGGGCCTTCTTGTTTTTACAAGGACAACCAATATGAAGGACATTTCAAGCAAAATTATTCTCCTAGTAGAAATGAAAGATCGAGGAAGAACCATGAGGGATCAACTTATGGGTATTTGGCGTATCCTAAGGATTTATAACTCCTTTAAATCAAAATAGGATCACTCATTCAGAGTTATTAGGGCAGTCAAAGCAAACACCTTGATACCCCTCCAAGACATGTTTCTTCTAAGAACCTTCCTCACACTTATCACTTAGATCACCTTAGAATACATAACCTTTAATAGGAATGTAAGTTTATTTTTGAAATAAAAATAATGTATCTTTAATATACATTTCCTATCTACAAATCTCTAGTGGGGGCTTTTGGACAATTTTCAAGGAAAAGATTGACTTGGTCTCCCTAGAGAAATATACTCATAATCTCCAAGGGATAGGTATGAGGTCTCCCTATTACAATAACATCATTATCTAGATGATGTCTAAAAGTCTCTTACCAATTCATCAAGGTTTGATTTCAGATCCTCTATTCATCATTGTAGTCTCAGACTAATATATTCTTCAAGTGATGCCTAAAAACCTCTCACCAATTCACCAAGGGATGATCTTGGATCCCCTATTCTCTAGTGCAATTCGGACTGGCATATTCTCCAGGTGATAATGCCAAAAGGTCTCTCATAAATTCACCAGGGATTGATCTTAAATATCTTACCTCTCTAATGTAGTATCAGATTGACACGACTCTCCGGTAGGGCTCCTAGGCTTTACATTATCTCTAGAAAATGATCTTGGATCTCCTACCCTTAGGTACAACCTCTCTCTAGTAGGGGGCTTTCATGCCCCATTATATCATCAGGAAAGCCACAAGCCACCCACTCTTAAAAAACAATCACTTTATAGTGGAGGGCTCCTATGCTCCATGACAATGTTAGGGAAATAACATACCCTACACACTTTCTAATGGGGGACTTTCAAGTCCCTACGCCATCACTAAAGAGGCTACAAACCTCCCACTATTGGGTGAGATCTTTCTCTATTTAAGAGCTCTTATACCTCATGACATCCTAGTGAGGTCACATACCTCCCACACTCCATGGATCACTTTTAAATAGAGGGCTCTCACGCCTTATGCCATCCTAGGGAGGTATGCGACCTCCCACACTCCAATACAATCACTATTTAATGGATGAACTTGGTCTCCCTAGTGAATTAACACCACCCTTTATGGGTCCATCCTTTTTTCTCTTTAGAAATTTTTTTAAGTATGAGTTCCTCTTCCATGGGTTTCTCCTCTATCCCTTATAAATTTTTTTTAAGTACAGGCATCGATATTGGTCTGTATCCCTAGCCATTTAAAAACTTTCTTAAGTATAAAGTCTTCCTCCATGGGTTCCCCTTCTGCCCCTTATAAATTTTTCTAAGTATAGGCGTCGACATGGGTCCATCCTTCTAGCCACTTAAAAATTTTCTAAGTATAGGTTCACCTTTCATGGTTTCCCCTAAACCAATTAGAAATTTTCTAAGTATGGGTTCCTTCATGGTTCCCCTCTACATACTTAGAAATTCCCTTTTCAACCATGGTGCATACCCTTACACATATGCTCTCTAATATATTACATGTGGTTCATCCTTCTTCTCATACGAAGAAAACTCGACAAAACTCGTCGTACTGAGCATTTTTATAAATCTTTGTGTAGACTAGGAGGACTATTGATAAACCTAAATTTAACGGGCTCAAATCCCCTAAAAGGCCAAAAACAAATCCTTATAGGCTTCGGCTACCACACCTAATCCCAACTACTACCAAGAAGCTGATACTTGACCCCCAACTGGTGGTAGGCATGCACCCTAGTACGCATATAGGCTCGGGATACCATGCCTGAGCCTAACATACTTAGGTCTAGAAAGCATGTTTAGAACTATTTTTCACCTCATTGGGCTTGACACCTAGCCTTGTGCAACACTTCATTAAGAGTTTTTCTAGGATCCTACGCGGGTCCTTTAGCATTTTATATTGATCCAATATGTATTGTTTTAAGTAGAATACAACTCAAAATATCACAAGGGTGAAATTACACTTTAACCTCTCATCTTAAAAAAAAAGACTCATGTGGTTATAAATTCATCATGAATCCTTTAAACTCAAGGGGTTCACAATCTCTTCATTCTTAACATTTTCAGCATACATATTTTAAGAGCCTCTGTCTAAAATATCATTGCACTTTCTCTCTCTGCAAAGTTACTAACTTAAGTATTTGAGAGTCCCTGTATCCATTAAAAGAGATCTTTTGCACGTAGCAACTAGCAGTCACCTTGGTTTACTAGGCATCACCAGCTACCAGTTACGAACCACCTGAGCTTTCCATATTAAGCTATTAAACACCTTGCCGAAGGAGAATAGATTTGATTGCTTGAACTAAAAGATTAACTGATTATCCAACACATCAACCTTATTCCTAAGCATCTTAGATTTTAGGACCTCATCAAATATATATATATATATATATATATATATATATATATATAGTAATTGTTTAGGATTGATGCAAAATAAAAAATAAAAAATTTAGGTTATACATTTTGACAATATCTTTATATCAAATTATTTCCTTTTTATAAGATTTTAACTGTGATCACAAAATTTCAAAAGTGTTCCATTCTCCATTCTATCTATGTATATTTATATTATTTTTTCAAAAGAGAAAAAAATGTTACATTCTACATAATGTATGGGATGGTGGGTAAATGACCCTATGTTTCCTTTGATTACATTGCAAACTTGGATTTTCTCTTTAAATCTTTGTTTCATAGATGGGGTCTTATGTTACCTATTTTAGCTGTACTACTATCATTCTGTTTCCATAATCTATGCAAAAGGATTAAGAACTACTATATTTAGAATTTAAATTTCTAAAAATGAGTGTACAATACAGGTCCATCATGCTATAATACATTATAAAGGTGTGTTTGAACCGCGTTCCCTTAAATTTTGAATTTGTTTTTTGCTTAAAATAAATTTCTTTTATGTTTTCAGATCGTTTTGAAGTGCTGATATAAAAAATATTTTTAAAATTTCTTTTATATTTTCAGATCATTTTGATGTGCTGATATAAAAAATATTTTTAAAAAATATATTTTTTTATTTTGATGCATTTCTAAGCGAAAAACACTTTGAATTGCCACAATTACCATAATCCCAAACACACTATAAAACTAGTTTTATGACATGTTTTGTTTATATATGCATGATACCCTAGGAATTTTACGTTGATTTTTATATGCTATAATTAGGTATGCAATTTAATATATTTTGCAATACATCCCTAGCATTACTAGATGTACAATCTTATAGTCTATTTAGAACCATGTGAATTAAATTTAATTCATAAGATTAAATGAATTCTTATGTTTGGAACTGTTTTAAGGATATTGATTTGAATTTCAAATTAAATTAAATTTATAAAAAAAGGTGCAAAAATAGATCAAATGAAAAACCATTTGATTTGCTATAATAATATCTCAAGAAATTAATATTAAAAACAATATTCCACAAATACTCACATGCTAACACATACCCTATTTTTTCCTATCTATCTCATAGGCCTCTTTCTTTCTTCTTAAAAACATTTGACAACACAATATTCTTTCTTTCTTTACTTGACTTTAATCATCGTCAAGATATTCTTGTTCCTTATAAGGTATATTATTAATCTTTTTACCCTTTTTTTTTTCTTTTTTTTAGTATTTTTGGTTTTTGCCCAAATTGTTTTTTTGGTTTTGCTCTGCTAATTTTTGGTGGATGATTTTTTTTATAAAAGGTGGACGATGGTTGATTGATGTATGAATG
>Ga0307508_10004951_pt1 | contig 12811 bp, 15 predicted proteins | sample 9_EM_MG_FD_203089 | JGI IMG/M metagenome (GOLD analysis project Ga0307508, IMG submission 203089) | Populus trichocarpa ectomycorrhiza microbial communities from riparian zone in the Pacific Northwest, United States - 9_EM | ecosystem: Host-associated > Plants > Roots > Unclassified | place... | reverse complement strand
TTGGCGGTTCATTATCTTTCTCACTTCTGGCTGATGATACGTAGAGGTGTCCCTCGCAAAGAAGTGTGCAACGGCCTTTGGATCGGCCAATACAAGCATCTTCGAGCCCAAACTCGATGGGATCTCATACACAGGGCCGTATTTCTTTTCCCATTTTCCGTATAGGACGCCCAGATCAGATGACTCGAAAAGCTCTTTTGTGGCTCCGAACAACCAACTGCTACTTGGCGGGCCTCTGAGCCTGGGCGTGCGACGACGGCTGCGATGCAGGTAGACCTGGATTTCAACAAGGAAACCGACAATGCAGATTACGATCGCAAGCTTGCTGAGGTTGAGCGCCGTAAAATCGATGTGCTTCGTCAGGTTGTTGAGGGTGGAGGAGAAGGTGTTAATCATTCTGGAATAGGAATTTGAAAAAGGGGTCAAAGTGATGTGTTGAACGAGGTCGTTAATGTTGAATCATTCGACCTCGACTCGGACGAACAGCTCGATTTGAATAATGGGCGTTTCTTATCCGCAGGCTGCCACGAATGTAAGTAATCCGAATCGACGGACATCGCCGACCTGTTTCCAGAAGGCCAAAGGTCATCATCCCTTTGTGGAGCTGGCCAAACAAAACTATCGTTTCCTAGAACACTTCTCATGGAACAATGACGGTAGAAATAAAAGAACTGGATGTACAGAGGTCCCCGCGTTCGGCCTACGGCCCTTGATTGGAGATAAGCCAAATGAAATGTCTGATCAACAATACAGATAATCAAAGCATTTATTACCAAATATGGTATAGTACCCACCTTACTCCCGCTACCATCCAGTTGCCTGATATGGACTTCGTGGCCCCTAGTACATTGAACTTTGTGGTCCTCTAAGTATTTGCATGGCCTTCAGTCTCGAACAAATATCTGGCCGCTTTATGAAGGTTCATTAATCATTTGCCACGGAAGCCTATGCTGGGTCTTAAAATACTGCACCACACCAACGCTGACAGGTTCCTGGTCTACTTGTGATTACTCCACTTCTGAACCAATAGACCAAGACCAATGAGTCCTTCCATCGAACTCACATGAACTGTTATTTCAGGTACTGTATTGAATCTTATCCACAGGTGAGAAAAGTGGAGTATAATGACCCCAAGCTTGGACTTTGATAACGAATCGTTAATCTCAGAGTCATTCGTGAACCGCGCATGGATTCATGAAATAAAGACACGTGAACGACATTTGCAGCAGTTAAAATGGGATCCAAAGCGGTCGAAAACAATCCGAACCCTTTGCAATTTGTTCAACTTTCCAAACTCAAGTCCTAATTTTCAAGCCGCTATGACTGACAACAACTCTACCCGTCTTCCCGGCTGGCATGCCAACCCGTGGAATGATGAAAACACCAACGACACCCTCACTCGTGGCAAGTGAGTTTAACTTCTGTTCTTTTTGACGTACTCGAGCTCATGGCTTGTCAATTAGCCTTTGTTGATGGCCTGCACCTTCGCCCTGTGGCAAGAAGGTGTAGTCGTCTCTCTTAATCCGGACCATTGAGCCTGTACTGAAGGTTAGACGTCGCGTTCCTTTAACATGTAGAAAATGCTGAAAATAGGGTTACTTTTTGTTTCGCAGACCCTCTCATCTCGTTTGAAACTGTTTCTGTAAAGATTGCGTATGTAAAATTGATCTCCAGAAAAGACACAAAATCCACGTCGATGATCGCTACTTGTATTCGAATACAATAAATCTGCCCTTCGATTCTGCGTGCCATGCATTGTGTGAAACCAACGTTCCGCTGATAGAATTCCTTTTTGTCCGAGTCGTTTCGTGACCGGTGCATGTGACAAACGACAACGGAAAGTTTTCTTCTAAGGTCAAATTTTCAACTTTGACCCATACGATATACTATCTTCCTGCCACCCTTCATATTTCGAATTACTACAACCCAGCCAAGTGAAGGCATCACACGTCACCTGACTCTCGGACATAGTACGTCCGGTCCAAGTAACATTCACTTCAGATCAATTGAATTCATAGCGTCGACTCACAGGACTTGGAGTCTACGTTTCAAATAGGTGGCTCAACCAAGGATATGAACAAACGTGTGCTTTCTTGTAGGTGAACGTTGCTTTCCTCAATAAGTTCATATGACTTTTGTGCCTATCGCGGATGGAACAAGGATGGAACGGCAACTTGATAATTGCAAGTAGATTAGAACGTAGCATGGGCCCAGCTCCCTACATACTGTTTTTGTGCATAAAACACTATCTCCGCATCGCTAAGAGTATACATCTGTGTGAGGCAGGGTACGCAAGATCATCAGCGAATCCTGGGGGAGGTATGTACCAGCTTGTAAACCGCAAATTGCAATTACCATCAAATACCGCCCAGAAACTGCTGGTGTAGACGAAACGGTGGGTTTGTTACATCACTCACTCGAAAACCCGTACTCATGATTAGGAAGTTGGATAAGAAATGGCGTTATCTTTGGCGTTTCATGTAGACTCGTGACCAGATTTCAATTTGTTGATCGCGATGATTGCAAGCAACTCATCCTAATAAGGAAGTTCTAATTTTGGAACTACAGTGTGCGAAGATTAGGCTCGATAAGGCAGTCCACTACACGTAGTTTGAACCCATCCACCGACCTTCTCTACCGAATCGACTATCGAGGTGTGCAAGTGAGTGGGAAGGAAAGAAAGGAGACGACTTCATGAACATGCGGAGTTTTGCTGAACCTCGGCGCACCCAATGGTTTGATTATTGAAGCACCACAGTGGCATTGAGCAAGATCAAGCAAGATCTCCAGTTGCGTTTCTGGATTTTGTTTCCAGGTCTTGTTTGGCTCAGCTCCACAAAATGGTCAATGCTTCGACAGTTGACGCTTCCGTAGTCGTATCTGGTGACTTTATCTTTGGCAGCAATGACGACCTTATCGTCAAATTGCTCGGGCAACTCCTTGGTCTCTCAGATTTCATTTCGGTACCTGCCACTTCAGAATCCTGAGGAACGACAGGTGGTAGCAATTCTTCTAAGCCTGTCGTGGCCTACAGAAAGGATGATTCATACCGCCTCCATTCGCAACAACATCTATTTTATGACTCTCAACCACGGCAATCTGGCAGTCGTGGCCTGGACAATTATTGCCCTCATTGCAATCCATCTCTACCTGCACCGCAGCCGTCGTTGTACTCCCAAACTTAGGGGTCCGCCACGCGGTAGTTGGTTATTTGGAGCCACCCAAGCACTTTTCGAGTCTTCTGACCCTGGCATCGTCTATGGAAATTGGGAAAAGAAACACGGTTCTGTGTATGAGATACCATCCAGTATGGGCTCAAGGATTCTGGTCTTGGCCGATCCGAAGGCCATTGCGCACCTTTTTGCAAAGGACACCTCCACGTATTACAAGCCACAGTGGATCAAAACATTTATCCGCAGCGTTGTAAGTAGGCTTCTTCCTTTCTTTATCTCCGCGATTTAATGGTGTCCATTACACAGTTCGGTGCAGAGATGTCGGTCCTGGAAGGCGAGTCTCATAAGAGGCACGTAAGAGCACATTTTACAGGATAATTTTTTCTCATTGTTTGCGGCTGCTCTTAGAGAGCGAAGACTTATGGCATCTGCTCTGTCCAACACCGCCGTCCGGAAAATGACACCCGCCTTTTTGGATTCTGCATACAAAGTAAAACGTACCATGACTGTTTTGTGAATACTTGACCGGATTCCTCTTCTAGGTGACAACCGCATGGAATTTATCCCTCCATTCTAACTCAAAGGTCGACTCGACCAACTCAATAACAGTTGACGTGGCAAAATGGTGAGCTTTTTGCTACTACGCTTTTTTTTCAAACCTTCATTCATCTCGTTCCCAGGGTCAACTACATTGCGTACGCCTTTATATCTATCTCATATTCACATCTCAACTGACAGATTTCTTTCAGACTCGACAGCGTTGGAAACGGGTGCTTCGCGCATGATTTTGGCTCGCCCAATGACGATCATCATCCCGTCATAGAAGCCTTTGAGTCTGTTGGGGCCACTAAGCCGTCACTCGCCCTGAAGACGATGCTCCTCCTCGGTCCTCACTTTCCGTCATTCGCTACGCGAATCCCAAACGAAACGACAAATGCTTTGAAGGCATTGTGCAAGACGATGAAGGAGAACGCGGAGCAGATGTTGACCAAGGCCCGGAAAGATAAGGTTATGAACGGCGCAGATAGGACTGTCCTTGGAGCGTTCGGTCCGTTCGAATCCAATTTGCTATTGAATTGACACTAACAATGTCTAATCGTTCAATAGTCAAGGGCGAGGACGCAGATCCGAATGTACAAATGGCATCTCGGGTAGGTGCTTTCATCCCATCCACTGCAGAACTCGAATTCCTGATTCTGAGATCATCAAGGTGGTATGTTGTCTCATCTAGCACCTTACCCACGTCTCGTACCTTAAAGCCGCATTCAGGTCGGGCTTATTTTCAGTGCATATGAAACAACTGCAAGCAAGTTTCATCGGCCTTTTTATGCTGACGTACTACTTCTGAACTTGATTGCTACGGTCTTCAGTAACTCTCACTGTATGTGCCCCCTTTCACACACCCCAGACGGCTCCAATTCATTTATAATTCAGTGGGCCCTCATCGAACTCGCCCGCCATCCTAAAATCCAGGAAACCCTCCGTGCCGAATTGCGTAAGAATATGTCAAGGGATACCACAACCTACGACCTCATGGTCAGCCTGCCCTATCTTGACGCATTCACTTGCGAACTCCTCCGATTCCGTCCAGTGACCCTTGAAGTCTCGCGCGTGGTAATTTTTTTCATTTTCCAATGTTTCACCCTGGTCATTGAAGTCATACAGGCAAACGAGGATGACACAATTCCTCTTTCGCAACCCATCACCACCGCCTCTGGGGCTGTCATTGACGCGCTCCCTGTCTCTAAAGGAATCTACATCCGGATTCCCATTGTGGGTGTCAACAGGTCTGAGGCGCTCTGGGGCCCGGATGCCTCAACCTTTGATCCTAGTCGGTGGTTAGAACCCGAGTCCACTGAACCCACAGATTCAAACCGGACGTCCACAACTCCAACAAGGAAAGAAGAGATCCGAGGATACCGCCACCTCTTGACATTTGTGGACGGTCCGCGCATGTGCCCTGGGAGGCACTTTGCAGTGACCGAGTTCAAAGTATGTTTCGATTCCGTGTCTCTGTTTGCTCTCATATACAGCATCCCGTTTAGGCTGTCTTGTCGGTTCTGCTGAGGAATTTCTCCTTTGAGCTTCCTGATGGCCCTGATACGAAGATTGAGATCTTAAACTCTGCAGGGGTCCGGCCTAAGGTGGCGGGTGAGGAGGGTCTACGGGTACCGCTCATCATCAATAAGGTCGAGATGGAGTGAGTTCTCGAGACTCGGAGCCTATATTCTGGCATATGGCATTGAAAATGTGTCTACTCTGATTCAGCTATTATTGCTTTGCCGTTGGTTATAGTTAGTACAGAAGTTGTTCTGATTAGGTTTCCAAGAGACTTGTACGAGAAGACGTTTATGATCTGCAAAGTTTTTATTTTTGGACAGCATAAAATAGAATAGTAACGGAGTATCAACCAAAGTGTTCATTGATCTGCAACTTTTGGCTTAGGTCCAAAAATGGTAGATGAGAAACGATTACAAAGTACGTACAGATCAAGGTCGAAATACCTACTTGAGGACTTACCTACTCCTACTCCACCTTCTTGACAACCAATGGTATTCTCAGACCCTCCTCACCACCAACCTTGGCCCGGACTCCCGAGATCTCGATCTTCGTATCTGTACCGTCAGGAAGCTCAAAGGAAAAATTGCTCAACAGAACCGACACAACTGCCTGAAAGGATCCCAAAAAGGTAGTGGGGAAACAAATCTGTGACAAAAAGAAAAACATACCTTGAGAATGGTCAACGCGAAGTGCCTCCCAGGGCACATGCGCGGGCCGTCCAAAAATGTCAAGAGGTGGCGGTAGCCTCGAATCTCCTCTTTCCTTTTTGTGACGGCTGGAGTTGTATTTGAATCTGTGGGTTCAGTGGGTTCTAACCACCGACTGGGATCAAATGTGGACGCATCCGGGCCCCAGAGTGCCTCAGACCTGTTGACACCCACAATGGGAATCCGGATGTAGGTCCCTTTAGGGACGGGGAGCGTATCAATGACAGCTCCAGAGGCGGTGGTGATCGGTTGCGAAAGAGGAATTGTGTCATCCTCGTTTGCCTGTGTATGATATCAATGACCAGGGGTGAAACATTGGAAAATAAAATTTACCACGCGCGAGACTACTGGGATCGCTGGGCAGATCCGGAGGACTTCGCAGGTGAATGCATCAAGGTAGGGCAGGTTGTGCATGAGCAAGTCGTAAGTCGCGGCTTGCTCTCTGACGATGTGCTGTTGCAGCTCGGCACGGAGGGTTTCCTGAATTTCAGGATGACGGGCGAGCTCGATGAAGGCTCGCTGAATTGCAATTGAGTAGGCGTGGTGCCATGAGAGGTGATGGGTACATACCGTAAGAGTTACTAGGGACCGTAGAACAAAGTTCAAAATAAGTATGATGTTCACTAGAGAATCAACGGAACTTGCTTGCAATTGTGTCGTATGCGATTGAAAGGAGCCCAACCTGAATGTGTGTCAGAGTAAGCGCACGAGGACAGGAAGCTAACAAACCAGCTTGATGATTTCAGGATCAAAAATTCGATTTCTGCAGTAGATGGGATTAAAGCACATACCCGGATTGCCACGTGTACATCCGGATCTGCATCTTTGCCCTTGACTATTGAACGATTAGACATGAGTAACGATATCACAAATTTTAAAGGAAAAAGGGGGTAGAACGGACCGAGCGCCCCAAGGAGAGTTTTATCTACATTTCCGCCGTTCATTACATTGTCTTTGTAGGCCTTCATCAACATCTGTTCCGCATCGTCCTTCACTGCCTTGCACAGTGCCTTCAATGCATTTGACGTTCCGTTTGGGATCCGCGTCGCGAGCGACGGAAAATGAGGAGCGAGGAAGAGCGTCGCCTGCAGGGCGAGTGACGGTTTAGTGGCCTCGACGGACTCCAAGGCTTCTATGACAGGGTGATGGTCGTCGTCGAGCAAGCCGAAGTCGTGTGCGAAGCACCCTTTGCCAACGCCGTCGAGTCTGAGAGGAATTTTGTTCGACATTTATAAATGGGAGATAGAGATAAAGGCGCACGTAATGTAGTTCACCCTGGGAAGGAAATGAACGAGAATCTGGGAAAGGGTAGTAGTCAATTGCGCACCATCTTGCCATGTCAACTGTTATTGAGTGAGAGTTGCTTTGGGCATTAGATTGGAGGGATGAATTCCACGTAGTTGTCACCTGAATAGAGGATCGTCAAGTAGACACAGAGGGTCGTGTGTTAAGTCCTACTTTGTATGCAGAATCAAAAAATACGGATGTTAGCCCCCGAATAGCAGAGACGTTAAGAGCGGACGATAACACTCTTCGTTCTCTAAAGCAGTCGCAAACGATGAGAAAGGTGACAATCTTTTATTACTTTACGTGCCTTGTATGAGTCTCTCCTTCCAGTATTAATAAATCATCACCAAACTGTGAAATGGTCCTCATCAGATCACTGATGTCGAAAAGGAAGGCTACTCACAATTCTGCGGATAGAGGTCTTGATCCACTCTGGCTGGCAATACGTATAGGTGTCCTTTGCAAAGAAGTGTGCAAGGGCCTTTGGATCGGCCAACACAAGCATCTTGGAGCCCAAACTCGATGGGATCTCATACACAGGACCGTATTTCTTTTCCCATTTTGCGTACAAGATGCCCAGATCAGATGGCTCTTTGGTGGTTCCGAACAACCAACTGCTACTTGGCGGACCTCTGAGCCTGGGCATGCGACGACGCAGGTAGATCTGGATTTGAAGGAGGATAACAAACATGCAGGCTGGGATCGCAAGCGCGCTGAGGTTGAGAGCCATAAGGTCGAGAGTGGAGGAAACGGCGTTGACCATTCTGGATTTCTCAGGGAGTGATGCCAGATTTGGCGACCCGCATATCGGACATTGCCGACCCATTTCCCTTGTGGAGCAAGACGACCCATGCGGAGCTGAGCCAAACAACTTAATTGAGTACACCAGATTTCCAGTCGTCAAATCGAGGGTATCTCTGAGTACTTCGGCAGAAAGTTTCGGGTCTTGTCGGGCAGATTCTCTCTTGGACAACGATGCCACCGACCTGGACGGCCAGAAATTATCCCCCCACCCGTCGTTCTGACCATCTCGACGTCTATACCAGCGCGTCAAAAGGCGAAGTACTTGTACCAGACCCGTACCAATGGCTGGAGGAGAATACCGACGAGGTCGACAAATGGATGTCAGCTCAAGCATCTTTCACACAAGCTTACCTCGATCAAAACGAGGATCGGAAGAAGCTAGAGGACAAGTTTCGTGCAAGCATGAACTACCCAAAGGTGATTACTCCACCCTTAATATGTATCTGATCGTGCCTCAACCAGTTCCTGTAGTTCTCTGCACCCACACTACTTGATGACGGACACTGGTATTGGTTCTACAATAGCGGTCTGCAGGCACAATCAGGTATGCATTCATTCTTCTCTGCAGCATTACAACAAGGCCGAGGTTGGAATGATGTACAGCTCTCTATTGCTCCAAGGAACCGGTCCTTCCTGATTTCTCGAAAGAAAACAATGAGGTCAGCGAGGTATTTATTGATGTAAGGGATTTCACGACATCAGAAAGACGTTTCTTATACCTTCATTACGAAAGCCAAATGTCCTTGCCCCAGACGGTAGTGCGGTTATGGTCGCTTGCCGATTCTCCCGCTGTGGCAAGTATTTTGCATACGCAATATCACATTTGGTACGTGATCACTAGTATTCCCACTGTTACTGATTGTCAGATACCTTGGTACAGGGAAGCGATTTTTCCACCATGTATGTTCGCCCTACGAGCTCTCGGTTGTCACAGGCAATGGAAGAAGACGGACGATTCCCGGACGAAGTCAAATGGATCAAGTTCTCGAATATAGCATGGACAACGGACTCGAAGGGTTTTCTTTACCAGGTATGACACGTTTCTAACCATCCAAGCCATAATTTCATTAGTTACCAGCGGTATCCTGCCCGTGATCTTCAGGAGAGATATACTGACAGAGATGCCATGATATGTTACCATGTGGTTGGAACATCTCAATGTAGACATGATATAGCCCTAGTTTCACAGACCTGACCCATTGATGCAGCGGGAGACACTATCGTTTATATGGACAAGGCGAACCCGGATTGGATGTTTGGAACAGATACTTCCGAGGATGGCAGATATCTATACTTGTATCAATACAAAGATACTTCAAAGGCAAGGCATTTATGTTTTTTTTCAGGACGCTCACGTAAATTTCATACTCTTAGACAAATCTTATGTGGGTTGCGGAGCTCGATGAGCGCGGGATCCACCCTGGAATTCGATGGCGAAAACTCATCGATGAATACCTTGCCGACTACAGCGTGTGAGACTGATCTCTTTCGACTCTTGTTGTCACGTCTAATCCAAGTACAGAGTAACCAACCACGGGCCGCTAGTGTATGTCAAGACAAATCTGGACGCACCCCAACATAAGGTCGTCACCATTGACTTGTCGAAAGATGATATCGAAGTTCGCGACTTTATACCACAAGTAAAGAATGCGAAGCTCGTTCAAGTCAACTGCGTCAATAAAGAATGTTTTGTTGCTATCTACAAGCGCGATGTAATCCCAATCCAATCGTATTTTTACTCGTCTTCTGATATGACTCGCGCAGGCAAAAGATGAAATATATCTGTACTCCAAGACGGGTGTTCAGCTTGCCCGTCTGGCGGAGGACTTTATTGGCACCGCGTCCATAACGAACAGAGAAAAACAACCCCATTTTTTCCTTGCACTGTCTGGATTCAACTCACCTGGCACTATTGCCTGCTACGACTTCACACCCCCAGAAACACAGCGTTTCAGCATCCTCCGGACCACAAAGGTCAACGGACTGAAACCGGAAGATTTTGAGTCCATGCAAGTCTGGTATGAGAGTAAAGATGGGACCAAGGTCCCGATGTTTATTGTTCGTCACAAATCGACGGAATTTGATGGGACGGCGCTTGCGATTCAGTATGGTAGCTCCTTCCCACAATGATCGTGAAGCAAGCCTATAACATTCTATGCAGGTTATGGCGGATTCGCGTCTTCTGTCGATCCATTCTTCAATCCGATCATTTTCAGCTTTATGCAAATGTACGGCGCAATCCTTGCTGTCCCAAACATCAGGGGTGGAGGTGAATTTGGGGAAGAGTGGCACAGGGGCGGTAGACGAGAAAATAAGGCTAGCAATGAGGACTTTCGTACTTCCCGCACAGTTAATCACCTTGTTAATAGGGAAACTGTGTTGATGATTTCATTGCTGCGGCGTACGTTTTCCATTCATCAATTCCGCACGCTCATGAATGGTTTTGGTTTTCATCTGAAGTCAATTTCTCATCAAGAACAAGTATGCGGCCCCAGGTAAGGTGGTCATCAACGGTGCATCTAATGGCGGTCAGAAATCTACTCTTGTTTTCCGATTGACACCGTCTTTTCAACGGTATAATAGGTCTTCTGGTCTGTGCATCTGTTGTTCGGGCACCTGAAGGAACTTTCGGCGCCGCGGTCGCTGAGGGTAGCGTAGCAGATCTCCTGAAGGTATTGAGTGGTCCTTCAATACACCCATTCATTTTTATGATTATTTTCCCCCCAGTTTTACAAATTCACTGCAGGTTCGTCATCGGTCTCGAGACAATCATTCATTGAAACTTAGAGCATCGTCAGGTAAAGCCTGGATGAGTGAATACGGAGATCCCCGCATTCCCGAAGAATTCGACTATATCTATCCGTTGTCTCCTGTACACAACGTGGCTAGCGACAAGGTTCTGCCAGCAACATTGCTTATGATCACTGAGGGTAAACTGGTTTTGTTTCATTTCCAAATCATCAATTACCTGATGTTGGGGCTCTTCCTCAGGCGACGACCGTGTCGTGCCGATGCACTCGCTCAAGTTCATTGCGACACTTCAGTATAATTTGCCTCTGAATCCCAATCCGTTACTTATCAGGATTGATAAAACGTGGCTTGGTCATGGTGGTGGCAAATCGACAGATAGGCGGTAAAGTTGAAGATTGTCCGTTTTGTTATCGTATTTGCTAATTCGTTCTCTATAGCATCAAAGATGCTGTTGATAAATGGGGATTTGTGGTACAATCTCTGGGAGTTGAGAGGCGATTACGTGATTAGGCTGTCCTCGCTTAATTAGCGAGTGGATTCATGTCATTGTCAGGCACGGCGCATGCCTACATGGAGCGTTCCTAACTTAGGACTTATCTATGGAGCTGACTACGTAAAAAGACACACTGCCAAAATGTGTGACTGAACAGGGTTGGCTCGGATTAGAGACCTTTACCACTTCCCTTTCTATGCATAAAAACACCCGGAATATGCTCCGAGAGACTGTTGCAACCATCATTAAGATTTTTGTGGGAGGGAGGCAAAAAAATCGAGAGTGAACGAATGATGGGTCATTGAATTTGAAGGGAACGCGCTCACGGGAGGTCCCGGTTTCCACAGGCCACGAAACTCTCATACCCGGGAATAATAGAAGCACTATGTCAATCTTCCATATATGAATCGTGGCGTGTCACGAAGGAACAGTCCTACGGAGGCCCAGGTGACTCAATGTGATAACGTCCTCTTCCTACTTATAAATATTCAATGATCGACCAAGTTGACTTGGGTCAGCTCGAGTGCTGCAGAATGTCCGTCCAGGGAAGTCGTACACCGCTCATCCCCGACAACGACAATGAAAGTGTCCAACTACCGAAAGGCAGCCAACAAGCTATCACCATCCTGATCTCTTGCTGTGGGTTCGTTGCTTGTACGTGTCAAGGTTACTCGCCCATACCCAAAGAGATAACGGGCATTCCGTATGTTGTCCAGCATTTGTTTTCAGGGCGATTATCGTCACCATTCCTCAAGTCTCCATCGACCTGGAATCGGCGCCATCGATCATCAGGTACGTAAGTCTATCACCTTCCAAAGCATCCATCTCATTCCCTGTTCGATTCTTAAGCCTAGCAGTTAGCCTGTCTGTGATCGCTGGATGTGTGGGTAACCTCTGCGGGGTTGCGTATTCCACGACGTGTGCGCTCAACTTCCCCCCAACGTTATTTGGTTGCTTATGTTTCCCATATTTTATGCCACAGATGGTAGACGACCCGTTTTTATTACCTGTCTTGTCTTGCTCTGCATTGGATCGTTGAGCAGCGCAATGTCCCACAGCACACCTATATTTCTGGCTGCTTGTGGCCTTGAGGCGCTTGGTGCAAGCCCTCTATTCTTAATTGGGTCAGCCATGATTGGAGACATGTACAGGGTCGAGCAGAGAGGCACTGCATTAGGGATAATTCAAGCTGTACGACCCTCATTTCATTTCTGACATCTTCATTTTGACTTTGTGCTCTTAGGCGAGTTTCTTAGGATTCGTGTTGGGTACACCGGTTGGGGGTGCACTACATTTCCCACTCCCATGCCATGACTCACATTCCCTACGTAGGATTTGTGACGGCATATGCTTCTTGGCGAATGCTGCAGCTCCTCAACGCTTTTTTCGGTGGTCTCCTCCTGATCTCCGCCTTTTTCGCCTTTCCAGAAACCATCCGTCCAAATCCGAGAGAGAATTCGGTCAGATCTTTGATCCTCGATCCTCTCAAACCACTGGGACTTCTCCGTAGTCCGAATCTACTTGCAACTGTAGGT
>Ga0307508_10004950_pt1 | contig 12812 bp, 22 predicted proteins | sample 9_EM_MG_FD_203089 | JGI IMG/M metagenome (GOLD analysis project Ga0307508, IMG submission 203089) | Populus trichocarpa ectomycorrhiza microbial communities from riparian zone in the Pacific Northwest, United States - 9_EM | ecosystem: Host-associated > Plants > Roots > Unclassified | place... | reverse complement strand
TCAATGAATATATATATCCACTTTCATTTAGCCGTTCCCTGAATGGTGCCTTAAATGGAAATGTAGGCGTCATGAAAGGCATGATGGTAGAGATTACAGACTCCACGAATCTCGCAGAGGCATATGCCTATACCCCGATAGCCTGGTCCACTGGTGCTTCCTTAGGGTTGGTCCTTTACTGTAATGCTCCAAAGTCTTGCTCATTCAAGCACACATCATGCTTAGCCCATATATTGGCGGATGGTTATCGAAGCCCGCCGATCGGTTTCCGGATGTTTTTGGAAATTGGGACTTCTTCAAGACGTATCCTTATTTCTTGGCGTGCGCTGTGCCGGCGACGTTTACTGCTGTGGCTTGGCTTGTCACCTTCTTGTTCTTGAAAGAGGTTAGAATGTTCTACACTAATCTCTGTCACTGCATGGCTGAACGTAGTAACCAGACTCTTCCTCACCGCGTCCCGTTCGGTCGGTTGATCATGGCCAAGTTCAGCAAGAAATCCGCCGTGAAGAGAACCCCGTCTCGCGAAACACTAGTGAATGAGAATATAGAGGAACCTAGGAAGGAGGATGAAGATCCACCACCTTTACGCGCACTTTTGGTACCGCGCGTGCTCATCGCAGCAGGAAACTATGCAGCTCTCTCTCTACTGGAGATGACATTCCGAGCCGTACAACCAGTCTTCTTTGCTACACCCATAGAGCTTGGTGGGCTTGGTCTTGATCCGCCACGTATCGGAAATATTCTTTCTGTCTTTGGCTTGGTGGACGGGTTGTTCCACATTTTCTTCTTTGCGGATTTGCATGATTGTTTCGGGTCCAAGGTTATTTATTCAGTCGCTATTGCTTCCGGCATTCCTTTGATTCTTAGTTGTCCATTGATCAACGCTCTTGCTCGGACCCAAGGGTTGAGTTGGATGGTTTGGTCCCTGGTCGGGGTGCAGCTTGCCTTTGCGATAGCATTGAACTTGGCCTATTGTGAGTTGTTTTACGTCACTCATAAGCTTGCACTTCTAACTAACACGTCTATAGCCTGCATTTTCATCTATATCGCAGCAGCCTCTCCCAATCGAGCTTCTCTCGGAACCACCAACGGATTTGCTCAGCTGCTTGCTTCGATGATGCGCACTATCGGACCCACTTTCGGCACATCCATGTTTTCGATTTCTATCACGGCCCCCGAACATGCATGGTTTGTGTACTATTATCTCTTATCGCTGGTTTGCGTTGGCATCGGTGCCTCGCTGTGGCTTCCACGAAGACTTTGGACGCGCCCGACGGAGTAAGATTTCCGAGTTCTCCCGTTTCTCCGTGTTCTGCCGAACCTCGTTTGTGATATCAACTCGAGATCGCCGACACTAAATGACACCATCCGTGTTCATCTCCGCTCCCATCATCATTCAAATTGTAGATTTCTTATTTTGGATTACTACTCACCGGTACATAGATGATGGATCGCTTTTGGGGGAACAAGATAGGACTATAATATTGTCTATATGTAACTTTCGTTGACCCATGTTATAGTGCTGAACCCAATGCGACAAGCCTCGAGTCGTAGCAGCGCTCGGATCGTAGACGTCAAGTGGCCGATTCAAGAAATTTCAGTCCTACAGTGGGTCTTAGGCTGGCGGTTTTGAGTCCCACTTGTCCCCTCTCTCGTTCCAACATTCCACCGAGGTACGATTCACAAGTTGACGCTTTACATGAACCATAATGATAAGCTCTTTGACCAATAAAATACACAGGATACATTTAGCCAATGAGAGGTGGTGATGCTACTGTCATACTCTATGAAACATGGATGATTGCATGGGGGGTATATCAATACAAAAATATGAAATCAGTAGCCAATATATGAGGTCATGATGCTTTTATCCCTTGTGGCCATCCTTTTCAGCCACTTTCAGCCTTGACATCCCTTCTTAGTATGAGGACACAATAATTGATGATGGCATCTTCCTCCTCACCCAGCTCCATCCAGAGCCCTCTTCAGCATCTCTCATGCCAATTGATGATGGTAATGTTGTCTCTATTCATTCCAGCCAGGCTGAGGCATGTGAATTCTATGCTGATGTCAACATCTTCTATGAAGAAGAATATAAAGAGGAAATGCCATTTGAAGAGTACTTTGACCTTGACAATGGTGCTGAGGAGAATGAGTACATTTTCCCCTTATTCTCTCCACATCCTACAGATACTGATGTGTAATATTCTTATTCGCCACAGTATGTGGATTATATTCTATCATTTGTAGTAGATAGTAAGTCAATAGACAGCTGTGCATCTACCTTATCATACACCATGTGTGATTGTTGTAACAACCACACCATCAAAGGAAAAGGAAAAGCATGCCAACAAAGAGGAGATGAGGACATGTGACTCCTTGATTCTGGAGCTTCAGCCCATTTCACTGACATCTTCGACACATGCATTGAGTACCAACCATATGTATGTGAAGCCATGCCACTCTCAGATGGCAAATGGCCCAGCACCAGTTCTAGGAGAAGGCAGTGTTCTTATATGCTTTAATGAGAGAATTGTGTGATTATCACCAACAATCTACATGCCCTCCTGCACCATCCAACTAATTTCCCTTGGTGCAGTGACTCAAAAAAAAGTCCCAATGTTTGCATGTTTTCCACTAAAATCAATATTTTCCAACACCTCCTAACCCAGGCCCTAATATATAAGTATATACATATATCAGATAAAATCTGATTGCATGGCAGCCATTTCAAAATGACATGTCATTGGGACACTTACTGTTCAGTATTTGATCCTATATTTTACCATCATTAGCATTTGACAGCTATTGATGATTACTATGTTACCAAGCTGTGTAATTATGTAAGTGTCATAATTCCAAGATATAAATACCCTGTGTTCCACTTCAAATTAACCTCACCACATCATAAAGTCCATCACTATCTTGTATAGTCAACATCCTTGTTTTCTCTGAATCTGATCTCTCTATTAGACAGATTGCATCCAAGACTGGTCTAGTGAAGTTCAATATGGCCAGAGTCATCAAGAAGATCCTTCCAGAACATTAAAACATCAAATTACATAGAACATTTTTTTTTTTTTTTTTCTCTTGAAAAGAGAAGAGTTGTCTTTAGTATTACCATTAAAAAGGCTAACAAGCTGTTCTAGCCATCTATCTTATCAACTCTGGCCTGGCCTCTTCTATCTCTGTCCAAACTGTTCTTAAGGCTACATTTTTAAAGGCTGTGGCAAAGAAAAGAAAACTCTCTTTTCTACAGTATAGAAGAAGAAGGCCGGAATTTGCTCTCAAGTACAAGGACTGGACTGTGGGGGACTGGACCAGAGTTATTTGGTCATATGAGACAAAAATAAATAGGATTGGGTCAGATAAAAGAATATCTATAATATTAAGCTGGAGTTTGTGGGAGTGATCATCCACCCCGTCATCACTCCTTATTTGGAGTGGTGCATGACACTCAGGAGTGGAGCATGTTTGTAGCAGGTGCTGGTGGATGCCGGGTGTGGCATGTGGAATGTGTCGATGCTGTGCTTGATTGATCATTGGTCCTTTTCGTGTTGGTCCCCTACCAGCGACTGCCAATTTCTTCTTTGTTTGGCATATGCGACAGTGTTCAATGGCTGCCAGGACTCACATGCATGCTCGGCTGCATCGTTCTTGACTGAATTCATGTCGACACATTCACACATGGACCACTGTATACTACACTGCACTCTCAGGAGTAAGATAAAAGGATGAATCACTCATGTTAGCAAATAAAGAGAAATCAAGTGCAGATATCCATTAGTTCCTTCCGAATCTCTTCTGAAATCACTCAAAACATAGCTGTGGTACACATTTCATTGAAGGGATCACTTGTATATATGAAAAAAGAAAGATGTGGCTTTACAAAACAAGGAGAGAGGAAGTTTTTTTGATAGTCATGGAATGCATGGGTTGTAATGAAATGGGGATATTTGCAATGGTGGAGGAGTGGATGGATGTTGAGCAGTATGTGTATATTCTAGAGGACAATTTGCTGTTTAGCATTGAGAATTCTACAATTTCTGAGGAGAGTATTATTTTTCAACAGAATAATAATCCTGAGAACTCCTCCAAAAGGGCTCAAAACTGGTTCAAATCTCAAGGAATTATGACTGGCAAGCACAGCTACTAGATCTCAGCCCTATTGAGCATCTTTGGCAATATTTAAAAAAAAGACTCAATAGCTATAAAAAACTAGCAAAAGGAGTTTGAAAACTTTGAAAGAGAATTGAGGCAAAGTGGAGGAAGATAGTGGTTGAGAAGTGTCAGAAATTAATTAATAGTATGCCTAGAAGACTTGAGATAGTGATTCAAGCAAATGAAGGGCATACAAAGTACTAAAATCCATAATACACTTTGGGGCCAAATAAGTATTCTTGATCTTTACATCCATAGCAAGCTAGGAGTAGGTACCATATTTGATATACTCATACATATATTAGAGCCTGAATTAGGAGGTGTTGGAAAATATTGACTGAAGTGGAAAACATGCAAACATTGGGACACTTTTTGAGCTACTGTACTTTATTAAAGGGCAATTGCCTTTATGTGCTGGAGGTTACATACACATCATTGATGATTGCACCAAATGTGACATTATATCCTTTCACTCATATGGAGAAAGTACTATGTACTGGGTTAGGGCACCCCTAGTCCTTGACATCACTAGTGTGAATATTGATATGATCACCATTGATTACAAACTTCTCCATTGCCAGCTCAAACACCCCTTCAAGAATGTTCTATGAGCTGTGCACAAACATGTAAAAGACTTTTCAAATGTGACTATTCCACCTGTGGAACCAGTTTGTTCTGGCTATCAGCTAGGCAAACAGCCAAACAGCCTCTTTGCAGTGAATGAAACTCACACAATGAAACCATTTGAACTTGTACATTTGGATCTGAAATCTTTCAAGACTGAATCTTATTATACTATAGATCAAAGTACATTATTGTCTTTTATAACTATTACACATCCATGGGCTGGATTAAGTCCCTATGCACAAAGGACCAGGCCTTGTCAGCCACAAAAGAGTTCATCAAATACATCCAGAACTAGTACTCCACCTCTATAAAAGGCTGGATATCTAATACAGGGGGAGAATACAAGTTGAAAGCCTTTAGGCAATTGATACATGATCAAGGCATTCATGTCTATGAGTCTGCACCCCATATCCCACAGCAGAATGGATGTGCTGAGTGATTTATTTGCACCCTAATGGACAAAGCTCAGGCAATGCATTTTCATGCTTGCCTACCTGATTCTTACTGCATCAGCAAACTAACCCTTGGCTGGACAGCTCTGGACAGCTTGTTAACGCTAAGCATCGAACCTAGCCTTTGGGCACCAGTGAGACAACAATGACAAAGGACACTTGAGTCCTGAATGCAAGTGCTACTAAGTTCAAGGTCCTGTCGCACGTGAGTGAGAGGGAAGAATGAAGTGAAGCATGAGCAGGCACAGAGAAGTCTCTTAAGGTTGGTTCCTTCTAAGGGTTGGGCTGGATACAACACTGGATTGTGTAGAACTAACTAAAGAGATGATACAGAGAGAGGCACCATATATAGTATGAATGGAACTCTGCTGTGGAGTCCGAAGTGGGATAAGGGCAGGTAAGGCACTGGCGAAGCCAATGAGAGGAAGAGCATCCTCAATGGAAGGTTACATAAGAAGAATGATGCAATGAAAGAAGCATACGACATGAGGCAAGAGTGGAGTCCGCAGTAGAAGAGCAGAACCAGCTGGGTGGAACTCCAAGGAAAAACAAGGTGATTAGAAAGCTGACGGTGAAGGTGAAGAAGAGCAGCAAGAGCAACAATAAGACAAGTTGCGAAGCAATGAGGCGAGCGAAGTAGAGGATCTGGTGTAGTGGCTGCAGGTCTGTAGACAAGACAACAGTCAGTTAGGAGGAAAAGGATAACCCCCTTAGCTATTTCATAGCTAACTCTCGACAACAGGGGATTTCTGTAACATTACCCCTGTTGTACATCTGAGGTACCACCTTAGAACCTAGAACCTGATGAAGAGTTCGAAGAGCTGTCGCTGGCAAGAGTAGAGCCAGGACTAGCATCAAAGAACAGACAAGCATGGTGGGCATGGCCCAGGGAAGTAACCATGCACTTGGGACAGGTATAGGCTGGACAGTCTTGGTGAAAGTGGGCAGGGGACCCGCATTGTGCACAGCGAAGGGTATGACCAGGGGGAAAACGTCGGTGGAGGGCCGCAACGTTGGAGGAGAGGTGGGCATAGCCGGGACAAGGGCCTTGCCAAAGCAGAGAGAAGGACAAGACAAAGTTAGAGATACGCTAACTGGACCCTACAAGGCTCTGAGAAGGAGGGGATGGGGGTGAAGAGGGAAGAACACTCAGAGACGATACTGTTGGTGACCTGGGGGGAGTGGAGACTCTGGGGCTGTCCAGAGAGAAGTAATGGTCGTGCTCTATTGGTTGGAGCAAGGAGAGTGTAGTGTGGAGGAGGGACTCCAGAAGATCATCAGGGATGCTTCCATGGAAGAACCTTCCCCAATTGGTGGAAATGAGCAGCTGCAGGGTCTCAAACCGTTTCATGGTGAGTCTATCATTCTGTCGTTGGACTGACATAGAAGAGAGGGCTATGGCAACGGAGAGGTCGATACGTGCATGCATGTAGTGGTGAAAGAGGCGGACATAATGGCAGACCAGGGGAGCATCCTGGAAGGCAGGATTGGTTTCGATACCAACCATGGTGACTGGGTTGTCAAGGACCATGGTGTAGAGAGCATGGACCACATACAGGGGAAGGCAGTCCAGACGGACAGGAATGGTGGAGATGGTGGAAGTCATGGTCAAGGAGTGTTTGGTCGGCAACCAAAACACAACTTCCCAAAGTACCCTGGGAATGACCCCGAGTGGATAGAGCTGAGAAAGTGAGCAGAGTTCAAACCCAGAGGTAGAAAAAGTGTGGATGGTGAATTGGAGAATCAATGGATCCTTCAACCAAAACCACCTTGTTACTAGTCCTTGGTCTGGCATGTGTGGCAACATTGGTCCTTCTTCTGAAGAAGGAAAGTGAAGAACAGCGAGGGGTTCAACCTAGTGCAAGTGTAAGGGGCTCCCACCATTGTGGGGGAGTGAGGCAAGTGCCGGAGCAGATAACTTTGGAGTGGCAGCTGACAAACAGCAGGGAGGATCCAGAGGAATGGTCGCAACCATTCTAACCACAAGTCAAGAAAATGGACATTGAAGCAATGGCATCAGAGACAAGGGGGGGGGGCAGAGCGGCACAATGAGGTTGGGGAAATGATTGGGACAATTGGGGAACTGGGGAGGCTGGCTGGAAGAGAATGAGGGCAACAATTAGAGGGAGGTAACAGTAGGAAAGACCTTTGGTCTCCCTAACTTGTATGCTCAAAGGAGGAAGTGAGTGTTCCCTAAATGTGATTTGGGTTCCCATGTGTCTTCAGCATGAGAGTAGCCTTGCCAAGAAACTAAGTATTGGCATCGGCCAGGGGATCCTTGGTGGGCATGGATGGTCTCCACCTTGTACTCCTCTTCTCCATCAATGAGCTCACTAGGCTGGGGAATGAAGTTGGGGCAGAACTCAGGGGTCTCCTTGTAGGGGGAAAGGAGTGAAGCATGAAAGACACCATGCATCTTCCAGGTAGGAGGAAGGCAGGGTGGTAGGTGTAAGGGGGGATAATCTGAGAGATCTTGAAGGGGCCCTCTCGTCGAGGGGCTAGCTTTCGGGAAGGAAAGTTGATCTTCAGGTTTTGTGAGTCAAGCCAAACCTTCGCTTCTACTTTCCAGGGGGTAAACTTCATTCCAATCCTTTCCTTGACTGCCTGAGTGGCCTTGGCGTGGGTGGCAGAAGCCTCTTTATGAGCAGCATCTAGGATTTTGAGTCGTTTATCAAGGGCAGGGAAGAATGTCTTCCTGATCAGGGGGTAGGCTTGGGGCTCGAAGCCCATCATGAGCGAGAACGGTGTCTGGTTGGTTACAGAATGGGTGGTGGAATTATGCGAAAATTCGGCCATTGGCAGAAGGTCTGCCCATTTCATGGATTGCCCTTGGCAAAAGATCCTAAGGTAGGTCTTCAGTTCTTGGTGGATTTGCCATCAGTCTGGGGATGGTAGGCAGTAGAGAGGGTGATGTCATATTCAAGAAGGCGAGCCAGCTCCTTTGCAAAGGCAGAGGCAAATTGTGGACTGTGGTCTGAGATGACCTTGTCATGGAGGCCAAAGCGGGCAATGACATGTTTGAAAAAGAGGGCGGCAATACCAGCAGCATCGATAGCTTTAAGACAAGGAATGAAAATCACCCCCTTTGTAAGCCCATGGTCAACCATGACCAGAACAAAGTCAAAACCAGAGGAGAGCGGAAGATCCATGATCATGTCACACAAGATCTGTTGAAACAGGTGGGAGGATGGGGCAAAGCCCAGGGACAGTCAGGTGAGTGTTGACCTTGTTGGCCTGGCAAGTTGCACAGCCAGCCACAAATTGTCAGATGAAGGTGGTAAGACCAGGCCACCAATAGTCACATTGAACCAAGTGAATGGTGCAGAAATATCTGCCATGGCCTCCCGCCAGGGAGTAGTGCAGGGAGTGTACCAGATCCTGGCAAGCTGGTTCTGGGATGTAGAGGTGCCCCTTGAAGTACAGGGAGCCCTCCAGGAATGTCCAGTCATCACAAGACACATGAGGGAAGAGGGAGGAATGCTGGGACATGGCGGTCCGAGCATCCTGAACCAGCAGATCGGTCACAGTGAAGTTGGCAATCCTCTCAGCCAGCCTCACATTCAGGACATGAATCAGAACATCAGAGAGCCAGGACAGTTGTCCCACACAAGGCCATAGTCCTGCATGAACATAGACCACCTAGCCTGTTGTTGGGAGAGGTTTTGAGGAGACTTGAAGTATGTCAAGTTCTGATGATCTGTGATGATGGTGACAGGGTGTTGCGTGCCAGTCAAGTACTGGCGCCACTCTTCAAGTGCGCGTATGACCACAAGCAGTTCATGATCATAGATATTGTAATTTCGCTCAGCTGGAGCGAAAGTCTTCAAGTAATAGGTGCAGGGGTGGAGATCTCCATTGCCGTCCTTTTGCATTAGTACCGCACCTGAGGCCATGAGAGAGGCATCAGTCATTATGAAGAACAGGAGGTCTGTGTCAGGATAACAAAGGACCGGACACTTGAGGAAGGCTTCCTTGAGTGTCACAAAGGAGGAGGCATGGTCAGGGAGCCACTGTCAAGCTGCGTTTTTCTTCGTCAGAGAGAGGAGAGGTTGAACAATGTTGGAGAAGTCAGGGATGAACTTGCAATAGAAGTTGCAGAAGCCCATGAATGAGTGTACTGCACTAACAGAGCTCGGAGGGTTCCACTCATTGATGGCCCTAAGTTTGACAGGGTCCATCGAAATCTGCCCTTTTCCAACAATCAACCTGAGGTACTCTGCCTGGGGTGTGCAAAAGATGCATTTCTCCAGTTTGACGCTGAGCTTGTGTTCGCGTAAACACTGGAGAACCAACTGAACATGCGCGATGTGTTCTTCCAAGTCGACTGAGTGCACCATGAGGTTGTCCATGTAGATGATGAGCCATCCTTCTGCAAGGTAGTCGGCGAAGATATGGTTCATGAACGTCTGGAAGGTAGGCAGAGAGTTGCACTGGCCAAAGAACATAACCGTCGGTTCATAAAGCCTGTAAGGAGTAGTGAAAGCGGCCTTCCACTGGTCAGTCTCCTTAATCCGAATGTTGTTATATCCCCACCGGATATTGAGTTTGGTGAAATACCAGGAGTGTTTGAGAGTGTCAATGAGGTCAGAGATACAAGGAAGAGGGTAAGCATTCTTGATCATATGAGAATTAATGTAGCAGTAGTCCTGGCAGGGGTGGAACATTCCATCTTTCTTTGGGACAAAAAAGAAAGGGGACACCTGTGGGGACTTAGAAGGCAAGATCTTCCCTTCTTTGAGATTCTCATTGATGAACACCTTCAGAGCCTCCATCTTCTTGGGGTTGAGCAAATAGTTCTTCACTCGGCGAGGGACAAACAAGTTGTTGAGTTTGATAGTATGGTCGAACAATCGGTGTGAAAGAAGGGGAACTTTGGGCTTCTTGAACACATCCACGAAATCAGAAAATTCTGGGGGGAGGACGATCGGCTCTTTCTCCTTCTTGGCAGCTAGAGCAGTGGAGATTGTTGTTTATTGAACATACTCCACAAATCCTGCAGGATTATATCATTCCTCCCATAAGAGAGCGATGATCTGGTCATCATCTTGTCCGTTGTACCGCTTGAGATATCTCATAGTCTCAGCGATTTCTAGTGGTCAACTTAGCTTTGCATCAGGGAGCTCGACCATGCCAGTGGTGTTAACACTGAGTGTTGAACCTAGCCTGTAAGTGCAGGGCACAAGTCTCAGAGCACAGGTGAGACAATGAAGCACAAGTACGATGACAAAGGACGCTCAAGTCCTGAATATGAGTGCTACTAGGTTCAAGGTCCCATCGCATGTAAGTGAGAGGGAAGAACTAAGTAAAGCACGAGCAGGTGCTAGGGTCTCTCAAAGGGCGGTTCCTTCTGAGGTTTGGGCTAGATACAATGCTGGATTGCATAGAACTAACTAAAGAAATGATATAGTACAAAGGGCGCCTTATATAGTGATGAGCGGACTCTAGAAAGGAGTCCTAATTGGGAAACGGATTGATGAGGAAGCCAATCAGGAGTAGGTAGCATTCATAAGAGGAAAGAGGCAACGAAAGGAACCAATCAGGAAGAGGACACTTCCAGGTAAGGAAAGTGGATGCTGATTGGTCAGTGGATATAAAAGGAAAACATACAGTGATTGTCCAAAGGATAGAGTTCTGCAGTAGAAGAGCAGAACCAACCAAGTGGAACTCTGAGGGGAAACAAGGTGATCATCTAAGAGGAAAAAAAGACAGCATTGGAAGCAATAGAAGAGAAAACAGACTCAAAGGATTCAGGCTTGTACCAATCACCTAATAACGAGAGTAGCTCCTGTTCGCTACTCTCGTCCACCCAGGGGCATTCTGTAACAAGTGGCCCAATCAATGGAGGGGTTGGCTTTGTGTAACCAGGGAAGTCCTAGAGGGAGGTAAGAGCAATAGAAGATTTTGTAAACTTGTGAGTGAATGTGAGTAGGAAGGGGATGCCAATAAGTCTTGGTTGGGAAAGCCCAACCAGTGCCTTCATACACTAAGCCGATAGTCTCATGACAGTACATGAAACTGTTGATCAAGGTCACAGACCTGATCTGGGTTTCGCAAGGTCTAATCCGAATTGGAAAGACCATGTGGTTGGCAAGCATTGGCTTTGCATCACTGAGGTGGTCCAGTTTGTGAGACTGGAATAAAAGGTCCAGGTGGACCTCTTCTAGCTCTACCTCTTTGTTCTCTTCTTGGTAGTTTTTTCAAATGTCATACACCAGACAACATACTCTCCAGCACTTCTTGTTGATTTGACTGATACAGTGGTGCTCCTAGAATCTGGCACAGTCCAGTTCCACAACCATGTGAGGAGGAAGACCTTCCTTGGCCATGGGATCAATGGGGAGCTCGACTAAGTCCATACTGTGGAGGTTCATCTCGGTGCTGTTCAGAAAACTGTCCCTGTTGTAAGGGAGGGGATTCTGAGGAATCTCTAGCATCAAAGTAGACATGCTGTAATATTGAGGATGATATGGTGGAAGAGGGTGATGGCGGAGGAGTGGTAGAAGGCAATAATGTAGGAATTATGTGAGAAGTTGGTACACGGATGTCAGGGTAGACCTGTTCAAGGAGGATTGGAGATCCTGCTTGAATTATCTTGTGTATAGAGAAGGAATTGGCCTAAAGATCTTCAGCAGTAAGATCTGGCCTGAATCGCCATATCACCACTTGTCCTCTTTTGACGTGATCACAAACCTGTCCTCGTTCTAAGGGATGAGCACAAAAGGGGCAAGGAAGCTCAAATGGAACACCAGGTAAAACCAAATGATTGTCTGATTGTGGAAAGTAGGAAGGAGGGTCTTGCAGTTCTGGGGCAGGACCAGAATCTGACTCATGTTGTTCTAAATGAAGATCAATATTAAAAGTCACATAAAACTCTGGTGCCTGGATAGTAAGAGTAAAATGAAATTCATTGTGTAAGCAACAAACTATCAATCTCTTAAAATGAGCAGCAAACTCCATGAGTCCGTCTTCCTGAACAATCGGATTCTGCATTGCATGATTGAATGCAGTGATGACCATAGAAAGGGTCAACATGAATCCATCAACCAACCATGAATCAAAATGCTCAAATAGAGGCATTGTGCTAGCAATAATAACAAACTCTACTTTAAGCAGGGCTCATAACCTATTGGGATTATCTGATTACACAGGGGTAAGAAGGGTAATGATATCAGTGGGAGATATGCACTGATTGGTTATAGGTTGGTAACAAAGATATCTCAAGTAGAGATAAATCCTCAGAAAGTATTTTTCAGAGAGTTCTGAGTGAGGGGATGGAGTGAAGGATGATAGAAAGAATCATTATCATTATTAAGGCCATGTCTTATATAGGGATCAGTGATGAAACACTGTCCATACAAGTACATGTTCAGGTATGAAATGTGTCAGAGATGAAGGGATAAAACATGTATCAAGTATGAAACATGTAAGAGAATGTGAAAAATATATAAAACGTGTAACACATCTTATGACATAATGATGTCATAGTCTAGACCTAAGATAAGAGAAACTTATCTAATCTGGTGAGTACTATGGATAGCATAAATGATAAGGTCATAGACCAATCTAGAATCT
>Ga0307508_10004949_pt1 | contig 12814 bp, 15 predicted proteins | sample 9_EM_MG_FD_203089 | JGI IMG/M metagenome (GOLD analysis project Ga0307508, IMG submission 203089) | Populus trichocarpa ectomycorrhiza microbial communities from riparian zone in the Pacific Northwest, United States - 9_EM | ecosystem: Host-associated > Plants > Roots > Unclassified | place... | reverse complement strand
TGATAATAGTGCGCCACAACATGAAGTTCTACCCTGAATAAGACGAGCTGGCGACGTCTCCAAACCTAGAGATCAGCTTTCATTCTCCTACATCGTTCTTGTATGTGGACGAACATCCTGTGACGTCTTCATAATACTAAGTGGTTGGGCAACCTCTAGATAAAGGCCTGGAGCCAATTTACGCATAGCGATCCTTGTTGTCAGCCTCACGCATAATCCGCTGCCTCTCGTTTTTGTACCAAACGGTGCCCTCGCAGAGTTCCGCTAGCGCTACATGTTTCATGTATTTCGATCATTCGGATTCATATATTAATCACACTGTTTTGCTACCTTCTGCTTACTATAATAAAGTGTCTTCACGTTTGGAAACCCGCCAGTGACAATCAGTACTTGTTATTGGTTCAAAAGACGCGAGACAAGACGTAGAGACTGAATACATCCGAGCACCGCGAATTGCCCCCGTACAGATACAGGGTAAAGCATTTATTCAGTTCTGGACATTTACCAGAAATTGTCTTCGATGCCAGATTTAGCCTTCTTGGCCGCCTGCGATGTTGCGAGGGCCTGTCGCTCGTACATCTCTGCCACCTGAAGGTTTGGTGGGAGGGTTAGACTCAACAGATCTTCCGAACACCATCGCAACATGTAACGTCGCAACGAAACCAAACAACTCACTTGTTCCGATGTTGTAGCGTCTTCGGGGTCTTTATCATCACGGATTCGTATAAATCTAGGAAACCGAAGGGATATTCCCCGGTCGTCGACCTAATTGTTTAGGCAAAATAGAGGGCGCAGGCGATTGAGCAACAGAACTGGAACATCTCGCCGCCACCAGAGGGCCACCGCGAACGGGGCAAACATCGCAAGAGGAGGGAGAAAAAAGGATACGCACCGCTCCTTTCGCCGCAGCATACACAGGGCTCAAGCTGAGATCAGCAGCCAGGATTTCCCAAACAACCTTAGGCTCAAACCAAACATCGGGCTTCGCGCCTCCTCCGTCGACGTCAGAACGGCATTTGCTCATCTCTAGCTCTTTGAGAGTCTCCATGTTCGATTTAAGGGCTTCTTCCGAGAACCCGGTGCCGAGTTTGCAAACCGTTTGGAATTTCTCGGAATCGGGGTCGTAGCAGGCAAGGAGGAAAGCGCCATATACAGACGTACGCTTGCCCTTCCCATAGTAGCCTCCTACTACGACGAGGTCGAATGTATCTCCTACGCCTTTGAGGTAATCTTTCTTCAACTGCGACCGAAAGCCTCTCAGTAATATTTTTGGCAGATATTGGATGGACACGTAGTTACCTTGAGCCAGTTCATACTTCGGCGGCTAGGCTCATAAAAACTGGCATCAGTTTCGATCATTTTCACCATCAGGCCTTCGCAGCCATCCTTGACGCTCTCATCCAAGAATAATTGGATTTCTTCCGAGCTCTCCCCGTCCGATGATTTCGCAAAGGCAAACTCTCCTGTGACCTCAGTAAAGTGCCGCCTTAGCAGTTCCCGCCGTTCAAGGAGAGTGCGGTGCAGCAATGGCTGGGAATGATTTATCCACTTTGAGACGCAAACACCTGGGCATTTGCCATAAAATCAACGCACCTCCCCATTCAGAAACAGCAGGTCGAAGGCAAATAGGCAAACGTTCACTTTGATGTCCTCCGCTTTGACATCCTTCCGCTTCCTCCGACTGAGCTCTTGAAATGGTAGCAATTTCATGGACTCGCGGTCAAATGCCACAGCCTCGCAATCAAGCACGAAAGCTTTGGTGCCTTCTTTGATAGCCTGATGCGGGCGCTTTTAGGGCGAGTCGGAAAATAACACGATGAGCGTACCTTTGGCAGCTGTTCAAAGACATCGGGATATTTGGCACTCATATCTTCTGAGTTTCTGCTAAACACCGAAACTGTTCCATCTTCCAGCCTGTGCACCTAATGCAGTGAAGATGGTAACGGTGAAATCAGGAATTGGGAATCATAAAGGTCTCCAGCATACCTGGGCTCGCTCGCCATCATATTTGTATTCACAGGTGAATTTCTTACCCTCAAAACGGTCAAGAACTTCTGTGATAGCTTTTGTGGGCTTCGCTAGCATCGGTTTGAGGGGAACCCCTGAGAATTCCAACCGTTAGCCTCCCACCACTCTCTGCGCATTCCATGAGTTACCCGGAGTTAGCTTGCACGATCCCCGTAGACCCACGATTCCACCCTTGATTAACGCAGGCATAACCATGTCGTATGATGGTAGCTCACTGTCCGCCCAATATCTAATGAGCAAAAGGCGCGATTCGTTGACGGCTAGTCACACCTGTACACTGCCTTGACCGTGTTCGCGCCCTCCTCGAGTTTCTGGGCGAGTGTATCTTTGCTCCATTTACTTCCATCTGTGGAAAAAATCCGTGGTTGGTCAACGGCCGTAAATAACCTCGGTTACGGATAATACAATGGAAGAGGAGCCACTTGCCTTTCTCGTTCTCCCATAAAACGATTGCATGGGCAAGCGAAACAATCAAAGTCCGTTCAGCGAGTCCAATTCTCAGCTTGCCTGCAGAATCTTAGCGTTCCGATCCAAAGGAGATGCATGAACAAATACCTTCTAGGGATCGAATGATGTATTTTGCTTCATGCGAATTGGCGTCGCATGCGGCCAGGAGATTCGTAATAATCTGAACCTTTTGGTTCTGTGACTGGGATTTTATCGGAAAAAGGTGAAGATTTGAATATCGCGATCGAGACAATCTTCAAATGCCTCACAGCCTTTCCCGAAACTTTAGCTATCTCAGTCAGCTTAGAGAAGACATATGGCACGGTGAGGGGTTTTGGTTTAAAGAGCGTCCTCTGGCTGCCTTTAGAATTCTGAAAATCAAGATAAGAAACTAAATTACGCGCTCATCCAGACCGCCGCATACCATGGCAACCAGACCCAGGTCTCCGACCTCCTTGAGGTCGGCCTTGATGGCCTCAAGCTTTCGGCCGGTGCTTTGAGCAATGGCCTTTTGAAGAAGAGATTCACCAATGCCAAGCTCGAGACCCTGGTAATCGGGGCACAACTAGACGACACCGAGATGTAAGTAGAAGACATGAGTGCCATGGAAACAATTACCCGATTGATGCAGAGATACACTGCTTGCCGCAATGTGTCTGCGTCATCAGGTTTGGAACGCCTGATCACCAGCAGAAGAAAAGACATGAGAAGGGTTGTTATTTCGATCCGCTTGGTTGTAGCTTCAATCCTGGCAAATACATGCGTCAGAGCCTTATACGGGATGCTGAAAACGGCGTAAAGTCAGCAGGGTTTCGTGCTTTGGATGATACACTCTCGTAGTTCGGGCCATATACAACTTACGGGGAGCCCTCTTTCCAACCGCCATCAATATCCACGTCTATCACATGCGAGGTCGCCAATTGTGCGTTCTTCACAGCAGCTTGGTTCTCCTCAGTATCCGAAACCAGAAAATCGTCCTCTTGATGATCATCTTCATTCTCTGCTGTTGACACTTCTTCATCGTCTTCTATTTTGGGACTGTTTTCTGGTTTTTTTCGCGCTGCTTTCATTAGGTCGTTCACGGTCTTCAAACGAGGCTTTGCTTTGGTGGCGCTCCCTTGACGCTTCCTCACGTTAGAGGCTATATCACGAGTCGAAGAGGGATGCGTGACAGTGACTGCGGCCATATAAGCATCAGCTCGGAAGCGGGTTCGAAGAACGTACTTGGAGGTACATCGGCTTCCCCTTCATCATCCGAGTCCAAAATGCGCCGCCTTTTCCCCTTAGGGGCAGTAGTAGCTATAAAATGTGTTAAAAAAGATGGTGCCTAGAACGCAAGAAGAGAATACATACGCAGTGTATCGCCCGCGGGAGATTTACGCTTCGGCGCAGAAGAGGCTTCGGGGTCTTGGCTTGACGGCGGGGAATCTTGGCGAAAATAAGGCCATCAACAAAATACGGATGTACAGAGCGTAGTTGGGGCACCTGCTGTCATGATAGTTGGTGCAGGCTGGCTACTGGTGGCGGCTTCGGTTGTGTCAATATCCATCCCGTTTGGGTGCGCTGAGGTCTCTTCGGCGGGAGCAGAGCCGAGTACATGCCGTTGTTTCCGGGCGTCGCCCTTCTTCCAGAGCTCACTGAGACTTGCTTGCTGAGGAGGTGCGGGTTTCGCGGATTGTGGCATTGCAAAGAATGATCTGAGACAGCAGGAAACATCAAGATAGTATTCAGCACTGCAGGTGACCTAGGTACCCTAGAGTCTTTTGCCTAACAACGGGTGTCATATAGTAGGAGGCAGTGTTGAATGTCGCGCGACAGGCGCGTCGCCAGAGCACAGGTCGCGAAATTGTGGCCGTGACTGTGACAGCGTGCACCTTCAAGTTCGTCACGGTGCTCGTGGCGGAACACACCCCCAAAGACCACGGCATGGAGTTGTCGATCGTGTGGCCGCTTTTCAAATGATGGGGCGTTGTGCGATATGGCGGCGCGACATTTGATCAATTTGACCTGTGCACCAGAACGCTACCATCGAGTCATCGACGGGAAACTGGCGCCACATAATGATCCTAGTTACCTGTCTGGTTCAACTTACGACTTCTCACGTCCTTGTGGGGAGCGGTATTCAGGGCCCAGTGTTCCGATGGAGCGCTCCCATCCCTGCCACAAAATTATGCGGACTGAGGGCGACGCCCCCATCGAGGCATGTTCTGTTGGCACCAAGGTGACTGGAAAGACGCTTATGGCACTGAGCTCTTTGGGATGTAGCACATGAACGCTAGCTAGCAGCAGATGCCAAGCTTGAACTCAAATGAAATTCAGGTGCCTCCGGCCTGCTGGCGTGAATGCATGGTATGTAAATGGATTATATAATAGGAACACGAGCTGTTGTGCGACTGGGCGCACACGGCCTTTCGCCACCATCAAACCACTTCATTGCACTGCATTCAGAATGAAGTACTGCTGAACTCGGACTTCGTGAGCAATTTGGACCATACGTGATGAAGGTCTTGTATCTCGTTCCGTATGGGTCTTTCCGTTACACAATGTGCCGGATGATATCAGTCCAGAACCAGGCAGGTGGAAGCCCAAGATCCAGCGAGTTAATTTTCTTGCCGCGTTATGATATCTTGGCCGATCACCAAGGGGGGCGTCGAGCTCGATGTGGGCCATGGGAAGGCTGCGGAGATCGGCATTAGCTCTCCTACGATACACGATCCCGCGCTCTTATAGTTCTCGAGTGATGATTCTTCCCTAAATTGGACCGCCGTTTCGCGCCACTTGATGAACCGTAAAGGAACGGCGCTGTAATGTGCCCCAGTTCAGGGTGTGGAGTTTGAGTTCTTCAAAAATTCTGATGACTTGGTAACTTCTTTGGATTTGCGCGTTCATTCACGCTTGACCCGAGTGATCCTGATATTCATCCGCGTCGATGTTGAGTTGATTTCAACAGTGCCTATGCTCTCCTTGTTCGGTGAAAGTCAGTCAACGGTCATGACATTACGGTCGTATTGGAAATTATTGCGCCCCAATTGCCTTCTTACGTTGACATAAGGACAAGATCAACCTTAATTATATTGTCAATGCATTTTTGTCAATATTATGTTGAATCGAAGTTGGCCGAACCACGTGCCATACCTCCCACGTTTCTGATCTTTTGCGTTTGGAGCACTCCGTGAGCCACATATTATCTAAGCTATATGGGCCCTCTGGGTGGCTTGAACCCCTGGACAAGCTGCTCAAATTCGCATTCCTCACCCCTGGGGGCGATGGGCCACAGCCTACGACCGCCAGCAGTGCTGCTCGCCTCTCCAATTTTCACGTTTCCCGCCTCCGGCCTCACGATATTCCCTACTTCATACATACCAGCGCGAGGATTCTATTATAATCGATACCTGTTGATATCTCAGCATAAAGGCGTGCTCTGCCCCAACAAGCAGGTCACAACAACAGTGGGCGCATCGCTTTGAAATACTACCCCTTTATAAGGCCCTTCACAAGACACACATCATCTCCTTCAAACACACTCACGAGCCATGGACGGAGAGTAAGTGTCCATGGATGGCCCGCCTGCTCGCGCGCCCGTCTTGCTCTGGAGCCATTGCACGCAGAATCGAACAACTGACCCGTGCTATTGCAGCGCAGCAATTGAGGTCGCGGCCGCTATGAGCAAACTCGCTTCGGCGGTCAAGGGAATCGATATAACGGCCAAAGTAGGTCCCAATCACCAACAAGGTGTGATCGAGCGCTGAGGCCCTGTTAGAAAATGAAAATGAATGCGCATTCGATCCAACGTCTCCGCGATCTTTGTATCGACAGTCATTTCGATCTCCAACAATGGGTCGCGGCAGAGGTACCGGATAGTGATCGGACTAGAATGTATGTCGTCCGACACAGACACAATCCTTTGCACTTCACCTCACCACATATTACCGCCAGATTGACAGAGTATATTGCTGATCTCCAAAAGTACGTGCGTTGCAGCTTGCATCCCTCCTGATACCAAAGTCGCACGCTAGCGTCCTAGGAAAGATTGAGAATGATATGAAGACGTGGTCAGGCTATGATTTCTGGTCAAAGATTGTCAGAAGAGGAGAAATTGCGGGACAGCTAGGGCAATATTGGACACAAATCACGAAAAAGCATGAAAGTATTAAGGTAAGACCCCCGAGCTTTTTGCCTTCCCAATTGCTACCCTAACAGTCATTTAGGTTGCAATCTCTTCTTTCACCTTCGTGAATACCGAGGAGACTCTGCGACTAGCTCGCCGAAACTCCACAGAACTGGAGAATATTAGAAAGTTCTTTGAGGAGCAATCCAAACAACAACGAGAGGCTTTCTTACGTCTCCAGGAACGGGATCGCTTGGAAGGCATACAACACATGGAATCGACAGCACGAACTATTCAGAGAGCGGAGTCTGTGATGGACATGTCTCAATCCGAAATTGGCTACCCGGATCTCATGGCAAACCGGCACTTCGTCATATCGAGTCTTCAGGTACGAGTGTGAATCTTTTTATCCATGCCTCCCCGAATATTGTGTCCATGCAGAGAGGCGGTCACGAAGACGAGGACCCTTATGCTCGCCGAGCGAGGGAGGCGTTGCTGCAAGCACTTAAAGTTCACGGCAATCGTCCTCTTTACACCGTTGATTCCTCCGAATTGACCGTTCCGGTGAGGGTTCATCACGGTGGCCATGCGATGATTTGTCAGGGAATCAGGAATGGTGAGCCAGTGGCTATCAAGGTATCATTACTTCAACCGTGGTAGACTAGGCGCCCCTTGAATATGTTTCCTGCAGCAACTCAACTTCGAAATCGGCAGTCCTGATGCGTAAGAGGGAGTTTACAACTCCCGACGTTCGATACGACTGATTTCCTTTCTCTTCACAGCGTCCTAAAGGTGTTTTCCCATGCTGTGGCGTGTGAAAGGTTTCTCATATGGCCATATCACAGAGGATCCAGCGCGAGAGTAAGATTTGGGAGACACTTGACCACAAGAATATTGTTCCCTTTATTGGGGTATGTAGTCCTCAGGGCGGCATTCCGCTGAGTAAGTAGGATGCGCACGGCGACTGGTCTTGAACGCTAACATGCATTTTAGTGGTGAGCTCTTGGATGCCTAACGGGAATGCTCGCACGTGTGTCCGTGAAATGCAACAAAAGGCGGAAATGGACGATGATGCGCCAGAGCCAGACTGCGTCAAGATCGTGAGCAATCCTAAGACGCTGAAGAGGTGAAGCTGCGCAATTGACACTTTAATGCTCCAGTTTATTGACATCGCCGATGGCCTCGTGTACTTGCACTCTCAAACTCCACCCATAATCCACGGCGGCCTCAAAGCTGTACGAAACTGACCCGATACTCCGGTATACACTACTGATCTTTCATTGTAGAGCAACATCCTAATTGACGGGAACCACAATGCCCGCATTACTGACTTTGCATTGTCTGCCATCGAGACCGAGGTACAATCTGGCAGCCGACCTCCTCCCATGCGATGGTCAGCTCCGGAGGTACTGGATGGTGAGGACCCTCAACCAAGCGCCGATATTTACAGCTTTGCGTGTGTCATGCTTGAGGTGCGTACACGTTACCGTTGTGACCCAGATACGTATCAATTTGTCTGTTTACCTCAGATCGTCAATGATCAAGACCCATTTTACGGACAAAATCATCTCTTCTATTTGCACCGCCGCATCCGCGAGGGAATGCGGCCCGAGTTCCCACGCAGCGATATCGGATGGCGACGCGGCTTAACATCACCAGACTGTAAGTTATGGAAATTGATGCAAGAATGCTGGGCGGCCAGACCAGAAGCTCGGCCCAAGGCTGTGGAGGTCCGCGCGACGCTGCAGGAAATATGGAATGAGCGACAAAGCAACAATCCCTGATGCAGCGCCCAGTGTGCGCTCTGATGTCTGTTATGTGTGTACGAGTAGAATATCTGCTTTGTTTCAAGAATACTTGAACCGAGTACCTACTACCCCAGTATATACGCTAAATGGAAACAATGGTCCTCGAATATCACAGGTGACGCTTATAGATTGCATCACTTCATGTTGGGATATCGTAGATGCCATCCACCTTTATTGTCAGCTTCGGGGAGATAGCTTGGTCGTTCGTCGCCCATATCAGAACTGCTACTTTGCTACGCGCGTGCCGCTCGTGTCAGAGCGCGCGGGAGAATGTGTGCTCGTCACGGACTTACTTCGTTCCAGCATAATTCAATATGCCCTCATGCACTGGGAACTTGAACTGCGGCCTGTATACATGTAGCCGAGACATCGAGGCTTAACGGACTGATACATTATTGACGTGCATTGCTTACCCAAGATTTGCGACTCTGTTTCCCATCATCCACCCATTGATGAACAATAATGCTCGATAATGAGAGGCGTGGTTCTCAAATTCGAACGACATTGGAACGTCGAGCCCACGAGGAATATCCAGCTTGAATGAGGTAGCGAAAAAGCCAAGGCCTGCTCTGTGGCCAGGAAGACCATTCGAAATGTCTCGTGAGATCCATCCAGAGGTATCAAAATCAGGAAGATGCCAAGATCGTCGTTCCCCGTAAGATCCCCCCTCGTTGAAGATGCCTCTCAAGCGGTCAGGATACCTAGAAAAATTTCAGTTTGAAGATCAGTTGGGACATAGGTTTTGCACCCACGCCGCGTAGCCACCACGCTTTCCTTGCACGCGCCAGAAGGCAAAGGAGCCCCCTTCGAGGGATGCAAAGCGAATTCCACGCGGGGATTTCGAGAAGTCAGAATTTTCATCTACGGCGAGAGCGTTCAGTAATAGCCTGAGACCAGTTCTCATCTTTACCATCGCCAGTTTCTTCCAAGCCCATGTTATCCTTATGCAGATCGATGAATAGCGTGACGTCGAAGAGAGGCGGATTGCTTACTAGGACCACCGTTACAACATTGCGGCCCGGGCGTAAGCTGGCAGGGGGCAAGGCCCAGCTGCTGTTAGTCTCGGATATGGTGTTTCTGTTGTCGGAACTGTGCGGGTTCGTCACGACGGCATTGTGCAGAGGAGGATTATCGAGACTTGCATTCCGTATGTGGTTGCCAAAAAATGATTGTTCAACCATACGCTCCCAGCGAACCCTATATGGCAGAACTTCAGGGTCAGGCCAACACGCAAATCGGAAAATATACCCACCGGCTCCCCCATTAAGAACTAGGTTCAAGCGTTTCTCCGATCCGTTAGAATCGAAGTGTCCTCTCCAGAGCACAATGCCCTCACAACTGCAACGATGGCTCAAGCATCAGGCCCACCAAACAAGTCACCCTGAAATTGAAACAACTTACAAGCCGTAATCGCACCCGTACAGAATCGCACTATGATCATAAGGCTTTTGTGGTATATTTGTGGACGTATGATTCGCAATAATCCAGTCATCGTCTTCGAAACCGTCCGATATCTCAGGCAGAGAGTCAGAAAACTTCCATTCTTCCAGCACGGGAGGATCCAAACTCCTTGTGGCCAGACTTTGGACACGAGACGGTAACCAGATGCCACGTTCGAGAAAAGGTGATTGCGATATCGTTTTTTGCCGCATGGTCAACTCGGCATCAACAGGAACCCCGTTCCAAAGCAACCGCCTCACAGATTTTGGGTAACCGATGAGAATCAGGCGAACGCTTTCCTTGAGATCTCCCGACAGTGACAACGTCGAGTTGTCTATACCTTGCAAGACAGCCCGTCGAACGAGATGAGGCCCGCTCACAAGGAGAGTGGAATTGGATTCAAACCGCCAGTAATGCAGGAATTCATCCGAAGGTGCAGCCGAATATTCAATGGAAGGCATCCACAACGTTGTAGCCGTAGTCTGATCTACATAGAGGACGATTTGTTCTGGGTTGTCAAAGAGTGTTATTAATCCTACGACACCCCTTTGGATCGTGACTAGGCTATAACCGTTCTCAAGGGCGGTTATGTAGACTCCCAGTAGTGGCGAACTCAGAAAGTTCCGTGTATTGATCCTGATCTGAGCTTCGTATTGCTGATTTTGTCTGCCGTGCAAGATAAGCGCATCGCGGTCGCCCAGAGTGCCAGCCCAGAATATTTCTGCCGTAGAATAAACAAGGTAGGAGGACGTCCCAAACGAAATCCCAGACGTAATGATTCGGGATTCTCTTCCTGCAATACTTAGAGATGTCGACGTTTGCGGAACGCGAACACGACCAGATCGCGTTCTTATAAACATCCAGAATGACGCCGTTGTACTTGAGCGGGTGCGTAAGTCGGGGTCAACCTGATCAATCTCACACTCACTTCGACGTGCTGTCAAGGTGTCTTGCGATGTAGAAGCTTGCGCCTGTATCCGGGTTGCGCAAGAGCGTGGCAAAGACGTCACGGCCATCTCTGCCGAACAGACGAACGGCGCCGCTTGCGGTCGACGAGTTGCCGACAACATCGGTTTTGTAGAAATCAGGTGTCGAACGTATAAAGAGGGCTTGTCGCTTGATTTCTGCGTATTTAGGCGACTCGATCTGACGAGATTCGGAAATAGCAGCTCCTGGGGGTCCCTACAGTCAATTCGCAAGTATGCAGGTGTAAGGTGGAATAGTCGCACCGTAGTCGTAGGACGTGTATACGCCAGGGAAAGGAAGGTGACCCCATGACGTGCCTCCGTAAATCTGCTTGAACGCGTCAATCAAAGGCAGTAGAGATGCGGGAACATAAGGCTGCACGCCTGATCAATCGCTTACCATGTAAATGTTGATAAGCTTGAAGTTTGCGGCGTACAAGTTCTTGAAAAAGACGGATTCGAAATGTTCATCGGTAAGCTCTCGACAGGCGCCGTAACCAGGTGCTGATGATCCCCCTGATTGTACAGTTCGATATAGAACGATGCCAACATCACGAACGGATAGACGTACAGGCGTCAAATGCTCCCCCTTGGAACTCCGCAGCAAACCAGGGCTGTTTAGGATTGGTACTCATATGATAGTCGTAGTAGTTCTCCACCACATGGTTCCACAAGGTTGGATTCGAGCAATTGAACCCCTACCACAATACTCCCATATTGGTAGGCGAAGAATGTGCCTTGAAATTAGTCGCACCTGTGGATATGAATCCAAACCATATATATCTGCTGACCCCCGTCCTTTGGCGTAGTTTCCGCATAATGCGGCATCATTGTAGGTGAGGGGCACTACAATCCCATTCTGGCGCAGTTCGGTCTGAATGTCGCGCATCATCTCAGCTTTGCCCGGGAAGCCGACGGAAGGGTCTTGAGAGTACTCATTGTCAACCTGAACGGCAATGATTGGACCACCGTAGGTGACCTGGTGTTGCCTGGAAAGTCTTGCAATTTCCCGAATATAAGGAGTCCAAGCTTTACGATATGACGAATCGTTGGTTCTGAGATGGCCAGCAATTTCGGACGTGACCCAATGAGGTATCCCTCCCGCCGTAGTTTCTTCCAACCCATTTAGTATTCCTTGTCGCCTGCCCGCGACGAGACAGATACAAACCTGCATTGATGTATGGACCTGAGTGATAAAATTAACATCATTCAACAGGAATCAGTCTGAGAAACTGACCTGGACGTAGGATCACCCAAAGTCCTACATTATAAGCCGCCTTGAAAAAAGTGTCCAAAGAGCGGTAGCCCTCAAAGTCAAATACGCCCGGCGCAGGATTCACAAGACCCCTGAGGAAGTGTAACAATGATTGCTGAGATGCTAGAATCACCGCACATAGAGCATGGAACGCTACCAATGTACATATATACTGACGGTGTTGAGTCCTGCGGCTTTCATTTTCTCTAGTACGTCGGTCCACAGTCGAGGCACGGGTAGTCTCCATGGGTGAAACTCGCCGGACCTGGGGCCACATGCAATCTCTCAGTGCGAACAATAGGTCTCAGAGCCATGTCACAGACCAGATGAAAACGCGTTGCCCCTTGATAAATAAGCTGTAGTTGTCCCATTCAACTGCGTCCGTTAGCCCATTGTTTTGGCGCGTGCGATTCGAGGTGACACGGTTGCTGAGGAAATGGCTATGTGATGAACGAGAAAGCTTAGGATTGGTGAAGGTGCCGGGCGAGCCTCGCGTGCAAAGGCGAGACAACGTTAACGCCAACAGCAGGACCGCCAATATGAACAAACACCCGCTGGTTATGATTCTCTGAGCTGGGTTACGCTGTGGGCGAGGCCGTGGCACCCCGAGCGTCTCCATTAATCACCACGGGAATAAATGACGGTCGAGACTGGTGGTGCACAATTGCTATTTGCGTGGGTGACAGTTGAACTCGGTTCAAGGCCCAAATGTGATGAAACACAGGCGCTTAGGCGCGACGATGGTACGTAATCCAATGGAAGG
>Ga0307508_10004948_pt1 | contig 12818 bp, 7 predicted proteins | sample 9_EM_MG_FD_203089 | JGI IMG/M metagenome (GOLD analysis project Ga0307508, IMG submission 203089) | Populus trichocarpa ectomycorrhiza microbial communities from riparian zone in the Pacific Northwest, United States - 9_EM | ecosystem: Host-associated > Plants > Roots > Unclassified | place... | reverse complement strand
TGAGGACGAGCTACGGCGACTCAGCAACGCCTACCAGCGCGGCGGCATCGCAGGCGTGTCCGCGGCGCTCGAAGCGACACCGTGCGGCCCCGAAGAGATGTCCGTAGCGGTGGACGAAATCCGCAGCCGACGGACATTCGCCGTCGGTGAACTGGCGGTCGAGACGGGAACGATCACAGACGTGGGCGCTGGAGTACGGCTGCGACTAGGGCCGGACGGGCGGTGGCATCCCTTCACACTCGCGCGCGGGCAATGGTGGCCCGCCAACGGCGCCGACGACTCCGCTGGCGCCGCCTACCAGGCGGCGGCGCGTGCAAGGTCACTGCGCCGCGCGAGCAGCTGACCAACCCGCTATCCGGTTGCGGCACCTCTTTCTGGCCGGCATCTCGCGATGATCAGGGTGTCCCGGATGCCCTGATCATCGCGGCGAGGTGACGGCCCGGTTCCGGTTTCAGGCCTTGAGCAGGGCGGCGGCCAGCTCGGCGGGGAAGGTGAACTGGGCCTCGTGACTGCCGGGCGTTTCGATGACCGGCGGGTCGCCCAGCCGCTGCGGGAACCGCGGCAGCCAGCCCCACTCGCCCGGCGGCAGGGCGACGTCGTCGGTCGACGTCACGTAGCTTGCCGGCACGCCCAGGACGGCCGGGTCCACCGGGGTGACCGTCTCGGTGAAGTACTGCATCGGCTGCGGGGTGAGCAGGCCGTAGACGAGCCGCTGCAGGTTCTCGTCGGCGTCTTGCAGGAAGGCTGACGTGAAGACCTCGTAGGGGAGTCGCACGCTGTTGTTGCCGGACGCCGCGGCGACCTGGGTGAACATCTCGGCGTAGTGCGGCGGGACGTCGCCGAGCAGCGGCACGCCGTCGGCGGGCACGAACGCGCTCCAGTAGACGAGCTTGCGCAGGCGCGGGGCGAGGCGGTGGGCCGCGCCGGTCAGCGGGTAGCCGCCCCAGCTGTGCCCGACGAGCGTGACGTCCTGCAGGTCGTCGCCCTCGACCAGGTCGACCAGGAAGTCGACGACGTCGGCGAGGCTGTGCCGGCGGGGGTCCTCGCCGTCTGCGAGGCCGGGCAGGGTCGGGGTCAGGACGCGGTGCCCGGCGGCGCGCAGGTGCTCGGCGACCGGGCGCCAGCTCCAGCCGCCGTGCCAGGCTCCGGTGATGAGGACAAAGGTCTCTGGCATGTTGCCTCCTAGTGTGCTGGAACACATGATGGGACTAGTCTTCGACGAGCGTCAAGAATTCGAAATGTTTCAAGGCGGGAGAGTCTGGAGTGAAGGCACGGTCGCTGGTCTTCGACCTCTTCGGCGACTACCTGCGCTACCGCGGCGGGGAGGTCCGGCTGCGTACCCTGATCGCGCTCATGGAGTGCTTCGACGTCCCGGAGTCGACGGTCCGGGTGGTGGTCGCCCGGCTGCGCAAGGAGGGCTGGCTGGCGACTCGCCGGGACGGCCGGGAGACCGTGTACGCGCTCACCGAGGCCACATGGAAGCTGCTGGACGAGGGGCGGGCCCGGATTTTCGGCCGGGCTACGGGTCCGTGGGACGGCTATTGGCGGATGGTCGTCTACTCGGTGCCCGAGTCGGAGCGGGCCCTGCGGGAGCAGCTGCGCAAGCGGCTGACCTGGCTCGGGTTCGGTCCGCTGGCGTCCGGTGTGTGGCTCTGTCCGCACGATCGGGTGGCCGAGGTCCGGGCCGGCTTCGTCGACCAGCCGGCTGTCCGGCTCGATGCGTTCCATGCCCGGTCCGAGGGGTTGGCCGCGGACCGGGACATGGCGGCCCGTGCCTGGGACCTGGTCGCTCTGGACCGGGACTACGCCGAGTTGCTCCGGCGCTATCGTGCCCGGCTGGCCGAGTTTCGGACCGGCGTGCTGCTTGGTCGGCAGGCCCTGATCGAGCGCGTCCGGCTGGTGCACGACTATCGGCTCTTCCCGTTCCGGGACCCGGATCTGTCCCCGGAACTGCTTCCGGAGGGCTGGTCGGGCCGCGCCGCGCACGAGGTGTTCCTGGAGGCTCACGGTCTCCTGCGCGCGTCGGCGGAAGACTTTGTCGACGAGTCATCGAGTGTCAAACTCTAGACGACCGTACGAAATTCGTTATACGTTGATCGGGTGATCGAACATGCTGAACGAAACCGAGGGCTGACGGCATGCGCATCGCGGTGATCGGCGGCGGTCCGGGCGGGCTGTTCTTCGCCACGCTGGTCCGGCGCGCCGATCCGTCGGTGGAGGTGACCGTCTTCGAGCGCAACCGAGCCGACGACGCGTTCGGCTTCGGGGTGGTCTTCTCCGACCGCACCCTCGCCGGGATCCACGCGGCCGACCCGGTCCTGCGGGAGGCGCTGGACGCGCACGGTCGGCACTGGCAGGACATCGAGGTGCGGCTCAAGGGTGAGCGGATCCGCTGCGGCGGCAACGGGATGGCCGCCATCGCACGGCGGGTTCTGCTGGCCCTGATGCAGACCCGGGCTCGAGAGGTCGGGGCGCGGCTGTGCTTCCAGACCGAGGTCGACTCGGCCGACCTGGCCGGCTACGACCTGGTCGTCGCCGCCGACGGGTCCGGCTCACGAACCCGCGAACGCCTCGCCGTCGAGTTCGGATCCACTGTGGATGTGGCTGCGGCGAAGTTCATCTGGTTCGGCACCGACTACCTGTTCGACGGCCTGACGTTCGTGCACGAGCGCGGGCCGCACGGCGTGTTCGCCGTGCACGGATACCCGATCAGCGCGCACGCGAGCACCTTCATCGTGGAGTGCGACGAGCCGTCGTGGCGGGCGGCCGGGCTCGACCGGTTTGACCTCACCCAGCCACCCGGGCCCAGCGACCTGGACAGCAAGGAGTACCTGGAGAAGCTGTTCGCCGAGCAGATCGACGGGCATCGGCTGCTGGTGAACAACTCTCGGTGGGGCAGCTTCCGCACCCGGCGCACTCCCCGGTGGCACACCTTCCAGCCGCGGCCGGTCGTGTTGGTCGGCGACGCGGCGCACACCGCGCACTTCTCGGTCGGCTCCGGCACGAAGATGGCGATGGAGGATGCGATGGCGCTCAGCGCGGCGCTGGTCGAGCACGGCTACGACCTGCCTGCCGCGCTGCCCGCGTACGAGGCGACGGCGCGCGTGTCGGTCGAGGCGATCCAGGGCTCGGCGCGCCCCAGCCTCGGCTGGTGGGAACGGTTCGGGCAGTACCACGACGCGTTCGAACCGTGGCAGTTCGCCTACCATTTCCTGTCCCGCAGCATCACCGACGCGCGGCTGGCCCGTCGCGCGCCGGACTTCGTAGGCGCCAGCCATGAGCGCTGGCGTGCGACCCATGGCGCGGAGCCGCTGGCCAGCCCGCTGTCGCTGGCGGGCCGATCCGTGCCGGGCCGTGCCGTGGTGGTCACCTGCCTCGACGCCGAGCGGGCGGTGGCGCGATTTCCCGGCGCCGACCTGCCGCTGGCCGCCGGCGCGGAGCCCGGCCGGTCGCAGTGGGGCGCCTGGATCGCCGCCCCAGAGGACGAGTCCGGGCTACCGGCCGCCGAGGGCGTCATGGCCCGGCTGGTCGAGTCCGGGCCGGCGCTGGTCGCGGTGCACGGCGGCAACGCGTACACCCGCGGTCTGCTTGCCGAGCACGCCCGGCTGCGCCATCGGGCGCCGGCGTTGGTGGTCGACGACGGCCTTGATCGCGACCGGGCGACCACCATGATCCTGTCGGGGCGGGCCGACCTGGTCGGCGGCGCCGCCGAGACGGTCGAGTCGTGGACGGTGACGAGGTGACCGTGCCGGTCTCCGCCGTGCCGGTCTCAGGCGTGCCGGTCTCCGCCGTGCCGGTCTCCGCCGTGCCGGGCGGCGGCGGGGCCGGCGCCAGCCCTCGGCGACCTCCTGTACGCCGATCCTCACATCACCGAGACCGAGTCAACCCACCGCGGCCGACCGCCCACGGCCTGGTCGCCCTGGCCGCGATCGCGAAACAGCCGGAGGTACGCGATGCCCACACCCCTCAGCGACGGCGCCGTGCCCTGGCCGGCGGAGGATGCGGCCCGATACGTCGCGGCCGGGTACTGGACTGGACAACCGCTGGGCGACCTGCTGCGCGCTACGGCCGACCGGTGCCCGGACGAGCCCGCGGTCGTCGACGGCGCGGTGCGATTCGGCTACGCCGAACTGCTCGATCGCATTGACGCCGCGGCCGGCCGGTTGCTCGATCTGGGCCTGGTCGCCGGCGACCGGATAGTCGTCCAACTCCCCAACGGATGGGAGTTCGTCGTGCTCACCGGCGCCTGCCTGCGTGCCGGGATCGTGCCGGTGATGGCCCTGCCCGGGCACCGCCGGACCGAGCTCGCCTACCTGGCGCGACACGCGGAGGCGACGGCGATCGCCGTGCCCGACCGGCTGCGCGACTTCGACCACCAGCGCCTCGCGCACGAACTGGCCGGCGTGACGCCCGCGCCGTGGCATGTGCTGGTCGCCGGTGCGGACATCGCGTCCGGGAGTACGGATCTGCGGGGCCTGTGCGCCCCCGCCGCCGATCCGGCGGCTAGCCGCGCCCGCCAGGACTCGGCCCCGCCGAGCAGCCGTGACGTTGCGGTCTTCCTGCTCTCCGGCGGCACCACCGGACTGCCCAAGCTCATCGCCCGGACCCACGACGACTACGCCTACAACGCCCGCGCCAGCTCCGAGGTCAGCGGCGTCGACTCGACCACGGTGTACCTGGTGAGCCTGCCCGCGGGGCACAATTTCCCGCTGGCCTGCCCGGGAATCATGGGCACGTTGCTGGCCGGCGGGACCGTCGTCATGCTGCCCTCACCCGAACCGAGTCGTGCCTTCGCCGAGATTGCCGCACGGTCGGTCACGCACACCGCGGTGGTGCCGGCCGTCGCCGGCCGCTGGCTGGAACACGCCGCCGCACACGGCGCCGCCGAGCTGGCCACACTGCGGGTGCTCCAGGTGGGCGGGGCGCGCCTCGCCGACGAACTGGCCCGCCGCATCCGCCCCGTCCTCGGCGCGCGGCTGCAGCAGGTATTCGGGATGGCCGAGGGGCTGCTCAACTACACGCGGCTGGACGACCCCGAGGAGGTCGTCTGCACCACCCAGGGGCGCCCGTTGTGCCCGGACGACGAGATCCGCCTCGTCGACGAGTTCGATCGGGAGGTGCCCGGCGTCGAGCCCGGGTCGCTGCTCACCCGCGGTCCGTACACACCCCGTGGGTACTACCGCGCAGCCGAACACAACGCGCGCGCGTTCACCGCCGACGGCTGGTACCGCAGCGGCGACATCTGCCGGCTCACTCCCGACGGCAATCTCGTGGTCGAGGGCCGCGACAAGGACATGATCAACCGGGGCGGCGAGAAGATCTCGGCCGAGGAGGTCGAGAACATCGTCTACCAACTGCCCGGCGTCAGCCAGGTCGCCGCCGTCGCCATGCCCGACCGGGAACTCGGCGAGCGGGTGTGCGTCTACGTGGTGCCGCAACCCGGCAGCACCGTGACGCTCGACCAGGTCCGCGCGGCCATGGAGGCAGTGGGGGTGGCCCGATTCAAGCTGCCGGAGCACCTCGTGCTCGTCGACGAACTGGCCACCACCAAAGTCGGCAAGGTGGACAAAAAGGCGCTGCGCGCCGACATCGTCGGCCGCCTCGGCACAGTCCCGCGCTGAAGTGGGTCGTCCCGCATTCAGCGACCGGCGCCGCCGGGATCGGGCTGCCCGTCGGCGGGCCGGTTGATCTTCTCGGTGGAGTGGTATTTGGCCGCTCCACGTAATCCCCCGCAGGGGTGACACGCATTCCCCCGATGCTCCGGACGCGGTATAGGAAATGCGGAACGACCAGCGGCGAATCCCTCGATCGAGGGCCTCGCTACGGGCTGATGTGCGACGTCCACATCGTCGCGCACAGGCTTTTACGACATATGCGGCTGGTTCGGCATCTTCGTAGACTCCATACTAATGTCTCGTTCTGAGTGTGTTTCGCCTTGCGCCATGATCGCCGGAGAGGCGGGCGATGTCCGTAAAGCTCACCGTCCAGTCCGTCCGGGTACGGCCGGATGACAGACGCCACCGCAGACCGGTCGGCTCCGACGCTGCGCAGCTTCCTGCTCGACGCCGGGCCCTCGTTCTTCGCGATCGCCGGGGTCATCGCCAACATCATCCAGATCGTCACGGTGGGCAGTGTCACCACCGGAGGGCTGGTGGCATTCGGTTTCGTCGTGACGGCGACCGTGGTCCTCGTCGGCTACAACTTCAAGAGCCACCAAAGGGCCGATGAGGCCGCCGTGGACGAGCTGAACGTCGTCCGCAGCGCTCTGGCTTCGACGTTCGCCGCCTACCGGCCCTATCGGGACGAACTGACGATCGTCTTCAACGTCGGCGAGACCTCCACCGGCGACGTCGTCGAGGAACACCACGTCACCACGGCGATGCCCGAAGGCTCGGCCGTCCACTGGTGCCATCTCGAACCCGTAACCCGGGGCCCGAGCCAGAGCCTGGAGTGGAACGTCCTCAAACTCTTCGTGAACCGGCGGGCGATCGCGTTCGGGCAGGCGCAGCGGGCGGTCGCGATCAGACTGCAGGGCGCCTCCGCTCCCGCTCTGATCTTCTTCGCGCCGCCGTCGGCCAAGGTGGAGTGGATGGCGAACTACCGGTCGCCGTCCTTCTGGGACCCGCTGCGGCAGGACGGCGCGCAGCAGTTCGAGTGGATCCCGCCGGCGCTCGGCCTGGACGAGGTGTCCGAACGGCGCAGCCCGGTGCGGTCGATCACGTTCGAGTTCCGGGTCCCGCCGTCGCTCGGCATGCTCGCCGACCCCGGGCCGCCGCCGGAGGGCGTCACCTTCCGGCGCGACCCGACGGGCGTGCACGAGTACACGATTCGGAACGTCGCCGAACTTCCTGGCGGTGAGGGTTCCACGGTCAACCCAGTTAGCTGGCCCCTGAGACTCATCCGGCGGGAGGGCCTGACATGACGGCGCACCCGCGGCTGTCGAAGGCCGGAGGCACTGCCTCGTGGGTGGTACCGGTGGCGGTGACGCTGGTCAACGTCCTGCTGGTGGTCGGCGTCAGCGCCGGCGCCCGGGTGGCGCTCGCGGTGGTCGGCGTGCTGGTGTTCGTCCTCGTCGCGGCACTCCTGCTCCGGTCCCGGCGAGCGGCGACGGTGCCGGAGCCACCGGATCCGCCGAGCAGTTTCACCGAGGACCTGGAACTCACCGTCTGGGTCGGCGTCACCGCCAGGGAGGACCGCATTCTGGAGCGGCGCCGGACCTGGCCTGCGCATCATCTCGAACAGCGGACGCTGACACTGATCTCCCCGTACGCTGGCACGGACACCGACAAGGTGTCGATCACGCCGACTTTGCGGGTGAAAAACGCGCCGGTCGATGCGAGTTGGATGCCGATCGACATCGCCGGCCGGGGGATCATCCATTTCGTGCCGGGAGCTGACTGCGAGACGCTGGAGTGGGAACTCGACTACACGATTCCTGGCGGTCTGTGGAATCCACTCCGGTCCGTCGGCCTGGATGTATTTCGATACGACGTCCGTACCTTCCCGATCGGGCGGTTCTCCATTCGATTCGTGTTCGGTGCGAACGCCGAAGCAATTTCGGTACAGGAGCGTAATCGCCGCGGTGCTACCCGTGAGGGAGACGGAGGCCCGCTCGGCGTGAGATCGGTTCTCTGGACCGCCGATGTCCCTACCATTCCCACCCGTTACGAGTGGGACATTCGGGTGGTTTGGGTCGACGATGCGGCATAACCGAGGCCACGGCTCGCCACTACCTCGTACACGATTGGGTTTCGCGAGATTTTCGCCCCATTGTCGACTATTCTTGCCGGTGGCATGAATCGGATCATTCCCGAATACGGGCGACTGCGGGCCGAATGGGGCCCGCTCTTTATGGGGGCAAACATGACGAAGGCGTCGAAACATTACGTGGGTCGTGGCGGCGAAGGCTCCGCCGGCTGACCCGGGCACGATGAACAACGGCGGCGAGGACACCTCGCCGCCGTCGTCGTCTGAAGGCCCTTCCCAGCGGCTTGCGGTAACGGCAAGGTCGGCGGCTGGGCCAGGCGTCCTCGCGGGACATCGACGCTGCCGGGTGTTCAGTCGGCGGGCCGACACCCTTCGGACCATCGTGGGGCTACTGTCGCTTGCAGTCACGCCGGCCACGATGCGTGCGCGTGCAACGGAGGTGAGCCGCGAGTGCGCCGTCGACGTGGGGAACTGTCGCTGTCGGCTCCCCGAGCGCTGGGCCAGCGGTGACGCCTGCCCCGAGGTGGCTGCCCGGTGAGCGTGCGGCGGATTTCTCGCCCGAAGGCATCGTCGAGTGCGTTCGCCGCTTTCGGGAGCCCGTTCACATCGTGCGCGGCAGGGCGGGATACGAACCTGGACTCGGGCTCGGCGGGACACTCCACACGGGCGCGAACGGCTCCGGATACGAGCTGCTCGGCTCGCTGCCCGGGCTCTACCCCGAGTGGCTCGGCGACCGCTCGTTCAACCGGACCCACGGCGTGCGATTCCCGTACGTGGCCGGGGAGATGGCCAACGGCATCGCCACCGTCGCGTCGGTCGTCGCGATGGCCCGCGCGCAGATGCTCGGGTTCTTCGGGGCCGCCGGGCTCGCGCTTCCGGTCGTCGAGCGCGCCGTGGGGGAGTTGGGCCGCAGCCTGCGCGGCCTCGACAACTGGGGGGTGAACCTGATCCACGCCCCGGCCGAGCCTGGACACGAGGATCGCCTGGTCGACCTGCTGGTGCGTTCGGCGGTGCCGAAGGTGTCGGCCTCCGCGTACCTGGACCTGACCCCGGCGGTGGTGAGGTGCGCCGTCGCCGGGCTGCGGCCGGATTCGCGCGCCCGGCAGCTGTTCGCGAAGGTCTCCCGGCCCGAGGTGGCCGCCAAGTTCCTGTCGCCGGCGCCGCCGGAGATTCTGCGTGTGCTCGTCGAGCGTGGGCAGGTGACGCGGGCCGAGGCGGATCTGGCGGCACGCGTTCCGCTCGCGGAGGATGTGACCGTGGAGGCGGACAGCGGCGGCCATACCGACAACCGGCCGCTCACCGTCGTGCTCCCGGTCATCAGGGCTCTGCGCGACGAGTTGGCACGGCGGCACGGCTACGTCCGGCCGGTCCGCGTCGGCGCCGCCGGCGGGCTGGGTGATCCGGCCGGGGTCGCGGCCGCGTTCGCCGCCGGGGCCGCGTACGTCGTGACCGGCACGATCAACCAGCTCTCGTTTGAGGCCGGGCTCTGCGACGCGGCGAAAGCCATGCTGGCGGAGGCGGATCTGGCGGACGTCGCCATGGCGCCCGCGGCTGACATGTTCGAGTACGGAATCAAGGTGCAGGTGTTGCGGCGCGGCACTCTGTTCGCCTCGCGGGCGAGCCAGCTCTACGAGGCCTACCTGGCCCATCCGTCCCTCGACGACATCCCCGACGCGTTGCGCGAACGTCTCGAGAAGGACGTTCTGCGCGGCACGTTCGAAGATTGCTGGGAGCAGACGCGGCAGTTCTGGATCGAGCGCGATCCGCGCGAGGCCGAGCGGGCCGAGCACGACCCGCGGCACCGGATGGCGCTGGTCTTCCGCTCCTACCTCGGCATGTCGAGCCGGTGGGCCATCACGGGCGAGCCGACCCGGCTGACGGATTACCAGATCTGGTGCGGTCCGGCGATCGGCGCGTTCAACCGCTGGGCCGCGGGCAGCCCGCTCGCCGAGCCAGGGCGGCGTACGGTCGTGCAGATCGCGCTCAACCTGCTCGAAGGCGCGGCCATGGTGACACGTGCCCACCAGCTGCGCTCCTACGGCGTCGCAGTGCCGGGCGAGGCGTTTGCCCCGCGCCCGCGCCTGCTGTCCTGACCCGCGTGACAGTGAGGAAGACTATGTCCGGCGGCCCAGATCTGGAACCGATCGCCGTGGTGGGCCTCGCCGCCCTGATGCCGGGGGCGCGCGACGTGGCCGAGTACTGGCACAACATCGTCACCGGCCGCGATCTGATCACCGAGGTGCCGGACGGCCGCTGGCCGGCCGAGGGGTTCTACGACCCCGACCCGTCGACGCCGGACACGACCTACAGCCGCCGCGGCGCGTTTCTGCCCGACATCGAGTTCGACCCGCTCGCCCACGGGCTGCCGCCGTCCACGCTCGCCGCCATCGACCCGGCGCAGTTGCTCGGCTTGACCGTCGCCGACGCCTTGCTGGCCGATCTCGACCGCAACCTGGCCGCCCCGCTGGACCGCGAGCGCGTCAGCGTCATCCTCGGCAGCTCCACGCTCAGCCGGGTCGGCACGATGGACGCGCGCATCCAGCGTCCGCTGTGGCTCAACGCCCTACGCGAGCAGGGCATCGAGGAAGCCCAGGCGCATCAGATCTGCGATCGGATCGCCGAGCAGTACGTGCCCTGGCAGGAGGACTCGTTCCCGGGCCTGCTGTCCAACGTGGTGTCCGGCCGGATCGCGAACCGCCTCGACCTGCACGGCACCAACTGCACCGTCGACGCAGCCTGCGCCAGTTCGCTCGCCGCGGTGTCGGCGGCGGCCAACGAGCTGGCGCTGGGCAGAGCGGACCTGGTCGTCACCGGCGGTGTGGACGCGACGAACAACCCCTTGATGTACGTCTGCTTCAGCAAGACTCCCGCCCTGTCGCCGACCGGCGACGCGCGCCCGTTCTCCGACGACGCGGACGGGACGATGCTCGGCGAGGGCCTGGCGATGCTGGGGCTCAAGCGCCTGGACGTCGCCGAGCGGGACGGCGACCGGATCTACGCGGTGATCCGCGGGCTCGGAACCTCCTCGGACGGTCGGGGCGGGGCCATCTACGCGCCGATGCCGCACGGCCAGGTGCGCGCGCTGCGACGCGCGTACGAAACCGCCGGGTTCGGCCCTGACACCGTGGAGCTGGTGGAGGCGCACGGCACCGCGACCCGCGCCGGGGACGCCGCCGAATTCGAGTCCCTGCGGCAGGTCTTCGGCGAGACCGGACGGCCCGACGCGGGATGGTGCGCGCTGGGCACTGTCAAGTCCCAGATCGGCCACACGAAGGCCGCGGCGGGCGCCGCGGGACTGGTCAAGGCCGTGCTGGCCCTGCACCAGCGGGTGCTTCCGCCGACCATCAAGGTGCGCAGACCCAATCCCCGCCTGGAGATCGAGGGCAGCCCCTTCTACCTCAACACGGTCGTGCGGCCGTGGACGGGTCGCTCGGATCACGTGCGCCGGGCATCGGTGTCGAGTTTCGGGTTCGGCGGCGCCAATTATCACGTCGCGCTCGAGGAGCACCGCGGGGGAGGTGCACGGCCGGATCGCCTGGCCGGCGCGGGCCGACTCGTGTTCTTCGGCGCCGAGTCGCCTGAGGACCTGTGCACACGTCTCCTCGACGGCAGCAGCCCCTCGCCGCGGGACTTCGACACGGGAATGCCGTGTCGGCTGGCCGTGGTCGCGAGCGATGCCGGCGACCTGCGGGAGAAGCGCGACCGCGCGGCGGCGCTGGTCGGCCGGCAGCCCGACGCGCCGTTCGCCCTTCCCGGCGGCGTCTTCTACGGCCGGGGAACCGCCGATCCGGGCCGGATCGCGTTCGTCTTCCCCGGACAGGGGTCGCAGTACCTCGGGATGGGCGGCGACATCGCCATGGCCTTCCCTGCGGCGCAGGACGTGTGGGACTTCGCGGCGAGGCTCGGCCAGGGAGAGCCGATGCTCGGCGACGTCGTCTTCCCGCCGGCAGCTTTCACCGACGAGCAGCGCGCCGCGCAGGAGCGTCGACTCACCGACACCCGCTGCGCGCAGGTGGCGCTGGCCGCACACAGCCTGTCCCTGCTCGCGTTGCTCGAGTCGATCGGCATCGAGCCCGACTGCACGGCCGGCCACAGCCTCGGCGAGCTGGTCGCGCTGCATGCGGCCGGCGCCCTGGACGCCGGCAGCCTGCTGCGGCTGGCCCGACGCCGGGGCGAACTGCTGGCGGGCATCGACACCGAGCCCGGCGCGATGCTCGCGGTCGGCGCGGACGCGGACGCCGTCGCGGCGGCGATCAAAGAGTCGGGTACGGCCGAGCTCTGGCTCGCGAACATCAACGCGCCGCGCCAGACCGTCGTGTCGGGGACCGTACGGGCGATCGAGGCGCTGCACGAGCGGCTGTCCGCGACCGGAGTCACGGCGCGCCGGCTCGCGGTGTCAGCCGCGTTCCACAGCCCGCTGGCCCGCTCCGCCGTGGCGCCGCTGCACGAGTTCCTGGAGAAGATCGAGCTGACCGCGCCGCGTATCGATGTCTACGGCAACGCCGACGCGGCGCTCTACGGGCGTACGCCCGACGCGATCCGCCGCACGCTCGCCGAGCATCCCGCCGCGCCGGTCAGATTCCTCGACCAGATCGAGGCGATGGCAGCCGCCGGCGTTCGGACGTTCATCGAGGTGGGCGCCGGATCCGCGCTCACCGGACTGATCGGGCAGATTCTCGGCGGTCGCGACCACGTCGCCGTCAGCCTCGACAAGCGGGGCCGCGACGGCGTGACCGCGTGGAGGGAAGCCCTCGGTCGTCTCGCGGCGCACGGCGTGCCGATGGACCTGACGAAGCTGCCGCGGGACGGGTCTGCGGAGCCGGTGGCGCCCGCGGACCGGTCTCGCATGTCCGTGCGCATCACCGGGGCGGGCTACACCCCGCCTCCGGCGCCGAAGCCGATCCGCCCGCCTCCGGCGCCGGTCGCCCGTACCCTGCCCACCCCGACCCTTCCGGAGCCCGCCGCCCCCATGACCGATTCCGACTCCAGCGCCGAGTGGCTGGCCGCGGCGCAGGAGATGCAGCGCCAGACCGCGGAGGCGCACATGCACTTCCAGCGCGTTCTCGCCGACTCCCACCAGGCGTTCCTGCAGATGGCCGAGAACACGTTCG
>Ga0307508_10004947_pt1 | contig 12819 bp, 8 predicted proteins | sample 9_EM_MG_FD_203089 | JGI IMG/M metagenome (GOLD analysis project Ga0307508, IMG submission 203089) | Populus trichocarpa ectomycorrhiza microbial communities from riparian zone in the Pacific Northwest, United States - 9_EM | ecosystem: Host-associated > Plants > Roots > Unclassified | place... | reverse complement strand
AGCAAAACACTGTGGATTACTAGTCATTCACAGTGCAATGTGTGTGGGTGAACAGTAGTTTTCTCACACCCTTTAATTTTTGTAACTTTAAAAAGTTTAATAAAATGATTTTTCTCAAAAAAAAAATAACTATATGAGAAAAAAATAGACTATAAAAAAAATCAAGTTCAATTAAAAAAAAGACAACCCACCAAACTCGTAAACAAGGGCAACTTGGGTCACCTTGGCAAACCCGTAAACCATGTTAATCTCATATTAAGACAAAATAAAAAAGAATAACATTTGACAAAAACAATTTTGAAAAAATCATAACAAAAAGAAAAAGGAAAAGGAAAGGAAAAGGAAAAAAAAAACCATGTGTTCAAGCAGCAAAAAAAAAATATGGGGGGACGCTGTAGCAATCCAGTGTTTGTGAGGAAAGCTACAGCGCTTTCCCCACATGCTTTAGTTTATGTTAATTTGTGTTACTTTATAAAGTTTAATAACATGATTTTTCTCTAAAACTATTTTTTTTTAGTATATGAGAAAAAAAAAATAGACTATAAAAAAGCCAAGTTCAATTAAAAAAAGAAAAAAAAAAACCACCAAACCCATAAACTAGGGCAACTGGGGCAACCTAAGTTACCTTGACAAACTCGCAAACCAAGCTAACCTCATAAAAAGACAAAATAAAAGGAACAAAATTTGACAAATAATTTTGAAAAAAAATCATAAAAAAACAAAAAAAAAAAAGGAAAAGGAAAAAACATCATGTGTTCAAGCAGCAGCAAAAAAAAAAAAAAAGGGAGACACTAGCAATCCACAATGTTTTGTGATGAAAGCTACAGTGCTTTCCCCACATGCTTTAGTTTATGTTAATAATTAATAAAGTCCAAAACTTCTAGATCTGAATGATACCTGCAGAAGAACAAGCTCAATCCCCTGGCCCTTTTTCAACTGGTTCACTAAATACTGGAAAAGGCCTCTCAATTCCATAGATGGGTACTTCTTACACCTGGGAATAAACAAAACTCTCTTCATTCAATTTCAAGTCATCAATAAAAAAAAAGTGGTAGTTCTTTACATAAAGTTAGAAGTTCATCAACAATATAATTTATATAACTACAAAGAAAAAATAATTCCATCATCAGTAGATCTCATGAGAGGAAATGATGGGCATTTCATCAAATGACTACGAAAACACCAGAACTTCATAACATATTATGAACAAGTACAGAAATTATGCATCATACAACAAATTAAGCATCTCTTAAACACGTAGCAGTTAATAAAAAAGAGACCATATTGGGCAGACACAAGCAGCCACATAAGTGATCTCAACAAGAGAAAACCCAAACTAAAATAATTCCACCAATTAAACTTACTGCATTTTAAGTGAAGAAAAAGAGTGAATAAGGAAACAAGCAAAGGCAATCATCTTATAAATTATGAAAGGCTTTGATGATTTTCATTAAACATAGGTGAGGTTGTGGGCCATATTCAGGTGGAATTGGTCTCTAATTTCTTAATGAAACTATTTTCAAACTTAGTGTGTTATCATAGCAGTTCAAATAAATTCAAAAGCTACTAAAAAGGGAAATCAACAGTCACCACTTCAGAAGGTATCTGTTGAAATTTTAACAAGGAGCCACTCTAGAGCAATCTGAAACACTAAGAGTCAAACTCTTATTTACCCAAACACAGGATAAGAAGAGCACCTGGCAAGAAAATATATTATTCAATGTCATAGCTGGACACACATGCGAGCTCATGCATCTAATGGTGCACACTTCTATACACATACAACAAGCACTACATGCAAACATGGAGGCTGTACAGATGTTCAGACATGACTCAATATCTTTATGTTCATTACTCCTCAATATTTTCTTACATAGTTGCACTTGGTGTTTTGAAGCACGAAGACATGGCTCATTCGGCATACAGGAGTATAATCAACAAAACCATTATCACCCAGGTCACTGTTCTGTCACAACATTCAAACACTAACATGTGATACACACCTAACTGATAAGAGCATTATAGATCAACAGGATTCTTGTAATTGGTTCTCATGACAATCTAGTAAAGACCAAACCCACCAATTAACTTTCATGCTCGAGTAATATTTCATTATAATAGAACAGCATGCTGAGGAAGCCTAGGCAAACAGTAATGAAGAGCAAAACAGCAATGGAACCACCACAGGTTAATTAAGGAAACATCTACTGTGAATAAATGCATCTCCTACACTAAATATGATACAACCTTAGACTAAAAAATAGATTACCAAATCAACATGGCCGAAATCAGATCTCCTATTGATCCACACACATATACATAAGTTTATAGAAAATCGTTATTTATCCTGCAGACCTCATCATTAGTTCTCTGGTTCAAACTCTCTGATTCTGTCACCAAAATCTCAAGGGACTTCACCTCATAATCTTACAGATTAATCTCATAGTTAACCAAATCATATGCCTCCTGCCTCCCCCAGTTCCTCTATCTGCTAAATCTAACCCCCAAACAAGCTTGCCTACTTTCAGACTGTAGTGAAATTTCAGTTCATAAGGTATTGCAACAAAACCAGGCATCAGCCATAGATATGAATGACATCATTAAACCAGTCTTCAGGACAGCAAAAGCATCTTAGGTATATCCATTGATATCACATCCACCTTCCAGCACTTTTTCATTCATCAGCTTTATGACTTATCAAACCCAGAGGCCACACTAGTTACTTCAACCAGACCTAATCCAAACTCATGAAATGCTACTCGGTGAAAGAATTGGGACTTCTGGATTGCATAGGATATATGCAAGAATAAAAAGAAAGAGTGAAGAATGAAGGGAATACACACCTTGGATGAGGGCTTGGCAATTAAAACAGAATTCTAGGGACAGAAATACACTTGATAAGTGTACATTGAACAATGAATTGAGTACATTCTATACATACAAATTTGGAACATGTTGATTTAGATGTCTGTGTCTGGGTATTTTATGTATATGAATGGATAAGAAGGGTCGCATGCAATAGGAAAGAATGATATTGCCCATGAGTACATGAGAATGAAAATTTTCAGTAGCCCTGAATAATTTTGTGCTTATAAGATTATCCATATAAAGGCGGCAATAACATCGAGAAGAAGAGCTTTGTCAATATAATGCTCAAACAGGATAAAGAGACAAACCATCAAAAGTGGGGGGTAAAGGACAATGATGAAATAATGAAGAGAAATACTTAAATCCCTCAAAAAGTTCATTGATTTGGCACAGAAAAAATGATTGAAGAGGATAAGGATCCCAGTCAGTGACCTGAACCAGCAATCATTAGAGAAGCACCAAAAAGCAATTGACAAGTCTGACCATAAACAGATTAACTGTCCTCAGTGTTCAAGAGGTTTCATTTTTTCTCTGCAAACTCCATGCTCCTATGGCTAAGATGTATAAAGGTAGCAATGACACTTCATTAGCATTCACCACATCCTTTCTAGCAGCTCTCAGGAAATAAGAAAATTTTCCATTCGCCAGAGTTGAAACCTAGACTACAAGTCTACCATAAAACAGCCAAAGCAGCATTGCCTTCCCACTCCCATCCCCCTCTCTGAAATCGGTTCAATCCAATATTAAACAATAGCAAGGGGCATATTAGGTATGTGAAACTCCAACTTTATGAAAATGGTCCTTGACAATTATCCAGTGAATACGCAAAGCACAGAATTAGAATAGGCATCAATCTCCAAGTTGCAACTGAACTATTAGCCATGCCAGTAAACCCCAGAGAGTATTCCCCACCAACCTAGTTGGATCATTGTGCAAAGACAACACAAAAGAAATTAAAAGGAGAAAGAAAGAAAGAAAAGAAGAAGAAGAAACACTAAACTACATATCATAATTCCCAGAACTTCACAAAAGAAAAGGGAATCAAGACAATCGTGCAACCTCAAAAATTTCCAGAACAAATATTTCTGAACATGACATGTTCATATGAGACATTCTTTCTCAAGAATTTAAAAGTATTTTGCATGTTGAAGATCCCCAGCAATCTATGCACATGCACTATAATCAACAAAAAGAAAAGAGAATTTTTGTGTACTCCCGTGAACCCCATTCAATGTATTACTGAATAGTCAGGCAACCTTGAGAGCCCTGACAAATTTCCAAGTGTTGCCTCCACAGAATTTGATTTTCCTTTAAAAGGTTCCAGGCTACATATGGGGTTCAGATTAGCTATGCACGCTATCGAAAATCATGAAGAAACTGTGGTACCCTGAAGAGCACAAATATCATCACCTATACAAGCTAATGCAGCCAAAATCAAAATGGAGTGCTCTCTCCCCTTATTCAGAACACATATCTCACAGCAAAACAATACACTTCTGGAGGACTCACATTGGTAGAACGATGTAGTGAACATCAGTTCTGACCAAGTGTACATTTCTTCCACATTCATGTAAAAAATTATTGGAAACACTCATTGAAAGAAGCATCAAAGAGAAAGACAAGTCTGAAAAGAATCTGAAATATCCAGAACAAAACTGCCTTTAAATCTCAGACCATACCTAAACCTAAGCTCTTAAGGAGGACGGTAAATTAAACACCAATTCTCAGTCATTTAAATGTTGGCTAAGGAAAACCTGCCAAATAGTGTAACCATGCAGGAAAATCTTCATACATTCCACGATCAATCACAACTACAACTTAGAGAGTTTCAACATCAAGAACCTTTCAACAATGAATTTTATATCCCCCATCCATTTTTCTTGCTTCAGGGTTCAACATATGCTCAATACCATTTTCCAATAATGTCTTAATTATTAAAACCAATATTCCAAGTTGCATGAGAAAGCCCAGTGGCAAGTTTCACTGAAAAATCCACCTCTGAGTCAGAAATGGCCCTTCTTTGAATAGGTTTTGTTTATTAATCTTATCTGAAATTTATCTTGAAGAGGCAAAGAAGAAATAGAACCGACGAGAAGTTTGAACAATGCAATCACGATAAACCAAGCAACCAACCCCCTTAGCACAAGCCTGGTTTCATGATAAATTTCCACCGTTGATTCATAGAAAAACCACCATCCAACAAAGTCACACTCATGAATCTCAATGATCACTGTAAGGACCTTTCTGACCTCCAATCTCAAGTATGTCAACTTGAAAGGAGGTCAAGGAAATAACATTATTTTCATGTTTGAATAATGTAATCCGGGCTACCTCTCTTCAATTTTCCTTTCTTTTTTTCTAAAGTTCTTTTATCTTCTAACTAACTCTCTTATTCAGATGTCATTTCCAATTCAGACAACATTACATTGTTTCCATCTCTAAATCCCATAGAGCTTTCCAATTAACGCCTATTCACTGCAAAGCATGTTGGAAGTGAGCTAGACTCATAAATTAAAGACTTAGAAAACCAGCAATATCCACAACAGTCTAAGCTCCCATTATCCAGATTTTGCTGAGTCAAATCTTCAACCCAGAAAATGATGTAAAGCATCCCAAGATACACCTAAAATTCTCAGTAGAAAGGTTTAACAGAGTGACTCCAATAAACCTCATGCCAAATATATTAAAGTTGGTGGACAAGCAAATATAAAAATCAAAAATCAAAAAGGGAAGACACCAAACTCATACTTGTGATTGTTCACATCAAATCATAACAAGCAACATTTATAATAGATTAAAAACCACGAACATTGAATCCTCATCTGCTAAGCAGCCATATTTGTTAACATGCTACACTGGTTTTGATACAGATGGGTGGGCCATATACATTCTACAGGTACAAAAATACAATAAAGACGACAACTAGTGTTTTGGTAGAGGATATACGTACAGGTGACCCCAGAATGAAGCCAGTGATTGAAGCCAGTCTGACAAATTAAGGCCATCATCCTTGAGCTTATCACGACCACCTTGTGCTAACCGCTCAATTACAACATATTCCAAGATATCATACTCAAGCTGAAGGGAAAAAGAGATGCATTGAAATGAGCGTCAACAAGCATTACTACATAATAGTATACACAAATTGTCCATAAATTTCACAATTCATGTTGGAAGGCTCAACAGGATTAGGACTGGAATATTTGTTGGTGTGCTTGCTGTTCAGATTAATTTCCAGGAATAATTTTTTTCTGTGTCAAGTTGTAGATGTACAAGTTGGGTAGCAGCCCCTTAGATACCAAATCCAGATACATCCATAGTTGATTTTAGTTTGGGTAGGTCAACAGGATGCCCACATTTGTTAGACATAATCATACCCTCAGTATCATATTTTGTAAGGAATTTAATTAAGGCTAATTATGTAATTTTCATCAAGCACTTTAAGTCCACAATTTTCTATGTGATTGAAGGGGGAAAAAATATCTGCAATCTCTTTCCCTCCTATCTAAAGGTCTGCTCTATCTCTGTCTCATCTGCAGGAAGCAATACTTCATTTTCCCCTTGAAACAGAATATCATTACCATTGTTTTTAAAACAAAAACAATCAACTTCCAAAACCTCTTTTTGTTTGAATATACCATGTACCTCCTTTTCTTTCATCAAAACCTATTTCTTTTTATTTTTTTAATTACTTTGTTGGCATCGTAAATCATGCCATTTTAGTCAATTACAGAATGACCAACCTTAAACTTCCAATTTAGCATTGAAATAGAGGAAGCTACCGGTCAGTTTTAAGAGCACAAATTCAATCAGCTACGTTTATATCCTATCTACTGAAAGAAAGTAAAAAACTTCAATTTCAAATTGCCTTGGAAAATACGCTGATATAGCTTTTAGATGAAACAATGAAATTCCCATCCTGAATTACATGACAAAAGGAAACAAAGGTCTTTAACATGGGCAGTTTTAAAAAAAAAAAATAGACATAATTTGCAGTGGGAAATTGGGGATAGGAAACCTAGAAACATCAATATTAATTACAGAGGGAGAATGCATTATTTTTTGGAAGATGAAATGATAATCATATTGATAATGGGCCAAAACAACTAAAACCATGAAATTAAACATTGTAGGTGGTACAGTTCCACAAAGACCTTTCTTGTTTGGACAGAATGGTTTCCCATGCAGAACAGTAATTAGCAACTATTTAATTTAATGCTTTGTCAGTGTTGTTTCTATTTACTATCAGCTTGGGCATCATTGAAGATTTTATGATCCATCACAATCCTGCACTCCCATTTGTTAACTATTGTCCAAGCAAATAATGGTCAAACAATAGATGTTAAAACTTCAACACATTTATGCATTTTACACTTGAAAAAAAAAATTGTTAGGAACCATTTCCAAACATGATGCACCCTCAGTACTTGAAAGAGCAATCCAAGCTTTTAATCAAATTATCTTCCAAAGTTTCAGGTACGCACCAAATGATACTCCCATTGTCACATCAAATGATAGAGTAGAAAACAAGAAATGAAGCTCATTGCACGAATAAGCAAGAAACTTAGACTAGGGTCTAAGACATTAGAAGCTTATAATAGACCCAAAGGACAAAAAAAAAGTATAGAAGGTTTGCATCTATTATCTATTCTCCTCATTTCACCAAAAACCATCTTTCTAACAAATTCAGTAGAAATAACCAATATGCATGGCTGTAAGCTCCTCCATTTCTAGCTTGCAGATCATATCACTACCCCCTTTTATTAGAGTCCGAAACTTCAAAGCACTCAATAGAGCATTGAGTTTCACCTGAATAAATGCTATATAATCAGGCATTCTACCTTCCCAGCCTCTTAAATCTGTAGATATTACCAATAAGGATAACCATAGTAACGTATGTAATATTCTTATTTTTCATTCTCTAATGATTGATGACATAAAAGTGGCATTTACACTTTCCTAAAAAAATCACAATCAGATTGGGAGTAATTACAAAGAGATTATATGGGGGTGTTTGGGAGTGTAGTAGCGGTTGCTTTTCAAAATGTTTTTCGCTCGGAAATGCATCAAAATAATATTTTTTTTATTTTTTAAAAATTATTTTTGACATCAGCATATCAAAATAATCTAAAAACACCAAAAAAAATATTAATTTGAAGTAAAGAAAAAAATAAAAAAATTTCATTTTTTTTCTAAAACACTTTTGAAACACAAAAACAAACAGGTCCATAATGTCCACTTAAGCATATATCTTATTCAGCTAGAGAGAGATTCAGGAGAAGAGTGCGAGCATTATATCTAAAAAAATAACAATGATAAAGAGATGCATGATAAAAAGATGCATGCAAGCTGATAACTGACAACCAAAAGATTTTCTCAACTTCAAAAGGCTACAAGTACAGTTACATTCATCCCACACAAACTGCAGCTAGGAAGGCAGGCTAAACTAGTGACAAATGATTCCAATGATTTATTGTTCAGATTTACTTAATCGATGACAGGTTTTGAACATTAGATTGGTTATGTCAATAACTAAAACAGATCATATCATTACAGCATAAATTTGATATTTTGCAGCAGAAATTGTATGTAACTGTCAAATTACAGTGTTTATGGAAGTGTAAAAGAAGACAGATCCTTAAGTATAACACAAGAAGCTTTTATGGCTAAGAATGACATTAGATTTCAAATGCTAAAGGAGAAGAAGATCATTAGAAATCAAGAGAAAATTCAAACCTGTGTCAAATACTTGAAAGCATCCACAACAGGAGTGATCATATCCCTGTATGCCTCAATCTGCATGCCAAAGTTCCAGCAAATAACTTTCCCTTAGATTTGATTTACAAAATACATATCAGTGACAACAAATGCATCATTTCCTATAAAACCAGCACCTGATGAACAATAGTTCGAAGGACAGTCATCGGGTTAGCATGCGCTAATTTTGCAACCATCCTACCCAGCTGCTTCAAATTTTCCTTCGCAAGCCTTTTCAATATCCTTCTAGTATCCAACTGCATGATAACAGAGTAGTATAAAACAAACACCAGTAAATATAAATGAATAGGGTATGATTCACTTAAAGCACCAAGCTTGCAACAGTAAATTAAGATATACAAATGGTACCTTGGCTGTTTGCCTTGCAGCCAAAACCAATGGATTCCGCTCATCATCTTTTTCCCATTCACCATATAAACGATATCGCACCTGGGAAAAACAGCGAGTAATTTAGCCATATTATCTTTCAGACCTAAAAAATATAAAAAAAAGGGCAAAAGACAGTAATAATGTCAGGCCAACCTCATATGGAAGGAGACTCATTACTTCCCAGATCTCCTGCCCAGCTGCTGGATTTGCAGGTACCAACTGTAAAGAAGGAAGTAAACATGCTCCCAGGGCTTCCTCAACCATTGACCTACCTTCCCTTAGGTGCAAACGAAGAACTCGATTTCTAGGAATAAGAGATTCACCATTTAGAGCTCCATCACCACTATCTACAAGCTCAAGTGCAGACATATAGTAACCTCTTAACACTCTACAAACCTATCCATAAGAAACAAGCAGGAAAATTAAAATAAAATAAAACTATACAATGTGGAAGAAAAAAATTCACCAAATATTAAAAATTAAACCACGCACCTTCTGCAGCAATAACGTATCACGGTAAAGATAAGGTCCAACTGTTACAAGCATCTGAAAAAATTCTTTGGGAAGATCAATTAAAGAGACATGGCCTGAAGAACTTGTCACATCCATGGCATCAATACCAGCAACTGCTGGAGACCCACAATTTTGAACATGTGGTTGACGAATAATATTATATGCTGATGAGATCGTCTTTTCAATGAGCCTGAATATATATCACATCAAAAACAAACAATGAAAGTTCATAAATTTTCCATGGCAATGGGTGCAGAAATAATGAGAACACAGAAAGAGAATTCTTAGATTAGATTCTAAAAATTTACATACTGATCTTAGTGGCACATTCACATGGACTTTAGGTATAAACATGGTCAATAAAAATAAATTCAAAAATTCAAAACATTGACTTTACCTAAACAAGCCACCACATATTTGAGTATGTGCAACAGGATTTAGAGGAGAGAGACGTTTGAAAAGTATATGGGCATGATACCTGACAAAGAAGAAGCCACATGAGCATGATACCTTGGGGAAAAACTATGCAGTACAATGAAACTATGGGTCTCCCAGCACATTTCAGTGGCAAGTACAAAAAAAAAAAAAAAAACTAGAATCCATATGTTTGAGCTGGCAAATTTTTTTATTCAAGCCTTCTTTTTTAATGGGGTTTGAAGCAAGTTATTGCAATGGGAGAAGAGCTTGTGACATTCTACTAATAGTGAAACTAGATTGATACAGTTTACAAAAAAAAAAAAAGACTCCCAAAACCACTCATACAGCTCCTTTTTTAATATTTTTTGGACAAAAAACATAACAAACACCAAACGATAATTTCATCCCATACCCCTAGAGTCCAAAATAAAAATGAGTGACTAACATAACTCCCAGTAGATACAGCATTTAAGCAATGGGCCAATGAGCTAGTAGCTCAACTGCCACTAGTGTCCCTCATCCCCCACTAGGTCTCAGAGTTCAAACCTTTCCTTTGTAACAAATAAAAACATATAAACAATGGATGAAAATATATTATTCCTGTTTTCTTCCTTCTTTTCATCCACTTCTAAACTTAATTATATATATGAAAAGTCCTAGATCGTTAAACAATGAATAAAAAGAAGGGATCAAAACAAGGATGAAAAACAATTATTTTCAATACTAAAGCAAACAAAACCAAAGCACACTAATTGGCATTTGCTTTTACAATTAAGTTTTAAATAACAAAGTAGGTTAAAGTAAACTGTAGCAAAAATGTCTAAAATAGTATATTCAAGAATATCTATATGAACCTCACAAATATTTAAAAATTGGGTCCAAAAATTATTCAATCAATAAGAATCATGGTGCAGAAAGGAGAGAACAAAACAAAAAAAAAATAGTCAACATTACAATCCTGCAGAACATATTAAATCAACAGTTTAGTACAGTCTAAAATGAGAACAAGCGCTCAAGAGAAAAGGCAGCGAAAAATATTCTAGGTAAATACAATACAAAGACTAAATTAGTAAAATGGAGGCCAAGAAACATCGTAAGTAGAGAATAACCATTCCTCCACAAGCCGACAGATAATTCCATAAAATATTAACAGAACAGAATGTATACGAAAATATGATAGACATTCGGAGACTCATCTCATCACCATATGACATGATTCAATTAAAAGAGAGCGAGTAACAGGAGCAACTCTGGAAATCACTCAAAGAGAAAAACAAAGGTAAATGAACATGAAAAAGTTCCTCAGCAATGTCGTGTCATTTTTGTGGATGACTTGAAGTGGTTGCCAACTGATAAAGAGGAAAATGGTAGCCAGATAAAAGACAGCAAGGGAACGATGGAGGACATTGATGGGCATGTAGGAAGAAAAGAAACCAGGTGGACCAGATCTAGTGACTTGGACCTTTCAAGCTTTACTTATCTCTTTGTTGAAAGCTTTCATGACAATTGCTTTGTAGGGATAGGTGACAGTCCTGAGATCTTAGTGCATCATCAGATTTGAAGTTCAAATGTAATCTTACAACATCACTGAAGAACTTTGGGGTTCATGCACCTTGTTTTTTCTCATTGAGCTATAATTTCTAGAATTCCTCGTTAGATATCCAATTCGGTTCAATGCAAGCAATTCAAAGCAATAACTTTTCACGAGTGGGGGATTAACTGAGCAATTCAGGATATTTATGGTCTTTGTTTTGCTGAAAACATCTTCCTGGATCTTGGAAAAAGAGCTATTTTACATTGTTTGACTATATTAAGAAAAACAATTTCTTGAAAAATAAATTATTTTTCTTTGGTAGTCGTGAGGTACGATAGCAACACGGTGGTGGTGCTGGTGCTGGTGCGGGCATAGGTGCTAAAGAAGTGGGTTGCAGCAGTTGTTATGTTTGTAAAAAGGTGGCGGTAGTGCTGGCAGGGGCAGGCCTGTAGTTGTTGTTGTGAGGTGGTGGTGGTGGTGGTGGTGGAATAGGTTAGGTGATGTGTTAGACATATTCAGAATTGGTAGTCCCATGGAAAATATTTTGTTCTCCTTCATGAGGTTGACTCAGAAAATATTTTCCTAACAAGCAGAATCTCAAGATTAAACCTACCAGTCATCCACAGAAAGGAAACCAGTCAGCAAGCCCAAAGTTTGATTTTTTTCAAGATCAGAGAATTGTTCAGCTACTGCCTCAGTTTCCATGTCTAAGGCAGCAAAAAGATCTACTGTCACATCTCCTTGCTTCTCATCATCCATGAGGTCCTTTCCAGTAGCAGCCAGATTTATTTTTCCAATTTTGTAGGCCTGCAAAATTTGCATAGAAAATAAAATCAAGCATGATAAAAAGATTAAAATTAAGCATTCTCTGAATATAACAAAGCACATAAACACTTCAAACAACCAGAAAAAGCAACATCTAAAGTCTCCACTACAAACCACTGACAAACACCATTACATTGAAAATGATGGGAAAATATATTACAAAAGGTAAAAAAGAAAATGAATGTAGAAAGATATAGAGGAATACTATTATAAGCAGCAATGCTAAAATTAGCAATATACCGCATCCAATCGTTTGGAAGAAAACGTGTTATAATGCTCAAAAGCCTCATCATCCTTAGGGAGTAAATGTGCACATCTGCAATGATGTGCAAATTAAATTAGTACATATGATAAAAAGAAAAATCATATAACCAATAGGTACAACAACGCAAAATGAAAAATAAGCAAATTACAAAATATCAAAAAAAATGAAAAAATGAAAAATACTGCTAAAATGCAAAATAAAGACATGAACTAAGGCATAGCACAGCATAAACTTCGGACTATTATATAAA
>Ga0307508_10004945_pt1 | contig 12820 bp, 17 predicted proteins | sample 9_EM_MG_FD_203089 | JGI IMG/M metagenome (GOLD analysis project Ga0307508, IMG submission 203089) | Populus trichocarpa ectomycorrhiza microbial communities from riparian zone in the Pacific Northwest, United States - 9_EM | ecosystem: Host-associated > Plants > Roots > Unclassified | place... | reverse complement strand
CCTTTATTGGATTTTGAGATGTTTCACATAATGCAATACCAATCAGTCAGCTGGACGCACGTTCGCGGGGCATTAAACGAAACGTGCGACGTACCAAGTCGGGGAAGAGACCCAATCCACGAAGATCACGAACGGTAGATTGAGTAGGTTTGGTTTTCTGCTCGCCGTGCATGTCAACAATTAGGGAGACATGAATAAGTGCAAAATTTTCCGGTCCGACGCGGAATTGAAACTGGCGCATGGCTTCGACGAATGGTGCAGATTCGATGTCACCAACGGTCCCCCCAAGCTGGATAGCGTAAAGATCAGGGAGCGGTCGTAAAAATAGGAGAGGTTTGGGCAAAGGAGGCGCACCTCGACAATGCAGACATCCGGCTCCTCCCCCGTTTCATCCACTGGGATTTTGGAGACTCGCTCCACCCAGTCTTGTATGGCGCCAGTGATATGCGGCACTATCTGTTACCAGTTGCCGAGCCATGTCTTTCACCGCGCAAGTGGGACGAACCTGGACGGTCTTTCCAAGATAGTCTCCTCGCCTCTACATGCGCCGGGTTAGGGTGGTGAACTATGTGCAGAAATAGGACACATACCTCCTTGCTGATCACCTCTTGATACACTTTTCCAGTGGTAATATTGTTATTGAGAGAGAGCGTGACGTTCAAGTACCGTTCATAATTTCCGAGATCGAGATCCACTTCGCCGCCATCATTCAGCACATAAACTTCACCTATAGCACCAATAGTTCTTACGGCCTTCTATGCTTCTCAATACTAAGTGACTCACCATGCTCGGTTGGCGCCATCGTGCCAGCGTCAATGTTCATGTAGGGGTCGATCTTGATGGCAGTGACCTTCAGACCTGTCGTCTTAAGTAACAGCCCAGTGGAAGAGGCTACCAGAAGAGCGAAAAAGTGCGATATATCCGTGTGAGTCCTGACCAGCTCGACACACAGGGTGGCGACGACACTACGCACCAATCACGCCTTTCCCGATCCCACTGATCACACCGCCAGATACAAGAATGTATTTCGTCATAGTGAATTCGATCCTCACTGGAGGAAGGCTCTTGGGAGAATTTCAGGAGAATTTGAGACTGGTGACGGAACGTCCAGGCAAATACGCGGAAACCGGGCTGGAGAGGCGTGAAAATACTATAGCAAGTATCGCACTCGCGTCTCTATTTCAAAAACAAGTTGTAGAGGGAAATTGCACGCGTCCCTGGAGGAAAAATCGAGGGAGAAAATGAATTAAGACCAAACAAGTGTAACGCGACCGAATACAACCGTTTCCTGCCACTGTTTTGGGACTTGCATTGGTGATCACACAAGATCGCTACCCGTACGCGCACGCGCCTTATATGGTCACGAAGATATGGCGATATTTGGCCCAAACATCGACTCCCTCATCCTCACAGCATTGTTGATTGCTCTGCCCACTATCATCACTTATGGACGCAGTCTTTATGAGGCTATGACAAATAGAAATCCCCCGGCAATTCCACCAAAACAATCGCGTCTGCTGCAATACCTCGCTATCCTCGTATTGCTTCATTCCGCATACATTCTCTACGTCATACTTTTCGATGCTCCCTCTAACGTCTTTACGACGCTCAATGTGCCTCTTACAGCCCCTACTTCTATTTTGCACGCAAAGCTTGCTGCGAATTCCCTTGATGATAACTTGCCGCCACAAACGGAAGCACTGTTGACACGTCTGCAGTCCTTTGACGTGCGCGGCTACTATGTGCGCTTTGGACATGACGCGATACAAAGATGCGATTATTGTCACACTTTTACGGACTTCGGGATGTTCGTTGCACCCCTTGTCGGTCTACAGTACATGCGCACAATCATTCTTGTAGGATTTATGACACTTCCTGGAAGTGGGAAACGATACTGGAGGTAAGAACCTTAAAGTGTCTATTGTCGATCTTAACTTGAAGACCCTGCGCTAGGGGATGGGCTGTCGGTGCTCTTGCTGTGGCTGGCTTAGCTGAAGCTTGGACGCTGCCCTCAGTTGCGATCAACATATCGCAACAAAATGTCAGTGTAATGGTGGGCTTCTTCAGGCTTGTCACCTCCGTTCGCTTCATTGAATCAGGTTCTATAGTGGCATGATAGATTCTGGTATTGTCGCCAAATCTCGTTCCTGATCTTACCCATTGCCTTGCACATGCTCCCCTACCAAGCCAATCCTTATGCCTCACTGCAGGCAGTGCCATATGCGGCCCAGTCAGTCGAATCGACCCTTTCATCACTGTATGTGCTGGATGCAGTCAGGCGAGCTTCGCTTCGTGACGATGACCTACGGGGCCGCACGAGTGAGTTCTATCAGCATGATGCGCTCACATCCAGGCTGGCGCAGCGTGATGAGGAGATTCGAGATGAAGCAGAGCGCGCCGGTCTTGCGCTCGCTGGGGGTCAGGGGAATGATGAAGGGTCCATGGTGCTTGCTGTTAGGGGAATTGTCAGCCAATGGAGGACTAGATTGATTGCCCTGCTGCGAAGCTCATCTTCTCCCACCGAAGGCGCCACTAGGTCGACTCAGGCATTAGAGAGTGATTAGATGTCTTATTTTTAACTGCCAATGCGCTGTATATTTGACGTCGCTTCCGCGACTGCCGGTGGCGGTGGCGGCGTTTGTTTGGTCGAATTATTTACCGTGTTCAGGTCGATCAGACCGCCGCTGCCTCTCTTTGATCTCCTGTAACCTCCCAACTTGTGCGACGGCTTGCTAGGGGGCCCAACGTGAATACAGCCTAGCCCTCGTTTTTGACCCAGCTGTGATGGCACTGCCGCCACCGCCATCAGACGATGACCCCGTCCTTGACCCCATTCTCAACCCTGAGACCCCGCCAGTCTCTGGTGCGCACTCATGTCTCGACGTTAGCTTTCTGTGGGACTAACCGCATAAGAGTAGTGCCAGACTCGAACGATTCCTCTGAAGGAGGGAAACTCAAGATGATACTGCAGCTCGTCAAGCGATCTCTAGGGGTCAAAGACATCGCCGCTATGTTTGCCGCTTTTCCTCTGAGTGCCTGTTGCAGCAAACTCACTTGTTCTTCCACTGCCACGTTCGACGGACAGGAGGATATCCTTGCCTGCGTCCCTATTAGAGCCAATTCCCAATCTAGAATACTGGCAATACTTAGATAGGCCGGATCTTTTCGCGGCGTACGTGGCGTTCTCAGTTCAGCTGAGGTTGCGTGTTCCTTCAAGACGATTCTCTCACTCTGTTGTTCCATTGTTAGCATCAACGATTCCACGGACATATTCGAGAGGATGTTAGCTGTCCTCCGATTCACGTTTTCCAAGGATCTCAAGTTTGTGGTGAGTTAACTGGCACTTTCTCTTGCCAGCTGTCCTGCTCAAATACCAAATTGTTCATTTCAAATGCCCAAACAGCATGGCAAAGTCGTGAAGCCATACAATTCCGTCTTAGGGGAGCATTTCCGCGCCCATTGGACCGTGAAACCGGTGACATATCCGTCCGACCCCACCGCTCCACCCGTATTGCATTCGCACCTGACTGCACCTGCGCCAAGCATCCCGTCCAGTGAGGTGGCATCGACGATGAGCTCCAAAAAGAGCGCCAGCACAAAGAGCTCTCGATTCTCTGCGCTGACAACCCCAAATGGGAAAAGTTCCTCCATTACGGGAAGTTCAGGGAGCGGCGACTTGGGCACCGCCCTTGCTGTTGACCTGTCCGACCTGAGTTTGACATCCCGGTCCATCGACTCAGACAGCTCCTCAGAAGGTGTCCGTGTGGTCTTCTTGGTACGCATTATCTTTAAACGGAACCCATGTTTGGAGCATGAGGTAATGAAAGCCCCAAGACTGAGCAGGTGTCACATCATCCACCTATATCATCTTTCTACTGCGGGGTGCCCGAGAAAGGAATTCACGCGGTTGGTGTTGACCAGATCTCTGCCAAAGTTTCTGCTACTGGATGTAAGAGTGCCCCGGTAGCTGTTGACGGATATCTGCTGAATCCCGTGGCTGTCCAGCACTTCGTGTGGCGCCAGGGTCTTCGAACAAAGGAGTTTTCATTTCGATGACGTCCGGCCCTGGCGAAGGGGAAAAGTATCACGTCACGCATCCTGTGGCTATAGTTGCGGGGATACTCCGCGGAAATCCTTATGCAACCATCACTGAATCGGTTCGCCCACCTAGCTTGTTTAGAACTGTGACTGTTTCATTCACGCTTCTCGTGACCTTGCATTCAGTCCACCATCACATGTATCAGCCCCAATGGTAAACAACATTTGCGCGCAATCATAGAGTATAAGGAAGAGGTGCGAGCCCGATCTATGTTTTGGCTTTTGTTGTCACCATTGAGCACCACTACCTTCTCCTCAGTCCTGGATCGGCCGCGCGCAATTCTTGGTGGAAGGCGTCATTCACGAATATGATCCCGACGATGCTGAGTACCAGGAATGGACCAAAGTGAAACATGTACCCAAAGATCGCATTCTGGCTACATTCGATGGCTGTTGGCAGAAACGTGTGTGCTGGAAGCGCGTTGGGGATTCGGTAGGTCATTCAACAATTTCCTAGCACGTCTGTTCTCCCTCAAACGCAAATACGCTCCGCACAGACCAAGCACACATTGATAGACCTGTCAGCTATCCTCCCTGTACCAAACGTCGTTCGCCCTGTTGCAAACCAGGCACCATTCGAATCCAGGAGGCTCTGGGGAAATGTTACCAGTGCGTGCGGTGTTCATTAGTCTACCCACAGGCCCACTCTGAACCTATATTTTCGCGATCTGGCACGACTATATTCTCAGATAACCTCATCAAGAGGAACTTTAGTGAAGCAACGAAGCACAAGCAGGCAATCGAACAAGCGCAGCGTGATAGAGCTGCCGAACGAAAGAAGACTGGTACCGAGTATGCTGTTTCTGATTTCGTGCCTGTCGCCGAGGGTTTTGTTAATTGGGTTATTTTTGGTCATGCAACAGATTTGTACCTGTGTTCTTTGATCCTGACATTTCCTCCGGGGCTCCCAAACTCACCGTAGTTGGGCGAAAAACCGTTGAGGATGAGGCAAAAATACAGTCATGACACCATTTTGCTCTTGACATACACTGAAGACTACTCGTTATATTTGTATATAGGGATGCGTGCGTTCTTCCTGGTGCTTGCATTCCCCATTTGCTGTCCCGCATTTATCTCATCACTCACGCCCTTCACGACGTATATTGCAACTGGCGTCTGACAAGAACTTCGTGGCGTTCTGTGGGGATTCTGATTACGAGCAGGTCCTTCTTCTTGACGCCCTTCACGTTTGAGTCTACTGGGATGCGGGGGCGCTAGATATTAGCGTCTTCATTAGATAGATAAGGAGTGTGTGTCTGCCTCAGCTGCTTCTGCTTCGCTGGTGCAATCCAACCTCCTTAATACGACAGCATGATTTCCGGACGCTTCCGCTGGGTCTTTGCCCGGGCCATGTCGCCCCTAGTCAACTACATCAGGTTGCCGATGAAGCGTGACATCTTGAGCATGTACTCCGCATGCATCTGCAGCACGCCAGAAGAGATATGACAACGTTATGAAGCGCAGTGGCAAGGGCCCCCAGATCCATCGTCAGCAGTCCAACCAGCGGCATCAAAGCATAACGGTTTCCGTTTAGACTTTGCATGCTTCTTCAGCACGTCCTGTCGCAAAGAGAGAAACTCCGAAGTTGCGCAGGGAATCTTCCAGCGGTGCGCGAGGTTCCTAGGGAGGGTACTCGTATAGCATTCAACAACGAATTAGCAAGGCCTTAGCGATTTCGTTCCATCGTCCTATCCATATCATACAGTTGCCACCGGAAAAGTGCAGCTTCTCATCGCAGTGCCCGATTCTTTGGGCAGACATAATGCATGGCTGAGCATCACAAAGGATGATACCTGTCTTGATCCAACGTGCATAATTGCGTCAAGTTACTTGCCCATGGAGGGTGTCCCATCAAAGTAGTCCAATTTCTGGAGACACGTGTCATACCAGTGTGAGTATATGTATACCAAGGTCGGATTCTCGTTGTGTCGCATCCCGCAGAGAGCTACCTTGATAGCCCATCAGAGTACTTTAGCTTCGTTCAAGACACTGTCACTCCGGATATTGCCCCGCGATATCATGTAGGTATGCTGCCAGCTTGTTTGCTAATTTCCGGAGATCTCGTGGCGGGACCAGCGGGAGCTAGCTAGCCGAGCCGCGCGAGACTGGTGTTATGCTGAGAAGTTAAGTGAGCTCAGAAACTTGCAAGAATTCCATTCCTGCATATGTACGTTCCTGTCGCAGCGGCAGTTGACGTTGCGCGGGGCGTCGTTATACCCTGAAGTCGATAAAATAACACAATGGGTATTTTCAGGCTCGCACGAGGGAGTCGGCAAGGTAGTCGGGGTACCGTTAGTGATGTTCGGTTCACAGTGAGGGAGAGTGTGTGACCCGTGTTCTTCTAGTGTTTTCTTGGCACGCATCAGCACCGTCTACTAAGAAACGAGTCGCCAACAGCCTGTCAAATTGACTGGTGTGGAATATGAAGTTAAGGACAAATCACCGACAATGGTAGGCGCAATTGGCCGACTGATCACGACTCCACAAATATTTGCCATACAACTGTTCAAGCATACAACTCACTGAGAAAATACACCCCAATAATATCACCGGGCACCGAAGATATCATCGCAAATCCCCTCGTTATTTTTCCGCTGAATGAATCTAATGGTCAAGGATGAGATCTAAGAGGTGAAGACTCATGTGAAGAATCAGTGTCCGTACAATTCCTTGGCTAATGTATAATACAGTAATTCACAACTAGCCTTACTATTACGGTCATACCTTCGAAGGACTCTACTCCGCCAGCGCCACGTACGGGAGACAGTAACGAGCATAGCCCTGGGTCATCCAACAGGCGCACCGACACCGACAACACTGGCACATTGACACTCATTGCCCAAAAATTCGTACGCCTGAGACATCTTTGCCCTCAATCATCTGCGCTTGCTTACCCTTGATATGCGCGCAAGAGTTTCCCATTAAAATTAGTCTGTTGCTCGGCAATCGGCGAGGGCCATTGATGTGGGGGTAGACTCGCATCGACATGGACAGTCATTCTCCCACCGAGTGTGTCGACATTTGTGTCGGGCTCATAGTCATCATTAATATTGGAGGGCGTTTGCCCCTGTTCAGGCGCCTGTGGAAATCTGGGCCAGGAGAGAAAATGTTCAAAGTTTGAGCATCGGCAGCGGCGGCATCCGCCAAGGTGGCAGTACCGTCACGAGGCTCCCGTCTCTTCTCTTCTTGCAAAGGCGTCCCTCTAAGTAACCACAAGGGCAGCCTAGGGTCACATATGGCGACCGGTCCAGGTGCCCAGCGCCAATACTCTCTAACTAGTATGTTTCACTGTCACTTGTGGTGTTGATACCACGGTATCCTCATTTTACGGGCAGTCGTCAGCACGTCCGATATCACAAATGTCCCCTCAAGCCCAGCGCTTTATGTTCGTCTTGTATTATCAGGAAAGAAATTGTGCAAGACTCGGACAATTCGAAGCGCCACGCCAACTTGGGATCATCCCTATCTTCTGTTAGCTCGATCTCTGGCGATCCCAAGCGAAATGTTATGTCACTAATGCTCGCGATTTCAGAACTGCGGATTCATCCTCCCTCCTTTCTTTTCGTCTTAAGTGTTTTCGTGGAAGGCTATTCCCTGTCTTGACAGTTGGTTCCGTGAACATCAAGACCGCCGACTTATTGAATGAATGTAGCACCGAACAACGTGAGTCCATCGCGTCTCGATTTGGGACCTTAGCATTATTACTGACATGCGTTGCGAAAGAAACTATCCTCACACTCCTTGACCCTCGAGGGCGACCTGCTGGCTTCCTCGTCGTACGGCTGCAGAAGGAAGCCGACTCAGCACCGCGGCGCACGGACGAAGCTGATGAGCACCACGCTGAGGGCCAGGTCGTACGGCAAGGGTCCAATGCCCCACAACTGTCACCCAAATCCATCCAACTTCCCATTAATTCGGCGACTGCCAAGCACGTCCTGGAGAATGATATTATTGAATCACTTAAAGAAGTGGTTGACAAATAAAGCTCATGGTGGATGGAGTAGGCGGGGCGGCCGGGGTACGTATCATTCCGCTCGGGTGGCATGTTCCGGGCTAACGCTCCCATCCGATGCAGCTTCGCCCTTACGCAAACATTGCGTGGCAAGTCATGAGTTTGGCCTACAAAGTATCGAATGGTATTTACGTTTATGTTCTTTTGCACTGACCATATGCGGTCGTGGTAGGCCGCTCAGGGACAGGTTGAAAGAGCAAAGGCTCTCCAGGATGTCGTCACCCCTATGCTCCGCCTTTATTCCTTTGTCAATGCGGGTGGCGACCTTGATAGCACACTCCAGAATCTCGAGGACGTTGTCATCCGAGTTGCAGTGCAAACTATCGAATGTGGCATTTTCATCCAGCAATACACATCAAACGCAGGTGGGTAACTTCATCAATTTTTTTGTGTTGTTCTTTCGATGTTTGACGATCGATTGCCTAGACCGATTAGCACCGCAGACGATCTCGGAGACGAAAAAAGTTGTATTGCACCTCTCCGAAGCCTTAAGGCTACTCAAGGCTGAGCTTGAACCCAAGGGAGCATCACCGACACCATTCGTGTCGGCACAAGCATTCTTGGATATGAAGAGGCAAGGTATGAAAATCCTTCCGCCATGCAAACTAAATGTTATTCAGCTTTGCGGATCACAGATGAGACCGTATCATTGATAGACCTGTTGGAACCCGCGAATATGGATGTAGAATATCGAGAAACATGTCTACCAGGGACCCGCCTGAACATCTTACAGGATCTTTTCACTTCTCTTATAGATCCAAGTCTCAGCCATAGCGTCATCTGGCTTCGCGGGTTGGCTGGGTGTGGGAAGAGTACTATACTCAACACAATCGCTCAATATTTTTCCAAGCTGCGTCGATGTGGCGCCTTCCTGTTTTGGGATCGAAATGATGCCGTTAACAGCGACCCGCGCCGTATGATCCGTACACTCGCATACCAGCTGGCCCAGTCCAGTCTCCGTTTCGCCGAAGAGCTTGCCTCACGCCTCAAGGCTTTCCCCAAGAAAATAAACTCCTCTCTCGATGAGCAATTCCAATATCTTCTGCAGGAACCCCTCGCCACCCTGGCGGCAAATCATGATTTGGGCCCTATTGTTATTGCTCTTGATGCCCTTGATGAGTGTGGTAATCCAGAAACGAGGAAGCAACTGCTTCACACCCTGTCCATCAGACTTGAAAAGCTCCCAGCCATATTTCGAGTGTTAATCGCTGGCCGAGATGAGCTTGACATCCGTGCAGCGCTCTCGCATCCAGGCATTGTGACACGCGATGTACCGATAGACGATACGTCTGACATCTCACAGTTTTTTCAACATTTCCTTTCCGGCAGTACCCCCGCCTTCCAAGCCCGTGGTCTATCCTATGATTGGCCGGGTGATTCAGTGAGGCAGCGACTTGTCATCCAATCCGGAGGTCTTTTTATTTGGGCAGCTACAACCATCCGTTTCATCGAATCTGGAATTCCGGAGGAGAGACTAGAAAAAGTTCTCGATTCGTCGGCGTGCGCCCAGTCACACGACAGGCTGGACAACTTGTATCGGGTCGCACTCACGCATCCATTCTACTCTTATCATGCAGATGAGCTTGAAACCGTGCATTCTATCCTCGGTGCAATTGTGGTTGCTCGTGAACAAGTGACAGATGAACAGCTCAGTCGGCTATTGGACCTGAAGCTGAGTACTGTGCGAGAGGTGCTCTCGCGCTTGCAGCCGCTGTTGCAGACAGGTCATGGAAGCCTATTCAAGTCCTACATACCTCGTTCACCGATTTCCTGTGTGACCTCGACCGATGTCAAGATGCACAATGGCACGTTAACTCATCTACTCATCACCACAACCTCGCGTCTGGGTGTCTCCGACTCATGCAACGAGATCTTAAGTTCAACATTTGTGGGATAGAGACATCGCACTGTCGACACCTGGAAATCGAGGGAATTCAGAAGCGTATTGATATTACGATCACGCCCATGCTCATATATGCCACTCGATACTGGGCAGATCATCTCGAATTAGGATCATCAGCACAGCTTGGGGATGAAGTGACGGATTTCATTAAGCACAGATTCCTGTACTGGATCGAGGTGTTCGCTCTGAAAAGTCAGATGTCCACGATATCTGTAATCTTACGGAAGGTGATGAAGCGGGCTAAGGTAGGCTTCTTTTGTTGACCAGCGGTGGCGATTATTTACTTATTCTTATATCCACAGAGATGGAATCCTCAACTTGAAACGGTCATTTCCGAAGCGAACAGTTTTGTAAATGCATTTGCGTATCCAATCAGCCAGAGCATGCCCCACATCTATCTCTCCGCGCTACCGTTCTCGCCATCTGAATCGGCTACCCTGCAAAGTATGCGTGACGCATTTCAGAACACTCTGTCAGTGGAAGCGGGAAGATCCAAGGAATGGCCGGTGATCCATCAGACCCTTGTAGGACATTCCTCGGGGGTCCGGTCGGTGGCATTCTCTCCCGACAGTACCCGTATCGTCTCAGGCTCTTATGACCAGACAATTCGGATATGGGATGCTGTGTCAGGGACACCAATCGGGGAGCCTCTGCAAGGGCACTTGGGGTGGATCGAGTCGGTTTCATTCTCCCGCGACGGCAGCCGCATTGTCTCGGGCTCTGGTGCCCAGATTCAAATTTGGGATGTCGCGTCCGGCGCCCCAGTTGGTGAGCCTCTGCGAGGTCACTGCAACGAGGTCAACTCTGTTGCATTCTCTCTCGACGGCACCCGTATCATTTCAGGCTCTGGTGATCAGACAGTTCGAATCTGGAATGCCGTGACAGGTGCATCAGTTGGCGAACCTCATCCTCTCGGGCTCTGCCGACTACACGGTGCAAATATGGAACGCCATGTCGGGTGCACCGACTGGGGAGCCTCTGCAAGGACACTCTGACTCTGTCACTTCCGTTGCATTCTCTTCCAGCGGTAACCACATCGTTTCAGGCGATTACGACGGCAAGGTTCAGATAATAGGATGCTATCTCAGGCGCACCAATTAGCGCGTCTCTACAAGGGAATTTCCATCCAGTCTTGTCCGTTGCATACTCTCCTGACGGTGCTTGCGTCATCGCATGCGGTTCAGACTCCACTGTTCGGATATAGAATGCCGTGCCACGCGCACAAATCAGCGAGCCTCCGTCACGGCTCTTTGATGGAATCGAGTCGGTCGCATTTTCACCGGCAGCAACGGTGATCAGCCGTCATACTCAGGGTCCTGGAAGCACGACGCCGCCGAGTGACGATTTGCCATATATCATATGTTCATATCGTATTTGCCACGGTGCTAATAGATCTATGCGTCGATATGGAAGCTGATCCATCTACACAGCGCTGCGACCTGTTGCTGAGGAGTAGCATCGACCTCAATCCAGATTCCCAGAATTTCCAGGAAATCAGACGCGCGTTGACCTGTGGGATGGTTTCAGATATGTTTGCTAGCCAGGGGAGGTAACACGCACCAGACATAGCCATTGCATCCTGTTTGCGCCGAGGAAGCTCCGCCACAAGCTCAGCAGGGAACCAGCGAGGGTAGCGAAGCGGCGCGTTCAGCGGGGCCGTTGCGTTAACGATTAGCATTTCAAGCCTGTGCAGTACCAGGCATAATGAGGTTACATACGAGATTAAATGTACGCATATAACTCACCGATCCGTCTGATCCTCCAAACCCCGCTCGAATCGAGCCTCCATGTGCTCAAATCGAGCCTCCATTTGCTCAAATCGAGCGTCTATTTGCTCAAATCTGTCGTCGATTCTCTGAGGGTCCATGACTAGACCCTAATAATCAAGATTAATCGACTGTATAATGCATGCGACAAATTGGAAACGTGCTTACCGCGTTGATGAACATGATGCGTGCCTGGTCGCGAAGAGTGTTCGCGATTAAAGGCCAATTCACAGTTACTCCACGATTCACAGGAGCAGAGTAAGCTCATGACACTGTCATATTTCCATTTAAAGTATTTGCTGCATAAGTACTGTACAATTACGACCATAGGTTCGGTCACGGGTCACAGACACCTGAGAACTGAACTTGCGATGACCTTTGTCCCTGTCACAGCCCATTGCGAACTAATCTCAAGGGGGGTCACATAATTATATAAATACAATCCACTTTTTGCTATCCCAATGTCGGAGATTGTGAGCTTTATCAACACACTTTCTCTTTCTCTTCCCTCGTCCAAGGACCTGAGGCTCTTCGTCGGAATCGATCATTGCTCAATTCAATGGTGGTCGCGGATTTTTTGGGAGGCGGCGGGTGGAGTTTAAACTTAAGAAATTGGCGGATCAGCAGGCCGGGAGCTGGGAGGAATGAGCCAATAAGATTGTAGGGAACATTTATAGACTAAAGCATGCGCCGATTATTGAGGCCTGCTCTACATGGGAAGAGAGAACATGCGTGGCAGACATTGTTAGAGTTGGCGAAGGGGATTGGATCACAAAGCAAATGCATTTGAGACTATTTATTGCATGGGCGGTGTGTGGAACAATAATGGTGGCCACATATTTGGGAGCGGTTGTGGTTGAGAACTTGAGTTGTGAACTCATGGTCACATGTCACAACCACCCTCGAACATTCGAACGCATGTATAATTTTTCCCCCGTATTGAATCTGGTATCCCCCGCGGCCATCTTTCTCCCCTCGGCCGACTTAAAGTCCCCAAAACACTTTTATTTTTCCCCCATTCTTGGTTATATTTATCCCCCT
>Ga0307508_10004943_pt1 | contig 12821 bp, 12 predicted proteins | sample 9_EM_MG_FD_203089 | JGI IMG/M metagenome (GOLD analysis project Ga0307508, IMG submission 203089) | Populus trichocarpa ectomycorrhiza microbial communities from riparian zone in the Pacific Northwest, United States - 9_EM | ecosystem: Host-associated > Plants > Roots > Unclassified | place... | reverse complement strand
TGTAGCATAGTGAATAAGCTACAAAGTACTACAGTCTAATACAGTGCTATGAGATGCTATGATTATTTATAGGGTGCTATACAATTAGAGACCCATGCTATCATCAAAAATCAGGTTTTGCTGATGAGTTGTTGTTCCTGTAGAGTGAACCATCTGTGTAGAAGTGGTCCCAAACCCAATGACTCATGTCTTGGGGGAAAGTATAGAACGGAAGTAACAGGTATTGAACGGGAACATTGATATATTCAAGTACACGACTGGAACGTGAGGACGACGTTGAAGTCGTGTTTCTGAGGATATCTGATCTCTTATCTAATCCATTCCCAAAAAGGTCTGACTTTCCCGACTATTAGTCAAAAGTCAGTGCGCCTTGCGTGACTGTGTTGACTTGACTACCGTGACTCGGGGTCAGACCGACTTGTACAACACTGGCCGGGCATGCAATAATCATTCGTCGCACTTACGGCGCCCATGGGTGGAAGCGAATTGCAACATGCTGCCCGCCGACAGCTCTTCGCTTCTGACTACCACCCGTGATGGAACACCCCAAATGCCTTCCCGCCAATCCAGATATCTCTGGGATCGGGGTTCGTGCCGCCATTTACGCACAGAACCTGCTTTGCTTCTTACCTGTCGGCGTGTATTTGTGGGATAAAAAAATATCTCGAGATGAATTGGCAGGAGTCAAGGACCAATCTGTTGGTATGCTCGCCGTCGCATTTTCCATTCTCATCACCACCGTCATTCTGGCCGGCGGCGAAGGCCCCACGATTTCCAGTTACCATGCTGCGATCGTACTCGATCTCAGTTGGATGAACAATACAAGCACCTGGATCTGGTTCATTCTCTTCGTCCACCACAAGAGCAGGACCAAGTACAAGCCCACAGCTGCTACGTGGTCAACCTGGTGGAACCTTCTGTGGTCACCCATTTCCGATTTTCTACAGGGAGAGCGAGGCATGGGGCAGATGCAGGACATTGATGAGACGGGGAATAGTGGGGGGGGCATCCAACGATCCTTCCTTCGCCTTTGGGGCTTTGTGCAACGCCTTTTCCTCCTGGTTACCGCAGCACCAGTTCTTACCCTGGGCTCCATTCACCTCTCCCTCATGGCCGCCATCGGAATATGGCTGTGGCTCAATCCTGCCAAGTTCGGTAATCCCATTCACTGCGATCCGGAGCCCACGCTCGCCGTGGTTGGAGCGTCCGTTGACTTCTCTTCCACTCCACTCCGCGTCTTTTCCTTGACGATGTATTTCCTTCTTCTCATCCCCGGCTTCAATCTTTTTCCCCCTTTCCTTTTTTTCCTCACTCTACATGTCTGGTACAACTGGTCTCGGAACCGACACGAATGGTTCTGGAATCCGTGCGTTCGTGCTTCTGAACGTATTTCGGTAACCCTCTTTCGTACCAAGGCCCAGGATGAAGAGGTCAGAATCTCAAGTTATCGCCACAAACGCAACTCAAGGTTCTTTTTAGGCGGCAGGATCTCCCGTCGCATCAGCGTCTAATCGAAACCCATCTGACACATCCGCCAATTCAAGTAATCCAATATGTTCATACCCTCCTCCGTCGCGTTGCTAATCCTCCAGCAGTTCACACTGCCTTCCTCATCGTTGGCCTAGTGTCCCTTGTGGCCATCAACATTCTCTTTATTGTCGACATCGAACTCACCCTTCTTCGCAACAAGGAGAATCAAACCGACGACGAGCGCCAATGGGGATTTGGTCAGATTCTTGCGCTCCTGCTCCTCGTCGTGCCACTCCGGGATGCTTGGAATGCACTTCGAGATATTCGAAACCGCTTTCAGCAGCAATTCGAGCAGATATTCCGAACTGTGGCTGAGGCAAAGCCGTTGAAAGAGACCATACAGGATCTCAGCGAGCTGGTTATAGCCGGGGCCAATCCTGGGAAACCGATTTCAGGGCCGTTCGCGAACTTTCTTCAGCTGGCGGCGTATTACGACAAGCAAGACCTGGTGCATTTTCTTCTCTCAATGGATGGGAATAAACGTGTATCTGTGAACGCCGCTGGTACGACTATGAATTTGTATCAAGTAAATGTCATGAATCATTTTCAGGTGGAGATTATGGAACGGCACTTGAGGCTGCATCTGCAAGGGGCCACGATGAGACTGTAAAGCTGCTGCTTGATAATAAGGCAGATGTGAATGTTACAGGTGAGTGGTAGCTGACATCAAGGGGCGACACTTCCCACTAATTTGAGACTAGGAGGTCCAGGGGACGAAACGGTGCTTTGGGTCGCCTCGGTGAACAACCATGCGCGTGTTGTAAAAAAGCTGCTTGAAGGCGGCCTCAATGCAAATGTTGATGGTGAGTGGTTGCGGAATATCGAAGGAGTGGAGACAGTGTGCGCTGATTTGAGATTAGGAAGGAACTATGGAACATTGCTTCAGACTGCATCTGCGAGGGGCCACGATGAGGTTGTAAAAGTGCTGCTGGCTAATGGGGCTGTGGATGTTAAAGGTGAGTGGTAATGGGCCACCATCGGGAGATATTTTCCGCTGATTTGAAACTAGGAGGGGACTATGGAACTGCTCTTTGTGCTGCGGTTGCGAAAGGGAGGGAGGATATTGTTCAAAGGCTGGTTCAGCAAAAACCGGAGCTGAAGATTACCGGTGGGTGGATAAAAGCTGGATGGGAAATCCCACTAATGACCATTAGGCCCATTTGGGGCTGCACTTCATGTTGCTGTGATGATGAAAAACAAGGGGATGGTTCAACTGCTACTGGGCGGGCAGCCACAAGAAGCAGATGCTGAATGTAAGTACTTTGTACTGTGGATCAATTAAAGCATTGAAGTTAGAATGCAGGGGAAAACATTGGAAATGCGGTTGATGTGGCAAGAATTATGAAGAGTAATGTATTGTTGGATTTCCTGTGGTCAAAGAATTTGAGAGCGGTGGGTGCCACTCCATGCTGCACAATGAAGGGTAATGAGCCCTCTCTTCCCCTCCTCAACTGACAGAGAGTAAGTGCTGCAGCATCCCTACTGCAAAGTGAAGGCTGACAAAGGCTCCCTTCCACTCCTCATCCGACAGGGCGTAAGTGCTGCCACTTTTCTACTGGACATTGAAGGCTGACAAAGACTCCCTTCTGCTTCTCAACCAACAGAGAGTAAGTGCCACTAAATTCACATCCCTATTGCACAGTAAAGCCTGACAAAGGCTCCCTTGCCCTCCTCAACTGACAGAATGTAAGTGCTGCAGCAGCCCTACCTCACAATGAAGGCTGACAAAGGCTGCCTTCCCCTCTTCAACTGACAGTTGGTGAGTGCTGCAGCATCCATACCTCACACAGTGAAGGCTGACAAAGGCTTCCTTCTCCTCAACTGACAGGAGGTAAGTACCACCACATATCTACATCACAGTGAAGGCTGAAAAAGGCTCCCTTCCCTTCCCTGACTGACAGGATGTAAGTGCTGGAGCATCCCTACCTCACAGTGAAGGCTGACAAAGGCTCCCTTTTGCTCCACTGACAGTGGGTAAGTGCTGCAGCATCCGTACCTCACAGTGAAGGCTGACATAGGCTCCCATTCACTCCTTGACTGACAGAGAGTAAGTGCTGCAGCATCCCTACGTCACAGTGAAGGCTGACAAGGGCTCCCTTTCACTCCTTGACTGACAGAGAGTAAGTGCTGTTGCATCCCTATCCACAGTGAAGGCTGACAAAGGCTCCCTTCCCCTCCTCAACTGACAGGAAGTAAGTGCTGCAGCATTCTTACCTCACAGTGATGGCTGACAAAGGCTCCATCCCCTGCTCAACTGGCAGAATGTAAGTGCTGCAGGATCCCTACCTCACAGTGAAGGCTGACATAGGCTCCATCCCCTCCTCAACTGGCAGGACGTAAGTGCTGCAGCATCCCTACCTCACAGTGAAGGCTGACAAAGGCTCCCTTCCCCTCCTCAACTGACAGATCGTAAGTGCTGCCGCATCCCTACCTCACAGTGTAGGCTGACAAAGGCTCCCTTCCTCTCCTCAACTGACAGATCATAAGTGCTGCCGCATCCCTACCTCACAGTGATGGCTGACAAAGGCTCTCTTCCCCTCCTCAACTGACAGGGAGTAAGTGCTGCAGCATTCCTACCTCACAGTGATGGCTGACAAAGGCTCCATCACCTCCTCAACTGACAGAGAGTAAGTGCTGCCACATCCCTACCTCACAGTGTAGGCTGACAAAGGCTCTCTTCCCCTCCTCAACTGACAGATCGTAAGTGCTGCTGCATCCCTACCTCACAGTGATGGCTGACAAAGGCTCAATCTCCTCCTCAACTGGCAGGACGTGAGTGCTGCAGCATTCCTATCTCACAGTGATGGCTGACAAAGGCTCCATTCCCTCCTCAACTGGCAGGACGTAGGTGCTGCAGCATTCCTACCTCACAGTGAAGGCTGACAAAGGCTCCCTTCCCCTCCTCAACTGACAGGGAGTAAGTGCTGCAGCATTCCTACCTCACAGTGAAGTCTGACAAAGGCTCCATCTCCTCCTCAACTGGCAGGACGTATGTGCTGCTGCATTCCTACCTCACAGTGAAGGCTGACAAAGGCTCCATCCCCACCTCAACTGGCAGGACGTAAGTGCTGCAGCATCCCTACATCACAGTGTAGGCTGACAAAGGCTCCCTTCCCCTCCTCAACTGACAGGGAGTAAGTGCTGCCGCATCCCTACCTCACAGTGAAGGCTGACAAAGGCTTCCTTCCCCTCCTCAACTGACAGATCGTAAGTGCTGCGGCATCCCTACCTCACAGTGAAGGCTGACAAAGGCTCCCTTCCCCTCCTCAACTGACAGATTGTGAGTGCTGCAGCATTCCTATCTCACAGTGAAGGCTGACAAAGGCTCCCTTCCCCTCCTCAACTGACAGGAAGTAAGTGGTGCTGCATTCCTACCTCACATTGAAGGCTGACATAGGCTCTTTTCCCCTCGTCAACTGACAGATTGTAAGTGCTGCCGCATCCCTACCTCACAGTAATAGCTGACAAAGGGTCCATCCCCTCCCCAACTGACAGATCGTAAGTGCTGCAGCATCCCTATGTCACAGTGTAGGCTGACAAAGGCTCCCTTCCCCTCCTCAACTGGCAGGAAGTAAGTGCTGCAGCATCCCTACCTCACAGTGATGGCTGACAAAGGCTCCATCTCCTCCTCAACTGCCAGGAGGTAAGTGCTGCAGCATTCCTACCTCACAGTGATGGCTGACAAAGGCTCCATCTCCTTCCCAACTGCCAGGAGGTAAGTGCTGCAGCATTCCTACCTCATAGTGATGGCTCACAAAGGCTCCATCCCCTCCTCAACTGGCAGGACATAAGTGCTGCAGCATTCCCACCTCACGGTGATGGCCGACAAAGGCTCCATCCCCTCCTCAACTGGCAGGACGTAAGTGCTGCAGGATTCCTACCTCAAAGTGATGGCTGACAATGGCTCCATCCCCTCCTCCACTGGCAGGACGTAAGTGCTGCAGCATTCCTACCTCAAAGTGATTGCTGACAAAGGCTCCATCCCCTTCTCAACTGGCAGGAAGTAAGTGCTGCAGCATTCCTAACTCAAAGTGATGGCTAACAAAGGCTCCATCCCCTCCTCAACTGGCAGGAAGTAAGTGCTGCAGCATTCCTACCTCACAGTGATGGCTGACAAAGGCTCCATCCGCTCCTCAACTGGCAGGACGTAAGTGCTGCAGCATTCCAACCTCACAGTGATGGCTGACAATGGCTCCATCCCCTCCTCAACTGGCAGGAAGTAAGTGCTGCAGCATTCCTACCTCACAGTGATGGCTGACAAAGGTTCCATCCCCTCCTCAACTGGCAGGATGTAAGTGCTGCAGCATTCCTACCTCACAGTGATGGCTGACAAAGGCTCTCTTCCCCTCCTCAACTGACAGATCGTAAGTGCTGCAGCATTCCTACCTCACAGTGTAGGCTGACAAAGGCTCCCTTCCCCTCCTCAACTGACAGATCGTAAGTACTGCAGCATTCCTACCTCACAGTGAAGGCTGACAAAGGCACCCTTCCCCTCCTCAACTGACAGGAAGTAAGTGGTGCTGCATTCCTACCTCACAGTGAAGGCTGACAAAGGCACCCTTCCCCTCCTCAACTGACAGGAAGTAAGTGGTGCTGCATTCCTACCTCACAGCGAAGGCTGACAAAGGCTCCCTTCCCCTCCTCAACTAACAGATCGTAAGTGCTGCCGCATCCCTACGTCACAGTGAAGGCTGACAATGGCTCTTTTCCCCTCCTCAACTGACAGATTGTAAGTGCTGCAGCATCCCTACCTCACAGTGAAGGCTGACAAAGGCTCCCTTTCCCTCCTCAACTGACAGAGAGTAAGTGCTGCCACATCCCTACCTCACAGTGAAGGCTGACAAAGGCTCCCTTCCCCTCCTCAACTGACAGAGAGTAAGTGCTGCAGCATTCCTACCTCACAGTGAAGGCTGACAAAGGCTCCCTTCCCTTCTCAACTGGCAGGAAGTAAGTGCTGCAGCATCCCTACCTCACAGTGAAGGCTGACAAAGGCTCTCTTTCCCTCCTCAACTGACAGAGAGTAAGTGCTGCTGCATTCCTACGTTACAGTGAAAGCTGACAAAGGCTCTCTTCCCCTCCTCGACTGACAGAGAGTAAGTGCTGCTGCATTCCTACATCACAGTGAAGGCTGACAAAGGCTCTCTTCCCCTCCTCAACTGACAGAGAGTAAGTGCTGCTGCATCCCTACGTCACAGTGAAGGTTGACAAAGGCTCCCTTTCCCTCCTCAACTGGCAGGAAGTAAGTGGTGCTGCATTCCTACCTCACAGTGAAGGCTGACAAAGGCTCCCTTCCCCTCCTTAACTGACAGGAAGTAAGTGGTGCTGCATTCCTACGTCACAGTGAAGGCTGACAAAGGCTCTTTTCCCCTTCTCAACTGACAGATTGTAAGTGCTGCAACATCCCTACCTCACAGTGAAGGCTGACAAAGGCTCCCTTCCCCTCCTCAACTGACAGGCCGTAAGTGCAGTTTCCTAGAGTGCAGCCTTCAATGGCTGATATTTCCCCTTCTTTTCTCATCCACTAGCATGTAAGTACTGTTCTGTCCTTGCTATGTACCTGAACTAATATTAGCCACTCTCTCTCTTCTTATAGGCAGTAAGTCTTCTTTGACATACACTGATGCTGAATGTAAACTTTTTATTTTAGAGATGTGATGAACTGCATAAGCTTGTTCAAAGGGACAACATGTAGTTGGCCCCTGATGCTGCACATCAGCCCAGATTGTCAAGCAAGGAGAGGGCCATGATAGAGGAGACAACCTGAGCAATGAGTGCATTCAACTTTGGACAGTTCTTTTTCTGCAAATGTCATAAATAGTTTTTGTTGTAACCCTGGCAAGTGTATGATGGATAGGAGGGATGTGTGTTAAATGAATGCATTAACTGTCAAAATATTCACAAAGAGGTACCAATAACATTCAGTTTAACTTGAGCAGCAAGAATCAGATGGAGACTCAATTGTATGCAGGATCAAACCAATGGCATTATTCAGTAGGGTTAGGGGTTAGGGGTGTGTGTGTGTGAATTCAAATGAAGACATGCTGTGTAAGCTGAGATATACAATGACAGAGCAAAAGCCTCTGCTTAGACAACTAGGCAAAAGAGGCTTTTCGAAAGTGTATGATGTTGTCTGCCTTTTTATGTCATGCAGGACAATGGAGGCCAAATCTGGTGATGCTTATTGTTCTTGTTCTATTTCCAGGACAATGCTGATGTCAAGAAAAACTGAAATTGGCAAGTCCCAAAGTGGTAATCGCTGGTCATATTGAATCTGAACTGCTTGGCTGTGACAGGGTACAGCATTTGACTTGACAGCTGTCATTATATGACAGAAACTGTATCAACTGAGATGATACTGACCCCTAGGATGGGAGCATTACTACAAGACACTAAAGTACAATAGCATGGCATGCATGGACATATTAGAAATTTGTGAATCTCCATGACATATAGAGAGTCGAGACGCACCACCTGCCTGGTTTGATTTCATTTCAGATTGACATGATCCAAGATATTATCAAGACTTCCGGAGAAGACCAAGAGAGTGTGCAAGAATCAACAAGCTTGTCACTGAGACAAGCGAGGGTTCTGACTAAAGCCAGACATATGGCTAGGCAATGTTTGGCCTGTCCTCCAGTTGGGTCCCAGTCATTGGATTAGTTTCCAACAGAACTGGTCCAGTCTGGTCTGATCTTTCCACCAGTCCAGTCCAGTCCAGTCCTGCTGTTCCACCTTCCTTCAGATAGAGACCCAGTCAGTACACCAGTTAATAATGAGTGTGAGGTCTTTACTGTCTCCCATGAGATCTGATCAGAATTTTCAAATTAAGTTTGCCAGCCATTGCCAGCCAAACAGCTTGGAAATTTTCTGATCAGATCTGCTCAGAACTACCAGAACTGGTCAGTTCTGTCAGATCCAAGTCCAACCAAATTCCAAGCAGAATCTGAACAGATCCAATACAGCACCTTATTATAAATATATAAATATACTACAGTATTGTATTTATTTAAAATTAATATAGATGTTATAAAGATTTAAATATATAGGAATACATAGGGAGGTCAGCAACAAACTTTTGCATTTTGTTTGACTCACTGGGTGAGATCACGTGATGTGATCACATGCCAACAAGGCAAATTCTCTCTCCATCATTTCTTTATCCACCATCACCATCTCCAGCACAAACATGACACTGCTAATGACAGACCATAAACAGGGAGGCAAGGGAACATGGAAGCAGGGACAGGGTGGGCATACAAGGTACACCTGCTAAATTTTTTCTTTTTTTAAAATCCTACTAACTGTGAATCAACACATAGCTGCTGAACACATTTGAAAATGCACTGTTCACGCCTCTCCCCCTTCTCCAACCCGACTCACCTCCCCCCCTGCTGTGCCCTGTCCAGCCTGCCAACATAGTGTCCCCAAGGTGCCGAAGACCCCAAACATGCCAAACATTGAAAACACACCCCATGTGGCATGTTTTTGGTGTTCAGCATGTTCCCTCTCCTTTTCCTCATCTTGAACACCACAAACACACCCACAAGAGCATGTTTGTGGTGTACAATACATTTCCCCTCCCTTTCTGGATGTCTCAAACACTAAAACATGCCATTCTGGGCACGTTTTTGTGTTCGGCACATTCCCTTCCCTTTTCCTTGTCTCAAACACCACAAACACCCCCACAAGGGTGTGTTTGTAGTGTACAATGCATCTTCTGGATGTCTCGAACACCAAAACACACCATTCTGGATGTGTTTTGGTGTTTGGTACGTCCCCTCCTTCCCCTTTGTCTCATACACCAAAAACATGCCTTGTGGATGGTATGTTTCTGGTGTTTGACACATCCCCTCCCCTTCCCCTCATCTTGAACATCCCCTCCAACATCCCCTTCCACTTCTGCCTCCCGCTCACCTCCCGCTCCCACTTCCAGCTCGCCCCCTAACATTGCACCTATCACCTCCAACACGCCACTGCTTCCGACCCGCTTCCCGCTCACGCCATGCTGGTGCGCCATGTAGCTCTGTACCTTACACGTATTTACTGGTTTCGGTCTTATTCTTTATATCCATAACTCTGTATATTAGCCCATACCCGCAGGTGGATCCTTATCCTTTCCTCTTCAGATCCCCTGCTAGATATGTTTTGTTTAGTTTACTTATTACATAATAAACTAAATACTTCGGATTCCCTGCTAGTACCGTGTTCCGCTCCACATCCCGCTCCGCATCCCGCCCGACTGCAGTAGCCCTTACAGTAGGAAAGGATCCTCCTAGAGAGCTGACTTTCAAAATGCAGCATACATCATAGGTCGCTTCGGATTCCTATCGGACTCCTCCGCCTCCGAAAACGCTCCATCTGAAAATCCCCTCTCCCACTCTGCATCTGACTACCAGTCCCCCCCCCCATGTTGCCCTCTGATATGATCGATGACTGACCAGTCCACATGGACTGTGTCATCGCCATTGAAGCCACCATGGACGAGATGAAAAGTCAGCACAAAGCCACCCACCAAAGTGTGCAAGGCCCTCTTCCGACACCTCCTGCCTGCCATTCCCCTACGCCATCTATACCCGCTTCTTCCCCCAGCCAAAAGAAGCTCGCCCTTAAGCCTTCTTTCCCTCCCAAATTCAGCAGAGACCAAGCCGCCAGAAAGGCCTTCTTGACTTCCTGCCGGACTTATATCTGCCTCTGTCCCAAAGCATTCGAAGACGACCTAACCAAGATCGTCTGGGCCATGTCTTATATGAAGACTGGGAGCGCCGGCTGCTGGGCGACCCACAAATTTGAACAAGAAGTGAAGACCAGCTGCCTCCGCTTCCTCGACTGGCTGGACTTCATGCCGCTGGATTCGGAAGCCACCGCCATTAACATCCTGGAGACAACCGCCTATTTTCAAGGCAAGCAGATGGTCAACAACTACCTCGACCAGTTCTGGGATCTTATTTACGATTCCGGATACACCGACCCGAAACTGTTGTAGTCAAGTTCCACCGAGGCCTTGACCGCCGAATCTCAACAGCCCTCACAGGAATGGCATTTGGAAGGCCCTCGGATACAGACCTGGAAGGCTGGTTCCATCTCGCAGTCCAGATGGATCAGAACCGCGTGGCAGATGAGGCTTTCCATGTCTCTCACTGACAACCCTACGTCCTGACTCCTGCCGTGAACCGCCCTCTGGCGATATCCTGACCTGTCCTGGCTGCACCTTCCCCACGCTTTGCCCACTCCAACCCGTCCTGATGGACATAGATGTGGCACGGAAGACCAAAGCCACTCCCGACACTTGCTGATGCTGCGGAAAGACTGGACATTGGGAGGGACTGCGACCTCCACTTCAACGTCCAATACATGGACACGGATGAGATAGAGAGGGAATTGGAGAAAAAGTTTGCTGCCAAGGATGTGGCATCCATGGAATCTCATGAGGAAGCAGAGCCCCTGGTTAGTGTAGAGGATTTTGTATCCCGCAGCGGGTGAGCTGTGCACCCCTGTTGCTAAATAGTAATTGATTTTAAGTCACTGAACTGAATGTTGATGAAGACGCACAAGAATCCTTGGAGACACCAGCACTCCCACCAACCGAACCCCACAAACTGCACCAGCCTAAATGGGAAAAGCGGATGAAGCGCAAGCTTGTCATCTGTTCTCTCAAACTAGACCCAAAATGCATTATGCTCCTGAGGGGAAGCCGAGCGCACCGCATTTGCTAGGTTGAAGGGAAGTGTCACTTCCACTCCAGTCCTCATCTCTCCTGACCCAACCAAACCCTTCTGCATCAAAGCTGACAGCTCCGACTTTGCGACAAGTGCGGTCCTCTCCCAGACATCCTCGGAAGACAAAAAGTGGCACCCAGTTGCCTTCCTCTCCAAGTCCCTGTCCCCCATCGAACGGAACTATGAGATCCACGACAAGGAGATGCTGGCAATCATCTGAGCCCTCCAAGAGTGGCGGCACTTTATCAAAGGCGCGGAACATCAGTGCGAGATCTGGACGGACCACAAGAACCTGGAGTACTTCATGACGGCCAAGCAACTGAACCGGAGGCAAGCCCGATGGTCGCTCTACCTCTCCCGCTTCGATTCCACACTCCACCACAAACCCAGGAAGTCAATGGGTAAGCCAGATGCACTCTCCCGCAGATCTGACCATGGCACCGGCGCCGACGACAATTCCGACATCGTGCTCCTCACTCTGAAACTCTTTGCAGTACGTGCACTGGAGGGTCTGCAGTTCACCAGACTGGAACAGGACATCCTACGAGACATCCAGCAGGGAACTAAGCAGCCGAAGGAGGAACCCGTCACCCGAGCCGCGCAGGAACTACGAAAGTCGTCCACCCGCTCCCTCCAATCCACGGAATGGTCGGAATGCGATGGCCTCCTCTACTAGTACCACGGTTTCATCTACGTCCCAGACACTTCCGACCTCTGCCGCAGGATAGTCTCGCTCTGCCATGACACCAAGGTGGCTGGACACCCAGGCTGGAGGTCTTTATCATGCCCCACAGATTCCTGCCGGAATCCGGTCATTCCAGCGGATTCTGGTGGAATCCGGAGGAATTTGAAATAGCAGAGAGGCCAGCCAAAATTACCATTCCAGGGGTCACATATTCCAGGGAAATAAGGCCATTCCGGAATTGAGACCGGAATGTTCCCTGGAATTGACCGGAACGGAATGCAACCGGAATACACTTTCCAGAATAATTAGACTTGCTAAACACGTCAGTGATGGCCACGTTGCCTGCGCCGCCGGCGTTGTGACGACTGGCCCGCCTTTGTGACGACTGCCATGACACTCATCACACCCGCCGTCGTGACAGCCATTCTTGTCGTCACACTCCCACCACCCTTCTACCCTGCTACTGCAACACCCACCCAACCCAACGACACGATGGAAAACGGCACGGCAAGCACATAGAGAGGGGCAGGTACGCCCGAAATTTTTTCTTTTTTTATTTATTTTACTAACTACCTATGTTATTACAGTGTCCCCCCCACCCACCCATCCTGCCGACACACACACACCCCACCCAGCACGCCCTCGTGCCGCCCCTCATGCCGAACACCCAAAACGTGCCGGGGGCACATTTTGGGTGTTCGGCGTCTTCCTCACCCACCCTGCACATCCCCTCCCAGCTTCGTGGCTCCCATTACCCCACCCTCAGCCACCGAACACCAAAAGCGCGCCCACAATGGGCGCGTTTTCAGTGTTCGGTGGCTTCCTTACATTGCACAAGGGCGTGTTCCTGGTGTTCGGCCTGTTCCTTGCGGGGGGTGGGGGGGGGGGGT
>Ga0307508_10004942_pt1 | contig 12821 bp, 17 predicted proteins | sample 9_EM_MG_FD_203089 | JGI IMG/M metagenome (GOLD analysis project Ga0307508, IMG submission 203089) | Populus trichocarpa ectomycorrhiza microbial communities from riparian zone in the Pacific Northwest, United States - 9_EM | ecosystem: Host-associated > Plants > Roots > Unclassified | place... | reverse complement strand
ATTTTTCGGCTTAAACCCAAATTCTACGGTGGAATCGTTTCGATGGTGAGAGCTTTGTTGTTCTAGTAGTTAAACCACCCGCATGGCACGGCCTGGCCCCTTTGAGTACGAAGTCTCTTTAATTGCTTGGAAAAGATAGACATCCGACGGTTTACGTTCTAGACTGGCTTGAATGTTTACGTACGCTTCACCATCCTTTTTTTTTCATCTGCTGCTCGTATACGCTACCTTTCAATGGACGAACGAATTTACCCTTGTATCAATTTCAACCTTCTTGTGTAGGATTTCCGAGTCTAAATTCACAATGGTCAATATTATCGTTCAGGAAATAAAGCACTTGGTGAGTTCGGAGGGTCGGATGCTGATAAGCAATATACATGTGCGTCTCATAAGCGAGGTTCTAATGACATCAAGTCTACAGCACCGAATATAATCTAACTGGAACTCGGACGACGGAACAGATTGGAGGAGATGCAGTGGTGGGATTAAACCCCTTGGGGGAAGAACCTTGCCTTAACGTTGATATGATAATCCTCATCGTACTGTGCACAAGGATCCCACTCCTTTGCCTCCTCCTTCATCAAATGAGTGAAACAACTCCCCTTCAAAATCCTTGGAACGCCATGAAAAGCTCTCCTACACTTTTGGACCAGCAATAATGAGTCCATCTCCCGATCTCGGCAAGATTAGGATGGGTTCGAACTTGGCGTGTGCCGCCTCTGATGAGGAAAATGGCGGCTTAGAGAGGTGGGGGATGTTGAGCATAGTTCAGATTTGTCGAATCAGTGTTGATGTTTGAGAGGTGAACCGGTGACGGAAAGCAAGGCTTGGCGCAAAGTCCCGTCACAATGTATAAAACAACGAAGCTGGTCCTACAAGCGAGTTTAATTTGGGGAGAAGCAGTGGAGATTAAACTCCTGGAAAGGGGCAAATCGGGAACGAAACTGATGCATCGCGAAAGTTTGGCGAATATAAGTATTAGTAACAATCGGTTGACCACTGGCATGAAAAGTTCATGATTAATTCGACTCTATCCAGTCCGATTCGGCCGTATGGACAGGTTGAATGGGCCAAAGGCAATAATTTATATATTATTGTAGGACCTTATTCAACCCCATTTTACATATATCAGCGTGTCTGGAAAGCATTAGTTTTTAATATATGAAAGTCTCGGATGGAGCGAACCGGTCCGATTATAGAGCGTTGGTTACATAATGATTGTCGAGTCCAACTTTGAACTCGCTATCATGTTCCACCTGAAATCCTCAATGTACTCTTCGGTTTCCTAGCATCGGAAGCTCGAGTCCTCATCGCTTGTAGCCAAGCTCACCCGATTTTTGCCCGACTCGTCGAACCAATTCTCTACGCCCATGTTGTCGTCCACAATGATGATGTCAAGACTGACGACGAGCACAATCTCAGGCTCAAGCCAAATTAACTTTCCACGCTGCTTTATGACAATCCTCGAATCATAAACCATCTCTGCAGCCTCTGTGTTGATCATTCTCAGTTCAACTTGAATGCTGGGGTTATGGAAGAAATGATCTCCATTCTGCCGGGATTTGCGTATTCAACTCACTGTCGCTGGCAAAGTCAGATTCGTTGACTGGGACATTTTCCCTATAGCCTTTCGTACCGCATTCGTGGCTTGCATTAGCACACCCTCCATGAAGGAGGTCTGCATAGACGACCTCTGCCACGTTCCCTTGAGTTCTTTTGCGAATTGCGCAGGACTCAAACGTCTGACGCTCAACCATCACACTGTTCCACCATTGAACGATTCGTTCAAATTTCCTTGTCTGGAGGCCCTCGAACTACTTGATTGGCAGATGGGCGGCCATTCTCACGACTTCTTCTTCTACTACACCTACACCAGTAAGCCTACTTACTCAGTCACTCGAGTAGTACTCACCCTGTTGCACTACAGGACCTCCGAGGTATGATGCAGCCCCCTTCGAAATCGATTTCCCTGGCCTCCCGAGCCTTGAGCGACTATGCCTTTGCACGTATACTAAGGGTTTTGACGAAAACCTCGTTCATAGTGCCCTTATCACAACGACCCAAATTCTACAAAATATTTCCTCTATCAAGCATCTTACCCTCATCATCTGCCTCCGATTTACGGATGAGGATAACATCACCCCAGTCTATTGGTCCCCACTTGCAGATTTCCTCTCCGATCGACATTCCTCCTTCCAGCACAATCTTTACATCCGTGCCGTGAAGCCGGGAAGCGACTGATGAGGTTATTTCTATATTGTCTCGCTACAAAAAACTCATGAGCCTTGTGGAAGCAGGATATGTTTCCATTAAGAAGGAAAAGTACGTTGACGTGTATGTTAATGAATACTTCTATGACTACACTTAGATCGGTTGATTCGCCTCATAATACAGTTGTATCTGATTGATTCACTTTCCAGTATTAATGATATTCAAGCCAGTCACTGTGAAAAGTAAAAGCATCTCAACGAGATGTCTCTGATGCAGGTAAAATAACTGCTTAGGAACAGTCGAATTAATTGCCTTGGCAAGCAGCCACCCAAGCTGCCTAGAACGGAAAAAAAGGCAGTTAATTTATTTGTGTTGTAGAAGTAAAATATGTCGTCCTGAGAAGCAGTACAAGAAGTCTGATTCCGAGTCAGACATATAGTCTGACTACCAGACAGTCATACAATTGGATTCTAAGGAGGTCTTTATGGTTGTTTTTGACACAGCTATCAGACATGCTTTTGAGGCGGCCTTATTACATGCCCTACAAACATCAAGATTTTGTGTAAAAGAAGCAGTCTAATGATGGTTTTGGAGACAGTTAACAAATATGCTTTTGAGACGGCCTTATTACATGCATGACAGACATCTAAAGTTTACGTAGAAGAAGCAGTCTACAATAATATCTATAAGGAGAAAAACAACCTGGCCTGTTCAAGACTTGTTCTGGCGCCCATAACCACGAATCTGTAAAGGATAGCATGCATTTGTGAAATGCGGAACATGCAGGAGGGATAATAAAACACAAACGACAGGGGCTTTTCTCAGAATCGCCGTGTCTTCGCCAATATTGGATGTGGAAGGGCCAGCTTGAGACTGGTGACTTACTTCTACTGCATGTGCTTTACGGTGTCGAGGTGGAATGGTCAGCTACCAAAAATTATGAGTGATTGATAACGAAATAGCCCCAAATAGTACATACAGTGATTCGCAAATCGTCGCGTTGTGCATGGTCATCAGGATTCTGCCCAGAGTCAAATTAGAACGAATGAAGTTTAGTAGACATACCATGTTTTCGGTTTCAGCTTGTGGCTATATATAAGGATTAGCAATGGCTACGACGTAGAACAAAAGCTTGCCTTTTGAGGTTTTGCAATCTCCATCATCAAATCATCCACCATCGGATGATCATGGTGGTCGTGAAGGGCACGGCCAACTTCCTTGCTATCCTGTCGTATCCTGTTGGCATCATGCTCAGTTAGTGACGAACCCACTGCTCCCAAATCTTCGATTATGAGCAAGTTGATTGCATAGGGTGTCGCAATATAATCGATGAAATCGTTCAAAGGAACACATGTTCCATCAGCATTATCCCAGAATCCTTCAAATGTATAGCAGTTGTTAGAGCCATGGCCCTCCATGAGAAGCAGTGTGAGCATTTCGAAGAGATCGGCTTCGGCCTCGATTCGGGGATAGAAAATTTTATGGCGCAAAACACTTCCGATAATTGCGTGTCCATCAGGACCATAGCTGTTGTAGGCAAGTTATAGAGAGTATCGATCAAAGTTAATGGTAGAAACGTACTATCCTGCATTACCAGCAGCATCGAGTACTGCTTCCTCTTTTGTCAGGATATCCTGGTATTGAAAACGACCAAGGCGAGTTGCACTGTCAGAGAGATTCTGGACGAAATCCCTCCACACAGCCGATGTACCAAGAACGATTTCATTCTTGATGAGACTGCGAAGGTCCGCTTTCCGATTGACAACACGATCCACTAGATCCCTCAAATCAAACTCAAGAGGCCAGCCTTGCTCGAGGGCATCTGCAATACACTTATCTTTATCGTAGTGCGCCGAAATCATACCGCAGAGTTGTAAGGTGGCAATTCCTTGACCTCGTCCCTTTTTCTGGGACGCTGCATATGCTGCTTTGATTTCATCTGTTGGGTCTGGGGGAAACACGTCATCGCAATATGGGGCAGGGCAATGAGAGGGATACGAGGAATCCTGTGCGAGTTTGTCAGCATATCAATCACTGCACAAAAGAGTATATCATAGACCGTATTCATTGGCTCTGTTGCTGTTGGCTTTGCTTTCGGTTTTGCTGCCTTTGTTTTTGGTTTTGCTGCCCTCGCATCCACCGCTTTTGGTTTTGCTCCCTTCGCGTTTGCCGCCTTCGGTTTTGCTGCCTTCATCACCGGCACCGCTTTTGGCTTTGCTGCGTTCGTGCCAACTGGGTTCGCTTTCACTGCCTTAGTGTCCGCCGGTTTTGTTTTTGCTGCATTCGTGCCAACTGGCTTCGCTTTCACTGCCTTTGTGCCCGCCGGTTTTGGTTTTGCGGCGTTTGTGTCAATGGGGTTCGCTTTCACTGCCTTTGCACCCGCCGGTTTTGGTTTCACTGCCTTCGTGTCGACCGGGTTCGCTTTCACTGCCTTTGTGTCCGCCGGTTTTGGTTTGGCTGCGTTCGTGTCGACTGGGTTCGCTTTCACTGCTTTTGTGTTCCCTAGCTTCGTTTTTGCTGAGTTAACTTTGGACAGCTTTGCGTCTGCTGCTTTGGTGTTGTCCTATCAAGTGATGAACACGAAATTCTTGGTTGAATAAAAGCAATACCCACTGCACGGTGCCTCTTCTTTGGTTGATCAGATTCTTCGTCGGAGTAACCGGCCGATTTTCGTTTTTTCTATATTCAAAGACCGTCAGAAGACGAAATGGGACAATCAAAAGAACATACCCTATTCGATCTATACTGACCCTTGTCTTCTTCTTCTTCCGACTCATCCTCAGACTCTTCATCACTACTTCCAGAGTCTTCGTCCTCATTCTCAAAATCACAAACACCTGCCGAACGACGGTCATCCTCCGAATCGCAATCTCCTTCGTCCTTGCCTGGTTTCTGTGAATCACCTTCACCCCGCCAGTTGTTTGGCTTTTCGTCTAAATTTTCTAAAAAGTTGACGGCCTTCCGGTATCTCTTGCTCGAACTCCCAAGTATTTGCTTGATAATTGGCTGGATGGGCCACGCAGCTTGGTAATATTCGAAAAATGGTGCAACCTGTAAGATCTAGGGGAAGTGTGGTAAGTTAGTGATGCATATATGCAGGTATTAAAGGACTTACAGCCGACTTCAGCCTATCCATCCTCTCCCGATCTTGTTGTTTACGAATGCCGTGCCTAAAGTCTAAAAACTTTCCTGCGTGCACTCGGACGATGGCCTAAAATATATCTGTCAGTATGTGTACACATATAAATGCCAACGCACCCTTATTGCCGAGTAAGCTGTTTTCGAAATGCCCATTGCCTCAAACAACTGATAAGAACGGCCGGACTGCCCTGGAGGGCAAGGAATCAGATCCTTTGATCTAAGCGCCTGAACTTGCCGCTCTCGTTCATATTTCTCTAAAGCGATCCATACCAATGATCGATCAACGAGATATCTGAGGCAGAATAGAGTGCCCCTCACCTATTTTCTTCTTTTCGGCCTCGAGCTCTTTCCTAAGTCTAGCAATTTCTTCATCCGCAGATTTCTTTCTAATTGGTGGCATGGTGGTATGCAATTGATGGATGAAGACACGACGAATTCACGAAAGCGCGCGAAGTGAAATTGATCACGTGAACAAAGATTAATAATCACAACACTGTTCTGTACATAGTTTTAAAGATTGAAACCTAAAGGGTGTGAATAACAGAAAGATAGACATAATACAACCAACATACCTAAAGTGACAGCGGATTTAAGAGCAAATCTCCCTACCGCACCTCCCCAGCAACGGGTGGGGGAGAGGTTGGTGGTGGCGGTGAACCCCATTGACTTGGGTTCGAGAATCATATCTTCGCTGTCGGGGTCAGCGTCCTTCGCCATTGCTGCCGTTCATCAAGTTCAACCTCCTCAGCTTCTATTCTAATGCTGCCAGGTGAGCCTATCCCTGTTGCTCGCTTTATTTGTGTCGTAGCATCCAGAGGGAAGGATTCGAATTCTTCCTGTCAATCCCGAAGACCAGTTCCTCAGTGCTGGCCGCAAGCTGGAGCACCAGCTGATGAAGATGAAGGCGATTCGCAAGGCGAAGTGTCTGTGAAAGGGGAAGAGAAGGGAGAAGACGATTGGTGGTGTCAGGAAACATTATGTTAGGTACCAGAGATTGTGGTGGGAAGAGAGTATTTGGAGTTGAAGGACCTTGCTGCAGTAGCCGTATCGCCATTACCGTCACTGTCAGAGGAGACAGCGGCTGCTCCTTTTTGCCCTCTGTATGTGTGGGTGAGGGTAGAGGCGAAGACCTCGGGAACAGGACAGGATGGCCATTCAGGCCTGTTGCTAGCGTTTAGAGGACGGCGTGCCAAGGGTGACCCAAGGCAGGCTTGAGTGGCTGGTGAGGAAAACCCCATGCTCTGTATTACTTCGGTAACGATCCACATGTGCAACTCAGTGGTGATCATAAAGAGACCGACATAAGGCAAAGGTTGTCGAGCTCTTCTTGCTGCTTCCATAGTTGCTGAGAAATAGGCCTTAGATCCCCAGTCAGCTTGCAATTCAGTCTACCAGCGATTTTCACAGCCTTAGGACCGTTTCGCAAGCTACATGGGGATCACGCCGCACCAAAGAGTTTTGTGGGGATGGGTCGAAGATGACGAGATTAAAGGAGCGTTCTGTGAACACGATGCTGATTTGGGGGAATTGGCCTGGACAGGAGGGGTAGTGGAGGGTAGATTGCGTCGCTTCTACTGCTAGCACCTGGGGAAAATAATAATTAATGAAATATTTGAATAGAGTGAAAGAGGACGAACGTAGAGCCTTCCATGCTAGAGACACCTAAAATATCCCGCGGGTCTGGTCGATACGCCACCTTCTTGAACCCTATAAGAGAAAAACTTAAACACGATTTCCGGCCACAGAAAAAAATTTAAAGAAAGAAGGCACGTACCTCCAGCGGATTGGTCACACTCTCCACATTATGTTCCTTATGGTCATCTACCCAATGGACACGTTCGTCGGAATTGGCGCAGCAGTCGTCAAGGTTGATGAAGAGCCATCCTCGTCGACCGAGCTCTCCTTCGAGGGTGAAAGATCAAGGCTCTCTCTCAAGGGTAGGTTCTAAAGACGGCGCTCGGTAAAAGACGTTCTGACATGGGGCTACGGCGTCGGACATCTGGGCGAACATTGAGGCGATAAGGCGGAGACGGGTGTAGGAGACGAGACGAGACGGACGAGCGGTTGAGAGGTGGGAAGGCATAGGTGGAGTTGAGGAGAAGGATAGGTCTCTTCCAGGGAGTCGGCGACGTTGCCGTTGTCGCTGTCATCGTCTCTAGAAGAAAGTCGCTGTCATCGTCTCTAGAAGAAAATATCTTCTCTTTCGAAAATTTCGAGAACGAGCAAGAGGTGGTCTGGGTTCTCCTTGGTCGGGGCGGGAGACGGGAAATCCAGCAGCCTTCAAGTAAGAATGAAAAACCGGCGGGTAAAGACAGTCGACCCAAGTCTGACAGTCTTTTCCAATGTCGACCCCAGTCTGACGTTGGACTGGGAACGACCTCAGTCTGTTCCCAATAGCTCGGTATCCAGGAGGAGAAAGACTGGAAGGCGTCAGAGACGGAGGTGTCATGGCGCGCTACCGTTACCCTCGGTGTAACGGAGGGATCTTGTTGTAGGTTAGGAGAGAAAGGGTTCGAACTGAAGGGAGGTTTCTCTGTGGTACTGGTGGGAAGGATACCATTGGCTTCCTCTCGCCATACTTTGATAGATCGGCGGTTCTTATGACAAAAAGGAAGAAGGCGGAAACCAGGGTGGAGTCGTCGACGTGGTGCGACAGGATTTGAGTTGAGATGAGGCATTCGAAAATGCCTAGAGCTCCTAGGTTAACCGGTTGGCATGGTATTCCAGCTGTTCGACAGCTAGGTCGTAAACGAGCACCTCCAAGTGCCGTTGACGAGCGTGAACGTCTTTATCGAGCATCTTTCGCGCTTCTGCAGGTGCGGCCTTTTGGGATGGCATTTCTGTTGTACAATTGTTGTTGTTGTTTGAGTTCCTCTTCTTCTTCTTGTAATATCGACTCAAGGGCATCGATATCGCCATCTAGTCCATGGCCTAGAAAATGACAACCGGGTCCCCACTTTTGTAGCATTTTCAGGGTATCGGTATAGGGAAAGCTGTCAAAAAATCAATAACATGGTAAAGGAATATAGAAATGAAAAGAATAAACTGACCCGAAACAAATACTCTTCGCTTGTGGACATATGGAGAGAAGCATGTTGTGGGCGTACCAGATAGCAGCCATCCCACAAGGATAGAGATAGACGTCGTCCGCAAACGCTTCGGTGATCCCGACGCATGCGCTGGTGCCATCCAAATTATCTTCCTGCACGATGTTTGGGTGTCCGTCCAGGTCCTCTGCATTCTTCCCCAGCAAGACCTTAGCGACTCTCAACCGTAATACTTGCTTGGCAAAAGCTGCAGCGGGCAGTCGAAGGAGGTTTCTGCCATACCGTTCTTCGAGGTAAACGGATTGATCGGGATTCAATTCTTCGACGACATTGAGGCGAGCAGGGGGAATGGGAGTTTGCGCGGGGGTTGGTTTCGAGAGCTTCGCCGCTGAATAATAATGATTATAATATCTGTTGTGTGCTTTGAATGCTGGACGATTGGGTACAACATAAAGAGCAAGCCAAGTGACAGAGAGTAGTGTGGTAAGCGACGGAGCATGCACTTTGAAGTTCAAATGCATCAACAATCACTTGATCATGTGATTCATATTGTCCTCAACGGCTCGGTCGATTTCGCGCATTCGCAGATAATTTTACCTTGAAAAATATTTTCTCAGTGACCACATATACTTTTTTACTATCCTCAACTTGAAGCGCATCAAAATATCCGGCGGTGCAGGAATGGGGGTACCTCTTGGGTGTTTAAGTGTCACATGATCACGCAGCCTGAGCACGACTACTAAGTATCCAATTCTTGAGGTTCATAAGGTGAGTTCGCTTCTCTAATTGTACATCTGGTGATCCCTTTTGGTTCAGATGCTCGTCTGTCAGCTACTAGTGTACATGTCGTCGTGATCAGAATCGTAGAAACCACTGGCATCATGATCAATAAACTCTGTCCTAACTTGATCACCGCTACGGTCGATTATCGCCCATTTACTTCCCCTCGGTACTCTGCCTACCACACATTGAATCACCTGAAGATCTGTGACAATTGGCGTGGTGTAATCCTCATATTCTACCAAAGTCTTCGTTGCATCCCTATTCTTTGTAAGGCAGGGTTTGATCACTGCGAGGAGCCGTGTTTGATTTCGGAAAGTCTTCCAGATATGTTGCCCGCCCAATTTACACTCCAAGATGTAGATGAGCTCGCCATAGAAAATTACACGGGCAGACTCGTTATTAGACTTTGAAACCTCAACTTCGTACTTCGAAAAAAGAGTCAAGAGCAGTAATGCAAATGAGGAATAAGGAACACACCCGAACGAATGACATATTTCTTTCTTTGTCTGGATTATGGGACGCTGAGCTTGTTCTGATAGCATCGCCGCCATTAGCAATTTTTACCTTCCCCCACATGGGCATGACACGAGAAAGGGCTGCCTTAAAGTCGGATTTCGAGCCACTGCCCAAAACTTCCTTAAAGTATCTTGCAATCTTGTCACGTAATTTTTCATCTGGTTGAAATGTTCGTTGGCACGGAGGACGTAGAATAGAGAGTGGATCTACTCCATAGTAAATAATATGACAATAATCAGAATGTGTTTATGCACTCACATCCACTAAATTGTGCTTTGCTCGTCAGTCGTTTTGACGTTATGGTAAGGTCGTCCTCTAGCCCATAGTAAAGGTCAATTTGCTCAAGATATGCTTTGTGCAGGATGCGGTTAGCTAGATTTGCCCATGGGTGTGTGCGAGAAAGAGAGCCAGATCTGAGGTAACCACAATACCGTTCCATCCAGAATGTCCACGTCGTCCAAACAGGACCACAAAATTTGATATTATCTGGAATGTGAAGTAGGCCATGGATTGTAAGGGTGCAAGTCGAGAGGCGTTCGACATCGTACTGGTAGTACAGCCTATGAAATATGAATTCATTATTGACCACTGACTTGAATACACACATACCTCTCGTAACCAGTCACCCAGGTAACAATATCAGCTCCAAGTGTCTTCAACTGATCTTGACTTATCGTAAACTGGATGCATGTCTTCATAATATCCACCAGCAATATATAGTGTTTGTAATATTTGTCACTGAGACGGCCTTTGAGGAGTGCGGGACCAATATACATAAACCAGAATCCCCAGCCTTCCGCAGTGTATGTCGTTCGATCTTCAGCGAGATTGCCAAGCAACCTCACGAATGCAGCAGGAATCTCCTTCATAGCAGCAACAGTTTCGTCCCCAATTTTTATCCAGATAGCTTTCGGAATGATAAAGTCACCTGTACCATTGTCAAGGCCTTTGAATTTCCCCATCCAGAGCATGACGAGATTCTGAACAACATTCTCGAACAAGAGGTGCATAAAGTCCCAGGGGACACCTCGACCATAGTCCAGTGAGCCAACTCGACCGATTGCAGGCATGCCCTTGATGCCAGATGTGATCGCAATATCCTTCTTGTCTTTTTTCTTAGAGGCACGTTGAATTTTCTGTGAAATTTCCTCCCAGTCGTTATGCTTTCGAAGGTTGAGCTCGTCTGCCTTAAGCGTCTGCGTGCGTCCAGGAAGTGTGAGCGGCACGTAGTAAGTCTTATCTGCATCCTTGTTAGGATTGTTGACAGCTTTAATATCGCAGGATCGACATGGCGCCTTGCCATTGTGGCCTTTGATCCTTAACAACTTTTCGATCGCAACTATGTCGCCGTGTGGAAACATGTCGAATGCATGCAACTGGAATATCAACTGATCCAGTGCGTCGAAAGTTGGCACTCCATAGGCTAACTGCACACATTCGTCCTCGAATGGCTCCAAAAACGTGTCCAGCTCCTTAGGCCCATGTGGTCCAGGAATAACCCCAAGACAGATAAGCCGTGTAAGGTGTGTACGAACTTCTGGTGGAAAGTTGTAGAGCTGAATGAGAATAGGCATTGCTGATGGACCTCCTCGTCGTCGCTTGTACAGCAAGTATGAGTCCAGGCATACGGAAAAGGCAATATCCCGTTGGTCTGAAAAGTATCGGTGGGGAAGCTCCTTTCCATCAACTGTAACCCTTGTCTTGCAAAGCCTCGCATAATGTTCGCCATCGAAAATGTCGCAGATATCTCCACTGGCATCCCTCTGATAATGGTGCCGGTAAAGCAACTCTTTGCTGACTTGCGCGTTTGCAAAGAGCTTTTGGAGTCGTGGAATAAGGGGAATGTAGCAGAATACTCGACGAGGACGTGTTGAGTCGTTGTTAACATAGCGGGGCTCTCCACAGACAGGGCATTCGGTATGGTCTTCGTATTTTCTTCCAAACATGACACAGGACTTTACACAGCAATCAAAATATTTTGGCATGACACCTGAGATCGCGGCAAGTTTGTGTGTAATCCTATAAAGGGACGCAATTTCCATTTTGTGTTGAAAAGCGTAGCGCATTTGGTTAAAAGCGGCGTTGGGCATATTCGATACCATTCGCACTTTGAATGCTCGTATATCGTCCATATCTTCCTCGGTGAGGTGTTCATGTCCTTACATATTTAATTAAATAACAAGCATGAAACATAGAGAGATGACACATACGACCACCCCAACATTCAGCGTCTTCAGATGCTTTCATCATCTCATCGAAATGCCTCAACCTTTCCACTTCACTCATTCGTGCCATCAACTCCTCTGCCTCATCATACCGTGCCCATATATCAAATTCATTGAAGGAATCGTTTTCGGAATCAAATTCGATCCCATCGTCATTCCCGCCAATGCCAACATATATCGGCAACCGTGACACCTCAACATCTTTCTCTGACTTGGAGTCCAGGACCTCTCCCCCAATGGACGTATCCGAGTTGTCATCCGCCATACTCACAGTCCTTCCATCCCTTTGGCCTTGCTGTTGCTCCATATCTGCTTCACTGAGTTCTCCAGTGCCGTTGGTATTCAACTTGAAGTCACTGCTGGCATCATGCAAATTTTGCGAATGGTGCTGTTCAGGTTTGTTAGAATTTTGCTTGTCATTGTAATCTTCAAGTTCCGTCTCCGAGTCAGCTTTGTATTTTAGTTGCTCCTTGGTAAGTTGGCTGTAGTGATTTCGTCGAGCACGAGCTGTCCGCAGCTTGCCACAATAGGGGGTGCACCAGCAGCGTTTCTTCTTGTCCGACTTTGCCTTGGGCATGTTGAAGGGGATCTACTATTTGGTATAGAAGGAAGCAGTTCGAAGAACTGCTTCCAACACAGTTGTTTAAGCTGCGTTCTCGAAGCAAATAATTTTACCACCTAAATGAGGGACTACAAGACCCAATTGCGGAAGCGGATCAACCGGCTGTTCCTCGGCATCTTCTGCCGCTGCCTCAAAGGAACAGCAAAGTTCGCTGATTTATCAGCATACCCGGCAGCTGCCGGGAAAGACAGACTTTCTGGGACGGCTCAAGAAGCTGTCAAAAATGCTATTTGTCTGCCTCGGCAGACTGTGGAGCCGTCTCAACTTTTCACAGTG